>WNFC01002428.1_pt1 | contig 37979 bp, 31 predicted proteins | sample 5400541 | NCBI WGS metagenome assembly WNFC01 (sample SAMN13153342, study PRJNA577476) | soil metagenome | isolation source: 120 cm saprolite under Douglas fir tree site 2 hole 2 replicate 1 | place: USA:California | collected 2015-04-18
CCGAATGTCGCGCTACAAACGAACAGAACCAAAAGGATCGAAATGGAACATCTTGTCACATTTCTCGCAAACTGGACGTACGGTCTAGACGAGTTGCACCGACTCGATGAGCCTGTGAAGCAGGCGGCAGAGTGTAGCCCCGGGCGTAAGCCCGGGGTTAGAACGTGAAAGAATCCCGAGAGCCCCGGAGGGGCGAAAGAAATTGCAATCGATGCTTTCTGTCGCCCGCTTCGGGGGCTTGAATGTCTTTGGGGTCTTGTTACCCCGGGCTTACGCCCGGGGCTATTCTCTGCCGCCCGCTGTGCGGGCTCGTTGACCGGTTTCATTTCAGTTATTTATGGTGATGAGCTTCCTTCAAAAATCGCGCATCAAACGCGCGCGGCAACAGCTCCCTAATCGACACTTCCTCTTTCAGACCGCGCAAATTCGCTAAAACAATCGTGGCGTGTTTGGCAAACTCCCAGATGATTTGCCGGCACGTGCCGCAGGGCGGCGTTAGCTGTTCCGTGTCCGCAACGATAACCAGATTCGTAAAGTCGCGCTCGCCTTCCGAGAGCGCCTTCCAAATCGCGACGCGTTCAGCGCACACGGTCAGCCCGTAGCTCGCGCTCTCGACGTTGCAGCCGGTGAAGACCTTGCCGTCTTTCGTGCGCAACGCCGCGCCGACCAGAAAGTGCGAAAACGGCGCCAGGGATTGCACGCGCGCCGCCATCGCCGTTTCAATTAATGATTGAATATCCGGTTCGCTCAAACCTGGCCTCCGTGCAAAGAATTGGCCAGCCGCTCGCGAATCTTTCCACTGATCAAATCAATGCTCACTAAATTATGACCACCTTCAGGAATAATTACGTCGGCGAACCGCTTCGATGGTTCGACGAACTGCATGTGCATCGGGCGCACCGTAGCGAGATATTGCTCGATGACCGAGTCGAGCGTGCGGCCGCGCTCGGCGATGTCCCGTTGCAAGCGGCGAATGAAGCGCACGTCGTCAGGCGTGTCGACGAAAACTTTGATGTCCATCTGTTCGAGCAGGCGCGGCTCGGCAAAAATCAGAATCCCTTCGACGATCACAATCGATTTTGGTTCGATGGGAGTAGTCGCAGGCAACCGCGTGTGCGTGCGAAAGTCGTAGATGGGAAGCTCAACCGGCTCGCCCGCGCGCAGTTTCTTCAAATGGTGGGCCAGCAACTCGTTATCGATGGCGTCCGGATGATCGAAGTTCGCCGCGTTCCGATAGTCCAGCGGCATGTCCTTTAGATTGCGATAGTATAAATCCTGCTGGATGAAAACGACTTCCTCGGCGCTGACCGTTTCCAGAATGCGATTGGCGACCGTCGTCTTGCCTGAACCCGTGCCGCCGCAAATGCCAATGATCATAATCAGTTTGAGCCCTCCCTCACGGTCGGGCTACTGCCCCGTTTTCAGTCGAACTACCACTCGACGAAGCAGCTCAGTAAACTCTCCGCGCACGCGATCGCCGATGGCCATCACCTGCTTGTGATCGATCGGACGATTCGAAACCCCCGCCGCGAGGTTGGTGATGCATGAAATGCCGATCACTCGCATGTCCATGTGCCGCGCGACGATCGCTTCGGGCACTGTGCTCATGCCAACGGCGTCCGCGCCCAAGGTCCGCACCATGTGAATTTCTGCCGGCGTTTCGTAACTGGGCCCGGAAAGCGCGGCGTAAATTCCGCGTCGCATTTCCATTCCCATGGCGTGCGCCTCTTCGATCACCATATTCTGCAGCTCGGCCGCATAAACCAAAGTCAGATCGGGAAAGCGTGGCCCGAACCGATCGTCGTTCGGTCCAGTCAGCGGATTTGCGCCCAGCAGGTTTATGTGGTCGCTAATTACCATCAGAGATCCCGGAACGAATTCGACGTTGAGCGCGCCCGCGGCGTTCGTTAGCACCAGCGTGCGCACGCCGAGCAGTTTCAGCACGCGAATCGGAAACGTGACCTCTTCTAAGCTGTATCCTTCGTAAAAATGAAAGCGCCCCTGCATCACGGCCACGGCCATGTCTCCGGCTTTGCCAATGACAAGTTTGCCCGCGTGGCCTTCGACGGTCGACCGCGCGAAACCGGGAATCTCTTCATAGGGTATCGCCACCGCGTGCGTCAGATCATCAGCGAAAGCCCCGAGTCCGCTGCCGAGCACGATCGCTACAGACACTTCGGCATTGGCGCGCGCGCGGATCATGCGGGCGGCTTTCTCTGCGCGTTCGTAGAGCGATGAAGAACTCGGTTCGGCTGACATGGTGATTTTCGCTGAAGACATTACAACAGTAAACCAGTTTAGAGTTCAAGCTTGCGGCTTGCCAAATCGTTTTATGACAACCAGAAGGTTGAACTCTGAACTGTGCTTACCTTTCTTTTTCGTAAGCAGTTCCCAGCGCCCGCGGCGCGCGCGACTGACCGATGAAGCCCGCAAGCACGACGATTGTCACGACATACGGAATCATCTGGATGAACTGGACCGGAATGTCCTCGGCTGGATTCCAGGGAAGTTTGACCACGCCTTGCATTTGAATCGTCAGCGCATCGGCAAATCCAAACAGCAGACATGCGAGCATCGTCTGCGTCGGCCGCCACTTGCCGAAGATTAAAGCCGCCAGCGCGATGAAGCCGCGGCCGGCGGCCATGTTGCGGGTGAACAAAGACGACTGACCAATCGAAAGATACGCGCCTCCGATTCCGGCCAGTACTCCCGACAAGATCACGCCGATGTAGCGCATCCGATTCACGCCGACCCCTGCGGCATCCGCGGCTTCAGGGTTCTCGCCGACCGCGCGCAGACGCAAACCGAACGGCGTGCGATACAAAACATATCGCGTAACCAGGACCACGACCAGAGCCAGCAGCGAGATCACCGAAACATCGGTGAAGATTCGCCACTGAGGGATGAAGCTGGGAAGAAATCGATAAAGCGCCGGCAGCAAATTCTCTCGCGGAATCTGCGGCGTCGAGCCGGAAGAAAGAAACAATGCGCCACTCAGAACCGCCGGCAGGCCGATGAAGAGGATGTTGATGCCCGTGCCGGTGACGACCTGATCGGCTTTGAAGCGAATGCAGGCCAGCGCAATGATGTAAGCGACCAGCGCGCCGGCAAGGATCGCGGCGGCGAGTCCAACCCACGGACTGTACTGAGTGTAACCCGCGGGCAACCACGGCGCAGCGGAACTTCCGGCGTAGTAAGTTACCGACGCCGCCGTAAATGCTCCGGAGAGCAGCAAGCCTTCGAGTGCGATGTTGATGACACCCGATCGCTCAGAGTAAAGACCGCCGAGCGCCGCCAACACCAGCGGCGTCGACAGCCGAATCGTCGAGAATACTAGTTGAAGAGTAAAGATTTGGCGCATTGCTAACTAGTTCTTTGTACTTAGTGCTTTGTACTTAGTGCTTTGTACTTAGTGCTTTGTGCGCTAATTCGACTTGATGCGTTGGTCAACCGAACGGAGAAACGCGTTTAGTTTCGGGGTCAACTCCTCAATCAGGAGCCGAAGCTTCTTAACTTCAGATTGTGACAACAGTTTTCTTATATACGAGCGGCGCAACCAATGAATAGTCTCGTACAACGACCCGCGGGCCATCCTCACGAAACGTCTGTTATCCTGGTGGCTACCTCGGCCGCTGCCCTCCGCTATGTTTGCTCCAATGCTATCCGCGGAGCGAACGATCTGTTTACCGACTGTATCTTTAGCAAATGAATCCCAAGCGATGACGATGTTCCAAATGCTATCGGCGATCTTCTCGGATAACTGATAGACCTGAAGTTTCTCAAAATTTGTTCTCTCCATATGGTCCTTCGTTTCTAGCCGACAACACGAATAAGACGTCTAAGCACCAAGTACAAAGCACTAAGTACTATCTCTTAGACTTTCGCTTTCTTCATCAAACCAAACTTCTTCAACGGCCCGCGAAACATCGCTTCAGCAGCGACGAAAACAATCACGATCCCCTGCAGCATGTCCACAATGTCTTTGGAAACATGAACAGTGTAGGCATCAACAAAGATGCCGCCGCGCAGCAAAATCGCGAACAGAATCGCGGCGAGAAAGACTCCGACCGGATGGTTGCGACCGAGCAAAGCCACGGCAATGCCGACGAATCCGTAGTTCGCCGAAAAGCCGTCGTAGTAGCGGTGGCGATAGCCCAGCACTTCGTTGATGCCCACCATGCCGGCCAACCCGCCTGAGATCGACATCGCTAAAATTATCTGCTTGCGGATCGAGATGCCGCCGTATTCCGCCGCCGACGGATTCGCGCCTGTCGCCCGCAGTTCGTAACCCCACTTTGTCTTCCACAAAAAGATATAGACCAGAATGCAAGCGATCACCGCGAAGATGAACGCGATGTTCAGTGGAATCCGCGCCGGCAAACCGGGAATGAATCTCCCCAGCGTCGGCAGGTTGGCGCTCGGGCTAATCTGCGCGGTCTGCATGATCGCGTCGCCGGGAATCTTGAAATGATATTGCGTGAAGTAACTGAGCAGCGCGACCGCGATAAAGTTCAACATGATCGTGTTGATGACTTCATGCGATCCGAAACGCGCCTTCAACAATCCCGGAATGCCGCCCCAAATTGCGCCACCGGCGATCGCGACGATACAGCACAGGGGCAGGAGCACCGGCGCCGGCAGATTGGCAATCGGCGAACTAAGGACTTGCCCCGATCCTGGATTAACGATCGAGATGCCGCCGAACTTGATTCCGACCCAGGCGGTGGCGAACGCCGCGACATAGAGCTGGCCCTCGGCGCCGATATTCAAAAGACCACAGCGAAAGGCCACGGCCACCGCAAGCCCGGTAAAAATCAGCGGCGTCGCGTTGAAAAGCGTGTAGCCAATTCCATCGGGCCACGAAAACGCGCTCCCGAGCAGCAACCTATAAGTCTCTAACGGGCTGTCGCCGATGATCCATACGACGATGCCGCCGACGATGAAGGCGGCGATGACGGCAATCAGTGGAAACAGAATCTCGCGTAAGAGTCTCATGTTTTAAGCGCCATCAGGCGCGCAATGTTTATAGCTATAAACTCCTTCTATTTCCTTTCTCTTCGCGGCCGCGAAAGCAGCTTTCGCAACCGCGAAGAACGATGTGGGAACAGGATGCACGCGACTATAAACATAGCGTGCCTACGGCACTCATTTATGTCCTCCCGTCATCATCAATCCAATCTCTTCATTAGTCACGGTCTTCGGATCGACCTCGCCCGCTATCCGCCCGTTGTGCAGCACCAGCAAGCGATCCGACAACGAAGTCACTTCTTCCAATTCGGCAGAAACCAAAAGCACGGCGCAACCGGCGTCGCGCAGGGCCACGAGTTTTCGATGGATGAATTCGATCGCGCCGATATCGACGCCGCGAGTTGGCTGTGAAACCAGCAGCAACTTGGGCGGCAGTTCAAACTCGCGACCGATGATCAGCTTTTGTTGGTTGCCGCCCGAAAGCGCGCGCGCCGGCAGCGCGGGATTCGGCGGCCGCACATCAAAGTCGCGAATCACTTGCTCAGTGCGGCGCAGAATCCCCTTCTGATCCAGCAGAATTCCGTTCGCGGAAACGGCGGGCTTGCGATAATGAACCCCGAGAATCGTGTTCTCAGCGAGACTGAAATCCAGCAGCAGACCGCGCCGGTGACGATCCTCCGGGACATGAGCAATACCCAACTCTCTTCGCTTGCGCGCATCAAGTCGGGTAATGTCCTGGCCTTCAAAAACCATCTTTCCAGAGACGTGCGACCCGGGAATCAAACCAGCCAGCGCTTCAATCAACTCGGTCTGGCCGTTGCCCTCAACGCCCGCAATGCCGACTATTTCGCCGGCGTGCACTTCGAACGAAACGCCATCAAGCCGTTTGCCGCCATCACGCCCGGCAATTGAAAGATCGCGCACACTCAGAACCGTGGCACGGGGCTTAGCTTCGGGCTTTTCGACCCGCAAGAGCACTTCGCGGCCAACCATCAGCCGCGCCAACTCGGCGGCATTCGTGGCGCTGGTTTTCAGATCGCCGACGACGCGACCATCGCGCATCACGGTTACGTTATCGGAAATCGCGAGCACCTCGGAAAGCTTATGCGTGATGATCACGATCGTCTTGCCCTGCTCGCGCATGCGGCGCAGGATGGCGAAGAACTCTTCCACTTCCTGCGGCGTCAAAACGGCAGTCGGTTCGTCAAGGATTAATAATTGAGCGTGGCGGTAAAGCGCTTTTAGTAATTCGACTCGCTGCTGCTGTCCGACCGAGAGACTTTCGATGGTGGCGTTCGGCTCGACGGCGAGCTTGAATTCATCAGAAACCTTCCGAATCTCGTCCGCGGCTTTCTTCAAATCCAGCGAAGCCGCGCTTCCCGGCTCAGCGCCAAGCACAATGTTTTCGGCCACAGTCATCGGCTCGACCAGCATGAAGTGCTGGTGGACCATCCCGATGCCAAGCGCGATTGCATCGTGCGGCGTGCGAATCTCGCGCATCTGGCCATTGATCAGAATCTCGCCGCCATCGGCCGTGTAGAATCCGTAGGCGATGCGCATCGCCGTGGATTTGCCGGCGCCGTTTTCACCGACGATGGCGTGAATCGTGGCCGGCTCGACTTTGATGCAGACCGCATCATTGGCCAAAACCGCGCCAAAGCGTTTGGTGATGTTGCGCAGCTCGATCACTGGTTCATCCTGTCGATCACAGTAATTTGCTTCGCTATGATTTTCTTTTTTGCCTCTTCGGCCGCGCGGATGGCCTCGGGCGAAACAAGGTTTTGGTTGTTGCTATCCATCACATAGCCCACCCCATCGGTGTCGAGACCAAACTCGTGAAAACCGCCCTTAAATTTGTGCGCCGCCACGTCTTTGATGATGTCGTAAACCGCGTTGTCGACGCGCTTGACCATGCTCGTCAGGACAAATCCCGGCTTGACCATGTTTTGATTTGAATCGACGCCGATCACAAAATGCGTCGCGCGGCCGTTTTCTTTTCCGGATTGCTCGACTGCGTCAAAAGCGCCCAGCCCGGAATTACCGGCAGCAGTAAAAATCACATCCGCGCCTTTGTTGATTTGCGCCAGCGCAATTTCTTTGCCTTTGCCGGGATTATTCCAGGCCGCATCCGTAACGCCGACATAATTCTGAATGACTTGAATTTTCGGATTCGCGGCCTTCGCACCTTCTTCAAAGCCGCCCTCAAACCGGTGAATCAACCCGATGTCCATCCCGCCGATAAAACCGAGAGTGCCGGTCTTAGAGGTCATTCCGGCGATGAGGCCCACCAGATAAGAACCCTCATGTTCCTTGAAAACCAGCGAAGCGACGTTGGCTTTCGGCGTCTTGCCGTCGGCTTCGAAAATCACGCCATCGATGATCGCAAACTGGAGATTCGGATAATCGTTCGCTACCGATTGCATGATTGGGCCCTGAGCAAAGCCTACCCCGATGATCAGATCGTAACCGCGCTCAGCAAACGCGCGCATCGCCGGCTCGATAGAAACCGGATTGCCGGGTTCGACGTCGCGGAGGATTATGTCCAACTTCGGTTTGCCACAGCTCGTTTTGCCGTCAGGAAACATGCCGGTTTCGGCGCATTTCACGCCCGTCCAGGCCGCCGCGTTGAAAGAACGATCGTCTTTTCCGCCAATATCAAAAACAATCCCAACGTGAATCTTCGATTTATCGTCGGCGCCGTACAGCGAGCGATTGCACGCCGGACCGACGAACACGAGCGAAGAGAGCAAGAGCAAGACTAGTAAAAGTTTAAGTTTCATTAGGCGAAACCAATTTGGAGGCGCTGACTTGTCAGCGCTTTCCAAAGCGGCGACTAGTCGCCGCACTCCAAATTCACCCGTCGATCACTTCCTTGATCAAGACGGGCAGTTCCGGACGTGCGTCGCCAATTTCGTAAGCCGTTCGAATTCGCGGCGCGGCTTGCTGACCTCGATTCGAGTCGGCGCAATAGACCAGGCCGATCACATCGCCGGTGCGAACTTCATCGCCGATCTTAACTTCGCTCACAAATCCCACCGCCGGATCGATCTGATCTTCCACCCGCACGCGTCCGCCGCCGGCTTCCGCGATGGCATGCCCAACCTCTTCCGTATCAATCTGGCGGACAAATCCCGAGCGCGCCGATTCTACCTTAAACACCTTGTCTGTCAACGGCAGAACACCTGCCGGATCGTCACACACGCGCGGGTCGCCTCCCTGCGCTACGACGTTCTTTCGAAAACACTCCAGCGCCGCGCCTGAAGCGTGCACTTGCTGAATTCGAGCCCGCGCCTTTTCAACTGATGATTCAAGGCGTGACAACACGATCATGCGAGCCGCCAACTCGATCGAGAGATCGAGCACCGGGCGCGCGCCTTCATCAAACTCGCCGCGCAGAAGCTCGATAGACTCCCGCACTTCGACAGCGTTTCCCACGGCGCGGCCCAGCGGTTGGCTCATGTCGGTGATCAGAGCTTGCGATCGCACTCCCAGCGAGTTCCCCGTCTTAACCAGCGCGCGCGCTAATTCTCTGGCGCGATCCTGCTCGCGCATGAACGCGCCTGAGCCGGTCTTGACGTCAATGACCATCGCATTCAAACCGGCCGCACCTTTTTTGGAAATGATCGAAGCGACGATCAGGGGAATTGCTTCGATGGTCGCGGTCGCGTCGCGCAGCGCATACAGCTTTTTGTCGGCGGGCGCGATCTCCGCCGTCTGTCCGTTCATCGCAAAGCCCGCCTGGTCAAGCACGGCGCGGAATTCTTTCAGCGATAGATCGACGCGATAGCCGGGAATGGATTCAAGTTTGTCGAGCGTGCCGCCGGTGTGACCCAGTCCGCGTCCGGAAATCATTGGCACACAGACGCCTGCCGCCGCCGCGAACGGCGCGATCAAAAGCGAGGTCTTGTCGCCAACACCACCGGTCGAATGTTTGTCGGCCTTTGGTTTCGGAATGTCTGAGAAGTCGAGAATCTCGCCTGAGTGAAGCATTGCTTCAGTCAGTGCGGCTTGTTCGGCGTCGGTCATCCCCCGGAGAAAGATCGCCATCAGCAAAGCCGTGCTCTGGTAATCAGCGATTTCTCCGCGCGTCAGGCCGTTTACAAAGAACGTGATCTCTTCACGCGAAAGTTCCGCGCCGTCACGTTTTTTGCGAATGATGTCCTGGGGTCTCAACTCGATTCATCCGAAAGCAAAACCACTGCTTGCACACTCACGGCTTCGCCCCGGCCGACCGCGTCCAGGCCTTCACCTGTCTTTGCTTTCACGCTAACGCAGCCCTTGTCGACGTCGAGCGTCCGGGCCAGACTTTCGCGCATCGCTTCCATATGCTCGCGCAGCTTCGGTCGCTCCAGCGTGATCGTCGCGTCGGCGTTCACCAGATGGAAGCCACGCTCGCGCACCAGCCAGCAGACCCGCGCCAGCAATTGCAAGCTGTCGGCGTCTTTCCATTGCGGATCATAATCGGGAAAGTGTTGGCCAAGATCGCCTTCGCACACCGCGCCGAGGATCGCGTCTGCGAGTGCGTGAGCTAACACATCGCCATCAGAATGTCCTTCGGAGCCGCGATCGGCAGCAATCCTCACGCCGCCAAGGATCAACGGACGCCCCTCGGCCAGCCGATGCGTATCGTTACCGATGCCAATTCGAAACATAAAACAATGTGCTTTGAGCTTTGTACTTTGTCCTGTGTCGCTGGAAACCCGAACACTCCGAATTCACGTCAAAGTACAAAGTTCAAAGCCCGAAGTTCACTTGACCCCCTGCAGCAGGGTTTCAGCTAACGCAAGGTCCTCCTCTTCGGTAATCTTGATATTCCGGGAGCTGCCTTCCACGGCGACAATCTCGGCGCCGAGACGTTCGACCAGCAAACTATCGTCGGTCACTTCGACTCCTGCTCTTTCGACTTCGTCCAGCTGATCGTAAGCGCGCTTCAGCAGATCGTAACTGAAACATTGCGGCGTCAACGCACGTCGCAAGTCATGGCGGGTCAGCGTACGTTTGACGCGTCCGTTCTCAATGTCTTTGATGGTATCGGCGACGGGCGCCACCAGGATCGCGGCGCCGGTGGCCCTCGCCGCAACCACCACAGAATCGATTTCGTCCGAACTCACGAAAGGCCGCACGCCATCGTGCACGGCAACGATCTCGGCATTGGCAATCGCATCCAAGCCACGCCGCACGGATTGCGCGCGGGTCGCGCCGCCCGGGACCACGCGCACCAACTTCCGAACTGCAAACTTTTCCGCCAGAGATGAAAACGCCGCCGTACTTTCGGCGGGCACAACCACGATGATTTCGTTGATCTCTTCACAGCGCTCGAATTGCCTGAGCGTGTGAATGATGATCGGAACGCCGCACAGTTCGAGGAATTGCTTGGGCTGGTTGCCGCCCAGCCGAGTTCCCTTTCCGGCGGCGACAACGATCGCGACGTTCATTCGTTATGACTCGGTATCGTTAATGCGGGTCAGGGAAGGGGCCGAACGCACTTCGCGCAGGGACCGGCGCGATCGTTCGCCGTTGCCGGCGCCGTCCGTTTCATCGCAAAGTCGCCCGAAGATCATCTTGCCCGCAGTGGTTTGCAGCACGCTGGTTACTGCGATGTCGGTGTTCTTGCCAATCAAACGTCGCGCATTGTCCACCACGACCATCGTGCCGTCATCGAGGTAGGCCACGCCCTGGTTGTACTCTTTACCTTCCTTCAAAATGAAAACGTGCATCGCTTCGCCCGGCAGCACGACCGGCTTCAAAGCGTTCGCCAGTTCGTTGATGTTTAGCACGCTCACTCCGCGCAGCTGGGAGACTTTGTTGAGATTGAAGTCGTTGGTGACGATCACGGCATCGAGTTGCTTGCCCAGTTCGATCAGCTTCAGATCGACTTCGCGCACGGCAGGAAAATCCGTCTCCACGATCTGGATGTCCAGCGAGCTGTTGTTCTGCAAGCGATTCAGCATGTCCAATCCGCGACGTCCGCGCTGGCGCTTTGACGAATCGGGCGAGTCGGCGACCTGCTGCAGTTCGCGCAAGATGAATTGCGGAATAATCAGCGAGCCCGTCAGGAAGCCGGTCTCAGCCACGTCGGCAATGCGGCCATCGATGATCACCGAGGTATCGAGAATCTTCAGATCACGGCGCAGCGTCTTGTCGCTGAAGATGCCGCCGAGCGCTGACAGATCTAGATAGTCGCCTTTCGCGGCGCCGACCATCAGTCCGATGTAAGCCATGAAAACAATCAGCGCGAGCGTCAGAAACGCGCGGGTTTCAGGCGGCACAGCTGCCGATTCCTGACTGGCGATGAGGCTGCCAATCAGGTAAGCGCCGATAATCCCGAGGATCGATCCGACGGCCGCCCCGATCAGGGTTTTCAAGGAGGCCCGCCGAATGCGCATCTCAAACAACACTATTGCCACCGCGATGAGCCCAGCCGCGCCGGTTGAGACGAGCCGGTGCCCTGGAATCGGATGCAGCACGTAGCCCGCGCTTATCAGGAAGGCAGCGAATACTAATCTAAGTATGATGACATCAAAGCGCATAATGCGGCATATTACCACGCATTACGCCCTGCGTCACCGCTTTTGGTTCCTCGCCGAAAATCGCGCTAAGTGGTGCCTTCAAGCTAAGGGCTTGGCGGTTTCACGACCACCGCCGGGATATTCGCGTCGCGCACCAGTTGGTTGAACGCCGGCACGTCGGTCTTCATGACTTGCCCAAGCTTCTGGAGTTGCGCGTCGATCTGCGCGGCCAGTTCATCATAGACTGCGTATGACTGATCGGTGGGCGGCGTTTCTGCCCGCGAGACCACGCCGGCCAGCGCCGCCAGTTTGTTGTTGAGCCGGATGGGAAAGTTCAAGGGATCCTGACTGCTCTGGTTCCTGGTCTGATAGAGCGCTTCTTCGACCTCGGTCAGTTTCTTGTTCAAAGCTCTGGCGGCATCAGAGATCGCTTTAGCATTTGGTTGACCGGCGACGCGCCGGCCCAAATCTTCGACCTGCTTTTTCACGTCGCGAATCTGAATGATCGCGTTGTGAGTCTCGGTCAGTTTGTCACGAATCTTCAACGCGAGATCGAGTTGTTTCGCATAGTCCGCGCCGGTCGTCGTCAAACGCGGATCGGGTTTAACTTCAACACTTTCCGTCATCGTCTTGCCGTCGACGGATAGCTTCACCTGATAGTTGCCGGGCGCAATGCGCGGCCCGCGCGTCTCGCCAGCCCACAGAATCATTCCCGGAAAACGCGTGGCGTCCGCGTAACGCAGGTCCCAAACAAAACGATTCAAGCCAACGTCAGTCGTCACCCGCGCCGGCGCGCCAAAAAACCCCTCGTCGTCAGCGGGCGGCGCAGCTGGTTGCTCCGCACCTCCCGATGCCGCGCCCTGTCTCGGTAATCTGCCGGTGAATTTGCGAATCGACTTGCCGTTTCGATCAAGAAACTCGATCACCAAATCGGTTGTCGGTTTCGTCTTCAGCGAATAATAAACAACGGCTCCGCCCGCCGGATTGCGGCCGACAGTTGCGGTGGGCGGTAATTGAAATCCGCCGCCGCCCGGCATGCGATAAGCTTCCTTTGGTTTGAAGAGACGCGAGTCACCCGCTGCTTTGAATCCGCCTGCATCCATCAATTGATGCAGCACCGGCAGATCGTCAAAAATCCAAAACGAACGACCCTGGGTGGCCGCGACCAATTCTTTTTCGCGTTTCTGGATCACGAGATCGGTAACCGGAGTAACCGGAAGATCGAACTGCATCGATTGCCAATTCGCGCCGTCGTCGAACGAAAGGTAAATGCCGGTTTCAGTGCCGGCATAAAGCAGACCGCGTTTGTTTGGATCTTCGCGGATGACGCGGGTAAAGGCGCCATCAGGAATACCTGTGGTGATCTTCTTCCAGGTCTTGCCGTAATCGCTCGTTTTGTAGAGATACGGTTTGTAGTCATCAAACTTGTACATCGTCGCCGCCACGTACGCCGTGCCCGCATCGAACGGCGAGGCATCGAGTGAGTTGATCTGAATCCACTCGGGCATCAAGTCCTTCGACGGCGTGACGTTCGACCAATTCTTGCCGCCGTCGCGCGTGACGTAGACCAGGCCATCATCCGAACCGCTCCAGATCGTGCCCGCAGCCACGGGCGATTCCATCACTGTGAAGATCGTGTCGTAATACTCAATGCTGGTGTTGTCTTTCGTGATCGGGCCGCCCGACGATACCTGCTTCGACTTGTCGTTGCGCGTGAGGTCGGGACTGATTATTTCCCAACTCTGACCTTCGTTTGTCGATTTGAAGAGGACGTTGGCGCCACAGTAAAGCGTGTTCGCGTCGTGCGGAGAGAATACGATTGGGAAGTTCCACTGGAAGCGATACTTGATGTCCTCTGCGCCCGAGCCCATCGGATTGTTTGGATAAGGATTGACGTCGCGCAACTGGTCGGTGTGATGGTCGTAGCGCGTGATCAAGCCGTCGTAAGATCCGGCAAAGATGATTTCGGAATCCTTCGGCGAGGGCGCAATCCAGCCCGACTCGCCGCCGCCGACATCGAACCAATCCTCGCGGGTGATGGCGCCGCCGGTCGTGCGGCTGGCGATGCGCACCGTCGAATTGTCCTGCTGCGCGCCATAGATGTGATACGGAAAATCGTTGTCAACCGCGACGCGATAAAACTGCGCGGTGGGCTGATCCTGTTCGCTCCAACTCCGGCCGCCGTTGTACGAAACGTTCGCGCCGCCGTCGTTGCTCTCGATCATCCGGTTCGGGTCGTCGGGCGCGATCCACAGATCGTGATTGTCGCCGTGCGGCACCCCAATGCCGGTGAACGTGCGCCCGCCATCGTTCGATCGATAAAACCCGGTGTTGAGCACGTAAACCGTTTCGGCATTTTTCGGATCGGCGTAGATCCGCGAATAGTACCAGGCGCGCTGGCGCAGATTACGTTGCTCGTTCGTCTTCGTCCAGGTCTTGCCGCCGTTGTCCGAACGAAACACGCCCCCGTCTTCGGCTTCGACAATCGCCCACAAGCGATCCGGATTTGCGGGCGACACCGTGCCCTTCGGCAGGCCCGGGTTGCGCGTAATTTCAGTCCAGGTGTCGCCGCCGTCAGTTGATTTGAAGATGCCGCTGCCCGCGCCCCCGCTCTCGAGCGTCCACGGCTTGCGATAAACTTCCCAGAATCCCGCGTACAGAATGTTCGGGTTGGTCGGATCGATGATCAAATCGCAAGCGCCGGCTTTGTCGCTGCGAAAGAGCACTTTTTCCCAGGTCTTGCCGCCATCTTTCGAACGAAAAACCCCGCGCTGTTGATTTGGTCCCCACACGTGCCCCTGCGCGGCGACGTAAACGATGTCCGGATTTTTCGGATGCACGCGAATACGCGAAATCTGGCGCGTGTCTTCCAGCCCCGTGTGCTTCCAGGTCTTCCCGCCATCAGTCGATTTGTAAACGCCGTCACCGTGCGAGACGTTGCCGCGGATCGGTGATTCGCCCATCCCTGCGTAAATCACATTAGGATCGGAGTCCGATAAACCAATCGCGCCGACCGAGCCGGTGCCGAAAACTGACCCGTCGCTGATCGCTTGCCAATTGATACCGCCGTCGATCGTCTTCCAAACCCCGCCGCCCGTGCCGCCGAAATAGAAAACCATCGGCTGGGTCGCGACGCCGGTAACCGCGGTCGAGCGCCCGCCACGGAACGGTCCAACCTGGCGCCATTGAAGAGCCTTGAGCGCATCAGTCTGTCCCGTGGCGGATGTTGACTCGGTGGTTTGCTGTCGACGTTGCGCATCGACCGAGCCAGATAGCGACCCAAGAAGCAAAACAATCGGAAGAATGAAAAGGCGGAGAGCGGTAGCGTTCTTGATCATTTCGATAGACTCCTTTGACTTCGGGCTCTGCAGATGGAGTTACAACCAACGAACGGGGCGCAAGATATCGCATCTCGCGCTCGGTTGCCAACTCGGCCTGACCGTGACATTCACTCTGGACCAACAAGTTGCTGGTAGCGCCGGCGGTCAGCCTCGGAGAGTTGATCGGAGACCTTTGCGGGTTCAAAGGCGCGATAGTCGGGCTGATCGGTGAAAATGCCAAACATCGGCGCGGCCATCCGATCATTCAGGTTCATCGGTTCCAGACCCAGGAGAATCTCGATCGTGCGCAGCATGCTAAGTTGGTCGTATCGATCGCTGACGACGGCTCCGCGTTTCACGTAAGGCCCGGCGGCGAATGCGATCGTGCGCGTGGCATCCACATGATCGGGGCCGTTCTGCGCGTCGTCTTCGACGACCAGAATTAACGAATCGCGCCAGATCGAGCTGTGCGAGATCGTCTCAACGACGTGACCCAGCGCCGCATCGTTCTGCGCCATGAACTGGTACGGATCAAGAATCTTACTTTGGCTGCCGTCGGTGTGATCGTTTGGCAGCCAGATGTACTCCAACTGCGGCACGCGCCCACTCTGCACTTGCTTCTCAAAATCAGTCTTCCAAGCGTACACGCGCTCCAGATCTGATTGCCCGAGGTCCCACGTCGGAAAGTTCGGCGGATAGTGATAGAGCAAGTCGGCGAATTGACGACGCAGCAACTGATTCTGATTGATTGCGGTCGCTAAAGATGAGTCGCCGACCAGAATACTCGAAAGTGGGTTGACGAAATCGGCTTGACCCAACAGAGCGAAAGCGGCCTCGCGCGTCTCTGTCTGCCCATAGAAAGCCCTTGCCAGGTTGTAAAATGCCCGACCGCGCTCGGCGAAGCTTCCGCTTCCGGAGAGCGACCTCTGGTAGGCTTTTTTCGCCAGCTCGCTGTCCGGACCGAGAAGATCAACCAGAATCCGGTAGCTCCGATTCGCGAGAAAATATTCTTCGCCATAGAAGCGATAGTCAACGTTCCTTTCATTCAGACGATCCCACAGGTAGACGGGCGCCTCGACCGCGGGCGAGGCGGCGTAGCCGTATCCTTTCCAACGCGTCGAATATTGCAGGTTTGCTATCCATTGAAAAAAAGGGCTGGCGTAACCTGCGGTCGTGTAAGCGTGACCGAGCACGCTGACTTCTCCGTTCACAAAGACGTTGTCGAGCGTCACGAACTCGCGCGCGAGCTGATGATGAATCGGCGAGTGCGCTTCACCGAACAGGGTGAGCTTCGGATCGCCATTGCCGCGTCCGAGATCGCCGAGCACCTGATCGTAAGTGCGGTTCTCCTTGATAATGTAGAACACGTGCCGGATTGGCAGCTTGAACCCGACGTAAGGACTGAAACTGGGCGAGCCGGAGTTGACCTGCGCCGTCCAGCGCGCGGCGTTTCGATTGAGGTCGCGCTGATCGATGATCGACAGCGAGCCTTTCAAGAGCGTGAGCACGTACTCGCCTTCGCGGCCGCCACCATCGGCTTGCGGGCCTTTTGGATTTGGATAGCGGGCGCGAATCCCTTTTGCGCTCAGCACGAAAACTTGATTGTCCCGCGCGAGAACTTTCGTTGGATACCAACCCGTCGGAATCAGCGCGAGCGTGCGACCCGTGGTTTTGTTGAGCACCGCATTGGCGTTGGTGCCGGCGAGTGTCACATAAAGTCGTCCACCACTGACGGCGCAGGAAGTCGGAGCGACTCCGAAGCGGCTTCCGGGTCGGGCCAAATTAATCGTGCGCGCAACCCGGTCGCTGCGCGCATCCAGGACCCAAAGGCTGTCAGAGCTGCTGTTGACGACGTAAAGCGACTTGCCGTCACTGCACATTCCCTGTGGATTGCGGCCAACGTCTATCCTCTTGATCAGTTTCAGATCGCGGCCGACGACCAGCAATTTGTGTTCGCCAACGAGCGTGACGTAAAGCTTTCCATTCAGAAATCGCAGTGCGTACGGGAAGAAGCCAACGTCTGATTCTCGTTCAATTGCGCCGCTGCTCGTGTCGACGATCGCCAGCTTGCCGCCGACGTAACTTCCCTTTTCATTTTTCGTAGCCAGATAGCCAACGGCCAGTCGCGCGTCGTCGATAAACGCCAGCCCGCCGGCGAATCCGTTGACTTTGTATTCGCGATCGATATCGAACTGAGAATTGACGCGATAGACTTTCTGATCATAGCCGCCGCTAATGTAAAGCTTTCCGTCCGCTCCAACCACGGCGCAGGGAAAAAGTGAATTGATCCGCAGAGTCTTGACGACTTGCTCAGTCGCCACATCAATGATCGAAACCTCCTGTGGCTCCGTTTCCTTTGGGTAGTAGTAGCCGGTGTTGAGCACGACCAGCCTGCCCGCGAAAAGAACGGCTTCGTAAGGTAAGCGACCCACGTCAACCTGCTTGCCGGCAGGCGCGATGCGCCAGCCGTTTGGTAATTCGATTGTGGCTGTCTGTTTTGGCAGCGACGCTCGTTGAGACGCCGCAACGTAAGGTAGGATGTCTTCGTATCGAGTCTTCCTGGCAAACTCCCAGAGTTCGCGATTGAGATCTTCCTGATCATCGGGATCGTCGAGGCGGCGCTGCCTTTCCTGAGCGATTCCGGTTGTGGAAAGAAGTACGATTAGGAAAACGCAGCCGCAAAATTCGATCCGACCCCGACCTGAATTCAATCCGGGATTGAAACTCTCAATGAGTCTGCGCAGCAGACGACAGAATTTAGCCCAGGGTGAAGCGAGCGCAGCGAGCAGAACCCTGGGTAAACGACCCCAATGAATGATCAAGCCCGCTTTAGCGGGCGACAGAGGCATCTGCCGCCCGCTAAAACGGGCGCTAAATTTCTTTGGTGGCGGTACCCAGGGCGGCGCTTCGCTCCACTTCGTTTCGCTGCGCTTGCCCTGGGCTAAATTCTTCCGCCTGCTTTGCAGGCTCATTGAATGATCGTACTCGTCGGGCAATGATTGCTACGACAGTCGGCTAGAACAACTCGCCGAGTGCCTCTTCAACCGATCGTACTCCCACCACTCGCAACCCGAGCAGCTTTTCCAGTCCCGTAGTATTCGAGGCCGGCATTACAATTCGTTTGAACCCGAGCGCTTGCGCTTCGCGGGCGCGTACCGCGGCCTGCATCGCGCCCCGCACTTCGCCGGTCAAGCCGACTTCGCCGAAGACGGCGGTATGCGCGTCGATTGGTTGATTGCGAAAACTCGAGGCGATGGCGGTCACCAGGCCGAGGTCAACCGCGGGCTCGTCAACTTCCAATCCGCCGGCGATGTTGACGAAGACGACGCGATTCTGATCGACGCCCTGGGTCATGCGGCGGCCGGTTCCGTATTTCGAACTCGAAACCAGCGCCTGAATTTCCACCAGCATCGGCCGCGTGCCTTCCATGCAAGCCGTGACCACGGAACCGGCGGCTTCAGCCGGACGCTCAGCCAGAAACATCTGGGAAGGATTGGCCACTGGAGCGAGACCCGTACTAGTCATTTCAAAGATGCCGACTTCGTTCGCCGCGCCAAAGCGGTTCTTGGTCGCGCGCACGATGCGATGATTGTGATGACGCTCGCCTTCAAAGTAGAGCACTGTGTCGACGATGTGTTCCAACGCTCGCGGTCCGGCAATCGACCCTTCTTTCGTCACGTGGCCGATGAGAAAGACCGGAATGCCGCGCGTCTTGGCCAGCATCAGGAACTGCGCGGCGACTTCACGAATCTGCGAGATCGATCCCGGCGCTGATTCAATGTCGGAAGAAAAAGTTGTTTGAATCGAGTCGACGATGATCGCCCCGGGTTGCAGCCGTTCGATTTCGCGCAAGATGTTTTCCAGATTGGTTTCGGGCAGGAGCAGAAGGTTGGGCGCGTCGACTCTTAACCTTTCACCGCGCAACTTGATCTGTCTTTCCGATTCTTCACCGGAAACGTAAAGGACGATTACCCCAGTCGCGCTCAGTTTGTCGGCGACCTGCAACAGCAGAGTGCTCTTGCCTATTCCCGGATCGCCGCCGAGTAAGACCAGCGTGCCGGGGACGATTCCCCCGCCCAGTACCCGATCGAATTCGGTCACGCCGGAAGAGACCCGCACGTCATCCTGCGACTCGATCTCGGTGTAGGCGACGGCCTTCGGCTCACGTAGACGGAATCCATTGCGCCCCGCGCCTTTCTTCGTGTTGACGACGCGTTCTTCGACCAGCGAATTCCACTCGCCGCATTCAGGGCACTTGCCGAGCCACTTGCGCGATTGGAAGCCGCAGCTCTGGCAAATGAAAGTTGTGTTTGGTTGTTTTGGCAAGTTACTGAGTTCAGGACCGCGCTTCTATTTGGAGTGCGGTGGCAAGCGCAGCACGACACCGCTTTGGATTGTTTCTGGCCCCCTCCCCCATTTGGGGGAGGGAATCCCAAAACGACGTCGCCGCTTCGCTCTGCCGCCGCACTCCAAATTACAGCAACGCTTTCACATTCTCCGTCGGCCGGCCCAGCACCGCACGGGCGCCGCGCTCGACGATTGGCCGCTGGATCAACTCAGGATGCTTGATCATCAGCGCGATGATCTGATCATCACTGAAGTCTTTTCTGCCCAAACCAAGTTCGCGATAAATTCCTTCGCTGGTTCGCAAAAGCTCGCGCGGCTTGAGGCCCAGCTTCCTGATTAGCTCGCGCAATTTCTTCTCACCCAACGGCGCGAAGTAATAGTTCACTTTCTCGAACGCGACGCCACTCTCACGGAGCAGCTTGTCCATTTCACGACACTTCGTTCAAGTGGGCTTTTCGTAGACGGTAATCTTGTCTTGCATCTGATTTGGAGTGCGGTGACTTGTCACCGCTTTATCCACCTCCTGAATCAACAAACCAAGAAAAGCGGCGACAAGTCGCCGCACTCCAAAATTCCCCTTACGGAAATATTCCGCGCACACGCGTTGCCTCAGCTACGCGATCGATCGCCAGGATGTAAGCGCCGGTACGCATGTCGGTGCCGTAGCGCTGCGCTGTCTGGTGCACCTTGTGAAAAGCGTTGCCCATCGTGTCTTCCAGCGTCTGGTTGATGCGCGACTCGGTCCAGAAAAACGAATACTGGTCCTGCACCCACTCATAATAGCTCACCGTCACGCCGCCGGCGTTGGCCAGGATGTCAGGAATCAGCATCACGTCGTTGTCTTCAAACACGCGGTCCGCGCCCGGAGTCGTTGGGCCGTTGGCCAGCTCCGCGATGATCTTCGCTTTCACTCGCCCAACATTCGCCATCGTAATGCTGTTCTCGAGCGCCGAAGGGCACAGGATATCGCAATCAACTTCCAACACGTCGTTGGGGGCAATCTCTTTCGCGCTCTTCAGGCCATGCAGCGCGCCCGTCGCTTCTTTGTGTGCCAGCGCCGCCTGGATATCGAGACCCGTCGCGGAATAAACGCCGCTCTTTGAGTCACAGGCCGCGACCACGCGCGCGCCATCTTCCGCGACCAGCCGCGCGATGATCGAACCTGCATTACCAAAACCCTGCACCGCCACGCCCGCGCCTTTCAAATCTATCCCGCGCACTTTGCATGCTTCCCGCAAAGCGTAAAGCGCGCCGCGCGCCGTGGCTTCGTGGCGTCCCTGCGAGCCGCCCAGCGAGAGCGGTTTGCCGGTGACGACGCCCAGCTCAGTGTGGCCGCGCACCATCGAGATCGTATCCATGATCCACGCCATCGTCTGCGAGTCGGTGTAGACATCGGGCGCGGGAATGTCCCGGTCAGGACCAATGATCGGGGCGATCTCAAATGCGTAACGGCGAGTCAGCCGTTCAAGTTCGTGGATTGAAAGACTCTTAGGATCGCAAATGACGCCGCCTTTGCCACCGCCGTACGGGATGCCGACGGTCGCGCATTTCCAGGTCATCCACGACGCCAGCGCCTTCACTTCATCGAGCGTCACGTTCGGGTGATAGCGAATGCCGCCTTTGGCCGGGCCGCGCGCGATGTTGTGTTGCACTCGATAGCCTTCAAAAACTTTCGTCTCGCCACCGTCCATCTTGACGGGAATCGAAACGATGAGCTGCCGCTTGGCAGTCCTGAGCACTGCGCGCATCGACTCTTCGAGTTCGAGATAATCAGCCGCCCGATTGAATTGCTGTTTGGCGATCTCAAATGGATTTAATTCTTCCTTTGCCGGTGCCGCAGTAGCCATCTTTCGTTCTCCCTTGGAAAGTAAGTAGTAAGGCGGCGCTATCGTAAAGGAATTGAGTGAAAGTGTCCAAGACGCGAAGCGAGGCGGTAGCGTCTTATTCCAGCGACTGTATGGAGGTCAGTAACGGGAGCGATAGCGACCGGGTCTCAATCTGGGCAACCGTCGAGTTTGCCGAAACGATAACCCGGTCGCTACCGCTCCCGGTACCGACCTCATCACTCAACCTCAGCCACGAAGGAGGGTGCTTGTTTTCCATTTTGGGAACAAGAGCACAAGACTCGTTGTCTAACCCTTCAGCTTCTTTGACCCGACGGCACCGGCAACGAGGAGGAGCTAAAGAGATGTTTGCCAACCTGATTGAATCCCAATCGCACGCGAGAGAATTCAAACGCCGGGGCCGATTCCTGATCGCGACCGCAGCGGCCTACACAGTTCTGTTCTTCGTCGCCGGTATCGTTAGTATCTATGCGTACGACGCGCGGGTGGAAGCTCAAACTGATGAGTTGGAAGTGCTCAATTGGATCCCGCCGGTTACGCGGGTTATAGCCGATCCGGCCCCAACGCGGCCGATTCACCGGTCTGTTCCCTCCAACGCGCCGGTTGACAGAAGTGTGACGAGACCCGAACGAACCGACTTCGTTTCCAGAACTGACAATCCAAACAAGATCCCCGACGGGATCGGAGTCAAAGCACCGGACGTCCCGCCCGTCACCGATGGCGCAGTTCTAAGTCATCGCAACGTCGATCCACCCAGCGTCCTTCCCACCAATTCCGGCGGCTGCATAACCTGCAACGGTACCGCTCCGGTTGTAAGAGTCGAAGAAACACCGCCAACGCCACAGCCTGTGAGACCCCAGACACAAAGACTTCCGTCAACCGTGCTCGTCTCGAAAGCGATCAGTCTGCCTCAGCCTCCTTATCCGCCGATTGCGAGACAGATTCGAGCGCAAGGCCCGGTCAGCGTTCAGATCCTGGTTGACGAGCAAGGGAAGGTGATCTCAGCACAAGCCATGTCAGGTAACCCGACCTTGCTTACGGCGGCGAAGGAAGCAGCTATGCGCGCGCGCTTCACCCCAACCGTGCTCAACGGCACACCGGTGAAGGTCCAGGGCACGATCATTTACAACTTCGTCCTGCAGTGATCCGAGATCCGATCGAGTGATGGCCGGGGTAGCGCAAGTCTCGCACTTGCGCTACACCTTAGCCGTCTACAGGCCGACTGCTAACCCGGCGGATTAATTAATGTTTACGGCCGAACTCGCGCCTTTTGCGACCTCAAGTGATTTCTCGCTTTGAACCCGACTCGGCGACACGTGGAATTCACTTCAAGTATGACTCGAGCGGGAATCTCTTTCGCTCTGAGACCACCGGCGCCCACAAGTCACCCAACTTCTTAATCCGACGAGATACGTTGTCGATCCGAAAGTCTTCGATCGCGATTCCGCGCTCGATTTCCTTCCAAGTCACCGGCATCGAAACAGTCGCGCGCGGAGTCGGACGCACAGAGTAAACCGAGGCCAACGTCCGGCCCGACGCGTTCTGGTTATAGTCGACCAGGACAGTTCCCTTCGGACGGCGCGCGACGTTGTAAGTCGTAGTGATCAGTTTCGGGTGAGCGTCCTGAAGGACCCGCGCCAGCTCGCGCGCGAACATCCACACTTCCTTCTGCATCGGGCCGCGCACGATTGGAACGTAGACGTGGACGCCCCGCGAGCCCGTAGTCTTCGCATACGACGGCATCTTCAACGATGCGAGCGCATCGCGCAGAATCAGGGCAATCTCGCGGACTTGCTCGAACGACGTACCGGCCACCGGGTCGAGATCGAAGTGGAGATAGTCCGGCCGCTCGGGATCGCCGCAGCGCCCGTACCACTGATTCAGATCGATGCAGCCGAGATTGATCACCCAGAGCAGCGAAGCGAGGTCCTGGATCATCGGGAAATCAACCATCTTCGAGCCATGCTGAAGCCGGCAGATTTCAATCCACTCCGGCCGCGGCGAAGGCGCGCGCTTCATGAAAAAGAATTCGCCGCCCGCGCCGTTTGGATAACGCTTCATCACCATAGCGCGATCGCGAATGTGGGGCAGCAGCACCGGCGAAACATCCGCATAGTACTGAAGCAGGTCTCGCTTGGTAATCTTCAGCTCGGGCCAGAACAGCTTGTTCAGATTGGTCAGCTTGACCTGATGATCGCCGAAGCCAACCTCGAGCTGATCGAGGTTTCGCGGAATCTCAAAGCGGTTTCCTGATTGGTGTTTGCGGTCTTTGCCGGTGGCTTTCGGTTTTGCAGATTTGGATTTCGTCATCGTCACACGGGGTCGCTGTTCGTCCGGGAGAGTTTACCGTTTCCGGTCTTTGAAAGCATTCCGGCAACCATCGACACTCAACCACCCAAGCGCGGAAAGAAGGAAATTGGCTTGATGGAATTCAGTACATCACCGAGCGAAAAAAGCAGAGCTTTGATACAAAACCGCAAGTCTGGACCTCCTTGCTCCCTCATCCTATTGCCTGGATGCGCGTCGTTCTCGTGGCATATGTGTTGCCGGAGAACTACGCCGTTGGAGGCAGAAAGATGCGAGCAATCTGGAACGGCACAATCAGTTTTGGTCTGGTAAACATTCCCGTTGGAGTTTATTCCGCAACCCGGAGTGAGCGACTGAACTTTCACTACTTGCACGAAAAGGACATGGGACGGATCAACAACGTTCGCGTCTGTCAGGTCTGTGGCAAGGAAGTTTCTTATGACGATCTGGTGAAGGGCTACGAATACGAGAAGGACGAATACGTCGCCCTGGACGAGAAGGACTTTGCGAACGCGGCGGCTGAGGCGTCGAAGAATATTTCGATCACGGATTTTGTCGACGTGAATGAAGTCGACCCCATGTTTTTTGACACCCCTTATTATTTGGCTCCAGGCAAGAATGCCGATCACGCTTATGTGGTTCTGCGCGAAGCGCTGAAAGACACCGGTAAGGTAGGCATCGGCAAGGTCGCCTTTCGCGAGCGCGAACACCTCGCAGCCATCAAGCCTCATGGCCGAGCCCTGATGCTCGACATAATGCACTTCCCCGAAGAAATCACACCTTCAACCCAGCTCGATTTGCCGGTCGCAAAGGCGAAGATAAATGATCGAGAATTGAAATTGGCGGAGCAATTAGTTGAATCGATGACGGCCAGTTTCGACCCGAAGAAATACAAAGACAGCTATCGCGAACGACTTGAGAAAACAATCAAGCGCAAAGTGAAGGGTAAGCCCCAGCGCACAAAAGCAATTAGAAAGAGACCGACCACAAACGTCGTCGATATCACTGCGTTGCTGCAGAAGAGTCTGAAGGGTTCGGCGACACACAAAACCAGGTCTGCCGTAAGTCATAAGCGAACCAGCAAAGCCAAAGCGGCTTAAGTGAAGACTTCACGGCAGCTTGAAACTTCGTTCCGCCTTGGCTACGCTACTTAGCTAGTTCCCGTCTTAACACAGCGTTGCACTCGTGGTACACTGGCGGCCCTGATGGCTCAACTCGAATTCTTTCACCCGGCGGTTCGCAAATGGTTTCTGAAGCAGTTCCCTGCCCCGACCGAACCACAGGCCCGCGCGTGGCCGGCAATCAAGGCACGGCAGCACACGCTGATTGCCGCGCCAACCGGTTCAGGCAAAACGCTGGCAGCATTTCTTTCAGCCATCGATGACCTGGTTTGGAGAGCGACCGCGGGAACGCTCGCCGATGAAACGCAGGTGGTGTACGTCTCGCCGCTGAAGGCTTTAAGCAACGACATCCAGATCAACTTGCAGGAGCCACTGCGCGGCATTCAGAAGAATCTGGAAGCGTCCCGAATCAGGGGAATTGAAATTCGCACGCTGGTGCGCACCGGCGACACGCCGGCCAAAGATCGCGCGGCGATGACGAAGAAGCCGCCACACATCATCGTCACTACGCCTGAATCCCTATACATTTTGTTAACCAGCGAAGGCGGCCGGCGCATGTTGCGCACAACCCGCACGCTGATCGTCGACGAAATTCACGCGATGGTTGACGACAAGCGCGGCTCGCATTTGTCGCTGTCAATCGAACGACTTCAGGCGCTGGTCAAAGAGCCTCTGGTGCGCATCGGGCTTTCGGCAACGCAGAAACCGATCGAGGAAGTCGCGCGGTTTCTGGTCGGAACCGCCAACCTTGAAGACGACGGCACCCCACGCTGCACGATCATCGACACCGGCCACACGCGCAAACTCGATTTGGCGATCGAGATCCCCGGCTCGCCATTGGAAGCCGTGACGTCGAACGAAGTCTGGGAAGAAATCTACAACCGCGTGGCGATGCTGATTGGCGAGCACAAGACCACTCTCGTCTTCGTTAACACACGGCGCATGGCTGAACGAGTGGCGCGACATTTGGGCGAACGCCTCGGCGACGAAAACGTCACTGCGCACCATGGCAGTCTGGCGCGCGAACTAAGACTGTCCGCAGAACAAAGACTGAAGTCGGGCGAGTTGAGTGCGTTGGTGGCGACGGCGTCCCTGGAACTGGGCATCGACATTGGCGCGGTCGATCTGGTGATTCAGATCGGCTCAACCCGCGCGATCTCAACCTTGCTGCAACGCATTGGCCGATCGAATCACACGGTCAGCGGATTTCCGAAAGGTCGCGTCTTTCCGCTCTCGCGCGATGAACTGGTTGAGTGCGCGGCCTTGATTGATTCAGTTCGGCGCGGCGAACTCGATCGATTGGAGATTCCCGAACAGCCCCTCGATATTCTTGCCCAGCAGATTGTGGCCGCCGTGGCGCCCGAAGAATGGACCGAAGATGCGCTGTTCGAAACGATTCGGCGCGCCTATCCCTATCGGAATCTTTCGCGCGAAGATTTTGACGCGGTCGTGCGGATGCTGTCGGAAGGCTTCACGACCCGGCGTGGTCGGCGCAGCGCTTATCTGCATCACGACGCGGTGAATCATCGCCTGCGCGCCCGCAAAGGCGCGCGTCTCGCGGCCATCACCAGCGGCGGCGCGATTCCTGATACGGCCGATTACCGCGTGATTCTGGAGCCGTCCGAGACATTTGTCGGCACGCTGAACGAAGACTTCGCGATCGAGAGTCTGGCCGGCGATATCTTTCAACTCGGCAACACTTCATATCGCATCAAGCGGGTCGAGCCGGGCAGCGTGCGCGTCGAAGATGCGAAAGGTCAGCCGCCCTCAATTCCCTTCTGGCTGGGCGAAGCGCCCGGACGCAGCACAGAACTTTCGGCAGCCGTGTCGCGTCTGCGAACAGAGATCGGTGACAGAACTGACGCGTCAGCGAACGACGCGGGCGAGGGCACGCGCGCTACCAGTTTGCAGTGGCTCACAAATGAAGTCGGTCTTCAGAGCGGCGCCGCCGAACAAATCGTCGAGTACCTGGTCACAACAAAGTTGGCGCTCGGCGTGATGCCCACGCAACAACAGATCGTCGCCGAGCGATTCTTTGACGAAAACGGCAGCACGCACGTCGTGATTCATGCGCCTTTCGGCAGCCACCTGAATCGCGCCTGGGGCCTGGCGCTGCGCAAGCGCTTCTGTCGCACTTTCAATTTCGAGCTGCAAGCCGCGGCCACGGAAGATTCAATCGTGCTCTCGCTCGGTCCCACGCATAGTTTTCCGCTCGACACGATCTTCAGCTATCTCAATTCGAAAACTGTGCGCGACGTTTTGACGCAGGCGCTGCTCGACGCGCCGATGTTCAATATTCGCTGGCGCTGGAACGGGACGCGCGCGCTGGCGATTCCGCGCTGGCGCAGCGGCGGCAAGGTCCCGCCGCAACTGCAGCGCATGGCTGCTGAGGACTTGCTGGCGCTGGTCTTTCCCGATCAACTGGCGTGCGCTGAAAATCTCACCGGGCCAATAGAAATTCCGAACCACCCACTCGTCACGCAAACAATTCGCGATTGTCTGGACGAAGCCATGGACATTCGCGGCCTGGAAGCTTTGCTGCAATCGATCGAGCGCGGCGAGCGCAGCCTGATCGCGCGGGACATGGTAGAGCCTTCGCCGTTCGCCGCGGAGATTCTGACTGCGAAACCCTACGCGTTTCTCGACGATGCGCCTGCTGAAGAGCGTCGCACCCTGGCCGTGATGAATCGCCGCTTCCTCGACGCAGAGTCCGCGGCTGATTTAGGCAAGTTGGATCAAGCAGCGATCGATCGGGTGCGCGAAGAGGCGTGGCCGCAGGCTGAAAGTGCTGATGAGTTGCACGATGCGCTGATGCAGCTTGGCTTCATCACAGTTGCAGAGGGCGCGCGGAATGAATGGCAGGGGTTGTTCGATGAACTTGTGAATGATCGTCGAGCCAGTGTGCTGTATCCACCTGCACGCGGTTCTGAAGCGGAGCTGTGGATTGCGGCTGAGCGTTTGCTACTGCTGCGGGCAATTCATCCGCAGGCATCGCTCACTCCGCCGATCGATTCGCCGGCAAGCTACGCCCGCGAAACCTGGACGTGCGAAGATGCGCTGCTTGAAGTTTTGCGCGGGCGACTCGATGGAGTTGGGCCCACGACCATCGATGAACTCGCCGCCTCGCTTTCGCTTCCGCTGAATAAGATCGAGCAAGCTCTGGCGCGTCTTGAAGGCGAAGGCTTTGCGATGCAGGGCAGTTTTACGCCGGGGACTCGGGGCAGTAGCCCGACCGTAAGGGAGGGCGTGGAAGTCGCCGGCAGGGATGCCGGCGAACCGCAGGCAAGGATGCCTGCGCTCCAAACCGAGTGGTGCTCGCGCCGTCTGCTTGCGCGCATCCACAGCTACACCCTCAATCGTCTGCGTAAGGAGATCGAACCGGTTTCGGCCGCCGATTTTCTGCGCTTCCTGTTCGTTTGGCAAAAAGTCGCGCCCGATCATCAGGTCGAAGGACCTGAGAGTGTCGCTTCGATCCTGGATCAGCTGGAAGGCTTTGAAGCGCCGGCTGGTTCGTGGGAATCCGAGATTCTGCCGGCGAGGCTGGCTGATTATGATCCCGCGTGGCTGGATGCGCTCTGTCTTTCCGGCAAGCTCACCTGGCTGCGTCTGTCCCAGCCCCGTCTGTCGCCGGAAAAGACGAGCAACTCGTCGCCGGTGCGCAGCACACCGGTGGTTTTGCTGAGCCGAAAGAATGTCTCCGTATGGAATAAGGTCTTCCCTGCTCCGCCGGAATCAAACGGCGTGACGCTAACGACCAACACTCAAGCTGTCTACGAACATCTCAAACATCACGGCGCCTCGTTCTTCGTAGACATCATCGCCGGCACGAACCTTCTGCCGAGCATGGTTGAGGAAGCGCTGGGTGAGCTCGTGTTTCGCGGCCTGGTAAGCGCGGACAGTTTTACCGGTCTGCGTGCGCTCTTGACGCCGCTCAGCAAGAGCACGCATCGAGAGGTCGAAAAGCGGCGACGAAAACACAAACAGGTTTACAGCATGGACAATGCCGGCCGATGGGTTTGCCTGCAACGAGAAGGGCCGGCCCCCTTCCCGAATGTGCCTGGCAACGGCAGCAACGGCAATCAATCGATCGATCGGGACGCAATCGACGCAGTGGCGCACAAGCTGCTCGCGCGTTACGGCGTCGTTTTTCGCAAGGTCCTCGAACGCGAATCGATCAATGTGCCATGGCGCGATCTCTTGAGAGTTTACCGGCGCTTGGAGGCGCGCGGAGAGCTCCGCGGCGGCCGTTTTGCGGGCGGATTTTCAGGTGAGCAGTTTGCTTCGACGGAAGCCGTGCAACTCCTCAGATCGATTCGTCGCGCCGCGCCGGACGAAACCTTGATTTCGATTAGCGCCGCCGACCCGCTGAATCTGGTCGGAGTAATCACGCCGGGTTCGCGACTTTCGTCGGCCTCGTCAAACCGAGTGCTCTATCGCGATGGCGTCCCGATCGCTTTGCTGGAAGCGAAGGAGATCCGCTTCCTGGTTGAGATGAACGCGGCCGCGCAATGGAAGGTGCGGAATGCTCTGCTGCGTCGGAACGTCCCACCGAAAGTCCGGGCTTACTTGAGCACAAACGGCATGACCATCTCGCCAACTCAAGCAACGGCGTCAGCATCTGGCTGAGTTAGGCTGCTTGCGATATCTCCTCGACGATCTCGCCGGTCCTTTCCGGCTGATGAATTCGGATCGCAAAGTCACGCTGCGAAATGATGCCCGTGATCCGGCCGTCTTCATCGACTACCGGGATGCGGCGGATTTGATGTGCTTCCATCGCTTTGATCGCGGTGGACAGATCATCATCAGGCCGACAGGCGAAGATTGTTGAAGTCATCACATCGGACACCAGGGTGTGGTTGGGATCGCGCGATTCGGCGACAACTCTGATAGCCAGATCGCGATCAGTAACGATGCCGATCAACTGCTTGCTTTGCTCGTCGCTAATGACCGGCACGGGGCCGATATCTTCCCGCCGCATGACTCGGGCGGCCATACTTACGGTGTCGGTCGGAAGGCAACAGGCTGGGTTCTCACTCATAACTTCGCGGCAATTCATCACAAGATCCTCCCGACCTTGAAAAGTGAGCCATCTTCAATTCTCTTTTGGCTGTCTTTCATCGCTGCCGGCTCAATTCCAAAAGCATATCCACAGTAGCGGCACGCATACCATGACTCTCTTTCAGTTCTCAGTATTCCGACCTGACAACATGCAGGGCACGGAAAAGACCAGTGGCGCATAAGTTCATTCCAATGTTGTCCGGATGAAATCGTCGCGACTCTCTTGCTGGAATTCATTGCGGACCACCTTTCTGGTTCTTACTTAATTCTGACAGCAGGGGAAACAATTTTGGGGGCCAAACCAAGAGCGCTGGCTTTCAAGTAGTAGCACTTCGAGAATCAGAGTCGTTAGATACCCGAGCGCCTTGCTGATTCCTTGTCAGGAGTCACACTTCATCGTTGTTTGCCCGGCAAGGGCACGTTGCTCTGAAGAATTTCTTCAAGACGCTCAAAATCAATCGGCTTCAAAAGGTAGTCATTGCAGCCCGCGTCGAGCGCGGCTTGGCGGTGACCGTTTGGATCGTGGCCGGAAATCACAACGATGGGTACGGCTCTCAACATCGGATGCTGGCGGAGATTCCTCGTGACCCTAACGCCGTCGAGCAGCGGTAACTGCAAATCCAGGAGAATCAGGTCAGGCAACCTCGTCAGCGCAACTTCCACCGCCTGAAGACCGTCTGCCGCCTCAATTACGGCATAGCCTTTCGAGCAAAGCAGAATCTTTATCATTTCGCGACTATCGCTGTCGTCTTCGGCGACCAGAATCGCGGGCGTCTTGAGAGCGAGTCTTGTTTGGGGGGCAATTGCTTTGGGGGCAACGGCCAAACCTGACCGGTCCGGTCTGTTCATGTTCGGCTCCATAAAGCCTTCTAATCTTCGCGCCTGTCCGAGCGATCAGTGTAGTCGGATAAAACAATCTGGATTGCAGAGAGGTTTTAAGGAGGATGAATTCCCATCGCCGAGAAGGGATCACCCTCCTTGTCCCCCCGTTTGCGCGTCAGTATTCGGCTGTGCATCCTAAAGGAAAAGGGAGAGGCGATCTGTCCGCTTCCGTACAAAATCAGAGAAATGCAGTATTGGGCTTCCGATTACGGACCATCCGCGTCGACAGATCAAGTTAGTGCGCGTATAGTCAAACTGGTAGTCGCAAGGTAACTGTTCTTTTCAAACCCATCTCTCGACATCGGGTCTGCCTGCCTTAGGGACTTTCCTTTTGCCGTCAGCTGTGTTTTTTCACTGCGGACTGGATCAAGGGGAGGTCAAAATGCGAAGAAACCATAATCGCCGCCCGGCACCGCGGCGCTTCGTGTGTCACAAAGCCACAGGAACGCGAGGGCGGAAGTGAACTCACCGCAAGCCAATAATATCCTGGCCGCGCTTCCCGGTTCGGAATTGGAGAAGTTCGCGATGAAGTTGCGGCCGGTGCCCTTGAAACTCGGGCACGTACTCTACGAACCCTCACAGACGGTCGAGGACGTTTATTTTCCCACCTCCGGGGTTATCTCTCTGCTCGCTGCGTTTGAGGATGGAGCAACCGTGGAAGCCGGTGTCATCGGCCGGGAGGGAATGCTGGGAACTTCGGTCGTCCTCGGCGCCGAAACCACGCCACACCAGGCGCTGGTCCAGGCCGACGGCCACGCGCTGAAAATGGCGGCGCGTGACTTGAAAGCCGAAGTACAAAAGGATGGCCTGCTGCTCAATCTTCTCTTGCGTTTCACCAATTCGCTGTTTACTCAGGTAGCTCAAACCGCCGGCTGCAACCGAGCGCACACACTCGAACAGCGACTCGCCCGCTGGCTGTTGCTCACCCACGATCGCGTACAACAGGATGAATTCGCGATTACGCAGGAGTTTCTCTCGCGCATGCTGGGAGTGCGACGCGCCGGCGTCAGCGTGGCCGCAAGTACGCTCCGCGAGATGCGCGCAATCGACTATCGACGCGGCAAGGTAATAGTCCTGGATCGATCAGGGCTCGAGAACTCATCCTGCGAGTGTTATTCAATAGTTAAAGCGGAATATCCGCCTCTGAAACGTCAGGTTATCTCTCCGGTCTCTGATTCATGAGCAAGCCAGATCCATCCCTGATTGCGAAACCATGATCTTGTTGTGTCTTCGACTGGCCAGCTTGCGATACCGTACAGACAATCTCTCGCCCAGGGTGCATCCTCAATTCAGCGGGAAATTGTCGCAACCGGGTAATGTCCTAATGGGAGTTGCTGTTATTGAGGTTGTGACAATCGGAGACAGTGTCGGCATAGAGTCTTGTCGAGCGGCTGAGTTGGAGTGCGAGTTAAAGAGGCCTTTGACTTCAGCCGTACCTTCCCGAAGGGAAGGCCGCATAAGGTTCGATCAGCGCGGGGATCAATAAGGTGATAAACGGGACTATCTTGTCTCAGCGCGTACATAATACCTTCAAGCCTTTCTGTCTCCCTCTAAGGGATGCTGATAGCGTTCTATCTTCTCGCTGTCATAAGAGCCAGCATGACGACAGTTGGGGCAGGCCACCCTGTAAGTAGCGGTGATCTGTGATTTGCCCTTAGACAGATCAGGAAAGAGAACTTGCTTTGATTTGCAGGTTTCACAGGTGAACAGAAGATACCATGCGCCTGGAGTAAAGGTAGGCATTCGGGGGAATTCCTTTCGGAATCGAATTACCCTTTTTAAACTCGCCTGTCTGTACGCTTTCGCGCTTATCACCAAACCCGGACATGAAAGGGAGTGAACATGGATGGGAGACCCAAAAGGACGATCCTCGTAGTCGAGGATGTTGCAGAAATCAGCTCGGAGATGAGCGCCATGCTTCGCGCGAAGGGCCATGACGTCTTATTCGCGGACGACGCCAAAGAGGCGTTCAAGATTGCCGAGACAAGGCGTCCCACAATGGTCCTGACCGACCTTGATTTGCCCACGCTGGTTCTACTCGTGCGGCTGATCCGGGAGCATCAGGATCTCAAGGAAACACCGATCGCGATCATCGACATCAACGACCCAGCGATTCGCAATGAACTGGATTTGAAGGTCCTGGCGAATCTCGAGGAGCTGGACGAGTTAATTCAATCCACTCCTCGTTGGAATCAGAAAGATAACTAGTCTTCGCCGTCTTTCTTTTTCGGCTTCACGTCATAGAACACGATGCTGAAGACGAGCACGACGCCGGCAATTGCAGCCAGCAGAAAGAAGATCGTCGGCAGGCCCGGATAGCCAAGAATGCGAAACGATGTCTCAACGCGCATCATCAGCGCGGCGCCGACGATTAGCGCCGCCAGTATCAACCCAAGGGTAATGCGATTGGCAACTTTCTGAAGACCATCCAGGACTACCCGCTCGTCAATAGCGTCCACACTAATTTTCATTTCGTTGTTTCCCACGACGTCCAAAATCTTGTTGACCCGCGCGGGAAACTTTCCGACGAACTCTTTGACCTCGACCACGCTGCTCAGAATGCCGCCCGGCCGAATGCTCTTCACGATTCTCTGGGTAAGAATATTGGTGGCTTCTTGTCTGATGATCGCGTTGGGATCAAAGTCCGGCGCCAGCGTATAGACCACCCGATCCAGATCCAACAGGGTCTTGGCAATCATCGTGAACTCCGGGGCCATTCGAAACCAGCAGTCCGCCGAGATTCGGGTAATTTCCAGCACGACGTGGCCGGCGTCGATGCGCTCCAGGCTCGTGTCCGCCTGCCGCGCGACCAGACTCGCGACCCGATGCTTATAGTCAGACTTATCAAAATTGGATTTTGGCTCGCCCATCCTGATCGAAATCTCGGCGGCCTCGTCACCGCGGCCCTCGCTGATTGCCAGCAACAACTGTAACAGCTTCTCCTGAAACGTTTCATTGATATGCGAAACCATCCCGAGATCGAGCAAAGCAATCCGGTTGTCATAGGTCAGAAACACATTGCCCGGGTGCGGGTCGGCGTGAAAGAAGCCGTCGATCAAAATCTGTTTCAGATAGGCGCGAAATAATTCGTCAGCTAGATCGGTGCCTTCGAGCTCGAGCAGACGCAACGGGCTCAGGTTGGAAATGTTCTTGCCGGCAATGTACTCCATCGTCAGCACGCGCGAAGTTGTGAAGTCCTCAATCGGCACGGGAACAATCAGCCTATCGAATTCTCGCAAATTTTCGCCCAGCCGGATGAGGTTGCTCGCTTCGCGCTGAAAATCCAGCTCGCGCAAGAGACTCCGGCGCAGTTCCGCCAACAGATTGCCGAATTCATAGCGCTTACCGACTTCGGTGTGCGCGTCGATGAAGCCGGCGACTTCTTCCAGCGCGTCCAGATCGTTGACGACTTGATCGCGCACGCCCGGCCGTTGAATCTTGACGACCACCGCGCGGCCATCGCGCAGATAAGCGCGGTGCACCTGCGCCAGCGAGGCCGCCGCCTCCGGTTCCCGGTCGAACTCTGCGAAGGCTTTCGAAATCCGCACGCCCAACTCGGACGAAACGATCTGCTCGACTTCTTCGTAAGGAAACGGCTCGACCTGATCCTGCAGCCGCGAAAGCGCGTCGAGGTAAGGCTCCGGCAACATATCGCCGCGCGTGGAGAGCAGTTGGCCCAACTTGATAAACGTGGCGCCTAAGCTTTCGAGATCAGACGCCAGCTCTTCCGCCTTCGGCGCGACCGTCGTCGCCAGCGCGCTGGTGTGATTACCGCCGATCTTCACCAGGCTCGCCTGCTTGACCAGGTCCGATCGCCCATACTTGATCAGCAGGGCAATGATGTCCTTGTAACGTTTCAGGCTCTCTGGTTTGAGTGATAGCGTCACGCGATTCCTTTCCGTGCTTAGACGCTGCCTGCTGGCGATCGCTTTCCGCGAACGAAGAGAACCAATCCGGAGATCACGATGGCCAGCGACGAAAACAACCCGAGCCAAAACCAGCCCGTAAGTTGCGCAGAGATCAGGCCCGATTCGTCATGGGCTCGCAATCGTTCGCGATTCATCAAGTAAACCGTGACTCCTCCGCAAAGCGCGCTTACGATCGAATAGATCGTCAGCTTCTCTTTCAGCCCGCGGAAGATCTCTAACAGAGCGAGCCCGCCGAGAAGTATCGGCACCAGCCAGAGCAGCGTCTGCCCATCTCTAGCGAGATCCAATCCACTCATTGTGTCTTTCGCGCCGGCGCAACTGACCTGCACCCACGGCAGAAAGAAACAGATAAGGCCGATTAGGGCCGCACTCAGATTGATACGTCGCAACACTTTCCTTTCCTTAACACCTGAGCACACCATGACGCGACGCCGTCATCGTGCGATAACGCCGCTGCGTCTGGTGTGCACAATCTTTCGGCCAACAGATACGGCCGAACCCCTCGTCTAGTTCACGCCGCCTTCGCTTTGCTCTTCGGCTGGGAGCCTTCCTGAATCGCCAGCTTCCGCGCAGCTCGTGTGACCGGCTTGCGCGCGGGCATCGTCACTTCAAGCACGCCGTCATGAAATTTCGCCGTGGCGTCATCAGGGTTCGCGCCTTCGGGCAGCGGCAAGCGGCGATAGAAATTGCCGTAGTTGCGCTCAGAGCGATAATAGCCTTCGCCGTTTTCCTCATGTTCGCTGCGGCGTTCGCCCTCAATCGTGAGACCATCATCCGTAAGTTCGACTTTGACGTCTTCTTTCTTCAAGCCGGGCAGGTCAGCGCGGACGACGAGTTCGCCATCGCGCTCGAAGATCTCGACCTGCGGCGCCCAGGTGCGGCCGCCTTCGCCCGTTAACGCTGGCGGAATCCAGTTGCGATCGAGACCGAAGTCACCGAACAACCGATCCATCTCTTCGCCAAAACGCTTCACGACAGAAAACGGACTAATGCCGAATGGCGTGGTTCCGTTCCCTCTCCTGGGTTCCAGCGCCTGAGAATTCCTGCGCGGCTGCGTCTTTGATGTCTTCTGGTTTCTTTTTGCCATTACTCTCTTCACCTCCTTGGGATTTGCGGACACTAATTCGCGAACGGCGCAATCAGTGGCCTTTCTTGTGCCCTTTGTCTTTATGTTGCTTCAGCACGGTGCGCGCGGCGACCTCTTCTGCGCGCTTGCCATAGCGACCAGATTTCTGGGCGGCTTCCTTGATGTGCTCATACTGTCGCTGCTCCTTCTCGCCCACGCCACGCACGTGTCTCTTTCCCGGCATAATGACCTCCTAACTTCTGAGATTCTGTTCGAGTGTTGTGATGGAGGGCAACCCACTCGGGTTGACCTGCTGCCCAATCCGCAATCCGCATGCAATAACCAGATAACAAAAACCGATCCATTCATCACATTCATCGTAAAAAGCCATGCTCCGCGCAGGGTAAACACTCGTCAAACGGTTTGCGGCCGTAGTCATTAAATAAGTCAGGTGAACGCATTCATGACACTCACCGTACGGAAAGCGCGCTGCACCGGGCGATCGATGCGGCCAAATTCGCGCGCATTTTTGTTTTCTGATAGCATCTCTCGCTGAACGTGGAAATCAGAGCCTTCAATAGATCTCGTTTAATTAATTAATATGAGCACCGTCGTCCAGTCCGCCTCAAACCCAATTTCAACCGAGAGCATTAGAAACCAATTTCCCGCCCTCGAACGCCGTCATAATGATCATCCCGTCGCGTACTTTGACGGCGCGGGCGGCACCCAGACCCCGCGGGTCGTCGTCGATGCGGTCGCTGATTATCTGCTGAATCACAACGCGAATACGCACTGGGAGTATCCAACCAGCCACGAAACCGACGCGATTATCGAATCCGCGCGGCACGCGTTCGCGGATTTTCTGAATGCATCAGCGAACGAAATCGTCTTCGGTCCAAACACGACGACGATGATTTATCACCTCTCGCGGGCCCTCGGCCGCACGCTTGGTCCAGGCGATGAGATCGTCATCACCGAACTCGAGCATCATGCGAACGTTGCGCCCTGGCAGGCGCTGGTCGTCGAACGCGGGGTTCGACTGAATATCGCACAGATGGATCCCGAAACGGGCCAGCTTGCCTGGAGCGACTTTGAGCGACTGGTTACGAAGAAAACAAAAGTCGTGGCCTTCGGCGCCGGATGCAACGCGCTCGGCACGGTGAATAACTATCGCGGCGCGGTTGAACTCGCGCATTCAGTCGGCGCGCTCGCGTTGGTCGATGCCGTGCACTACGCGCCGTATTTTTTGTGTGACGTAAAAGAAACGAATTGTGATTTTCTCACCTGCTCTGCTTACAAGTTTTACGGGCCGCACGTAAGCGTCTTCTATGGCAAGAAAGATTTGCTCGAAGCGGTTGATTTCCCGAAGCTGCAACCAGCGCCCGATACTGCGCCCGAACGCGCTGAGATGGGCACGCAGAATCACGAAGGGATCGCGGGCGCGGCAGCGGCGGTTGATTTCTATGCTTCGCTGGCTGGACACAAAACCGCGCGCGTTAGCGAGCGAGTCAGTACCGGGAGCGGACCGGGGTCCCTGCGCGGGCAGCCCGCGTGGGGTGGTGGTAGCGACCGGGTCAAAGATTCAACGTCGAGTCGCCGCGCAAATTTGCAATCCGCCTTCAAAGGTTTGCGGGCACACAGCGCGCCTCAAGTTAAGCGGCTGTGGGAGAGCTTGTCCGGAATCAATGGCGTGCGTTTGTACGGCCCGCCACCCGAGGTTGAGCGCACACCCACCGTTTCATTCACCGTGAAGAACGTCGCGTCAACCGAAGTCGCGCGGCGTCTGGCTGAGCAGGGTTTGTTCGCTTCGCATGGCGACTTTTACGCGCAGACTGTGATTGAGCGTCTGGGTCTTCAGCCCGAAGGCCTGGTGCGCGTGGGTTGCGCGTGCTACACGAGTGATGACGAGATTGAAAGACTGATCGAAGCGGTGCACAGAATCGCGCTTGGCTCTTAGCGCTTTGCGCTTGGCTCTCAGATGAAACAATACCACGACATGCTTCGCTCAATTCTAGAGCGTGGCACTGAGCACGAAGACCGCACCGGGGTCGGCACAATTTCGCACTTCGGATTTCAAACGCGTTTCGATCTCAAAGAAGGTTTTCCGATCGTCACGACTAAGAAGGTTCCCTTCCGCTGGATCGCGGAGGAGTTGTTCTGGTTTCTTTCCGGCGATACGAACGAAGCGAACCTGCGCGCGCGGGGCGTCGACATCTGGAAAGAGTGGGCCGACGAGGAACACACGCGACGATTTGGTCGCGAGCCCGGCGATCTCGGTCCGATTTACGGCTATCTGTGGCGTTCCTTCGGCGGGCATTATCCAAAGCGCGACGGCGTCGATCAGATTGCGCGGCTAATAGATGAGATTGAGAGCAATCCAAATTCGCGGCGGTTGATTGTGAGCGGCTGGGATCCGCGCGAATGCGATAACGTCGATCTGCCGCCGTGTCATACGGTGTTTCAGTTTAAGATCGAGCAAAGGAGAGCCCTCCCTCACGGTCGGGCTACTGCCCCGCTCTTGCACTGTCAGCTTTATCAACGGTCGGCCGACGCGTTCCTGGGCGTGCCTTTCAACATCAGCTCTTATGCCCTGTTGACGCATCTGGTCGCGCACGTCTGCGGATTAGA
>WNFC01007938.1_pt1 | contig 37976 bp, 32 predicted proteins | sample 5400541 | NCBI WGS metagenome assembly WNFC01 (sample SAMN13153342, study PRJNA577476) | soil metagenome | isolation source: 120 cm saprolite under Douglas fir tree site 2 hole 2 replicate 1 | place: USA:California | collected 2015-04-18
AGCGATCCGCGCGCGATCGTCATCGACCCGCTGCGCAGCCACTGGCACTTCCCGCAGGCTGTTGACAGGCTGCATCCGACGGCCCGCGGTGATCTCCTGATCGCCGAGCGCGTGGCGCGCTCTCTCATCCGGGCCGGAGCAGTCGCCACCTCAGCGTCACGACCGTCCAAGGCCAAGGTGGCCTGCACGGTCCTCGGCGACGCCCAGGATCACCTCGGCCGACGCCAGGCCGCGGCATGGCGTCGGGGAGATGACGTGGCCCGCGGTGCCCAACGGCTCGGTCGCGGCGGTGTCGTCCGCGGAGGCCGGTCTCGCCGGGCCGCACCGGGCCGCGCCCGGCCGCGGAGTCATAGCCAGGCGCTGATGACGTCATAAAACGTTCAAGGAAAGCCAATTTTTTCTGGATAAACCTTGCACGGTGTCATCAGGTGTGCTTGAAGGTGGCTGGATGTTGCGGGCCCACCATCAACGTCATGAGCACGCAATTCATCTCGGGTTTGGACGCTCCTGGTGCGGAGGTCAGGCGGCGTGTCGCCGAGGGGCGGGCCGCGCCGAGACTGATCCCGGCGTCGGTGCGGTCCCGGCTCGACCTGCTGAGCGAGCGCTGCGGTGACCGGCCGGCCTACCTCGATGCGGGGAGTGGCGAGGCCGTTACCTGGTCCCAGGTGGCCCGGCAGGCAGCCGACTGGGCCAGGTCGCTCGCACCGGGCACCGTCGTGGGGCTGCGTGCCGCCAACCCGGCGGCGTTCTGCCGCGCCTACCTGGCCGGACTTGCCGCTGGCGTATGTGTCGCGCCGCTCGATCCCGGCGCCCCGCCCGGCCAGGTCGACAAGATGCTTGACCCTCTCCAGGCTGCTGACCTCGTCGTCGACGGGGAAGAAGCCGCAGCCACGCTCAACGCCCTGGATGTCCATCTCTGGATCAGCTCAGCCGCGGGGCTGCGGCAGGCCCGGCGCGGCACCGCGACCCGGCTCGGCGCTCCTGGGATAGCAGCCCTGCTGCCCACCTCCGGAACGACCGGACGGCCCAAGCTGGTCCCGCTCACCGAGTCCCAACTGCTCGGGGCAGCCGCGTGCATCGCCGCCCACCACGCCCTGACGCCGCAGGACCGCGGTTACTCACCGCTCCCGCTCTTTCATGTGAACGCGCAGGTCGTGGGGATACTCTCGACGTTCGTCGCAGGCGGCAGCCTGGTCGTGGACGACCGCTTCCACGCTTCACGATTCTGGGCGGCCGCCGATGACTTCCAGGTGAGCTGGCTCAACCTCGTTCCAGCGATCCTCGGAATTCTAGGCGAGGCAGCGCCCCCAGCCGAGGCTGTCTCGCGGCGGGTGCGCTTTGCCCGGTCGGCCTCTGCGCCACTTCCCCTGACCGTGCTCGACCGGTTCGAAGCGAGGTCGGGTATCGGCGTGCTGGAGACCTACGGCATGACCGAAGCGGCCGGTCAGATCGCCGCTAACCCATTGCCCCGCAGCCAGCGCCGGCCGGGCTCAGTCGGCTGTCCCACCGGGGTCGCGGTGCGCATCGTCGGCGCCAACGGTGGCGAACTGCCGCCGGCCGAGACCGGCGCGGTCGAGATCCGGGGCCGCCAGGTGATCGGTGCCTATCTCGGCCCGGGCCGGGCACCGATCCCGGCCCGCGGCCCGGACGGCTGGCTGCGCACCGGCGATCTCGCGTTCCGTGACTCCGGCGGCTTCCTCTACCTCGCCGGACGCAGCGACGACGTGATCAACAGGGGCGGCGAGAAGGTCCATCCGCGGGAGATCGAAGAGGTGCTGCTTTCCGACCCGCGCATTCGCGGCGCGGCGGTCGTCGGGCGGCCACACCGGCTGCTCGGTGAGGAATGCGTCGCCTACGTCGTGATTGATCCCGGTTATATCGGCTCGAGCCCGGATCGCATCGCCGGACAGCTGCTCGATCGGTGCCGGCAGGCGCTCAGCCCGCACAAGCAGCCCGCCAGCGTCATCGTCGTCGACACGCTGCCCGCCGGTCCCACCGGCAAGCTCGACCGCCGCGCCCTGCGCGCGGCCGCTACCGGCGGTCTTACGTCAGCCGCCGCTCCGTCAGCCGCCGCGCCGCGGCCGGAAAGCAGGACATCATCCCCAGACCGCTGCCAGTCCAAATGAACGATTAGCCCCTATGAAAGAGGAATCCACGATGAACGTCAATCCACTCAGCATGCCCCTTCGCAGTGTGAAGCCGCGCCAGGAAGGGCTCACCGTCGTCATCGACAACGGCATTCCCGCCGGCGTCTTCGCGGACGCGATCGCCAGCGCCGCCTACGGCATCGACCTCGTCAAGTTTGGCTGGGGCACGGCGCTCGTCACCCCTCGCCTGGAAGAGAAGATGGCCTGCCTGCAACAGCACGGCATCGGCTACTTCTTCGGCGGCACTCTCTTCGAGAAGTTCGTCGCGCAGGATCTCGTCGAGGATTACTTCGAGCTCTGCCAGCGGTACGGCTGCGGTTATGTCGAAGTCTCGGACGGCACGATTCATCTGCCGGGCGCGAGAAAGGCGCAGCTCATCGCCCGCGCCGCCAAGGAGTTCATTGTCTTGAGCGAGGTGGGCTACAAGGACGCTGAGCGCTCTGCCGCGCTGACCGGCGATCAGTGGGTGTCCTTCATCGAGCAGGACTTTGCGGCCGGAGCGACCCGCGTCGTGACCGAGGCGCGGGAAAGCGGCCGCAGCGGCATCTGCGACCCGAGCGGGCAGCCGCGCTTCGACGTCATCGAGCAGATCATCGACAGCGGCGCCGACTGCGGGCGGCTCGTCTTCGAAGCGCCGACCAAGGAGTTGCAGGCCTTCTTCGTGACCCGTTTCGGCAGCGACGTCAATCTCGCCAACGTGGCGCCAGGCGACGTGATCGCGCTGGAGACGCTCCGCCTGGGGTTGCGTTCGGACACTCTCGCCCATTTCGAGCTGGAGCGGCGCCAGGAGCCGAGCATCCATGCGTGAGACACGCGACGCTTGCCATATCGCCATTCCCACCCACGACCTTGACGCGGCCGTAGCGTTCTATGTTGACGGCCTGGGCGTGAAACTTGCCCGCCGCTACCCGGACCGGGTGACCTTCGACTTCTTCGGTGACCAGCTGGTGTGTCACCTGAGCAAGAACGTCCCGGCCGAGGCGATTGCCTACCCGCGGCACTTCGGCGTCAGCTTCGCCGGGCGGGCAGACTTCAACCGGCTGCTGCGTCTGGTGGAGTTCCGCAAGCTACCCGTGCTGGCTGGCCCGTCGGTGCGCTTCGAGGGCATGGCCGAGGAACACCGCCAGATCTTCCTCGCCGATCCCTCGAACAACGTGCTCGAGTTCAAGCAGTACGACGATCCCCGCCTCATGTACTGATGCCCCGGTCAGCGGCGGTAATCCCAGGTGGCGCTGGCCACCTTCGATTCATATCGGACCGTGATCTGTGGATGGTGTGCTGATGCCACGCCAGCGACTCGACCAGGTCGACGCCATGCGGCCGATGAAGCAGGCGGGCGTGCTCAGCACGCACGTGCTCCTATTCTTCGCGCCCGCGGCGGCCAGCGTCAGCTCAGGTGCTGCGCTGCTGCTGTTGCACGTTTCCCGCGAAGGATTCTTCTTTGTCTCCGCATGCATGCTGACCTATGCCTATCAGGACATCGGCCGGGCTGGCCTGGGCCGCTTCTACCGGCGCCGATTCGTCTCGGTCGGCATCCCTTACCTGTGCTGGACTGTCGTCTATTTCCTCTATGGGCTGCCCACAGCGCATTACGCGAGCCCGGCCGCCGCGCTGGAGCATTTCGTCTACCTGATACCCACCGGCTATTACCAGCTGTACTTCCTGCTTGTGATAATGCAGTTCTACATGGTGTTCCCGCTCGTCGTGATGATGCTGCGCCGGGCGAGGGGCCACCACGGCGTGATCATCGCTGCCGCCGCGCTGATCCAGGTGACGCTCACCATCATGATGCACTGGCAGGTCATGCCGCCGCTGCTCCGCAACGTCTGGGCGCAGCGGGAGGCCACGACCTACGTCCTGTACCTGACCGGCGGAAGCGTCGCCGCCTTCCACCTGGACGCGGCGAATGACTGGCTGTGCCGGAACGCGCGCCTGGTGATCATGCTGACCGTACTGGCGGCGCTCGGCGCGGAGGCCGTCTACTTCCTGGCCGAGACCGGCATGACGACCGCGCTGGGATCGGGCAATGACCCGTTCCAGCCCAGCGTCATCCCGTTCAACGCGGGCGCGATCGCCTGCTTGTACCTGGTTGGCGTGGCGTTGGTGAAGCCCGGGCGATCCCGGCGGCTGCGCGCCGCGGTGCGCTCGGGCTCCGACAACTCCTACGGCATCTACCTGGCCCAGATGCTGTTCATCAGCGCGCTGATCTGGCTCGGCTGGGCAAATCTGGACTCCGTGGTGTGGTGGCCGCTGCTTTGCGCGGCCACCGTTGTCATCGTCTACCTCGGATGCGTGGCATTGACCAGCCTCCTCGCCCGGACTCCGCTGGCCGTGCCGCTCACCGGCCGCCAGCAGCAGCCATGGGCGACGCTGATGGCCTGGCGTTCGACACCCCGGCCCGCGCCTATCGAGACCTCTGATTGGGTGCACCCCGACCGGCCACCGCGCGCCACCGAGCCGCCTGGGCATGTGCTGACGGGGCGGGGCCGGGCAAGGGATGGGCGCCTTCTGAGCGGAGGCCGTCGAGGGTGATCGCCAGCGTCCGTGTCTGGGCGAACTGGTCGAACGGCGCGTCGGGGTTTGCGCTGGGGCGGCTGAACTGCTCGATCAGAGAGGTGATGTCGGTCGCGGTGACATCGCCGCGGAGTGCACCTGCGGTCTGGGCGCGCTTGACAAGGCGGGCGAGCAACCGGGTGCTGCGTTTGGCGATGGTGATCATCTCGTCGGTGACCTCGAGGGTTCCCGCGAGGGGGGCGAAGGCTCCGGCGTTGAAACCGACGCAAGCGCGCACGTAGCTGCCCAGCGCCTCCCACGGCTCATCCATCGCCAGGCTCTGCTCGGCGGCGGCGATGTTCTGTTCCATCGCGAGCACGCACAGCCTCTGCAGCAGTTCGGTCTTGCTGCCGTAGCGCCGATAGAGGCTGCCCATGCCGACACCGGCCCGCTCGGCGACGGCAGAAACCGGGGCGTCCCAGCCCTGCGTCGCAAACACCTCGCGGGCCGCGTCGAGGACCTTGCGGTCGTTGCGGGCGGCCTCCTGCTGACGTCCCCGGAAACCGGTCACGGGTCGAGAGTAGCCGCTTGCGGAGCAAATCGCTCCGTCTTACACTCTGCGGAGCGAAGTGCTCCGATAGAGAAGGGACCCTCATGCAGGTAATCGTGCTCAGCGAGTTCGGCCCGCCCGGGGTGCTGATGCCGGCGACGGCGGATGACCCGGTGCCCGGCACAGGTCAGGTCGTCATCGCGGTTGACTTTGCGAACGTAACGTTCGTGGAGACGCAGTTGCGGGCCGGACAAGCTCCGTTCCCGGTGCCGGCCGACGGCTTGCCGATGATCCCCGGCAACGGGGTGGGTGGCACCATCGCCGCGCTCGGCCCGGGCGTGGACGCCGCCTGGCTGGGGCGACGGGTGGTCAGCAGCACGGGAGGCTCCGGGGGCTACGCGGAGCGCGTCGCGGTCCCCACATCCGCTCTGATCGAGATCCCCGCCAGCGTGGCGATCGATGATGCGGTCGCATTGCTCGCTGACGGGCGCACAGCGGGGGCGCTGGTGCGCGCAGCCGCCCTGCGGGCGGGGGAATGGGTGCTGGTCGAGGCGGCCGGCGGCGGGGTCGGCACCGTGCTCACGCAGCTATGTGTGCGGGCCGGCGCGCGCGTCGCCGCCGCCGCCCGAGGCGAAGATAAGCTGAAACTGGCTCGAGACCTCGGCGCTGAGTTGGCCGTCGACTACGACGCGCCTGGCTGGGCGGCGCTCGTGCGGGCCGCAGCCGGCGGCGTCGACGTGGTCTTCGACGGCGTCGGCGGGGCGATCGCCGCCGAGGCCTTTGAACTGCTCCGCGCCGGCGGGCGCATGCTCAGCTATGGCCTGGCCAGCGGGTCCTTCGCGGGGATCCCGGATGACATGGCGGCCGCCCGGGATGTGACCCTGCTGCGCGGTGTTCCGGTCGGCCCGGCCGAGGCCGTGGAACTGACCCGCGCCGCCCTCGACGAGGCGGCCGCCGGCCGGCTGCGTCCGGTGATAGGGCAGCGGTTCGGCCTGGTCGACGCCGCTAAGGCGCATGCGGCGATCGAGTCGCGCTCGACGATCGGCAAGACGCTGCTGGAGATCCGATGACCGAGGCGGCGCAGTGCCAGTCCGCTGGCGTCGCGAACCCCGCTGTACCGCTGGCGGTGGGTCGCTGCGGGCGGCGGCGCATCCTGCTCATCGGGATGGCCGACTTCACCACGGTGCGCCCGATAGGCAGCCGCAGGTCAATCCGCACCGGAGGCATCGTCCCGAGCTCGCACGGCATGATACAGGCGGTCGCGTTGCCGTGCAGGTCCACCACGTTGTCGAGGTTCCACCGCCAGCCCTGCAGGCAGGACGACGCCGCGAACGTGGCCGCGGGCATACCCCCGTGAACCGCCGGCCGGAGCCAGGCGTCTTACTCAATGAGGAAGGTGATTGGTGATGGGCAGCACGGCGACCACGCGGGCCGACTGGGAGCAGGCCCCTGGAGATCTGTTTCTCACGGAGCGTGCCACGTCCGGCCTGCGTGTGGCCCGTCGTGGCAGGCCCGGCAAGCGCCTGGTGCGGCGTGACGTCGCCCGCACGTTCCTCCAGGTCCTCAGGAGCGCGCTGCGGTCCCCGCGGCGCGGCGGGAGGCTCCCGGGCCGACCGTGAGGATGTCGATGCTCAAGGCCAGGACCCACAACGGAAACAGCAGCTCCACCCAGGCGGAGATGCCCACGCCGAACAACAGCACCACGGCGGTCGCGACCCCCGCCGCGACCAGCCATCTGGACACGATCTCGGTGCGGCGCGCGATGGTGACAGTCGTGAGCGTGAAGACAGCCGCCATCCGCATGGCGTAGACGTTCAGCAGGATCGAGGTCGCGCTGCGACCCAGGGCCAGGGTGTCCGCCCCCGGCGCGCCGGACGAACGGGACGACGACACCGTGATGAGCCCGCCCGCAACCGCCGCCGCCACGAAGAGCATGCCGACGAACAAGAGACCGCTGCCCAGAAACACCGTCGCGAAGAAGCGATCCTCGCGCCCGCCGATCCGGTCCCTGATCACGCCGATGAACCACAGGAAGGCGATTCCGGCGAACGGGACGAGGTTCAGTGCGATCGACACGGCCGCTCTTCGCCCCGAGTCGGTCAACCAGGTGCCGGCGTGGCCGGGATTGGCCGGTGTTGAGACTCTGAGCAGCACAAGCGACGAGATGAGAAGCGCAGAAAAGACGATGCCCGCGAAGGCGGCCGCGCGAGGCGTTTTCAGTGCGGCGCGCCCGGCGCGCTGCCGATCGTGGTCAGTCGGTTCCCCGGTCATGGGCCCCCCTTCACCCGCCACATGAATGGCCGACAGTCTGCCAGCGATCACGGCCGCCGGCCTGTGTGCGCGCCGCGGGCATGCTGGCCGCCGAAAAAACAGACCACCAGCCCGAACGAAGGTCGGCGCGGACCGCCGGAGTACGTGAGTTCGGGCTCAAGCTGGAGCAGCTTGAGACGGGTATCGGCCGTGCATCTTTGTATGGTGGACCAACCGGCCGCCCCGCTGGATCGCGTCCACACCTGGCCCCGCACCCGAAGCCGAGGGGGAGTCATGATCTTCATCGTCGTCAAGTGGACCATCAGGCCCGAGCGGAGCGGCGAGTGGCTCACGCTCGTCGATGACTTCACCCAGTCCACCCGCGGCGAGCCGGGCAACATCTTCTTCGAATGGTCCAAGAGCGTCGACAACCCGGACCAGTTCGTGCTGGTCGAGGCGTTCGGAGACGACGCGGCCGCGGCGCATGTGAACTCCGACCACTTCAAGGCGGCCATGGCCTGGATGCCCGACGTGGTCGCGGAGACACCGGACATCATCAACGTGCAGATACCCGGGGACAACTGGTCGAAGATGGCCGAAGTCACAGGTTCCAGCGGGCCGCGCCGGCGAAGTCCCTGGCCCGCTCGAAGACGGTGTAATCCAGCCTGGCCTCGCTGTCGGCGACGGCCTGGTCCAAGTCGTGATCGCATAGCTCCAGGACGGTGTCGAAGTCACGGCGCACCGGCTGGAGAAGGTCGTAGCCCAGTGAGCGGTGCAGCCGCGGGTAGAGCGGCTTGAACAGCCGGGCCCGCTCGTGCAGGCCCGAGGAGTACGACATCATGTCCTTGGGCCGCCGCCGGACATAGTCAGGCAGCAGGTCGGCGAACGCCTCACGGATGATCCACTTCTCCTGCCCGTCACGCATCTTGAAGTCAAGCGGCAGCCGCATCGCCAGCTCGACGAGGGAGCTGTCGAGGAACGGCACCCGGAGCTCCACACCATGGCCCATGCTGGCCCGGTCGAGGCGCTGGAGCTCGGTCCGGCAGAGGTTGCGGATCTTGTGCAGGAACAGCCGGCGCGCCTCGGCAGGCCCGATACGGTAGTACATCGGGTAGCCGCCGAACAGCTCGTCAGAGCCGTCGCCGGAGAGCACCACCTTGACCCCCAGCTCGTGGATCCGGCGGAAGAGCGGCACCGACACCACCGCATTGATGATGTCGCCGTACTCGGTGAGCTCCGAGATGCGGATGGCCTCGCGGATATCGCGCAGCCGGATGTCCCGCGGCCGCAGTTCGATCACCTCGTGCGGCACCCCCAGCTCGGCGGTCAGCCTGCGCGCGTAGGTGAGGTCCTCGCTGCCCGGCGCGCCGATGGTGAACGCCACGCAGTCGGGGTGCATCTCGCGCACGTGCAGCAGCGCCAGCGAGCTGTCCACCCCGCCGGAGAAAATCACCCCGACGGTCAGGTCGGTATCCACCCGCACCCGGATGCTGTCCTCAAGCGCGGCCCGGACCAGCTTGGCCGCCTGGTCAGGATCCTCGATCGGCGCCTGGTCGCCGAGCCGCAGCAGGTCGAAGTACGGCGTCAGGCTGGGCCCGGTGACAGCGTCCGCCCAGCCGTGCTGACCTGGCGGCACCTCGGTGATCCGGGCCCCCACCGGCACCAGGGCCTTCACCTCCGACGCCAGGTGCAGGCCGCCGCGCCGCGACCAGTACAGCGGCTTCACCCCGAGCGGGTCGCGGGCCAGGTAGACCCGTCCGGTGAACCTTTCCACGAGCGCGAACGCGAACTCGCCACGCAGGTGGCTGACCGCGTCCTCGCCCCACTGAAGGAATGCCTCCAGGACGACCTCGGTATCGCTGTCGGTGCGCAGCCGCCGGCCGAGCCCCGTCAGCTCGGCCCGCAGCTCGCGGTAGTTGAAGATCTCGCCGTTGTAGCAGAGCACCCACCGGCCATCGGCGGACACCCAGGGCTGAACAGCCCGGTCCCGGTCGACGATCCGCAGCCGCTGTACCCCGGCCAGCAGGCCGCCTTCGCACAGGACTTCTTCCAGCTCACCGCGCGGGGCCAGGGACTCGATCATCCGGCGGAACGTCGGCAGGCACGGATCCGGGCCGACGATGAGGGCGATGCCGCACACCGGGGATCAGCCGCCGGATCCCGCGTAGGCCCAGTCCCGCAGCACGGCGGCCGCAGCCGGCCCGATGCACAGGTGCCAGGCCTGGCCCTCGTCGATGACGTTGATGTCGCCGACCCGCTGGCAGCCCAGCAGGAGCGCCTTCAGCGCACTATCCGCGCCGAACTGGCGGAACCAGGTCATCTCGACATCCACGGCGTAGCCCACGCAGTGTGAGCTGGGCAGCGACGCGGCGTACCCGAGGGCGCGCAGCCGGTGCTGGTGCTCGACACTGCGGGCGAGGCTGGTGACCCACAGCTGCGGCGTTCCCGGCGGCGCGGCGGCGGCGAACTCCGTTGACAGCTGGTTGAGCAGCGCCACCACCTCGGGCCGGGCGAGGGCGTGGCGCAGCCCCGCGGTGCGCGGGACCCGGTCCGGACTGGCCCGCCGCTCCACCGCTCGCACCGCCCGGGCCAGGAATGCCTGCGCCTGACGGCGGTACTGGAAACGCAGCTGCCCGCGTTCACGGAGCGGTTCGAGGTCGACGAGGTCAGCGCAGTTGAGCAGGTCCGCGTCCGTGCGATAGCCGGGCGAGCGCCCCCACCACATGATCTCGATCTGGGCGAACAGGTGGATCCGGATGTGCGCGGCAAGATCCCCGGCCGAGTTGCGGGTACCCGGCTGGTAGTTCCGGACCTCGCGCAGCAGCCGCTCAGCCGCCTCGTCCATCCCGTTCGGCGTCGCGGACAGGACCGTGGCGAACTCCGGGTCGGCGATCCGATCAGCAACGACCCGCTCCGCCTGGGCGACGTCATCCGGGCCCGCATGACCGCCGATCTCGACCAGCAGGTCGGCGACCGCCTCCCGGTACCCGGTCAGATCGGGGGAGGGCAGCGTTAGGTCATGAATGGCATGGGTATTCCTGGTTGGCATTGTGTGATCCATGACGTAGGAGCCGGGGAAATCCAGAAACGGAGAGTAACACAACGAATACCTGGCGTCACTGTACTTTCAGCAGTTCGGCGCCCTGGCCGAGCCCGTGGCGGCCGGGCTGGTTTGCGGGAACACTAGGAGCTGGAGCCGGGAGTCGCAGGCTGACGGACCGATCGGGGCGTGAAGCCGCCACGGAAGGAGCTGCCGGTGCGAGTTCATGAGCGCGCAGGCCAGCCGGCCAGGCCGGCCGATCTTGTTGACGTTGCCGGGCTGGTCACCGCCTACTATGCCGAGCATCCCGATCCGTCGGTACCGGAGCAGCGGGTCGCATTCGGCACGTCGGGGCATCGCGGCTCGGCGTTGCGGCTCGCCTTCAACGACGATCACATCGCCGCGACGACGCAGGCGATCTGCGAGTACCGGGCGCAGGCCGGCATCACGGGTCCGCTCTACATGGGCCGGGACACCCATGCGCTCTCCGAGCCGGCCTTCGTCACGGCGCTCGAAGTGCTCGCCGCCAACGGGGTGCCGGTCCGGGTGGACAGCAGGGATGGCTACACCCCGACGCCCGCGGTGTCCCGCGCCATCCTGGCCCACAACGAGGCAGGAACACACGGCCTGGCCGATGGGATCGTCGTCACGCCGTCACACAACCCGCCGGAGGACGGCGGCTTCAAGTACAACCCGCCCGATGGCGGCCCGGCCGGATCGCAGATCACGTCGGTCATCCAGGACCGGGCCAACGAACTGCTCAGCGGCGGGCTGCGGCAGGTCCGCCGGATCAGCTACGCGCGGGCCCGCGCCGCCACCAGCGCCGATGCCTTCGACTTCGTTGAGGAGTACCTGGCCGGGCTGCCGCAGGTCGTGGACCTCGACCCGGTGCGGGAGGCCGGGCTGCGGATCGGCGCCGACCCGCTCGGCGGGGCCAGCGTCGCCTACTGGGGCGAGATCGCCAGCCGGTTCGGGCTCAACCTGACCGTGGTCAACCCGGTGGTCGATGCCACCTTCCGGTTCATGACCCTGGACTGGGACGGCCGGATCCGGATGGACTGCTCGTCACGGTACGCGATGGCCTCGCTGATCGGCCGCCGGGCCGAGTTCGCGATCGCGACCGGCAACGACACCGACTCCGACCGGCACGGCATCGTCACGCCGGACGGCGGCCTGCTCGACCCCAACCACTACCTCGCCGTGGCGATCGACTACCTGTACACCCACCGCGAGGACTGGCCCGCGGCCGCCGCCGTCGGCAAGACCATGGTCAGCTCCTCCATCATCGACCGGGTGGCCGAGGCGGCCGGCCGCCGGCTGACCGAAGTGCCGGTCGGGTTCAAGTGGTTCGTGCCCGGCCTGCTCGACGGGAGCATCGCCTTCGGCGGCGAGGAGAGCGCCGGGGCGTCCTTTCTGCGCCGCGACGGCCGGGTCTGGACCACCGACAAGGACGGCATCATCCTGGCGCTGCTCGCCTCCGAAATCACCGCGGTGACCGGCCAAACCCCCAGCGAGCACTACCGCGACCTCACCGCCCGGCTGGGTGACCCGGCCTACGCGCGCATCGACGCCCCCGCCACCAGGGCGCAGAAGGCCATCCTCGGGCGGCTGTCCGCGGATCAGGTCGACGTGGCGGAACTCGCCGGTGAGCCGGTGCTCGACCGGCTCACCACCGCGCCCGGCAACGGCGAGCCGCTCGGCGGGCTGAAGGTGATCACCAGATCGGGCTGGTTCGCGGCCCGGCCATCAGGTACCGAGGACGTCTACAAGCTTTACGCAGAGTCGTTCCTGGGTGCCGATCACCTCGCTCGCATCCAGCAAGAGGCACAGCACATCCTCGACCGGGTGCTCAAAGACAGCGTTGTCAGGGAGGCATGAGATGGCCGAACCGCGAGTACTGGGGATCGTGCTGGCCGGCGGCGCGGGCAAACGGCTGGCGCCGCTCACGGCGGACCGGGCCAAGCCCGCCGTGCCGTTCGGCGGCCTGTACCGGCTGGTGGACTTCGCACTGTCCAACCTGGTCAACGCGGGCATCGTGCGAGTCTGCGTGCTGACCCAGTACAAAAGCCACAGCCTGGACCGGCACATCACCACTACCTGGCGGATGAGCGATCTGCTCGGTAACTACGTGACGCCGGTGCCGGCCCAGCAGCGGCTGGGCCCGCACTGGTTCACCGGCTCGGCGGATGCCATCTACCAGTCGCTGAACCTGATCTACGACGAGCGGCCCGACCTGGTGATCGTCTTCGGTGCTGACCACGTGTACCGGATGGACCCGCGCCAGATGATCAGCCAGCATGTGGAGCGCGGAGCGGGTGTCACCGTGGCCGCCATTCCGGTGCCACGGGCCGAAGCCACCGCGTTCGGCGTGATCCAGACCGGGCCGGACGACCGGTCGATCGAGGCGTTCCTGGAGAAGTCGGCTGACCCGCCCGCGCGGCCGGGCCACCCGGACGAGGCCTACGCCTCGATGGGCAACTACGTGTTCACCACGGACGTGCTGGTCGAGACGCTGCGCAAGGACGCGGTCGACCGGGCGAGCCGCCATGACATGGGCGGGGACATCGTCCCGATGCTGGTGAGCGAGCGCAGTGCGGATGTGTACGACTTCCTGACCAACGAGGTGCCTGGCTCCAGCGTGCGTGACGAGGGCTACTGGCGCGACGTCGGCACGCTTGACTCCTACTTCGACGCGCACATGGACCTGTGCGCCGTCCACCCGGTGTTCAACCTGTACAACGACCAGTGGCCGATCCTGACGCGGGTGGCGTCGCAGCCACCGGCCAAGTTCGTGCACGACTCGGGCGATCGCGTCGGGCGTGCGATCGACAGCATGGTCAGCAACGGGGTCATCGTCTCCGGTGGCCTCGTGCGCGAGGCCGTGCTCTCCCCGGGAGTCAGGGTGAACAGCTGGGCGCGGGTGGAGCGGGCCGTGGTACTGGACAACACCATCATCGGCCGGCACGCCGTGATCGAGAACGCCATCCTCGACAAGAACATCGTCGTTCCCGATCGCGTCGTGATCGGCGTTGACAAGGAGCACGACCGGGAGCGGGGCTTCGTGGTGTCCGACGGCGGCATCACCGTGGTGGGCAAGAGCCAGCTGGTGACCGCATGACGGCTGGCCCTGGAAGCAGGCTGCGGGTCGCGTTGCTGACCCGTGAGTACCCGCCCGAGGTATACGGCGGTGCCGGAGTGCACGTCACCTACCTGGCCAGGGAACTCGGCGGCCTCGTCGACCTGACGGTGCACTGCCAGGGCGCGGACCGGACCGGAGCCGTGGCGCACCGGCCCTGGGAACTGCTTGATGGCACCAACCAGGCCCTGCAGACGATCTCTGCTGACCTGTCGATGACCGCCGCGGTCGCCTCCGCCGATCTGGTGCACTCGCACACCTGGTACGCCAATCTCGCGGGCCACCTGGCGGCCCTCCTGTACGGCGTGCCGCATATCGTCACGACGCACTCGCTAGAGCCGCTGCGGCCGTGGAAGGCCGAGCAGCTGGGCGGTGGGTACGCACTCTCCTCCTGGTGCGAGAGGGTCGCCGTCGAGTCCGCGGCCGCCGTGGTGGCCGTGTCCGAGGGCATGCGGGCTGACGTCATGGCCGCCTACCCAGCGGTGTCACCCGAGCGCGTCCGGGTCATCCGGAACGGCATCGACACCACCGAGTACGCCCCCGACCCCGGAACCGATGTGATCGACCGTTTCGGCATCGACCCGGCCCGGCCGACCGTGGTCTTCGTCGGCCGGATCACCAGGCAGAAGGGGCTGCCCGTGCTGCTGCGGGCGGCCGGAGCGCTCGATCCGGGGACCCAGCTCGTGATCGCCGCCGGCCAGCCGGACACCCCGGAACTCGCCGCCGAGGTGACCACGCTGGTCGAGCAGCTCCAGGCAGCCAGATCCGGGGTGATCTGGCTGTCGGGCATGCTCGCCAAGCGAGAGGTCATCCAGCTGCTGTCGCACGCGACCGTGTTCGCCTGCCCATCCCTGTACGAACCGCTGGGCATCGTGAACCTGGAGGCGATGGCGTGCGGCACGGCTGTCGTCGCCTCGCGCGTCGGCGGCATCCCTGAGGTCGTCGCCGACGGCGAAACCGGGCTCCTCGTCCCGCCCGGCGACCCGGTAGCGCTGGCCGACGCCCTCAACACAGTCGTGCGGGACACCGGCCGAGCCGCCGCCATGGGCCAGCTGGGGCGTAAGCGGGCGATCGCCGAGTTCGGCTGGCAGGCGATCGCGGCCCAGACCGTGGCACTGTATGCCGAGTTCGCCCGGTGAGGGCCCCGGCCGACGCTCTCAGGGGCGGCCCAGGACCCGGACGGACCAGCCGGCCGCCCGCCAGGAGTCCACGTCCAGCGCGCACCGCCCGTCCACGATGTTGCGCCGGGCCACCACGCCGCCGAGCGCCGCCGGATCGATGGCCCGGTAGTCGGCCCACTCAGTGAGGTGCATGACCAGGTCAGCGCCGGCCGCAGCGTCGGTCACGCTTTCCGCGTACAGCAGGTCGGGCTTCACCCGGGCGGCGTTCTTCATGGCTACCGGATCGTGCACGCTGACCAGCGCCCCTTCCCGGGTCAGCCGGTCGCACACATCCAGGCTGGGCGAGTCCCGGACATCGTCGCTGCCCGGCTTGAACGCGACGCCCAGCACCGCGACCCGCCGTCCGGCGAGCGTGCCGCCCACAGCCTCCCGGGCCAGGTCGGTCACCCGGGCCCGGCGGCTCATGTTGATGGCATCGACCTCGCCGAGCAAGCCGACGATCGATCCGACGCCCATGTCTCGCGCGGTCGCCTGGAAGGCCCGGATGTCCTTGGGCAGGCAGCCACCGCCGAAACCGAGGCCGGCCGAAAGGAACTTGCCGCCGATCCGCTCGTCGTGGGCCAGCGCCGCGGCGAGCCGGGTGACGTCGGCGCCCGCGGTCTCGCAGACCTCGGCCATGGCGTTGATAAATGAGATCTTGGTGGCCAGGAAGGAGTTGGCCGCGACCTTGACCAGCTCGGCCGTCTCCAGGTCCATGACCAGCGCTGGCACGCCGTTGGCCAGCGCAACCGCGTAGATGTTGCGCAGTTGCTCCGCGGGCCACTCCGAATTCACGCCGAAGACGAGCCGGTCCGGGGACAGGCTGTCCTGGACGGCATGGCCTTCGCGGAGGAATTCCGGGTTCCAGGCGAGTTCCACCTCATCGGCGGCCGGTGCCAGTTCCCTGATTCGCGTGGTGATCCGCCGTGCCGTGCCGACCGGGACCGTCGACTTCCCCACCACCAGGCACCTGCGGGTCAGGTGCGGGGCGAGCGCGTCGACCACCGCGTTCACGTACCGCATGTCCGCCGAGCCATCCGCCGACTGCGGCGTGCCCACGCAGAGGAAATGCACATCGCCGAAATCGGCCACCTCGGAATATGAGGTCGTGAAGCGCAGCCGGCCGGCATCCAGGTTCTTGCGCAGCAACGGCTCGAGGCCTGGCTCGAAGAACGGTGCATCGCCGCGGGCCGCGGCGGCCACTTTGTCCTCGTCCACGTCGATCGCCAGCACATCATGACCCAGGTCGGCCATGCAGACGGCGTGCGTGAGGCCCAGATAACCGATCCCGATCACGGTCAGACGAGGGCGGGTGAAAGGCAGGCTCATTTATCAAGTCTCCTTCTGCGTTCAGGCGTTCGAGCACGTGACGTTTGAAATTCCCCCACCGGCGCCCGCCGCGACGTTACTGCAGGCCACCAGGGTCTTGAGATCGCTGCTTTGCACGTAGATCCCGTAGCCTGAGCCGCTCAATCTGGCATCGTTGCTCCGGAAGATATTGCCAACCCCCCAGCCCGGGTAGACCTGGTGTACCGAGAAGCCATCGCCGATGCTGTTGAGACCTATGTTGTTCTCGATCGTCCAGCCGTTTCCCTTCACATTGACCCAGGACGTGGCCGCTGAGCTGACCATGCCTGTGCCATTCAGGGTGTTACCCGAGATCGTACCGCCTATGGTGCCTTCCTTGATGTCTATGTTCTCGGCGGTCGTATTGGCGATGTTGTTGCCGATGATCAAGTTGTTATTACTCGCATCGGGCTGGCAGCCGCTGTACTTGCACCAGTTCTTGTGGGCGGTGCCGACGTATATGCCTTCACCATAGAACTGCGTGTGCTGGCCGGTGTCCCGCACGATGTTGTGGCTGACGGTGTTATTGCTGCTGAAATCCCTGAGGTGGATGGCCTCGTCCCCGATCGTGTGCACGTACAGGCCGTAGATCAGGTCGTGCGTGACGCCGTCGGTAACGACGCCCTTCTGCCCGCCTTCTACCGTAAAGCCCTCCACGCGCCACCATGATGCCTTGTTGAGATGGAGCACGTAGCCGTGCCCCATGCTCAGGCCCTCAAGCACCGCGCTCCGGCTTCCGCACAATGTGATCGGGGCTGCGGCGGTGCCGGATGTGGTCGCGACGAAGTCATCGTGATAGATACCCGGGGCCAGGACGATCCTTCCGCCTGGCTGCGCTGCGGCCAGCGCCTGCGCGAGTTGCGCAGCGGTCGAGACGGAGGTGCTCCCCGGCCCGGCGGCACAGCCGGCCGCGCCCGCGCTGGCCGAGGACGAACTCGGTGAGCCGGCCGGCTTACTGGAGGCGGCGTGGGTTGGCGGAGCAGAGGTGGCCGTGCTGCTGGCACAGCCGGCCATGGCCAGCGCGAGAAACGCGAACGTTACGGGTGCGGTCCTCGCCGACCGGAATTTCATAGCCAGTCCTCCACCCGTGGCATCGGGCATGTCATATCGGCCGGCTCGGGGGGGGCGTCCCGGCTATCAGGCGTGGATTCGGCGGGCGGCGCTGGCCTTCCGGCGCCCACGAGGTCGCTCGGGTGGGCTTCGTCATCTGGCCGCCCGTCGGCCTCCGCTGGGCTGAACCAGTCACGCGGCGGCTGGCCGGCCATGGAGTGACCGCCACCCGGGCGGTCCCGGCCGCTGCGCCTGGCCTCGTCCGGAGGCTGGTGACCGTCAGCCAGCCCATTGCTGTCCGGCCCCCTCCATCCGCCTGCGGGCCGGTGATCATCCGCGAGCCTGGCCCCATTGGGATGCCGGTGGCCATTGCCCGGCATCATCACCTCGGGTAGCCGGTGATCATCCGCGAGCCTGGCCCCATTGGGGTGCCGGTGACCATTGCCCGGCATCATCACCTCGGGTAGCCGGTGATCGTCGGCCAGCCTGACCGCGTCTGGAGGCAGGTGACTGCCTCCTGGACGCACCCCGTTAGCCGCATGGGGACCGTCGAGAGCGCCCGCTGGTGCTGGACGCACCCCGTTAGCCGCATGGGGACCGTCGAGAGCGCCCGCTGGTGGCTGGTCTGGCCGGAGTCCGCCGCCGCCGGCCATGGCCTCGGCCAGCGCGGGCGCGGCATCGTGCTCTACGGAGGGGCGCGGCGCGCGGCCAGCCGGGGTGGGCCGCCAGTGGGTGCTGGCCGCATATGCGTGCTCTGGGAGGCGCCGGATGCGGGACCAGAGTTCCCCGAAGATCACTAGCAGGAGAATGCTCAGCCACAGCAGGGCGAGCGGGTGGAAGCGAAGGTAGGCCCACAAGTTGATCTTCAGATGGTGGATCCAGCCCGCATCCCGGGTGTGCAGAAGCAGCGGAAGGGTCGCGCCGGCGCTGGCATCCACGGCCCCCGGTTTCTGTCTACCTCGAGATGGCCGGAGTTGCGGACCAGCATCCCGATGCGCGCGTCCACCAGCGAGTTGCCCGAGACCATGGTGCCGGGCGCGAGGGGCCCGACCGCGAGCGCTACCCGGGGACCGCAACGAATGTCGTTGCCGGTCACCACCGTGTCGCTGGCTCCGGTGCGGATGGCGATACCCGTGTTCTTGGCGCACACCTCATCGCCCCGCAGCACCGTGCCGCTACCGCCCTCAAGCACGATGCCGGTCCGGAGGTTGCCCACCGAGGTGCTGTTCTCGATGTAGGTTCCCGAATCCGGGGCGATCGAGCTGCCCGACGCGGACGCGCCGGTCACCAACGGCCGGCCATCGACCAAGATCCCGTCGCCCCGGTTGTGCTGGGACAGGTCTTCCTTCAAGACCGTCCCGTCGGTGGCACGACCCACGTAAAACCCGTTAGTCCCGTTGCGGACCGCCGAGCTCGCGGTGACCGTGGTGCCGACCGTGTTCCGGTGGATATGCAGCCCGTCCAGCTCGTTGGACTCGAAGAGGTCGCCCTGGAAATTCACGTGCAGGCCGCGCGACACGAATGCCCCGTAGGTGTCGTGTATGAACGTCGAGGACGTCGCACCGCCAGTGCTCGGCAGACCGGTGGCGCCGGTCCAGGCCACTCCGCCGGTGCGGCCGCTCCAGAAGCCCAGCGCCGAAGCCCGGACGTTGGTGACGTCCATCCGGCCGCCCACCTCGCGGATATACGGCCGGCCGCCACCAGCATCAACGGCCGGGGTTTTGGTTGCCCGGTCCCAGCCCATGATCGTGAGCGGATGCTGCGGGGTGCCCTTGAAGGCGAGGCTGCCGCCCCAGGCGACGATCGACGAGAAGCCGTGGGAGGACCTGCTCAGGTACAGCGTGCGCAGATTCGGCGACCCCAGGTCGAGGTGGGCGTTGGCGGCGACGAAGACATTGTCGACGAGCAGGGCGGCGTGGTTGCCCAGCGGCTGCAGCGCACCATAGGCGACAAGGTCGGCGTACGAGTAGTTGATGGACCCGGTCAGGACCTGGATGTACCCCATGAGCGTGTAGGACCCCGTCAGCACCAGGGTCGGCGACGATCCCTGGATCGGCACGACCTGGGGCTGGTAGAGGGTGGCGGACTGATGCAGCAGGAGCCGGATCCTGGTGTCCTCCGCGGTGACCGCGGCGGCCTGTGTCGTCGCACTCACCTTGGGTGGCGACGCGGGCGGCCGGCCGGGGTCGACCGGCAAGGCCACGGGCGACACCACGACCGGAGGCAGAGCCGCAGGCGCCGACAACAGGGGCACGCCGTGGCTGGTTGTCGGCACGGCACCGGCGATGGGCGGCTTGGCCGGCATATGCAGGTGCAACTTGGCCAGGATCTGCGGAGCCGCGGCCAGCGCGGCGAAGACGATCAGCGCTAGCAGCACGGCATACCGCGCGCGGCCGACCCCTTGCTCAGCCTCACTAGGGCGCTTTCGGAACACAGCGTTCTCCTAAAGCAGCGACGCGGCGGATTGCGCCTCGCCGCCTATCTGGTCACTCTTGCGGGTCAGCCAGCCGTGGTGGTTCATGGTCACGAAGGCGTAGGTCTTGACAGGAAGCGCGACGACGATCGTCATGAGCGCGACGAGCGGGAGGACCCAGATGTCGCCGGGCCGGTTGCGCAGGTGCGAAATGCCACGGATGAGCCGGCCAGCGAGCAACCACCCGATGGCCACAGCGGTGACGATCGGTTCCCGGTGGAGCAGCCACGTCGCCAGGTACGTCATGGCGAAGCCCATGGTCACCGGGGTCAGCACGATCTGCAGGACGCTCAGCTGGCAGATGAACGGCTGGTGCCAGAGCCAGCCCTTCCACATGGCCGTCAGGTAGCAGCGGTAGGAGTTCCGGCTCCAGCGCAGCCGCTGCTTGAAGAAGGCACGCCCCCGGTCGGGGAACATCGACAGGGCACGGGCATTGGACTGGTAGACGGTCTTGTAACCAGAGGCGAGAACGAGCCAGGTCAGGCGCCCGTCATCGCCGGAGATGCAACGCTTGCCGAGGAAGAACTCATCCTCCAGGTGCTCCAGCACCGGCATGACCGCGCTGCGGCGGTAGGCCACCGTCCGCCCGGAAAGGCAGGCCACGGCGCCGGCGCGGGACTGGGCCCGGACGTAGTCGAGGTACCGGACATCGATCATCCAGTCGGCGACCCGCCGCCAGACGCTCGACTTCGGCATGTAGACGTTCTGCCGGGTACCCACGCCGCCGACCTTCGGGTCACGGAACGGTGCCTGAACCGCCGCGAGCAGCCCGGGCTGCCACGACGTGTCGGAATCGGTCAGCACCAGGATCTCCGCGTGGGCCTGCCGGATGCCGGCGCCAAGTGCCGACCGCTTGCCGGTGTGCGCGAACGGGAGCACGACCAGCCGGGGATCGGCATCGGCCCTCAGGCGCAGCCGCCGGATGACCTCGACGTCCTCAAGGTCAGGGACGACGATGATCTCGGTCGGATTCTCCGCCAGCCACGAGTCGAGGCAGCGGCTCAGGATATCCGGGTCCTCGCGGAACGACGGGACCACCACTGATGTCGTACTCATGTACCCCGGCGGCTGCGGGCGGTAGATCCTCGACAATGTGAACCGGAAGAGCCACACCGACCAGGAGATGATGCCAACCACGCCCACCGGGAGCACGTGCCGCAAACTCGACCACTGCGCGATGTGGATCTTGGGCAGCGCGAGGGCGGCGTTAACTACGTGGGAATTCATCCCGTCCCTTCCGTTACGCCGCGATGGCCGCGACAGTACTCCGTGAAGCCGAGGCCCCGTGCTTCTGGACTACTCAGTTCCGGGCGGCACCGTCCGGACGATTATCGGTACATGTAGGACGAGCGATCTATCCTTTTGGATTACCTTGGCAGCGAACATCAGCGTAAACGTGTGGTGTCTTCAATGTTTCTGAAGTGGCATTCTTCACTTAGATGAGCTGGCCATGAGCCATAGAGCTGACGACGCCAGCAGCCTGCGTTTCGCGCACCCGAAGGGGGGTGCGGCCACTCTGGCGGTGTCGATTAAGCACGCGGCCGGCGCTTAGCGATAACTCCGTTGCGACAGTCTTTGCAACTTATTTACTTTGCCGCCCGGGAATAGCTCTGCCGATACCGGCACACGGTCATATACCGGACAGACGCCGCCGAGGGCCTCGGTTAGCTGGCCGGTGACGGACCGCTGGGTCCGCCGCGGCGCGGGGTCACGAGCAGAGACTGGGCGCCGAGGCCGACCGGGCCGTCGAGGTCGTACAGCACCGACGTGGCCAGCCCGGCACCGCCGGCGGAGATGGTGGTCACGGCGTCCAGGCAGATCCATTCGCCCACGGCCGCCTTGTGCAGGTGCACGGTGAGCTCAGGATTGATGAATTGCCAGCGGGCGAAGTCAAGCTCACTGCCGAAGCCGCCGCGGACCAGACGCCACTCGACGGCCGACAGGTACCCGTCCACCCAGCCACCGAGAGGCTCGGTCACCACCTCACGGGGCAGGGCCGGGGGGCCGGCCGACCGGGAGTCAACCGACTGACTGTCCGTGCGCAGCACCCGCCATGCCCGGGCGCAGGCCACGTCGCGCGCGCCGGCGGTGGCCACTGCTTCGAGCAGTTCGACGCTGCGGCCAGGCCGGGCGACCCGCGCCCGTACCTCAAGCTCGCCCACCGGGATGGCACCGAGGATCTCACAGGTGAACCGGGCGACGATCATGTCGTCCCGGGGCGCGCACCGCTGGATCTCCCGCCCTAGCAGCGCGCTCGGCGGGCCGCCATGCTGCGCCCGCGCATCCCACGGACCGGTCGTGTGCACCGTGCCACGCCACCTGCCCTCACCAAGCGGGACATAGAAGCTTGCGGCCACCCGGTGGATGCTACCGACGGTCGGCACGCCGCCTGTACCCGGCCCCAGGCCACCGGATCAGGCGACAGACCCCAGGCCACCGCCCCCAGGCGACTGGTCCCGGCTACCGGCCCCAGGCCACCGGATCAGTTCCCTGGCTCGATGATGACCTTGAGGCCGATGCGCTCGGTCGCGGCGGCGAACGCATCCGGCGCCTTTTCCAGCGGGAAACGGTGCGTCACCAGTGGGGCGAGATCGATCTTCTTCTCCGCCGCCAAGTTGATCGCGCGCGGGTAGACCTCATTCATCCGGCGGACCATGGCGATGGTCAGGCCCTTGCGCCGGGCCACGGACGCCTGGAACGTAGTCCGATCGTCGTCCGGGATACCGCCCAGCACCGCCCTGCCTCCGGGGCGGACCAGAGCCATGGCTAGCTGAACCGCGTCGTTGGTACCAGCCATCTCGAACGCCACGTCTGCTCCCTCGTCGAGCAGATCACGCTGGGTGATCAGATGGCTGGCTTGGGTGGGATGCGCGACTACGTCGGCTCCGAGCCGGGCGGCCGCCTCACGGCGGTGCGGCAGCGGGTCGAATGCGGCGACCGATCCGGCTCCTGCCGCCCGCAGCACCTGCACGAGCAGTAGGCCGATCGGGCCGCAGCCAACGACCGCGACCGACGCCCCCAGCCGTACGTGGCCCAGGTCGAGCGCGTGGATGGCCACGCCGAGAGGTTCGAGCAACGAGCCGTCAGCATCGGTCAGCGCGTCCGGCATCGGGTGAAGCAACTCCGAGGGCCAGGTCATGAAGTCTCGCATGGCCCCGTCCTGGCCGCCGTGCCCGGCGAATAGGGTACGGCGGCAAAGGTTGCGGTGGCCGTCGCGACACGACCGGCAGGCACCGCAAGGGACGGCGGGATCGATCGCCACACGCTCACCGTTCCGCGGACCCTCCACGATTACCCCCGCTGCCTCGTGCCCGAGGACCAGGGGTGCCACGAGCGTCGCATCCCCGATGCCGGCCTCGCCCCACCAGTGCAGGTCCGAGCCGCAGATGCCCACTGCGGTCACCCGGACCAGGCTCATGCCAGGTTCCGGCGCGGGAACTGGCACCTCACTAAGCCGGATATCACCCACGGCGTGCAGCCGAGCCACCCTCATGCGTTCCCCCTTACCACCGGCGGCTGCGCCGCCGCCATTCCGCGCCGGTCAGCGCGCCCCCGGACCCGGCCCTGTTGGCGCCCCCGGACCCGGCCCTGATGCCGCCCCCGGCTCGGTCAGCCGCTCCGGTACCACCACCTGATCGTAGAGTTCCTCGCTAACGCCCGACCTCAGGGCGGCCTCCTTGAGCGTCAGGTTCTCCGCCACGGCGAGGTGCGCGATCTTCGAGGCTTCGTCGTAGCCGATCACGGGGCTCAGCGCGGTCACCATCATCACGGAGCGTTCTATGTTCTCCTGCAGCCGGGGCCTATTCAGGGTCACCCCCTCGACGAGGAACTCGCGGAAGGACTCACAGCTGTCGGCGAGAATCCTGGCCGAGTGCAAGAAGTTGCTGATGGCCACCGGGCGGAATGCGTTGAGCTGGAAATTGCCCTCCGCACCCGCCATCGCGACCACAGTGTCGTTCCCCATCGCCTGGAGGCATACCATCAGCATCGCCTCGGCTTGGGTGGGGTTGACCTTGCCGGGCATGATCGAGGATCCCGGCTCGTTGGCGGGCAGGATCAGCTCGCCGAGGCCGGCCTGCGGCCCGGAGCCCAGCCAGCGCATGTCGTTGGCGAACTTGAACAGCGCCACGCTGAGGTTACGCAGTGTCCCGGAGGCGCGGACCATGGCGTCGAGCGAGGCCTGTGCGGCGAACTTGTTGGGCGCGCTGACGAACTCCAGGCCGGTGAGCGCGGAGATCTCCGCGCTGACCGTGTCCCCGAACCCGGACGGGGCATTCAGGCCGGTGCCGACCGCCGTGCCGCCGATGGCCAGCCGCCGCAGCCCGGGCAGGGCCGCCGTGATGTTCTCTTCTGCGTCGTCAAGCTGGCTGACGTAGGCCGACCATTCCTGGCCGACGGTGATCGGCGTCGCGTCCTGGAGATGGGTGCGCCCGATCTTGACGACGCGTGCCCAGTCCTCGCTCTTGCGTGCCGCGGCGTCCCGGAGCCGTCGCACGTTCGGCAACAGATGCCCGGTAATGGCCTGGACGGCCGCGATGTGCATCGCTGTGGGGAAGGTGTCGTTGGACGATTGCCCGGAGTTCACGTCATCGTTGGGGTGAACGGGGTGCTTGCTCCCCAGCTGGCCGCCGACCAGCTGGATCGCCCGGTTGGCGATCACCTCATTGACGTTCATGTTGGATTGGGTGCCCGATCCGGTCTGCCACACGTGCACGGGGAACTCAGCGTCAAGCGCACCGGAGATCACCTCGTCGGCGACCCGGCTGATCAGGTCGGCTTTCCATTGCGGCAGCCGGCCCGCTCGGGCGTTCACGATCGCGCAGGCCTTCTTCAGGTACCCGTAAGCCCGGTAGACCGCCGTCGGCATCACGTCGTCGCCGATGCTGAAGTGGATAAGCGATCGCTGTGTCTGCGCACCCCAGTAGTGGTTCGCGGGAACCTCGACCGGGCCGAGCGAATCGGATTCCGTCCTGCTGCCGGCGGCGTCGAGCCCGATGGGTAGCTGCAGCACGCGTGGAGCCTCAGTGTCACTCCCGGAATCCACGACGGCCCCTCTCGCCCACCCGCGAATGTGCGGTGTGACCAGCCTACGGACCTTCTCCGGGGCGCAGGCCGCTGGAGGCCGTCAGGAACCGGGGGGGGAGCTCTCGCGGAGGAATGACGAGCTGGAGGGTGCGCGGCCCGGCGCTGGGCAGCGCCGTGCGGGGGCTCTTGGGAGCTTCGGTCGATGGCACCGCGCTGAGCCTGAGGGCCAGAGCGGGGCACATCGCCACCGCTTGCTGGGCCTCCTTCTCCAGCCAGAATGGCACCGGCATATCCAGGAACACCGGGTAGCCCTGGTTGTCGAGCTGGACCAGTTCCGGCACCACACTCCGGCAGAGCCCGTGTCCCTGGCACCGTGTCCAGTCCACCTGGAGGCGCGCCTCGTCATCTTCGGGCGAGAGCGGCAGGATCCCACCGACCGGCTGCCCGCATGAGCCGCGGAACAGGTGCGCCGCCAGGTCGTTGGTGAACACGTCGAGAGCCGAGAGGACGAACCTGGACGTGCCGTCCGGGTGCGCGCAGGCTCCGCGGCCGCGAACCACCGAGGCGGCACGGCGCGCAGCGTCCAGCGCGTCCATTCCTCCTGAGCCGTCCGCGAGCGCGCTCATCGAGCGCGCGATGCCGGGCAGGCCGAGCTTGCACGGACCGCATTGGCCGGACGATTCCTTGGCCAGGTAGCGCACGATCCGGGCCACTTCACCCAGGGGGCAGGTGCCCGCGCCGAGCGGGAGCACGATGCCGGCGCCGAGCGCCCCGCCAGCGGCATCCAGGCCAGCCCGGGAGACCGGCACCTCATCAGCGATCTCCGCTGGGAGCCACATCCCGTGGTAACCGCCGACCAGCACACCCTTATGCGCTGTGGCCTCGCAGATGTCCAGGACGTTGCCGAGCGGCACGCCGATCGGGACTTCCACCACCGCAGGGCGGCCGGCCGACCCGCCGACCGTCAGCAACATAGTGCCGGGTTCCTCGGCCGTTCCATCCGAGGCATAACCCTCCGTGCCGAGCATGGCGAGCACCGCAAGCTGAGCGAACGTCTCCGCATTCGACAGGTACGTGGGTAGCTGGTCCACGCCCATGTCGCTGGCCCGCCGCTTACGGCCCGGCGGCAGCGCGACCTTGCCATTGACGGCGTTGACCAGGGCACCGCCCTCACCCGATACAAACCTGTCGGGCACCTCGACTATCCGGAGGATCTTCCTTAGGTCTGGCTCCGCTTTGGCCGCGGCAACGATCGACTTCGCCACCCGGCCGCCCCCGGTCACCCCGATGACGATCTCCCTGGCACTCAGCGCCCGGGCCGTGAGCAGGGCACCCCCCAGGACCAGGTAGGGCGATCTGAGCAGCAGCATCTTGTCCTTGGCGCTGCCCGGCTCGCCCTCGGTGCCGTTGACCAGGACCACCGGCCTGAGCTTGCGCGAGGCGGCCGTCTGCATGACCGCCCGCATCTTGCGGCCGACCGGGAACGCCGCACCTCCGCGGCCGCGCAGATCGACGCTCTCCGCCATCTCGACCAATTGCCGGGCGGTCATCCGGCGCATTGGGCCGAAGATCTCCTGGTGAGTGGGCAGATCGATGCTGGCGTACCGGTCAAGGCCGGCGGTGAGGCGGGCGCGGCCTATCCGCATGGCCTCCGGGACGGGGAGGTCATTCACGAACGAGTCCCATAGCGGGAGTACGGCACGGCCGGCAGCGGTCCGGTCTCTTCATAATCGGCGGAGTCGTTGTCGAATGCCGGTGCTTCGTCCTGGCGGAAGCGCTCTGCCCGCGCGGGTCATCCTGATGGAAGTACTCACGCGGATCGTCCTGGCGGTACTGCCCGCGCGGGTCATCCTGGCGGATGTACTCACTCGGGTCATCCTGGCGGATGTACTCACTCGGGTCATCCTGGCGGTACTGCCCGCGCGAGTCGTCGTAGGCGAAGTCTGCAGCTGTCTCATCGTGGCCGAACTGCACACGATCGACGACCTGGCCGCCGTCGGCGGGCAGGTTGGCCGTCACCTGGGTGCCAGTGCCGGCAGGCAGCGCTAGCTGCTGCGGCCGGCCGACCGGGACTGCGCCGGACGAGATGGCCAGGTGCCCGGTCCCGAAGCCGGCCTGACCCAGGGCAGCTGCCCCGGCGGCTGGCGGCCACGCCGAGGCCAGGCGCTCCGGGACCGGCTGGCCGGCTGTCTGCCCGGAGCGGTCTTTCGCGACGAACCTCACCAGCAGGGCGACGCCGACCGCGGCCACGAGGGCTCCGTAGCTCCAGTCCACGTAGGGCTTGCTGTGACGGCCGGAGAGCAGGCCGTGCCAGATCCCCATCGGCCAGGCCACATAAGCCATGGCGTGTATCAGCCGCCATACCCACGGCGGGGACGTCTCCGCGAACCTCCTGCGCAGGATCCCGGTCACCGCGATGAACACCAGCACGTCGGAGGCGAGGGTGCCCAGGCCGAGGTAGAACGTGCGCTTGTGATCCAGGAAGGGCAGCACGGCGTCCACCGCATGTGAGCGCCGGGCGAGAATCTCGGTGGTGATGTGAATAGCGAGAAAGGACACGGCGCCGAACGAAACCGCCCGGTGCACCGCCTGAGCTGTGACCCGGCTGTCGGGCGACATGATGATGCGGTCGGTTGCGACCAGGCCGATCCCGACCGCGGCGGTGAGCGAGATGAGCGTGAATACCCCTGCGTAGTACAACAGAAAATGCCCGGCGGCCGTGCCGATAACCCGGCCGACTCTTGTCGAACCCACTGCCGCGACAACGATAGCCGCCACCATGAACAGCAGAAACGCAACAGGCATCCAAGACCTGGATCGCGCGACCCGCGCGTCCTGGTACGTGGGACCCCTACGCGGCCAAAAACCACGTGAAGGCCCGGGTGACCGGCCACCCTTCGCTGACACCATTCCCTCCCGGGGGAAGCAATTCCACCGCTCACTTACCATTACCGTGAAATAGCTGCACGAGGGCAACATTGCCACTCCCGGGAGATCCCGCTTCTCCACCGGGCCGATACGAATGCTATCGCGCTCGATTCCGGTTACGCAACGAAACGATATAGAAAGTGGTGCTGACGGCCATCTCCGCACGTCAGCGGGGGGTAACGGCCCGACGCGGGCAGCGGACCGGGCCTAATGATCGCTTCGACTAGGATCGGCCGAGGTGACTGACTGGGCCACCGTGATGGCCGACGGGACGTAGTCCACCGTCACGGGGAGGTGGTCCGAGGCCCGCCTGGTCAACTCCGTGTCCGTGACATGGTGTGCGCGCAGCGCACCCAGCACCGGGCTGGTCACCCGGATCGCGTCGATGCGGCGCCGGACCCCGTGTACGCCATGCTCATCGTCTGGATGATGGCCCGTGGTCGGCTGCCACGGCGAGCGCAGGACCGCGGCCGCGTCGTGCAGGCCCCCAGCCCACAGGACCTCTCCCGCGCTCCGGTCGACCCAGTGCCGCCGGCGGCCCGTGGAGTCGTAGTCCCACTCACACTGGTACACCATGTCCTCGAACCACTCCGCGGCGGCATAAGGGTCGCCCGGTTCGTACAGCAGCCATTCCCTGGTGCTCTCATCCTGCACCCGGTCCGCGCTCTCACCATTCCAGTCCGCCCCGACCAGCGTCGGCGGCCCCCCGGCCGGCCGAGCGAGAAATGCGACAATCAATTCGTTCTGATCAAATCGCATTTTCCGGCCAAACGGCGGTGCGTGGTAAACGGCATGACGCACCGCGCGGCCTCCGAGGTCGAGCGCTACCGAAGCCAGCGAGTGCCAGAAATCATGGTTGCGGTGGTCGAATGAGCCAGGCACCGGCTCGATGCCCGGACGCCACAGCAGGCCGACGTGGTAACCATGCGACCCCACTCCTATCGCCGGGGACGCGTAGCCGAACTCCCGACCCGGGACCTGGCAGTCCATCTCCAGGTCATCGCCAAGCTGCAGGAGCCGCTGCCGGGCCACGGCCTCGTTGGGCGCGCGGATCTCCTGGATGGCGATGACGTCGGTGCCAAGGGCGCGGATCGCCTCCACGATCTCGTCATAGTGGGCCCGCCCGCGGGCGGAGGTGTCGGCGAACAGGTCGAGGACGTTGTACGTCGTGAAGAGCACGGAATCCGATGTGGTCCGCGGCACGCCCGTGGCGTCCGACATCGCGGCCTCCCGGCTCGGCCAGCTGGCTCAGCTCGCCGCGAACTCCACGGCGACCAGTTCGGCTATCTGCGCCGTGTTCAGCGCCGCGCCCTTGCGCAGGTTATCGCCACAGACGAACAGGTCAATGGCGTTCGGGTCATCGAGCGCCCGGCGTACCCTGCCCACCCAGGTCGGGTCGGTGCCCACCACATCGGCCGGTGTCGGGAACTCCGCGTGCTCCGGGTCGTCGTTCAGCACCACGCCTGGTGCCTCGCTCAGCGCCCGCTGTGCGCCTTCCCTGGTGACCTCGCGGGCGAACACCGCGTGCACGGCCACCGAGTGCACGGTGACGACCGGAACCCGGACGCAGGTCGCGGAGACCTTCAGGTCTGGCATGCCCAGGATCTTTCTCGACTCGTTGCGGACCTTGAGCTCCTCAGACGACCAGCCGTCGTCCTTGACCGAGCCCGCCCAGGGCACGACGTTGAGCGCGAGCGGGGCGGGGAACGGCCCGAAGTCGCCGATCGCGGCCCGCAGGTCGCCGGCCCGCTGGCCGAGCGCACGGGATCCCGCGGTCTTGTCCATCTGGGCGTACAGCGCGTCGATCCCGGCCTGGCCGACTCCTGATGCCGCCTGATAGGAGGCGACGACCATCTCACGCAGGCCGAACACGCGGTGCAGGGCGGCCACCGCGACGATGAGCGAGAGTGTGGTGCAGTTCGGGTTCGCGATGATGCCCCTGGGCCGCCTGGCCACGTCGCCGGGGTTGACCTCGGGCACCACCAGCGGGACCTGCGGGTCCATGCGGAACGCGCCCGAGTTGTCCACGACCACCGCCCCGCGGCCAGCCGCGACCGGGGCCCATTCCGCGGACACCTCGTCAGGGACGTCGAACATGGCCACGTCGACACCATCGAAAACGTCAGTGGCCAAGGCGACGACCTCAGTGCTGACGCCCCGCACCCGCAGCCGCCGGCCGGCGGAGCGCGGCGAGGCGACCAGCCGGATCTCGCCCCACACGTCATCCCGGGTGGACAGCAGGTCGAGCATGACGCTGCCGACCGCCCCGGTCGCGCCCACCACGGCCAGCGTCGGCTTCGCGCTCAACGGCCGGTCCCCCCGTACACGACGGCCTCGACCTCGTCCGCCTCCAGGTTGAAGGCCCGGTGCGCCGCGCCAACCGCCACGTCCACCTCGTTCTCGTCCACCACCACGGAGATCCGGATCTCCGAGGTGGAGATCATCTCGATGTTCACCCCGGCATCGGCGAGCGCGCCGAAGAACGTGGCGCTCACGCCCGGATGGGACCGCATCCCCGCACCGATCAGCGAGACCTTCCCGATCCGGTCGTCGTAGAGCAGCGACTCGAAGCCGACCACTGGCTTGATCGCACCCAGGGCTGCCATGGCGGCCTGGCCGTCGGCGCGCGGCAGGGTGAACGAGATGTCCGTGAGACCCGTGGTGGCCGCGGAGATGTTCTGCACGATCATGTCGATGTTGATCCCGGCATCGGCGATGGTCCGGAAGATCCTGGCCGCCTCGCCGACCCGGTCGGGGACCCCCGCCACCGTGATCTTAGCTTCACTCCGGTCGTGCGCCACTCCGGAAATGATCGCCTGTTCCATGTCAGCTCCCTCTGCGCCGCGTTGCGCCGCGTCCGTGATCCGGGTTCCCTGGCGCTGGCTGAAGGAGGACCGCACATGGATCGGCATGCCGTACCGCCGCGCATACTCCACGCAGCGCAGTTGCAGGACCTTGGCCCCGCACGCGGCCATCTCCATCATCTCTTCATAGCTGATCCAGGGGATACGCCGCGCGGTCGGCACGATCCGCGGATCGGCGGTGAACACGCCGTCCACGTCGGTGTAGATCTCGCAGACGTCGGCCTTCAGCGCCGCGGCGAGTGCGACGGCCGTGGTGTCGGAGCCGCCCCGGCCCAGGGTGGTGATGTCCTTGCCGCTCTGCGATACGCCCTGGAAGCCTGCGACGATCGGGATTGCCCCGTCGGTGAGCGCACCGGAGATCCGGCCCGGCGTGACGTCGATGATCCGCGCCCGGCCGTGTGCTGAATCGGTGATCACGCCGGCCTGAGAACCGGTGAACGAGCGAGCCTTGAGACCGAGGTTGGCGATCGCCATGGCCAGCAGCGCCATGGCGATCCGCTCGCCCGCGGTCAGCAGCATGTCGAGCTCACGGCCCGGCGGGAGCGGGCTGACCTGCCGGGCCAGGTCGTGCAGCTCGTCGGTGGTGTCACCCATGGCCGACACCACCACGACCACCGAATGGCCGGCCTTGCGGGTGGCGACGATGCGCTGGGCCACTCGCTTGATGCCGTCGGCGTCGGCCACCGAGGATCCACCGTACTTCTGGACGACAAGCGCCACGGGCGCGCCGCTCCTCCCGGTCTGGCTGCTGGCGGGTTGAGTGTACCTACCCGGGGAGCGGACGCCCTCAGGATTTCCCCCGGGCTTACCTGGCGGCTGGCCGCCGTCCGCAGTCCGCCGGGCACGTCACGACTGGGTGCTCTCCTCGGCCACGTCGAGCATGGCATGGGCCAGGACGGCGTGCAGTGCCCGGAGCGCCGCCGTGCCATGAGTTCCCCAGTGGTTCACGTAGGAGTACTGCCACCACCAGAGGGCCTCAAGCGAGCGCCCGGCCTCGTAATGCTGGAGCCCGTGGATCAGGTCCGCCGCGACCGCCGCGAGGTCGTCCGACAGCCGGAACGAGGTGAGCCGGGTATCGGCATAGGGGTCGAAGAGCTCGGCATAGTCGTCGCAGTCGACCAGGCGCCGGGCCAGCCCCGACCGGAGCAGGTCCAAGTCGGGGTCTGCGCCCACGTCCGGCTCCCAGTTATCGGGCAGGATCACGTCCTTGCTCGCGCCCAGCTGCGCCCCGGCGAGCAGGATCTGGGATACCTCGAGCAGGAGCACCGGGACGGTCTCCTCGCCGCCTTCGCCACGGGCCAGCGCGGCGACACCGTCCAGGAAATCCCGCGCCTGGACGGCGATCCGGTCGGCCAGCGGGCTCCATCCGTCAGCGGGACCAGCCCTAGACATCAAGGAGCCTCCGTCCTTCGAACGCGCGGCCGAGGGTGACTTCGTCGGCGTACTCCAGGTCGCCGCCCACGGGGAGCCCGCTGGCCGGGCGGGTTACCCGGAGCCCCAGGGGCTTGAGCAGGCGGGCCAGGTACGTCGCAGTCGCCTCACCTTCGAGGTTGGGGTTGGTCGCGAGGATCACTTCGGTGACGCCGCCATCCGCCAGCCGTGCCATAAGCTCTCTAGTCCGCAAATCCTCGGGACCGATCCCGTCGATCGGGCTGATCGCCCCGCCCAGAACATGGTAGCGGCCGCGGAATTCACGGATCTTCTCAATCGCCGCGACATCCTTGGGTTCCTCGACGACGCAGATCACCGACTGATCGCGGCGTGGGTCGCGGCAGATGCGGCATTCGTCCTCCTCGGCCACGTTGCCGCAGATCCGGCAGAACCGCACTCGCTCAGTGACCTCGACCAGGATGGACGCGAGGCGGCGCACGTCCGTGGCGTCGGTCGCAAGCAGGTAGAACGCGATCCGTTGCGCGCCCTTGGGCCCCACGCCCGGCAGCCGGCCGAGCTCGTCGATGAGGCTCTGGACAACCCCTTCGTACACGTCAGGACCTGACCCTCAGCCGCCGCCGGGCGCGCGGCCCGGGCTGTCTCCCGGCCCCGGGAATCCCGGCAGGCCAGGCAGGCCGGGCAGGTCTGACGGCCCGGACCCGCCGAGGCTGCCGAGGCCGGCCGCGAGCGGCCCCATCTTCTCCTGCTGCAGCTCCGCCGCGGCGTGGTAGGCGTCTCGGACAGCCGCGAGCACCAGGTCGGCGATCGTCTCCGCGGTCTCGGCCGGGTCTTCGGTATCGATGGCGGCCGGGCTGATCGTGAGGTCCACCAGATCGCCCTGCCCGTTGACCCGGGCCTTCACCAGCCCGCCGCCGGCGGTCCCTTCGACCTCGGCATCGGCCAGCTCTTGTTGCGCGCTCATCAGCTGGTCCTGCATCTGCTGCGCCGCGGCGAGCAATTGTTGCATGTCCATCTGGCCGCCAGGGTCCACTGCGCCCCCACTCGGAACGATCGGCTCGTATCACTCTGTCGCATCGAGCCTACGGCCTGTCGGCGCCATCGGGTGCCATGGCGCGGCGTACCCGCGACTCATCTACGGCCGACTGTGGAAAACAGGGATTGGTGAACTTTTTTGCCCCGCACGCACGGGGCAAAAAAGTTCACCGATAACGAGTATCCACGGCGTGGCACGCCCCATCCGGTGGGCCGACCCGGTTCTGGCCATGACGGGCTCCCGCCGACGACTTGACCGTCTCTGGCGACTGACCGACGTGACTGGGCATTGGCTAGGCTTCGTCGATCTCGGCAATGATCCTGCCGCCGAGTTCGCGCTTGATGAGGTCCATGCCAGTCAGGTCCTCTTTGCTGGCCGCCGGGCCACCGGGCGATTGGTCCACGTGCGCTCGGTCCGCGGGCGCCAAGTCCGCGGCCGCCGGGCCAGGGCGCGCCGGACCTGGCTGGCCGGGGCCGGCGTGTATCGGGCCGCGGTCTACCGGCTCGGACTGTCCGGCGTCAGACCGCGCCGGGTCAGGTTGCGCCGGGTCGGGCTGCGCGGGACCCGACCGCGCGGGACCAGCCTGCGCGGGGTCAGCCGGGGCGGGGTCAGCCGGGGCGGGGTCAGCCGGGGCCGAGGACACCTGCGGGTGCGGCGCCCGGTCCGCCGCGAGGGGACTCGCCGACACCCCCCCGAGCTGAGTGCCGAAAAGCGCTCTGACCTGGAGTTTGAGACCGAACGAGGTGGCCAGGACCCGGCCCAGGTCCCGATCGCAGCCGCTGCTGGAAAAACCCTTGACGTCGCCTTCCCTGGCAAACCGGATGGTGAGGACGCCGTCCTCCACCGTGTGCACGGCGGCGTTGCTGAGCAACATCCAAGCCACCCGGCGCTCGCGCTTGACGGCCTCGAGGATCTCCGGCCAGCGCTGGCTGACCGACTCGTAATCCGCCCGTCCGCCGACCGGCGGGGAGCCAGCGGCGGCCTGCCCTCCGGCAGTCCGGGGGTCCTCCCGCACCGCGGCTTCGTGCACTGGCTCGGCCGACGGTCGCCCGGCGGTGCGCGGCTCGACCGCCGCGTCCGGAGGTGGCTGACGGGAGTCCGCCAGCTGACGGGACTCGCCCGACCTGGCGGACCCGTGGGCTGTACGGCGCTCATCTGGCTCTGCGGCGTCCGACCCTGCGGCATCCGCTCTGGCCGGTCCTGGCCCGGCTGATGCTGGCCCGGCCGACCCTGGCCCGGCCGGTCCTGGCCCGGCTGATGCTGGCCCGGCTGATGCTGGCCCGGCTGATGCTGGCCCGGCTGATGCTGGCCCGGCTGATCCTGGCCCGGCTGATCGTGGCCCAGCCGATCCTGGCCCGGCTGATCCTGGCCCGGCTGATCCTGGCCCAGCCGATCCTGGCCCAGTCGCTTCAAGCCTGCGCTCCAGCCGCTCCAGCCTGGCCAGAAGCGCTTTCTCCCCCGTACTCGCGCCCGGGAGGAGCACCTGGGCGCAGGCGAGTTCCAGCAGCAGCCGCGGCGACGTCGTCCCGCGCATCTGGATGAGGCCCTCGCTGACGATCTGCGCCGCGCGGGCCAGTTCGGCCTGCCCGAACCGCCCGGCCTGCTCGCTCATCCGGTCCAGCCGGTCGGCGGGCAGGTCAAGGAGCCCGGTTTCCCCGGCCCCTGGGACGGCCGCGAGAACGATCAGGTCACGGAACCGGTCGAGCAGGTCCGCGGCGAAGCGCCGTGGATCGTGCCCGCCCTCGACGACGCGATCGACGGCGCGGAACACGGCCGCGCCGTCCCCGGCCGCGAACGCGTCCGCGACCTCGTCAAGCAGGCTGTCGTCGGTGTACCCGAGCAGGGCGACGGTCTCGTCGTAACGCAGGCCATCCTCGCCGGACCCGGCCAGCAACTGGTCAAGGACCGAGAGCGAGTCCCGCGCCGATCCCGCTCCCGCCCGCACCACCAGGGGCAGCACCGCCGGCTCGTAACCGATGCCCTCGGCGCGCAGGATCTCCTCCAGGAGTTCCCGGAGTATCCCGGGTGGCACCAGCCGGAACGGATAGTGATGAGTCCTCGACCTGATGGTGGGCAGGACTTTTTCTGGCTCGGTCGTGGCGAAGACGAACTTGAGGTGCGGCGGTGGCTCCTCAACCAGCTTGAGCAGCGCGTTGAACCCCTCCCGCGTCACCATGTGAGCTTCGTCAATGATGTAGATCTTGAATCGCCCGGATACCGGGGAGTAGAAGGCCCGCTCGCGCAGGTCCCGCGCGTCGTCGACACCGCCATGCGAGGCCGCATCGATCTCGATCACGTCGAGGCTGCCCGGGCCGTCGGGGGCGAGGGCGATACAGGACTCACACTTCCCGCACGGATCGGGAGTGGGCCCCTCTATGCAGTTGAGCGAGCGCGCCAGGATCCGCGCGCTCGTCGTCTTCCCGCACCCCCTCGGCCCGCTGAAGAGATACGCATGGTTGACCCGGCCGTTACGAAGGGCCTGGCGGAGCGGTTCCGTTACGTGATCTTGGCCTTTGACTTCAGCAAAGGTCGCGGGCCGGTACCTGCGATACAACGCTAGCCGCGCTGGTGGCCCGTTGCGCCGGGCCTGGTCCTCGGGGGCGGTGCCGGGCACGTCGGCTGCCATGACCTCATCCTCGCCGGGAAGGTAACGACCCCCCGCACACCCACCAGAGCCCGCGTACCCTTGCTGCCTTCCGGCCCTGGGGGAGTTGGCGGGATAAGCGCCGTGCGGGGGGTCTGCAGTCAGTCTAGTGGCGGACCGGACACGGCTGCGCCCTGATTGATCGGGGCCGACCGCAGCGCTGGCTACCTCGATCCGCCGGTAAGCTGACCGACGGAGGATTCGCCTAGTGGCCTAGGGCGCACGCTTGGAAAGCGTGTTGGGGGAAACCCCTCAGGAGTTCGAATCTCCTATCCTCCGCCACCCCTGACCAGGCAGAGCGTCGGAGACGCTGCGGATATGGTGACCGTCAGCGTCTCGTTGGTCTCAGTTTCGGTCTCAGTTGAGCCCTCTCGGTCACCTGGTCAAGGTGTACACCGTGTCGCGCCTTCCCGGACCCCCGTGCCGGAAGAGACCGTCTCTTCGGCAGCTGGGGCGCCTGGTCCATCGAGCCGGAGGAGACGAGCGTTGGTCGACATCAAGAAGCGCCGCGCCGATCGGCCGCGAGTGATGCAAGCGATCTTCGACGCCGCCGAAGGCAGCGAGGCGGTGCTTGTGTCAGGTGCCCAACTCCTTCACGACCTTGGGCTATCGGACCAGGACTTGCGAGATGCTTGCCGGTACCACGAAGGCGAGGGGCTCATATCTTTGGGAAAGGGCATCGGGGGCACCCTGACCCCATCTCACATGCACAGAACGTCTCACGCCGCTCTACCGACATGAAGGGTAGTGAGTTGCGGGTAACCGCCAGCTCCGACCCCGGCTCACCAGATAAGCCGAACGAGGATGGCGTCGTTATCTGCGCCGACACCGTTGCCGTGCTGGATGGCGCGACCGCACGAACGGACACTGGGTGCATTCACGGCGTCGCATGGTTTGTCGAGCATCTAGCTAAGGCCTTCGCTGAGCACTCGGATCTCAGCCCGGCTGACGCACTAGCTTCGGCAATCAGCGCCACTGCCGATCAGCATCGCGACACGTGCGACCTTGCCCACCCGGGTACGCCCTCCGCCGCCGTGGCAATCATGCAAGCAAGGAGTGGGGTACTCCGGTATCTCCTCATAGGGGATATCACCCTGATGATCGACACAGCCCACGGGCTCCAAGTTATGACCGACGATCGAGTCGGCACTACTGCCCGCACCGAGCGTGCCACAGCCGATTCCCTTCCCAGCGGATCTGCCGAGAAGGACCATGCGCTCATTCGGATGAAGCGCGCTGAACTCGCCGCCCGTAACGTACCCGGCGGATTCTGGATTGCCGCTGCGGACCCCGGAGTAGTGACCAACGCACTGACCAGCGAGGTCCCCCTCCGAGAAGTACGCCGCGCAGCCATGCTGACGGACGGAGCCGTCCGGGCGGTGGACCCCTTGAAGCTCTACGATTGGCCTACCCTTCTCACCGAACTAGGTACGAGTGGACCCAATGAACTGATCAGGCAAGTCCGGGCCGCGGAGAATACCGATCCGGCGGGAGCACGTTGGCCCCGCAACAAAATTCACGACGATGCGACGGTGGCCTGGCTGAGCTTCGATCCCACAGATTTATTCGCCCACCAGGACGCGGCATATGACTGAGTCAGCACGGCGCAACCACTCATTTCAGCAGTGACGACGTGAGATCCTCGCTAGAGTCCACGATCAGGCAAGAGATCGTTCTGCGGCCATCGGCCCAGGCCTGCGGCTCCGGATAGATCCAGATCAGACTCATCGTCGCGGTCAGCTTCGATCGATCAACAACGGCCGCGATGCTGGCCCTGCAGCCCGGCAGTGCTTGCGCGCGGAACGCGGCCCGCCCTGGATACGCCGAGCCCGGGACCGGCAGTTGCGCTATCACTTGAGCGTTGTGCGAACTCACGCACGGAACTGCCGTTACCTGCGTCAGCCCCAGGGCGGGCTGGCTCCCCGATGGGTTCTGGAAGCAGTCCCCGGCACGCAGCGAGAAGACATCGAGGTGCCCGTTCTTGGCGATCTGGCCCGTTGTGGCCGACCGTTGCGCGGCGGTCTCGGCATTGACCACAAGCACAGAGGCGATACCCACTACCCAGACTCCGGACAGGCACAGCCCGGCAATCGCCATTCCCTTGCCCCGTTGCGGCCGATCGCGGAGCTTATTCAGCGCCACGATGCCGAAGATCACGCTCAGCAGGACACCGCCGAGTAGCCCGAGGATGAACGAGGCAATTGCGAAGCCATTGGTGCCCGGCGCGGGCCGATCCGCGGTGTAGTAGTGGACGCCAGGAGTAAGCGGGGGTGCGGCGGGCAAGTTGCTGCTCGCCTCCGTGTCGTCCTGCACCCAGAGTTGCCACCCTGGAGGCGCAGGCGGCCAGGCAGGATCGGGCTGCCAGCCCGGCGGCGGAACGAAGCCGTCCGGGACGGGCGGCCAGCCAGGTGGAGGATTAAGGCGGTATGCCAACGGGGCCATTC
>WNFC01006412.1_pt1 | contig 37958 bp, 43 predicted proteins | sample 5400541 | NCBI WGS metagenome assembly WNFC01 (sample SAMN13153342, study PRJNA577476) | soil metagenome | isolation source: 120 cm saprolite under Douglas fir tree site 2 hole 2 replicate 1 | place: USA:California | collected 2015-04-18
AGTGGGCACCGGCGCAACCCCCACCCCCACCCACCCACCATCTGCGCTCGCTTGGCGCACTGCCACATCTGGATCAGGACGAGCAAGGCCCGTCATTCTCTGCATCTGCGCCCCCCCTGTCATCACAACTATCGTCCCCACACCTTCCACCGTTTTTAGCAGAGAGTGAGGTCCCAGAGGACGAGACTGATGGCAATGAGTCAGATGATAGTGATGGGCCCGTGACGCCAGAGAATCTGCCTGGACCTGAGCTCGAGGCGCATCAAGATGGGGACGCGGGACTGGAATCAGAAGACAACGAGCTACCAATGCCAGGTAGTTCAACGAGGCATTCGCTGCCGACGATGCAGAAGCCTTCACCGTTTATGTTTGCAGCGAGGCGGTGGCAGGATCAGTTTTTTCGAGCCCCCAGCACTACCGAGCAAACGTCCTCGACGCCGAGACGAGGCCCAGCAGCGAGCTGGGGAACTGGGACCGCGACCAACATCAGTAGTGGTACTGGCGATGCGAGTCGTGGTCCTGGCGCTAGTGCTCGCAACGGTAGTGCTGGTGGTAGCATCACTCGGACAGAGTGGGTAGATGTGAATGGGACTGCTGCAGAAATTCGCAGGTGGGACACTTACGAAGTCGACTCGGTGTCCTCATCTGAAGAAGAGGTGTGTTGACATACATTGATCCGTCCTTATTTATCAATCGCCTCAACTTGCCGGGATCGCGTTCTTCATTCCTCGTCCCCCCCCCCTTCCCCTTGTTCTCTTCTCACTCTTTCTTCTCTCTCGTCTGTGACACCCGGTCTCATCATACCTCTTCCCCTCGACACGCTATGTCTGCAGGATGTCGTGGTGATCAAATCGCCCGGCCCGACAAAGTTCAAGCTCGCGAACGCTTTATTCCCGGGAATGCCAGACCAGCCACCAAGCACCGACACGAGCCAGCGCGAAGGGAGTAGCAGCACTAGTAAAACCAACGTTGCTACCCGAGCCGAGCTGGACGCCGTCGAGCCCGCTTCCACGACACCGTCCCCCGGGCCGCTGGAGGGCGCGGTTTCCGTTGCTCCGCTGGTTTTCTTGAAGGGTGCGCAATTCAGCATCCCAGGGTCAACGTCCAAGCTCCCCTCCCACGTACACTCGACTCCTCCCGGCCTCGTAGAGGCAGCCTGGGACTCTGAGGTCTCAGCTGAGGCGTGACGCAAAAACCCGGAGGCAACGCATTGGCAACACACCCATTATTCACTTTATCCCCGTCCGAGTTCCGAGCGCAAGTCATTAACTGTTGGGGTTTTTTTTTTCATTTTGTAGTTGGCTTGCCTTTGCGGATTTTGTGGTTTGCGTCGATGCATTGGTCTAAACTTACCTTGTTAATTGGACCGTTCTGGAGCCATCCGTTTTATAGTATTTACTTGCCCAAGAACAACAGCACTAAAGACGCCGTTGATCCCATCTACGCATCCTGGTCTCTTGTTCGTACCCTTCGCTTGTACCTTACGTCTCACCACCCCTTACAGTAAACTTGTATGTAGTAGCTAATCACTAGTTTCGGCCAAAAGTTCTCTCTCACGAATACCCCTTTCCTCTTACGTTCCAAATGAACTCGTCTCATGCATATCAAGCAACTTGGCATCCCCTCTTGTCCCCCCCTTTTTTTGTCTTCTTGGCACTTTGCATTCTTGGGACGATTTGTATGGCGTGTCAGTCAACAAACGCAGCTCGGAGTATTCCTTGACGGGCGCGGCGATGGTCGGCTAGGTGATGTCAGAACGTAGAGTTGATCAGCCGCGGGCTCCGGACAAGACGTTTTTCGAAGGAGCGGGGCGTGAGGGGCGCGATTGAGGACGAGCGGAGAGGGAGTTCGACGCGCTTCGAGTTATTATTATTATTATTTTTACCCAGCTTCTGAACCTGCCCTGACAGGCCAAAATTTCAGAGCCGTGCTGTTTCACCTACTTATCGATGGTCGATGGCGAGCGATGGACGGGAAAAGGGGGAACGGTCGGGGGTCCGGGGGTATCAAGCCCCGACCTCGTTCCCCGTGGGTGCTCTTTGTTTTTTTTTTTCTTACGAGAAAATTGGTGTTTACGAGATCGCGAATTCAAAAAAAAAAAAAAGCGAAAAAAAAAAAGGTGTTCATGTCAAAATACTGTGCGGGTGTGGACTGAAGCGTGTGGACTGAAGCGTTCTTTGTCGTCGTTGTCGTCGTCGTCGGTCGTCGACCGTCGTACTGTCGTAAAGGTGTCGTCGGTAATTGCCATATTTTTGGTCATTTATGATTTCGTCGCTCTGATCACCTGCTGCTCTTCTTCTTCTCTCTTTCTTTCATTTCGTTTGATTCCTATTCATTTTACTCATAATTATTATTTCCTTCCCCATCTTCTCTCCTTTTCCTTTTCCCTTCTTCCTTGTAACGCGTAAAACAAAGTTAACCCAAATTCCCAAATTCACTTTGTTGTTTCTATTTTCGGGTTTTCATTCTCTTCTTTCCACTCGACCCTTCAACGGTTCGCCGTTCGACGCCTTTTCTTTTAGCCCGGCGCGCGGAGTCATCCACAACAACCCCGGCGGATGCAGCACGAGGCCCCTTGCGCTACGGGATAGGAATCTCAAGTTCTTTTTTTGTGTTCTTCCACATGTTACAGTTATACGAGAATCGAGTCCGCCATCCCTTGCGCGCCCCATATGGTGGGTGGCCTCGTGCTCCCCATGTGTGCCACCCCCGCGCCGCCGCCGTACATTTTACGTTTACGCTCTATGGAAAGGAGGTACAGGCGTCAAGGTCGAGAAGAGAAAAAAAAAATGCTTGGCGGTGCCGCCATACAGTCGAAGATCATCATCCATCATGATCATTCATCCACCGTCGTCATCGTCGTCCATCCTTAGGCGGGTTGTATGCCCGATCGTTGGCTGCCCGTGGTACCCATACTCATCACCACATCACCCAGCTGGCTCCACCCTACCAAATGCGCTAGCGATGGATAGATGGATGGGCTGTGCAGGGGATCTGATAGATAAAAAAAGAAAGACCTTCCCAACGCCGGATGAGAGTGAGTCCTTTTCACCGCTGTTTGTCCTGTCCTAGGCCATTGCAAAACGACCGAAATCCCCGCCGCTGATGTGGCGCACTTCTCGTTTCAGGGGCTAGGTTTAACCAACGACCAACCAATCAACGACGAGCCATCCTCTTTCTGCGGAATCATGCCATGGCTATGTTTGCCTGATGCACCGAGAACGCAAGGCCTACGGGAGAAATAGGTAACACCTGTTTACGAACGCTTCACGGCATAGCAGATCGAGGGACTCGTCCCAAATCAAGTGTAAGTTAAAAACTTTTAAGCTGCGTTCAGTACAAGCCCTCGGCACTACGCCCCTGCGCCTGCCACGACCCACTCCCAATCTTGCGACAGAAGTCTTGAACAGAGCAGGGAAAAAAGAAGGACATAACATATCATGGCATTTGGGTTGCGAAACCGTACGTATGGATGACATCAAAGCAGAAATGAGACAGATTGGCAAACCTCCTGGCGAGGTCCGTGCACGTGCGATCAAAGAAGTCCTTGTTATGAGTGAGCGCGGATACGATCCGGAGCAATTAAATGACCAGATTTTACTGACGAGCGGGCTTACCCCCCGTCACGCGTAGTGGCAAGCGAATAAGTTAGCCGAATAAATAACGATGCAGATGTAACAATTGGAGTGCCGATACTGTAAATAAGTTTACCATGCTGTGCGTTGCAAGCAAGAAGAGAAGAGAACATTATTATGCCGTAGTCGAAGCATTCCAGGCCAGCCCAATCCTGAAAGGAATGCGCGGAATAGAGTAGGCCGGAATCATCATGATGATCCTCCCCCTCCCCGCGGGGTTTGCCGGTCTCAACCAAGGTTCATCGAGGGGGCGGCACCTGCTCCTGTTTGACCGCCTGTGGCTGCGGGGATCCCTCCTCGCTCTCTTCGTCGCCTTCGCTCTCGCGAGCCTCGTTTCCCGACTGCAGATGAGTGCGTGCGTGGCGTCGCATGTTGCTCTGCACGCTGAACGTGCGGTTGCATCCCTCAAAGGTGCATTGGAACGCTGTGGCGTAGCCGTGTCAGCCACCGAGGTGATGATGGCAGGTACCGTACAAAAGAATTGATACTTACGACGCTCGCCTGTGTGGCTGTGAACGTGGATCTGGAACAGCAGATGCGGTTCGATTCTTTTCTCATTGACGCATGAGCTACGACAGGAGACGTACCTTGAGGCTGCTCGGGCGAGTGAACCCTTTCCCGCAGTATTGGCACTCATACTTGGCAGACTGTTGTTCTGGGGCAACCAATCCTGAAGGAATGATAGAGCTGGAGCCCGAATAGGATGGAGCGATTGGCCGAGCATATTGGTAGCCCGTCTGTGGTGCTCTCGAAGAAGAACCAGGGGTAAAGTTTTGGTGCGGCGGCGGAGGCGGAGGCGGATATGAGTACTGCGCCGTTCCGAGGGTGGGTTCATACACGGGACGGCTGGATGTGGAAGGCGCTGAGCGCATGGGGTCGCGGAACTCGGGCTGGAATGGAACAAAGGAGCGTGAAGGTGGCGTGGAGGTGGCATAACCAGGAGGTGGAGGGCGTTGTGGAGACTTGTATTGTGCTGTCGGCGGCCGCAGCTGACCATGACCACCAGCCTGAGCGTGACCATGGCTGGAGGGGTAGCTACTTCGGCCCTGTTCAGCACGATAGGGTGACTCCTCTGGTAGTGCTAGTTGACTGAAGTGAGAAGAAGGCGAGTAGTGGGCGGGGATGCCTGATGTACTACTAGGATGTGGAGGTTGAGATAGCTCTCCTGACATTGGCGGTCAGTGAAGGACGGAAGAAATGTCAAGAAGGAAAAAACGTACTGCCGAAAAGGTCCCGGATAGGGGGAAGCGTAGGGCGATCATCGCCACGGCGTGTCTCGTCGTCAGAGGATGTGCGGTGCATGATATGAGAAGGGCTGTTGGTCGGCGGAGTGTCACTATTAGCACTACTAGGGAAGGGGAGGAGGGGATGATAGTCAGGTCATGCGATCGCATATGCAATAAATAGGTAGCCTACGCTGACGGAGACCGAGATGTAGTGGCCACAGGTACGGCGCCGCTATGCATAGCAGAATGTATGGAAAGGCGAGGTGCTGAGTGTTACGAATGCTGTTACTAGGGTAGCCCAGATGACCGCTGCCTAGACACGGTCACCAGGATAGCCGGGGAGTGCGCAACAGCAAGTGGTGATCAAGGGGACCGGAACAGGGAGTACTGGACCACTCACTGCCGAGTTTTAGAGGGCCCGCGGAGGGGCGTCTCTGTCATTATCCATGGATCGAAGCAAACAAGAGCGTTTATGGTTCTGCGTTAGGCGAAAATCTAAGCGAAACTATTGTGGACAAGAAGTTTCCCCAGGGGAGACGGGCGTGACGCCAATCATGAAGCACGCGACTTACCTGCTTGGCCTAAATCTGGGATCCCGCATTGCCCTCCGCGACTGGTATGAAGTAAATGATCGGCCGTGGATCAGCAGGACGACTGCCTTCCCCGTGCCTGTGTAAATAACCGCGACCTGGAATTGCGACGGTTTGTCACATCAAATATCACTAAACGACGATGCAGGGCTTGCTGCGACTTGTTGGTCACCATGCTGAGCAATGAAAAAAAAATAGAGGCTGTGTTACGGGCAAGTTTGTCAAGAGAGCCCGTTGGACGTACACGATTCATTAATTCAGCTCCGTTTCGACCCCCGTAACCTCTGACGATCTAGATCTGGCGCAGTTTTTGGAAATTTGTGAGCCAGGACCGCCAAACAGGTTGTGCATCCGATCGGCGTGTGTTGCACTTCTGCCCGCCGCTATAGCCATTGAAAATACTTTTTAATGGCGGCTCTTGCCCGCGGCTCCACGAACAAACAATCAACAGCAGGCAGTAGGAAAAGGGGAAACGGAACGGGGACTGGGAAAGGGAAAGGGAAAGGGGCACGCTTTTCCGGGACGCCATGTCTCCACGTGCCGCAAGGCCTGACTTTGATGAGGCTGGCGCGTGGCTTCTGGCCCTCTGTTTTGCGGCCCACGGATTACTTGCTCTGTAGAGGTCTTTCACGTAGCGGGGACACGGCTTCATACGTATTCTTTCGCGTCAAAGATAAGGAGAAAAGACGATAAGAACATCCTCTAGCAAACTCATCGGTGTCAGGTGAACCGACGGCGTTGTCTCCGACGCCGACTTGGGAGCAAGTAGTAAAATAAGCTCGCTCTTCACGGACCGTCAACGAGTGCCTTGAGGCGTATGCGCTTCCGCCTTGAGGATTTCTGCGTGCGTCTTCGTATTCAAGGACAAGGCATGTAAGCCATTTTTCAGCTCTTCCGATAGCGCAGCATAGATCATGCGGTGACGCTGCATGGTGGTCTTCCGGGAACGTCGGACATGAGACACTCCGGGTAATTCAACGACCTCACCTTGCCCACAAACTCCTCCGAGACAATTTGTATCGAGAAATCTGCGGAATCACACGAGGCTGAGCAGGTGTCTTGGCGGGATACGCCAGGCTTACGGGACTCCCCATTGCCACCGTCTTGTTCGCGCATGGCGACATGATGCCTGTGTTGCCACGAGTCGTTTGTGATTGTCAGGATTGACGGTCGGAGGAGACTAGTGAGCTGAGACGACGAACGGATCAGGGGCTGGGTAGCGGTGGGGCCAATTTGATATGATGATACCTTGCCTCGAATGACCCGTTCGACGGGTTTGTCAAAGGAGCCGCCTGTAGCCATGATAATTTGACGGTTGTGAAACAAGAGGGGCGAGCTCATTCGACGGGTGATACGTTGCATGAGCGTGAAATTGTATGCGCCTTGTCTTGCTCTCTTGTTGTGATGGTTACAAGGTTCGGAAAGACCTGCCTCGAGCCCCGAAGATGGCCGGGCACGGCTGTTCGTTTTGTGGCGCTGTGCCCTGTGTTCCGGCATTTGTCGACCCCGACTATTTTCGTCGCATTCACCGATGTCGCCAGAAAGGGAACTGACCACCAGACAGGCCGCCCTCGTTGACAGTGCCTTTGAGGAGGGCCAGTATGAGTCGGGCATTGCAATGCTCGAACAGCTCTGCTCATCGACTGAACACCCATCCAGGTGAGTGAGGGTATCCCCCCCTCTGCAGTACGCTACCGGCTCACCTCGCCTCGTGTTCACCGTCAGCTCACACGTTCGCCAATTGCTCTACATCGCTCTCTACCCGCCCTCACCTGGTCCGGCAAGGGCCAACCACAAGACCATTCAAGAAACCCCCTCAAAACTTTCTTCTCGACACGCGTACTCCACGCTGTTGCCCTCTCCAGCCTCGTCAGAGCTCGCAAAGCGCACACTTCGTGTACTTGCGGACGTAAATTCACCTGCATCCTTGCTCCGCGCCCTGCCCGCTTATCCTGATCCAAGCGATGCTGATGATGCTCCTCTCTTTGACCCGGAGCTACCGTCGGATGTGGATTCCTTCGTCGCCTCGGAAGCGGTACGGTTCAGAAATTGCAAGAATTGCTGGAACATTCTCAAGTTTGGTTTTATTAAATCCCTAGCCGACAGCTCAACCCTGCTAGGAAGTCCTCGAAAACGGCGGCGGCGTGGTAACTCTACAGCCGCCGAGTATGGTCCCATAGATGAGGAGGATTCCTCACTAGTGGTTGGCGAAAATGCGTGGCCAGTTCTGGATTGGCTGTTGGTTCTTTTTGAGAAGGATGAATCCATCACGGAAGCTTCTCAACAAGGGAGTAAGTATTGACGTGCCTTCCCAGTGGCATGAATGCCACTAACCTCTCCTCATAAAGTTCGATATTCACCTCTCTTACTGGCACAAATACCCCCGACGAGGAGCGACTCGGGATCCAAATGGGATGCTAATGACCCCTTGGAGATTGTCTTTCATTGCTTCAAGCAGCAGGCGGAATCGCGGCGTACCATGGGAAGCCGTTTGCTCAACCTCGTTTGTGCCACGGGATTTTCACCTTATGCGTAGACTGAATCACATCCAGCTCATCAATCTCACCTCAACTAACCTTTTCGATCTCCCGCTCTTTATGAATTTGCTCATTCCGCGTTTACCCTCAGGGGCGTTAGAAATGCGTGTACTCCTTTCGGGGATGTCTTCCACTTCGACGCTCTGCAAATTCAAAGTGGCATTATGCCAACGATACCTAACTCGTGCTTCCGTTGAAACTTGCCCGTCAAATCGCAGAGGTAGACCCCGAGCACAGCCTCGCCCTATTACTAGGCGAAAATGTGTGGACGAGCGCAACCCGACTGTGCTCATGACGTCGGATTCAAAGCCGGAGACTGCACCGCTATCAAATCAGAACCAACGTGCCCTTCCTCCGGCATCGGAGCTTTTACACCTTCTTACTATGAAGACCAATGCGGACGCGCTCTCAAACACAATTAAATTCGATCTCCTCGTAACGTACGGTATTTTGCAGCACCAGAAACCAGGGGAGAACAGGAGCCGAGATTGGATGGAGATGTTGCAGAGCGGACGTGTGGAGGAGGCTGTGAAAGAAACATTTGGGAGCTCAAATGACCAATCCTCCAACATTTCGCAGAAGATTTTGCTCACAATGATCGCCACCTGGCGGTAGAGTCCCATCACAGGGCCAGCCGGCTTCAACGATCTCTCTTGCCTCGCAGATGAACACAAGGCCTTCCTATCACTCTGATCCGAGTTCCCTGCATCGAAACGTCTAATGAATCCCGCCTCTCCCCGCAGGTGACGAGATCAAATGAGCAAGGGTCGCAGCGGTACAATGTCCCCTCTGGCCCAAACACTATTCTTATTCACCCGTCAGTTTAGCTTGTGCAACGATTGGGAGGGCAGCGGGTAGCTCGGTCATCATTGAAGTGTGCGGCCCGCCATGCAATATACTACCTCCAGATCATATAGCGCCTCGTGTATATGACGTCCTCGCCTACGCAATTCAACCCCACGTTGTTGCCGTGCAGTCATTGTGATGAGGTACCCGCAGCCTCCGGGCGATCCTCTCGTGATTTTGACTCGGTCGATTGGGGCGCTTTTTTCCCCCATGTCATGCAGGAGAATTCTCTCGTAAGAGTGGATGATGGCAAGACGCTCGAAAGGTTATTTCACGGGAAATGTTCGCCCCTCGTGTGACCCTCGTGCTTGTCGTCCCTTTACCACTGTATCATTGGCGGCCCCACGAGAGTTGTGAGCGCGGAAGTGGTGAGGCAGACGCTCGCGTGTCCGAGACAGGAAGATTACTGGATCGTCGACGATCATTCGATAGTCATTTCACGACCAATCGCCGTGTTTCAAGCTCATTCGGTACAACCAGACAGCGTCGATTTTGGTTTCCTTCCGTGTCGCTACGACGCTATGTTATTGCTGCCGACGTCCCGGAAGAGCAGATTTGCCGCCTCATTATGCATAGCACCGACTTATGTCAGTCGCCAACGCACTGATTATGCTGATCGATCAGGGATGCTAAGCGAGGGTTTATGACCATCAAGCCCCCCCGCAGCGGTGCGGTGCAACCTTGACTGAGACGACTAATTCATATGATTTCGTTCGATTTCCGTCCGCAGCACTTGCCATGGAGTCGGTCGCATGCCATCATGCCATCATGTCGAGGTAGCTGCGTGGAGCCAGCATAATTCGGAATTTTTGGGGGGATCAAATGTGCGCGCAGCCCCCTCAGGGGTGGACGGGTGATGTCCGACGACGGGTCGTCATTGCATCGTACCTGGGCGCTGGATGAGTCCGAGCGTGCATGCGGCGCGGCGCGTGTCTGTGTCTACCAACACCTGTGAACCGAGCACGACAACAACGTACAGCAATCATTGAAACACACTTCTTGGGGCTCTCGTACCTGCCACCACTGCCAATGTAGCCAATGAGGGAGGATGTGCTCGGTGGCTATCAATCAATCCGCTTTTTTCATGAAAGGGTCTGCCGAGCCGATCCCGACCGAGGATTCAATTCACTAGGATAGCTTCTGGGGATCTGGGGCCACTGTCGTCACCCTTGTGTCCAGTGCACCCCCCTCTTCTCTCCTATGTTTTTCTCTCGCCGTTTTCAGGGTCGCCAAAGCGCGGCACAGGGTATATTAACAGCCGAGTCACAATCGCTACCACGCGCTCCATCGTTGATAAGGCTGACATGGGGTAGGCTATTCCCATCCCGATCCTCCCCGCGCAAAATTGGGGTCTTTGTCTTTCCCCGTTCGAATGTAGAATGACTGATTGCATCGCGATTTAGTCCAGGACAATTCACACGACAGGGAGCGCAACAATAACCCGCGGGTGCCAGCGTCCGTCCGGTCAACCCACAAAAGTACACCCCTTTATCACCCGTTTTGCGGAATCGGAATTTCTCGGACAGTACGGCGCGCGCGGCAGGAGAGCTACGGGGCCCTGATCCGGCCGTTCTGGGCCCCGTGGATTTAATACTCACCCGTATGCCACGCCCTTGAAGGCCACGAGGCTTTCCGGCAAGGTGTTTGCAGGCGCAGGGCAGGGCGGACTCAGGCCCCCAACCAACGGGGAAAAGTGGACAGGATGAAAACTTGCAATGGTCTTGGCTGCTGCCTGCGGATGTGTCACACCGCCGTTGTCCATACCCGACAGATTGTAACAAAAGCACTGTATTTTGAAGACCAACTAATTTCATTTAATGTGTTTTATCTTTATCCCATTCGCTACGCATCTGACGGATCAGCATGGACAATGAATTGAGTAATACCGAGACCCCGTATGGCAAAGTCGAAACCAGACATTGGAACTGCAGTCTTGGAAACTCGATAATCATCTACATACCACCCAATCGATAAGGGGAGAGCCTTCATTCCGAGAACCCGGATAAGATGGATAACTGGATAAAACCAACCTTATTCAATCAAGCTCGTCCTCCCAGTCATCGTCCGTTGCAGTGTCAGAGGGTGCTGGATCGATAAGCTGACCATCGTCAGCGCCTCCAAGGTCCTTGTCCCATTTATGCTGTTCCCGATACATGCCAGCCAGGAAGCCGGTAGTGCTTGCCTGTTCCACAGACTTGTCCTCCCGGACCCGGACGAAGCGTGGAAATCGGAGACTGAGACCTCTGCCTTCGGAGACAAGTCCCTGGGCAGCAACTGAGACAGGACTGAGCGTGACACTGTCAGAGATGATAAGTTAACCTAGCCGGGAAGGGAAATGAGGCATGAGGCTCACTCAGCACCCCGTATCTCCCAGACTTCATGAGGCCGGAAGTAAACGCTGGGAGAATAACCTGATTGCAAGCGTTATCTTTCGACCTATTCGACCAAAAGGCTTTAGCGCACCCCCAACTTCCACTTCTCCCCATAGAGGTAGTTTCGAGCAGTTTTCTGAATTTTCGGGGTACCGATCTTTCATCGACTGTCGGGTACACAGATAAATTGATGCATGAATCTACGTTGGGGCTAAACCGCAGAAGGACATCCGCACCCTGTAGAAGCTGTCAGAAAAGCCTGGTTTCGTGGTTAACTTCCTGTTTAGGGGCAAAGCACCGCGGACTCACCCGACATGCATTTACATATCGCTACGAGCCTATCCGTGCGAGTGTCACGGATAGCGAGAAGGACAGGGCTCCACCATTGCGCCTTCCGTCCGTTGCCGTGCCAGGCCCCGATGGGCACAACATCAAGGGTGTCCCCCAGGCCAGTGACGTAGTCCTTCTTTAACTTCAGCCAGGCTGACGTTCTTTTATCTGATGTGGAAAATCGTGGGGAAAAACAGCTACACGATGCCTCAGACAAGGTATTTGTGCGGTCTTACCAGGTTCATACGTTGAAGGCAATGATTGTTTCCGGGATATATCCTTCTTCGGTCCAGAGCCTTCGAGAACTTCGCCATGGTCCAGAAGCTTTCAGAAGATTTTCCAATAAGTCAGCAGATTGAAAGATATTCTCTTACTTTGATCATCAGTCCTTCACAGCGACTGTCGACTGCCCGGAGCCAAAATTCCTCAATTGCGTTCCTGCCCTCCTCACTCTCGCAGCTTTCCACATGGTCGAACTTAGCGGCACCAAGTTGATCCGGGTGCACCACAGGGAAATGATCACGGAGAAGCTTTCTCCTGCTACGAAAGGGCTCTTGGAGGAGTGACTGCCATTAATAACCATATTGTGTTTGATGTAAATATCGGATGATTGGATTGAAGGGCGCTTACCTGTCCATTTAAATACATCAAATCAAAGGCGTAAACGCAGACAGAAACCTTGATTGCATGGAGCTTTACGTCCTTCCGGGCCCTGTTAGAGAGTTCTTGGAAAGATTTGAGGGAGCCTCCGTTAGCATTGATCGCAACAATCTCGGCATCAACGATAAATGACGAGATGTCCGGGGAGGTGGCGAAGAAATACTGAACCAAGTACACGATGTCAGGGTACTACCGCGATGCATCAGCTGGTGCGTGAATTTCGGGGAATAAGATAAACCTTTTCGGTCATGTCCTCCAAATGCCGGGAAAACAGGCTGACAGTGGGTTGACCGTCGTCGCTCTTCTTAGCATGTATTTGTACCCGCTGACCGTCGTATTTGAACTCTGCCGTAAACGGTAGGCCGCATACACGCTCATACACATCGTCTAAGGATCGCATGGGGGACCCAAGAGTTGGCTGCAAGGGAGTCCCTACATGCCACGCCATCACACGGGGCTGTGTCTAGATGTGAATTTACGCGCACGTACCCACTGTAAGGAGGACCTTTTCTTCCAGACCATCAAGGCCCGCTTCGAGAATTGCGGAAACAATATGGTCATAGTTAGGATGCCGTACGAAGACTTTCTTTAGTAGGGCCTCTGCCGCCGCAAATTTTTCGAGTAGCAGAGTCTTTGCACTGTCCTCCCCTTGTTTAGAAGACGGCTCGGAAGCCTTCGAGACCTGCACCAGGAGCTTGGGAGAAGCAACGTACGAAGAACCCGACGGCGTGGAATTGGCGGTTGTTGCTATGGTTGTTCTCACAGCACCCACGCGGATGTTTTGCGAGAGTGTGCGGACAAGGTACCGACTTTCCTCCCCTTTCGCTGCAACTAGGAGCTTCTCTACCATGGACTGCTTCTGAGTCACGGCCCCTTTACCCTTGACATGGGCAATACTCAGGAGTGTATTGTACACACCCTGAATAGAGAGGGGTGCATGAGGAATCAAGGTGCGGACGCTACACTTGGCTAGGAAGGCAACATCACCGGGGTCACCCGTTTGGTTGTAAAGACGTTTCAAAGCCGCGGGCGTGACGCCAGAGACATGTTGGATCGCTTTGGAGATAATGGATGGACCTAGACCGAGCTCGACTGGCACATAAGGTGGAGCCAAGGAATTGGACAGCAAATAAAGAGACGGTAGTAAGGAGGGTGGATGGTATCTTGCGAGGGCTTGGAGGGCATTAGTGAGGATGTTCAAGATGGCTATGCGCGAGCGGGTTGCAGATAAAGCGCATAGCGCATGAACCAAGAACGAATAAGGGGCTTGCGTGCTGGTCGGCCAAAAGCACGTATCGAGGACAAAATTAGCTGGGTCCACGGCGAGGTTAGGATACTGGGGACTTGATCGGTCCGTCGCAGTACTAGTTGTAGCGGTAACTGAGGCCGGACGACGAAGGTTTGTCCTTTGGGCGGCCTGAGAAGCGGGGAATGACGAGGCCGTGGGGATCTCTTGGACGTCTTCCGGGTCAGAGACACGATCGACATCGATGATCACGGGCGATGCCCTGTCCGAGATCGATGTTTGCGCAGGGGTGGGCTTACTGGCAGATGCCAGTAAATTGGGATCCGAGTCGAGGGATTCCGCGGGAACTTTCGTAGCGGCGCGAGATGATTTGAAGAAAGAATCGATACTAGGCTGATCAAATGGTCGTCGCCGCAGGGAGCGAGGGCGGGCCCTTTTGCTGTTTGGGCTGCTGCTGGGTCTAGTGTTGGTACCTGGAGATGATGAACGTTTGGACGACATGGTTGAGATAATAATTGTGACGGGGTTATGTCAATTATGTCATCTATGTGATACAACTGGCAGTAACTGAATGCCTCTGAATCCAACAAGCTGGTCGACGCCCTCGAAGCAGGTCCAGGTCGCTTCGCTTGTCGCTCCGGGTTCGGGTTCGAGAAGGTGGCTGTGATCGTAGTATCACTTCGTTCTCCGCGGCGCAAGTTCTTTCCCTTTCTTCGAGCCATCAAATGGCCATGACACCCTCTCGCTCACTATGCCACATATCAAATCCGTCGGAAGCACATGGGTGCCGATTCCCAGAATGCCTTGAGGCCTCCTTGAAAATTTGCTGTTCCTCCAGGAAAGCAAACAGACCCTGCTCGCCCCTTAATCAACAGCATCAGTTTCAAGCCCGGGTCCATTCATTGGTACGTTTTGACAGGTCCATCTGTCATAGCAAACTTTGGATGACAAGTTACAATACTGTATCCAAAGAGGCCGCTCATCAGTCCTCTCGAATATGTTGACGGATGCCTCGTGACCAGGGCATCCATCCGCAATTTTTGCCACAATGCTCCGCTCTGCTTATCTGGCAAGATTCTTCACATGGAAATTAAGTTAGAACTACGCAGTGATGGACGCTAGAAATACTTCCGCTTAGTCGTTCCTTCGGCGCCACTAGGTTCCAACGTGACCTTCTACACCTGATGTTCGCGAAATCGACCCCTGGAGTTCTCTGTCACCTGTGACAGCCAACTTTGCCATGTACAAACATGAAGCATGGAAATCATTCCTGATGCAAAATCAGGTTATCTTTACCATTTCTGCATACCTGACTTTTGACGGGCGTGGACCCGGCGCTCAGTAACTATGACACCAAGAAGATCGGGCTAGATCAAACAGGGCCCAGATGACTTGGCATCTGTAAGGTGGTCAACAATTGGATCCTGGAGGCGCTCGGGAGCCGTGCTTACAAATCGGCAGATGCGATGGGAGTGCTGCCGAAAGACCCTTTCTAAGGCGTTCCACATCTGATGGATATGATCCCTTGTGTTTGAGACAAACCGAGATGGAGCGTGGCGCAAGAGAATTACCATCAACACAAAACTTTGAGGCACACTGGGAAGAGTCTTCGCATAGCTGGGATAATATTGTAGTGGGGGGACCTTGACGATATCATTGCTCTTGGCGGGGCCGGTGAACTCTGATGAATGATAATTACCATTCCGTAGGATGTCCCCCCCTTCGCAGGCTACGTAATTAGTTGGAAAAATAGATGGACAAGCGTGGATGGCGACACACTGCCGTCACCCATCGCAAGCCATGGATAGATTGGCGACGGTAAGCTGGGCCTATACAACCATGTTTGTAAAGTCACTAAAGTGGGGCCTGGTGTTCCTGAATACTATATTGTCTGGGGGATACCGAGACAGCCGATATTGCGATATTGCAAGAGTCGAGTAGGCCCATCGGCGTAGTCCGAGTGCGCGATCACTGTGACCAAAGCAGCTAAACGATTTTAGATTCAAAGGCAGTCGGTCATTTTTCAACACACGTCAAATTCAATCATTCTCTCAGGCTCCAGCCAAATTGGAGGGTTTGGGGACTCCAAGAAACATCGTGGATCAGCGATGACATGGCTCACTTAGGAATGACCGACGACTCGGGACTTGCGCCACCATAACCGATAGATATCGTGGTTATGAAGTGATGAATTTCGACGGCATGAACAGTTGCAGGACAGTCCGGGGACGGAAGGTCGGCCATGTCACCGGCAAACGTCCCTGCACCAAGGGCCTAACTCAATTCGTCGTCGCACCCATCGTGACATCCCTTGGACATCAGACAGGGATATGGCGAGACCGCAGCGCGTCAAAGGTCATTCCCCGGCGATTCATCCCATCTGGTTTGGTAGTGTTCCTGAACTTGTTTGGCGCCTCGCCAAAAGCCTTATGAAGGCCAATGAAGGGGAGGGATTAACTTACCACGTCCTCACCTCACTCCTGCATCATGAACCTCAACAACTCGCGCCACACCAACTCAGAACAACCCAACACCACGTACCCTCCTGCACCTTGGAGCAGATCTGGCCCACGCGTGCCTTACAGCGCCTCAAGTGGGAACTACTACCCCCCAGGACAGGGATCACCGCCCGTGTCTCCCACAGTGCCCGCGTCATCATACTCTAGCACCTATCCCTACAGCGCCACAAATGCTCAGCAGTCTGGGATGGGCTCTCAACAAAGTTATCACTCAACGTCTAGGCACTCACCCTATCAGTCCCCGGTTACAAATAGTCCACACTCCCACAATGTCTCCCCATCATCTCTGCCATATCCATCCCAGAATAGCATGACATCATCAGACCCGAGGTCAGGGTATAACCACAACCGATCGATGTCTCTTCCACAACAAGGTTACCCTCCCACCTTTGTCTCAAGCCACGCGTATGGGACGCATGACTCGCCTCAGACGATGGCGCAGGGCATCGATCAGATGCAATATCCTGCTTCTCCCCAACGCCCATTTGCATGTGACATGTGTGCGCTCTCGTTCAATCGTCAACATGACCTCAAGCGGCATCGAGAGACACATTCTGGCGAAAAGCCATTCCTGTGCAATGGAGGATGCGGCAAGACGTTTACGAGGAAAGACGCGTTGAAGAGGCATCAGGTCCGTTCGTCCTCGTGCCAAATATCGCCAGCCTAGTGATCCCCTTTCACAGCTTGTGAAGAGGTGTGGTTCTGAGGAGCAATCCTGAAGCCGCCACATCACGATCCCTTTTTTGGCGTAAGTAGCTTTGTGTCCCTGCAGATCGCACTTCGGCTCACGAAACCAGTACAACCGTTTTTCAGCTTCCTCTTTATTTATCTCACCGTATCAAGCCGTTGGAGGGATAGGTGTCTCATTATAATCTGCTTGGCGATCTTGGGTATTAGACACCAACCCGTTTACTTTGTAGCCTATATATATACTGTGAATGTCCGCTGTGCCAAGTGATGTGGAAAATATAGTAATAGACATAAAAGTCCACGTACTACGTCTATCGACTGGCGACACGGCCAATGCATCAGTTCTGCTCGCCCTCCAGAGGTTCGATATCTCGTTCTAATACCCAAGCACCGCTCGGTGTGATTTTCTTGTAGTAACCTTCGTCGATTCCACTCTCCCTGAAACCATGTCGTTCGTAGAACTGCTTTGCGCCATGGTTTGAGACCTGCACATGAAGATAGATGCGGGAAATTCTGGGTTTCGCATGAGCAGCGGCAGCCCGCAAGATGACATCTAAGCTGTAGGAGCCTATGCCAAGAGATCGATAGGGCTAGGAATACAGGTGAATCTGTTAGCACCGAATCTACGGGCAGAACTCAATCTAGGCGCACCGCGAGAATTCCCATGGTCAGTAGATACAAGTGATGAACGCTGTCCTTTGTCTCAACCCTGCAGCATATTGTTCCGACGGGTATGTCGTTATAGTAAACTGGGGTGCGGTTGGTACGCTGACTAGGCAGGGAAAAGACAGAACGACACACACTTAACTTGCAAAAATCCTCGACTTCGGGCAAGAGAATCTCGCTATAGAATTTCTCACTATATTTTATCGGAAAGAGGACAGAGTTCAATTTTCGGACCGTTCCCAGATTGTTCTGAGTCAAGGATGCAAAAGTAATCTTGGAAGAAAATGCCTTTTTGGAGGGGGTCATGGGGGTCATGGTACAAATTTGTCGAGGTCAGCGCCACCAGCTCAGTGCGCGGTCCGCATAAATCAGAAATCAGAAGCGGCCGCCGGAGGTCCCTGCATGTTCCTGCCGCCCCCGCATTCACACCACACAAGAAGAAACGGGAAAGCGCACAATCAGACCTGGCAAACCATTTAGGGATGTACACGGAAACTAATTGCCGCCGCCGTTGCACTTTTCTGATGGGACAACTCGTGAAGGAATGTCACTGTCATCGACCATGGAGTCGCTTAGCCTGATTTGGTTGGCTGTACAGTACTATTCCCCTCCCAGCATACTGTACAGTATCCACACAGCGCCGTACACAACAATTTCATTCACCGACTCCAGGTCTTTGTGATCATCATTTGCGCGGCTTTCGTGCAACCCCCATTCGGTCTAGTCACAGTATTGTCAAGCCCTTCTGGAACACAACACAAGTTTCCTCCATCCAAAACACGAAATTTTGGCCGGCTGTGCCCTATTCGCCACGCTCTGCCGTTGCGTCCGCCGTTCAAATATTACTCCTGTTGTAAGCCGATGCGCCACGACTTCGAAGCTCTGCGGTCTTATTGGGGACACGAAGTAAATGAGCGCCGAGGACCTCTGCTGGTACATAACTCAAGAGCCTGAGCAACGCGATGGGTCCCGGTCGGGATCCCGCCCAGAGCCGTTCTTTGGGCTGCCAGTTCATCATGGTATCCACCTTGTCACACGCCTGGCGCAGACGTGTTGATAGCCTGAGACAGGTGAGCCTCGAGCATCTAGCCTTCCAAGAACAACGTAGCCGTAAAATTATCCCTCAGGGCACTTAGGAGCCATACATTTGAAACATAATTACGACACGATGAGGTTTGAGGTGGTGGGCCTGTAATTACGCTCGAAATTGGTTCCTTTAACCTCTTCCCCTGGCCACCCATCCCACGCGACGACATGAACGCGTCAGACTTATCGGATGGCCTTGACATATTTGTACAGTACCCACGGCGCCGCCCGCATACTGGATAACTGCGCCAACGTGATGTTGCGCCCATCACCTAGCCTTCGTGATTCATAATCTCTCATCAACCGATTTTGGTAACCCACATCACAAGGCCTATGAGCGTCATCTCTTTTCGTGGCCCCCAGGCCCGCTCAAATAGATCGATCCGTCTGTTCGCGTACGCTCCCACGATATTCAAATGTATTTAGTCCGAATAACTCCATTGAGAAGTGACGATGAACCGAGATGACCTAGAGCCGTGGAAGACAGGGCCCGTTGTGTACCCCTTCTCGCTATCCAGACGCGGTTTACTCATGGAACGTGCAGAATCTGCAGCTTCCGCATTCCCGCAGGGCTAGAAGATGCCTACAGCGATCACTCCTATCTTTTCTGTTGCTTATAAGGTTTGTGCCAATTGGAGCCTGCTGGGTATGAACTTGCTTGCATCGATATTGATTATATTCCTCGATACAGCTAGATGCGCGGCTACGCTGGGAGTGTGTAAAGGTCTTCTTCGGCACCACGGAACGTACGCGCGTAATGAGGCTAGAGGAAAGTGAGCACTTCGAGATGATGCAGTATGTGAGGGCCACTCTCCCTGCTTTCACAATACCCCTCCCTGTCGACTCGCACCACAACAGCGATCGTACCTGCCCTCTACGGCGGGACTTGACGACACAGGAGTGACACAGGACACAGTCCCGGGCATTGTGTATAGCGGGTACTTTGGAAATTTCCGATCAGTCTAGTCTTTGCCTTTGCCGCGTCTGAATCAAAGGGACGGAGGTTCTATTCCAAACTCCTGCATCTGCCCTGCCCTGACTCTGTTGTCGTTGTCAAGGAATTCAATCCAGGGGGGCCCAGTATCCTGATGCGGTTAGGTCTGTAACGAAGTAGGGTACCGTAAATCCAGCTGCATATGGGAGTAACTGAGTCTGAAAAGGGAGGGAGTAAGAGCGGACACATTGGCAAGAAAAGCTCTTGATCGAGCAGTCAGGTCGGAAATAAGGGTTCGTACAAATACAGTGATATTGCGACTTCAACTCAACAGAACGAATGCTGGGATCTGTGAAGCTCATGACAACAAGATAGGGAAGGCACAGCAAAGTAAAGCAACGACGCTCGTGGACGGGTGAATGTATAGAGAGTGCCATCTTTTCTGAATGAGATGATTAAAGCATCCACTTGAATGAATAAATTACGACAAAGGTCAGCGTCTCTAGGAGATGCCAGACCCGGACCCGCGGGGTGTTCGGCCTTGCTTTTGCGGAGATTTGCGCTTTCGGGGTGATGGATGTAGTTCGGCGATGTAGATGTCGTCAAAGCTCCGGAATGTACATGGACCGAATTCGCCATCATACTCCGCCATGGTCGCCCAGACGCAGTGCCATGCGGGCTCCCCTGCGAATTTCAAGGCAAGGGCGACGTGCTCGACGTTCCACCTGCTTTCCGCCTTGTCGGACCACTCATAGGCGGTGTCCTTTAATTCGACCATGCGCGCCTGGGTGACCGTTAAGTGAACGTCAATCTGACCAGCTGGGGGCTTGAAGAGAGGGAGGAGTACTGAGTTCATCTCGAGCTCCTTCGGGATGCCACGATGCATGGGATCGTAACCATCAACACGGATTTGATAAGTAGTATTATCAGCGAAGTGGAGAGTGACGGCGGGATGCGTGAGGGAGGGTCGGATGTGGACAAGGACCTTTCCAACGATTTGATCGGGATCGACGCCGATCGGGTCTGGCCGGAGGGAGCCTGGTTGCTTCCGCGATCGCTTTGGCGTAGCAATGGCAGAGGGGCATCTGTTAGAACTGCTGGAGCTGGGCGATGAGGAGTTTGACGACGGCGGATTTGGGTTGAAACGGTGATTGTGAGGAGACATGATACAGGGTGATAAATTACAGTCCCCTTCTGGTGGACAGGAGAATACGACACTTTCAAAAGGTTGTATAATACATTTCAGAATTGTGGCTGAAATGGGTGGTCCTGATCCGCGGCGTGGTGGACGGGAACGATGAGGAGCGCTTTTATCCACAAACGATGGAGAAAAAATGCTGGCACTGACGAGATTCGAACTCGCGAGGTTTCCCATCACGGATTGGTGAGGACCTAAACGTGACGCCATAACCACTCGGCCACAGTACCGCAATAATGTGGGAAGTGGGGAACGATAAGATACTGAACCACGGACGCAGTTGTTGTCAAGGGCAATGGCGAATGGCGAACGGCACGGCGAAGCCAGGCGAAGGTCCCCGGCCACGCCATGAGCGTTGCGCGGTTGCACCGTATCCTTACTGCACCTGGCATTTCTTTCGCGCGGACGCCGGCAGTCCGACTCTTTTCCCCTGAGTCGAGTCCCGCCTAAGCTCCTTCGCCCTACAACCTCTCTTCCCTCTCCTCTATTACCGTAGCCTCTGTAGTCCGATGTCTTCTATACTACTTTCCACCGGTTCTGGTGGTCAGCCTCACCATCCTGCTCCCCTTCCTGCACGCCCCCACGGCCCTCGCACCATCCAAAGGGGTCCCTCCCCTGCACCCTACGCTATCTCACAGCAGACCGCCCCTCTAAATATACGCAAGTCGGCGCTGTCCAAGCCTGAAAACTCTTCCCTTCTCGCCCCTCCAAGCCCTCCTTTATCCCGCACACCCACGCCAAGGCTAGCTCTTCAAATTCCAACACCATCTCCTACCCCTGGTAAAGGCAAACCCACCCTCAAGCTGGCCATTAGCGGCGGCGCCTCTAGCTCTCGTCAGGCAAATGAAACAACAACTGACCTTTATGGCGGTGATTACTATGGCGGTCCGCAGACACCCTCCGTCTCGCCTCCAATCAATGATGCTGGTGTCGATGACGCTACCATCCGTCCGTCCATGAACACGACTAGGCCACTCTCAATGGAGGATGTCCGTCGTACGATCACTGATATCGAGGCCCAGACCCGCTCCACTCCCCCTCCGCCCACATATCCCGGGGAGGAGCAGATCGATGATCAGCCACAGACTGAATGGTCCGACGATATCTTCGATGAAGTTACTCGGCTCGGAGAAGGTGCCGGTGGTGCCGTGCACGAGGTCAGGGACAGGCGCACGGGCAAATCCATGGCACGCAAGACCATCACTACTCGTGAGACCCCGATGAAGCAGCTCGTGCGCGAGCTCGGCATTATCATCTCAATCAAGCATCCTAACATCATTCGCTTCTACGGTGCCTACATGTCTCCATCTTCTAGCGAAGTCAAAGTGGTAATGGAAATATGCCAAGGGAAGAGTTTGGAAGCCGTGAGCAAGCGTATCAAGGAGCGTGGTGCCAGGGTTGGTGAGAAAGTCGCTGGGAGGCTTGCGGAAGGGGTACGCCTTCACGTTGATTTATTGCCATCAATCATCCTCACCTTTTTTTACCTCCAGATTTTGCAGGGTCTTGCGTACCTTCATTCGAAGAAGCTCATTCATCGAGATATCAAACCTTCTAATATCCTCCTTTCCCGCGAGGGTGTCGTGAAACTTTGCGACTTTGGTGTTTCAGGAGAGTTGATCGGATCCGTAGCGGGCACGTTCACTGGTACAAGTCTCTACATGGCTGTCAGTCTTTCTCAGCCTGTAACGTAATATTTGCATCTGACATGCGCCTGCCTTGCAGCCCGAACGCCTCTCAGGTCTCGAATATTCGATCAAGGCGGATGTCTGGTCGACGGGCATATCTCTCCTCGAGCTTGTACAAAATCGTTTCCCCTTCTCCAGTGACATGCCGCCCATTGAACTCATGATTTATATTACGCAAAGTGAGGTGCGTATTTCATTTCAATCCCGTGGGGTGTGGTATATCCATTTTTTTACGTCTAGCCACCGCAACTCGAAGACGAAGCAGATGTACGTTGGAGCGATGCCATGAAGGATTTCATCAAAGAGACGTACGGTCATCGTTCCCTCTCCTCGTGCCCCCACCTTGACCTTGTTTTTTCCAGTTTACGGGTCGACCCGGCTTTGCGTGCGACGCCAAAAGAGATGCTCACCCACCCATGGGTCGTTAGAATCATGAAGCAGGAGGTTCCCATGGAGCGATGGGTCCGTGAGGTTTGGGGCTGGCCCAAACCCAATCGAAAATCTAAGGATTCGTACGGCTAACCTTTGTTGCGTACCAGCAACCCGCGCGCTGATTATCCTTCGACTGAACCCTCCCAGATCCTCTCGACCCAGTTCGAGTCGGAAAGAAGCATCGCTACCTGATGTTCCCTCAGGTGGGGCCCCTTCGAACGGAAATGGTCATGTCTCTGCCCGATAATCGTCTCGATTACAACAAGTCTCAGAAGGCGCTATCACGGACATCATATAAACCACGATCTGTCTTGCTATCTCCCTCTTGCGTCGCTCTTCGAACCTTGTTTTCACATTCTCGACACCTTGTCCTCACATTCCCCACGTCCCTTCAATATTACATGGTCACATCCGTCCGTCTGATTGGAATCTTCCCTTCTGCAATTTCAATGTGTGTAGAAAGATTAAAGCCTCGCTAGCAATGTATTTTCGCCACGCGTAAACCTGATTGCTTACATTCCCTCGAATGGTTAGGGCATTTTTCCTGATTGAAGATTTTTGCTCAGCGTGAATTGATCGAGCCCTGGTGTTAGTGTCAAGCAGGAAAAAAAAATTGAAAACGGCGCTCACGTAAAATACTCCCAATGGGGACCAGAAGCAAGGAATCTGAGCCCCAGACTCGTGTTGGCTAGCGTGCAGATAGCGCGTGTCCGTGTCACAGTACAGAATACGCACGCCCCATGTTGTTCTCGAACTCGAGGACAACAGTCCACTCTTAATCACACAAACTTTTGGACAGCACGCAAGACGTCCGTACAGTGTTTATTAGATGAATCTTGTCACAAGATTTGTAGATAGCCCCCGAGGCTGAGCAGCACGTCGAAAGTGCCAAACTCAAAGACCTTTAAACGCGTGGCGGCGGGGATGGAGGCTATGGAGCTCACAGAATTTAGGGGGATAATTTCGGACTCACCGTAAACGGAACGGGGTTACGAACCAGGAAAAAGGACTTGACGATGATAAATTTCACCCGGTTCTCACTCCTATCGCTACTGCGTCGTTCTCGCAGGCGCGATTCATCCCAGGATGAGCCGCCGACGCTGAGCGCTCGAGTGGGCTTACGAACCTCCACACTTTCCTTTTAAAGACGGTTTTGATAAGTGCCTCTAGTAGGCGTGCCTCTGACGTACTTTTGAAGGAAGACGATGAATAAACTTATGTACCAGTTATGTACAAGCAAAACAGTGTCAAAAATTCTGTGCCCGAGAGCGCGGAAATATGTTTAATGCGGGCGGTTCTTAAATTCTGAAACCCCCGAGGGAACTAGGTAGAAGGTACTGTATAATGTGGTGGCAAGTTGAACATGATGGTGGTGGTCTGGCCTCTTAGATGTAATTTATCAAGTATTTACTGGAATAAGGGCGCGGTTGGGCGGGAGTCTCAGTAGGTTTCCTGGCCGAGCTGTCGGGCTTCGGCTTCCGCCGTTTCTCCGTCTCGCCCGGCTCGCAATCCAAAGATTCATCGTTATCTGGCTATTCCTTCCTCAACAATCCCGCATCACTGCTCACCATCTAGGGAATAATCGTAATTCGCGAGGAGGGTCATGAGCTGTCAAACTTCGAAGAAAGAGCGGACGGCGGAGCTGACTTTTTGACGTGTGTGCCATGTGCAATTTGCTGCCGTTCTCGGGGTGCCAGTAGGCCAGCCAGCTTAGCTTCGTGTTCGCAACTCTTTGGCCGGGCATGATACCAAATAACTGCAATTTTGATCATTGAGAAGACGTTGTGGTGTTCCAAAAGTCGCTCTGGAATATCTCCTTTCCTGGCTAATTCCCCCGGTTTGCGTCACAATCAACTGGGTTGTTATAAATTGGTTATGGCTTGGGTGTTCGACTGCCAGCGGTTTACTGGCTTCTTTGCCGCTTACTTGCACTGTTCTGCTAGTAATGGAATACTTGATTCACACAGCCATTACGCAATGCCCATCGCTGAACAAGCTGTTAAACAAAGCTGACATGGCCATAACCACTCGTTGCTTTTCCGCGCTCGTTCCTCATAATCATATAGGCACGATGGTATTGGTTGCAGAATCCCGGAAAGGGTCTGCCTCATTCTTTCCGCAAAGGTTTACAGCCTCGGAAAAGAGGATAAGAGTCCATCACAATATTCGTTGAACTCACCATTTCAAGCTCATCGCCTTCACTGCCTCAACATTACTCTGTGATACGATTGCACATGTCTGGAAAGCGATGTACGCCGCCATGCTAGCTGCCTTCCAATGGTGTCCTCTACTCCCCGCCTGCAACCGACCGAAGTCAACGTTCAGGTCCAGACCGTCTAATAATTCACTGATGAAGTCCTCACAGGCCACGTCTAATGATGGCGTTCTCAGTACTTCCTCTCACCGATCTCGTGGGATCTCATCGTCTTCTGCACGCCAACGACATCGCGATACCAGATAATTGGTCCTATGAACTCCACCACATACCTATTCTTTGAAATTTATGGTAGGGGGCCATCGTACCACTGCGATTGGCTGGTTTTTCCCGCCGAGCGGGTACCCAAACTCTGCTCCAAGCGTAGCCAGCTCAGTTCGTTCAACCTCTTCCATACCAGTTCGCTCAATTTCTGTATCCAGTGTACACAGGTTCCTCAACGCACTGCGATATAATCTAGATTTGACGAGACGAACTGTACTATTTTTTCTTGTGCGATCACGGACACAATTCACCCGATTCATCTTCCCCCTCGGCGCGATTCTAGTGTGCCCTGGCGGAAACGGTGGCAGATGTAGAGATGTTGTACTGGCTGTCAAACGAATCCGCGGGAAATGCACGGAACCATCTGCGATGGAGGCGCATCGAAATTTTCTTGTTCAGTGCGCGGTGACTTCGACGAACTTGGCACCGTCGAGGGTTATTGCCCTGTGCGGAATCCCGCGTGTTTGTTCGGGTGGCTCTCCCTCAAAATGGCCCCGCAGGGGTGTCGGCAAGGCAACGAAGTGCGTTTGCAGTTTCGTGTCATTTGTGAAGTGACGACGGGATGGCCGGTCCAGGACATTAATGGAAACAAGGACACCAGGGCAGGGCGTAAGAAAAAAACTCACTTGACAAGTGGATCTCAGGCTATCGTCAAAAGGATCTATGGCGGAGTTACATTCTCTCGGGTTAATGGCGCCAGACGCCCCAGAACACAGCTGAAAAAGCAGGGTGGGTCGAGTGAGCGCGAGCGCGAATCGTTTTCTTTTTCAACACCTACAGCACCTCAGGCATCAAGTGTGAGACATAGGATATAATAATCAAGGTCGTAAACTTTGTTGCACTGGAGTTCTTTCAGACGAGAAGCCCGCACTGGCCTGACTGAAAAAGGCAGGAGCTGCCCAACGGAAAGAGCCCGAATATTATCACATCATCGCGACATTCATTCTTGGCTCTGAGACCCTGAGCCGCTGGTTGAAACGAAATTTTTGTCATCAAGGCTGGCGGATGATGGGGTAACAGAAGGCAGGGGAATTCCCCGTCTTGAGCTGCCTCTCGTCTGTCTTCTTTTCCACGTTGTAAGACACACAGGCCGCGCGTGGCACGGCCACTGTTTGGGGAGCGCGGACGGGCGCACGATTCTATTTGCGCAATTGATTTCGTGAGGAAAGTTCACAAATGACACTAACCCTGAGATCTCTCTTTCGGCGATCCCTTCCCGATACGCGGTGATCCGGCAGTCGCTTGGTTCGACCGCTCGAACAGGGCTCCCATCCCTGGAGTTTATAAGTCCCAAAGAATAACTTCCACGGCTCCCTCGTCCGTCGATCCCAACTTCCAGAACCATCCGAAATAGTATGGCCGACAACCTATCTTAGCGAGTCCCTGCTTTCGGTACAAGTTGGAGCCTGTCTGACCTTTGTCGCCCCCCCCAGCTCACCCTCGGGGCATTATCTGCCATCGTACTACTCGTCTTCCCAGTCTCCTGCGACCGGCAATGCTCTTGATCTCCCAGCGCCGCTTGCCAGACCAGCAGACACGACCCAGCGCAGGCGACCGAAATACACTCGTAGCAAGACGGGCTGTATGACATGCCGTCAAAAGAAAATCAAGGTTCGACTCGTCGGCCCTGCGCAGCTGCTTTTTTTTTCGTGCTCAAAATCGCTTTTTTCCCCCCCCAGTGTGACGAGAATAAGCCCAAGTGCCACCGGTGTGCGCACGGGCAACGAGACGTGGGTCCATTGTCTGAAGACGTCTTTTGTGTGAGGCTCATATGGCTGACATCCAGTGTACTTGGCCCGTGGGGGCTGAACCGCGAAAGAGGGCTCCCCCAAAAAGAGTGGACTCCATTCACATGGACCATCCTGACGTTCGCCCATCGACGGCCAGTTCTTCGGGCATATCTGAGGGTTCAACCTCAACCCCGCCAACGAGACACCACACACCCCCCAAACGCGAGTTAACAGAGCTTGACTTGCCTCCTCTGACTCTCAGGAGGCACGGGTGAGCGGTGTTTTCGACCTTCATGCCTCATTGCGTCTGACGTACATTAGTGACCTTCATGGACAGCCCCACCACCCTCATGGACATTCGGTGACTTCTTTGATGGACCCTGGGCACCGGTCCAGGTGCGTGGCTTAGAGTTCAATCGTTCGATCCATCACTCACATGGTGCAGCCTTCTTCCCGCTAGCTCAGGCTCCCAATTTCACCCCCCCTCTTCACATTCAAACTTGTCCGTGATACCTGAGCTGTCGAATTCGTACCTCACATTACCACCTGTGGATCAGCTCTATACCCCTGCACCTCAGCAGCAGTATTCGTCATCTGCACCACTGGGTGGAGTCCCTCGTGTAGCTCAAACGTCTGGTTCTGGTTATAGATACTATGAAAATATGCAGTCTATGTCACACTGGATGCCTCAAGCCCCGTCGCATTTGGAGCCTATGGATCCCTACGTATGGATTCCACTCCCTTGATGGCCCTGCACTTTCCTAACCCTCTTAATTTGTGCTCAGTTCTCTCACACGCAAGACCGGTTTCCCGCGGGGACATCGTCGTCCGATACCCAACCCAGTCGATACCACTAATTCTAGTAGTAATACCTCACTGTTTTCGTCGTCTTACACGTCTTGGACCGTCCGTATCAATTCTGCTGTGCTATCAGACTTTTATAGCATTATTATACCATAGTGCATACACCGTTCGTCTTTTGTACTTTTCAGCATTATTATATACAGTTTCTAAGTTATAGGGCTGTCGTTCACCATTATAGATTGCACATTCCATCGGGCGCTCCCTTTGAGGCCCTCGGAGGGAAAGAGACGTGAGACGTCTCCCGATGAGCGCGCATCAAAGAAACTTTCGTCAGCTCAATGTCACCTCAAACCTGGCTCCGGAGCCAATGCCCAATTCTGTTTTCGGAATGCTGGCCGCTTTACACAACTTTAAAAAATTTGAGAAACCATCAGACGGCGGATGCAGCGTGGTCAAGTATGAGCCCCCAAACGTTCGGTATAGGAATAGCGGGCATTTTTTAGAACTCGAGGCTGCCCATGCCCCGAGTATGAGTATGTAAAATCTTGAAAGAGTTGTCGGCGGTCCAGACGAAAACGTCACTTGACACGGGCGCCACGAGCACGAGGCCTCCATCGGATACCGTCGGATTCCTTTCACCCGGAGTGCCCGGCGCCTTGTGCGCCCAGATTGTTTCATGCCATTCTCCGTAAGGCTTGTTTCCGCGGGTTTGTTGAAATCGCCGCACATCGGAGTCGAAGGGTGGAGGGGTGAACAGTAGCACAATGCGATCGCGCCACCCAGCGCTCTGGAACTGGTGCATGACCGTCACGCACAGCTCCGTGGATCTGGCGTTCCTGGTGTGCTTCTCCGTATGGCCCTTGCGCAGTCTTCGTCGGTCATTGGCTGAGTAATGGAATCACAAAGGTATTGTATCCTCATCCAAGGAAAGAATACTAAGAATACTAAGAGGCCTAAGCCGTGGCATCCGAGGAATCACTCGTTTGTTTGCAGTTACTACGGTAGTCGGAGGAGTTTCGATCTCGAGGACAATAAAACGATCACGGCACGAGACACCGCACTTTGATTCGGCGTGGTCATCGCATGTGAGGGTCCCTACTGGAGTCATTGAAAGAGTCCAGGGGCATTCAGGTTCTACCCCCATCATTGGTTACCAACCATAGAAGTACAAGTTGATACCTCACGCCATCAAGTCCATTATTCGTCGCACAATTTCCACCTCCGATTGCATTCAAACCCTAGACGCGCTGTAAAACGTAATGCTTCATGCTTGGAGAATGTCTTGCGCCATGTTGCCGTTGCTGCCCAGGCTTCGTCCCCGCCCGGGATAAGTGCGTGCAACATGTCGTCATGATGCGTGACCTCTGAATTTTTTTTTACAGGAACGTGCAGTGAACACCCCAATCTTGTAATGCGTGTTTCTTCTTCCAAGTTACGGCGCTGACACGTGGAAGGGGAAAAGCATGACAGGAACAGCGTCTCCTCGGCAATAAGCGTTTAGACACTTTCAAATAATACAGTAGACGGTCGGTTCCGTGATCAGACCACAGTCGGTTCGAATTACTCGTTGGGGGCAGGACGCGTCCTCGGTCAATTTCTAGAATGGTGAGTGTAAAGCGGGGACCTTTCATCTAGACAATTGACATCTTCCGTAGGAGAGTCCAGTATAGGGGTGAGGTCGTATATTTAGAACCACAAGTGGGGCTTCTTCAGCGGTGTAATCGGATGATGAGGCAATCCAAATGATTGATCACTGCATGTGCTGCAACAATCACAGTTTACACATTAACAGCATAGGAGAACTCGAGGAACCCTGGAAGCACATGCTGTGACGGTCCGAAACAGACGTTAAGCGAAAGTCATAAGCCGCCGGCACTTGGCCCTCCCTGAGAACAATTAAATCAAACTAGGTTTACCGAAGTTGAACGACTCACAAGCCTGCAATGCGCGGCTGCGCCGCGCTGGAACTGGGCGCTTGGCATGTGGCAGGGCCCAGGAGGCTGACATTTTGATTCTTGATCAGTGTACAATTCAACAGGACGGCGTTCAGGGCACATGTGACGTGGATTCATAGAGTGCTGGATGAAGGCGATCTTGGATGGGTGCATGCATCACAACATGCGTGATGCATGCAGCACCTAGGCAGGGCGGTGTTTCCCGAATAAATACGTTAGAGATTATGCATATGGTTAAGCCGTGATCACGAATGCGTTGTTTAACTATTATCCACATTCGAGAATGAAAGGCGGAGATTATGGGAAACTGATGCCTAAAGGTGCCTTTGACGATCATTACGCGTGCGAACGGGCGCAGTTTGAGGGGTGGGGTAGGTGTGAGAGCCGTTCAAATTTGTGGTCGAGGACGGTCGAGGGCTGGGCAAGTCACGTGGATTGGCGCGGACCACCGATGCCAGGGCTTTCGCTTCTGAGCTCCAACGAACCGACGGTCTAGTCCTTTGTTTCCTCCTGCCTTTAGTCGAGAAGCACCTGCTGGAAATTACTTTGTCAAAACGTGCGTATAATCACTGATCTCTCCGAACTATCTCTTCTTCGCGCGGCCTTGTTAATATAGCCTACCCTGAAAACACAGCTCTGCTGGCACACGCCAAACATGAGAACGATGTCCCCAACAGCCACCGAAGACGATCCTATTGTTTCGCATGCAGACACCTCAGTGGGCGTCAGATTACCTTACGTCGCTACTGTAAGTCCTCTCCCAGCAGGCGTTAGCTTCATGCAGCCTTACGCGCCAGGGAGTCGCCAAACTTTTGGTCTCTTACCCAACCGACTTTTCGGTTCGGTGTGTTGGATGAGAAAGGGCCCAGGCGGACAATGGAAGATGCGCACTCTTACGTGTTTAACTACGGTGGAGTGCACGGTCAGGGATTCTTTGCCGTCTTTGATGGACATGCCGGGAGGGAAGCAGCCGACTGGTGCGGTAAGAATTTCCACGAAGTGAGTCCTCAATTTCTGTATCCCACCATGATGGTCATGTCTTTGTCCTAGTATATGCTCTCAACGCTTCAAGCCAATCCCGATGCTACTGTTCCCGACGTGTACAATCAAACATTCCACAAAGTAGACACAAGCCTTTCAAAAATTTCTGAAGATTCTCAGGGCAGGATACATTCTGGTTGCACGGCGGTCACTGCCTTCCTTCGTATTGAAGATGCTGAGGGGCGCCAATCCTTCCTCAAGGCTTTGCAAGACTCGCCTTCAAATCCTACTTCCGGCGACGACACCCACGCTGCGGAATCTGCTGACACAACCAGTGGAAACGGTGAACCTTCCGATCACCAAAGTAGTACGTCGTCGCAAAGCCGATTAAAGACAGCACTTAAGCGGTTCAGTCAATCTAGTCGGTCATTGTCATACGCCACGTTCACTATCACCTAGCACTAGTTCTCCTGAAGTGGCATCGCAAAGTAGCGCTTCTAATGTTCCACAACACCCCCTCACCGGGCCTCCCCTCCGCCGAGTGCTTTATATCGCGAACGCTGGGGACGCCCGTGGCGTTTTGTGTCGTAAAGGACGAGCTTTGAGACTTACTTATGATCACAAGGGCACAGACAAACAAGAGGCTAAGCGGATTACGGACTCGGGGGGCTTCGTGATGAGTGGACGGGTCAACGGAGTGCTTGCTGTGACGCGGAGCTTAGGGGACTCTTCTATGAAGGAGTTTGTCGTTGGGGCGCCTTACACCACTGAGACGGTGTTGACCGAAGACGATGAGATATTAATATTAGCCTGCGATGGGGTAAGCAGCTTGCCTTCACAGAGAGTGATATCGTTTCTGATCACTTGTATGCATTAAACGCAGATATGGGACGTTCTGGATGACCAGGCGGCTTGTGAGCTCGTACGGCCCATCGAGGATCCCCAAGAAGCAGCGAAGGCCCTGGTTCAAGAGGCTACACATCGATACACGAACGATAACATCACGGTCATGGTGATAAGGCTTAAAGACGTTCCTGCCGAACTCCAGTCTTAGTGAGGCTTGATGGAGCATGGTGTACCCGGGCAATTTCGAGTTCACCCTTTTCTTACATGACGTAAACCTGAGCTGGGAACGGTCATACTCGGTATGATTCAAGGATATTTAATATTCAGGTGTACCAACAGCTACGTACGTTTGTAAAGCTACCCAGTACGCAGTACTCATGAGTTGAATGAACCCAAACGCGACTTGCAAGCGTGCGAATTCGTTCTCAGTCCAGCAGGGGATCTGCCACCTTTGCGACTTGCTTCCGAGTCGTTCAGTTTAATAAAATACAGTATACAAAGGTGAAGACGACAACCTTCATTTTCCTTCTCTCCAACTCAAATATGACTCATTCTGACCAATGGGGCGCTCTCGACCAGGCCCACGATGTGTCAAGACCAGCGGGGCCGAATGCTAAGCATCCCCAGGGGCCGCGCCCATACAGTATGACCCAAGGTACATAGACACCGGGGCACCAATCGACAGAGGCAGATTCAAACCCAAAGCAAGAATAAAGGGCCCCATTTTCCTCATCATCTTCGTTGCACAGGTACTGTACCGTACGATCCCGTCGACTTTCTTATCTCACGTGCGAACACTCCACTCCATCGACATGATGTTGCCCATTGGTCGCCACCATCGCCCACCAGTTTGCGGGATTCTGCGTCGTGTCAGCGTTGGCACTCAACTTGGATATCCCAAGGCGGGCTTGGAGGCGGTCTCGGAGATAGTACAGGGACGTCCATTACATTGGGCAGGTTTGCGGCGTCTACATCTGAATGGGTTGAGGCTGATGACCTTCCAGACACACCGTGTATCTCCTGCTTTTCGTCACTGCAGCGGGCTTTCTCCTGTCCACAACGTTTCTCATCCTTGCTCGGACGTTTACTAGGCTCATCGTCCACATCACTCTGATCCTCGCCATTCTGCTCAACGTGTGCGTCTTTTCTTCGACATTGTGTTATGTCTGTGGCCGCAGCTCATGAGCTGACAGGGGCTCATGCATATATTACTATATCGTGAAGCATTGGTGTAAGCGCTGATGTCGACTCATCTTCTCCTGCTTATGTATACCGCAGCCGGAGCAGTCATATTCACGGTCATCGCCCTCCTGTCGATTCTATCCTATGTAGGATTCCGGTCCCGTATCCCATTAGTGTCTCTACTATTGCAAGTCGTCATGGACATTACGAAGCATCACAAGACCGTCTACGTTGTAGCTCTGATAACGTTGTTACTTCAAGCTTCTCTGAGCGTGTACGGTGCGGCCATGCTTGTCCAGTGGATCTACGTCTTAGTCGGTGTCTCCTCAGGTGGTACTCGTTCACCGTTATCGCTACGTATGGCTCCAAAGTCGATGGTGTAAACGAAGTGCTGATTTAACCTACAGTTACGGGAATGGACACCCGGGAATCCAGGTCAGTCGCGACGGTCATCGAGACAACTCTTCGGTTGATAAGTGGCAGCTTGCGATGAGGGCACATCGTGCTCTTCCAGCACAGTCGCGGGTCTGGTGTTCTTTGAGACCTCGTATATTTGGACGTCATTGGTAATCAAGACCATTTCTCTTACCACAGTGGCCGGTGGACCGTTTGGAAGCACGTTTGGCTCATTCCACATGGTAATCCTGAACTGACCCTCGCTCCAGGCTGGTACTACTTCGGCCCTCGAGAAGCAGGCTTGATGCCGAAGCACCCAACTTAAAGCTCGTTCTGGAGGGCTTCTACGTTTTCCCTCGGGTCTGTTGCTTTCGGGTCCCTGATAGCAGCCATTCTTGAGATTATCCGGCTCCTTCTGAGTCTCGCAAGGAACAGCGCTAGTGCTGAGGGGAGCCGTGAGTTGAAGATGAACTAGAAGATCGTCTCGCTGACCGTAGTGTATCAATCGGTAGCCGTAGCGACCGTCTCACATACTGCGTTCAGTGCATTGTTGGTTGTATCGAAGGCATGGTTCAATACTTCAACAGGTAAGGATGTAATCGAGATATCACGGCATATTTCGTTCACGAGAAACGTTACAGATACGCATTTATCGAGATAGGTGGGTTTCGTGAGTATTTTTCGACCATAAGCCGACAATGTTAGCTCTGTATGGGAAGTCATATCTCCGTGCCGCCAAAGACACATGGAACCTGTTCAAAGACAGGGGTAATGAAGCATGCAGGGAGACGTTCGTATCGGTTGCTCCATTCATCTCCCACCTGCAGGTATCGATGCACTTGTCAACGATTCGCTCGTCAGCATAAGTGAGTCGATCCAGTTAATGGGTTTTCGATCCGGGCCTGACACTCTGAAAGCCCTCAAGTGGGGTGCTTATGTCGTGGGCGTGTTGTGTTCGTTGTTTGGATTCCTATATTTGCTATGTGTGTTTTCACCCGAACACCATGTCACTCGTCCTCATGTGAATGCCGTCAGATACACACCCGTCGTACAACGATCAAAATCAATACACGGCCCCGGTGATGCTATTTTCCTTTATCATCGGCGCACAGTTGCGTGAGTAACATATGTTTGTGGTGGTAATAGTTATGTCGCAACGCTGGGACAATGCTTTTGTTGCAGAGCTTACATTGGCAGCTGCCATTGAAGCGGGCATTTCTACCATGTAGGCCTTTTCTATTGTGGCACGATCATATTCGTTTTCTCTTTCACCCGCTCACTGTCTTCTGTCAATTAAGGTTTGTAGGGCTCGGTGAAGACGCAGGTGTCTTGGGCAGTCCGTGCTCCGGAACTTTTTGGGGTGCGCCCTATGTTTCGATTCGCCTTGCCGTGAACCCGTCCTCATTGACCTTCTGCGGTGACAGATGATCGCCGATAGATACCCGCGTGTCGTTCAAGGCGTTCCCAGAGTTTGAGGGTACTGTAGTCCAATATCGAGCACGATGCAGCCTGATCCCACGCGCAAGGCAGGAGGGTGGTGTTATGAAAGATGTTTTCGGACGCCGGTTGATGACAGGATTCCTCGGCCCATTTATAAGTCCCGATATGAAGAAATGACTGATCATGGTGGTTATACTATTTGCCGTCGGAATCTATGCGCCTGTAGGATGAATGTCGGGTCGGCAGCACTGAGGGAGATGTCGAAGAGTGTGAATGAATGAAGAAAGCGATGCAAGGAGTGTGTTGGGTGTGGCGGCGGCCTGGGTCACATCTTACATTGCCCAGCTGACGTCATTCATTTTATCGAGTTGGAGCCGGCGAGAAACGGCGTGTAAATCTTGAACGACAGAACTGCCCACGATGAGAAAGACATCTTACGCAGTCACCTTTCTCCTCGTCTCGGTCAGCTTGTCGCTCGTGCGTCCTCTCTTTCCTCTCCCTATCCTCCCGATAACACTTATCGCCCTCAGAACATCCTTGCTATCACTCGCACCGACTGGTATCTCCGCCTTTCCTTTTTCTCTGTCCGGACCACCGCCTCATAAAGAATGTCGATAACAGGCTCATAGACACTGGACGGGAATTCCTGTACACCCGATTCGTCGTCAAATATGGCCTCATGAAACGCTGCGAGCGCCAGGTGGTGAGGGTGCCAGACCCGCAGGGCGATTGGCAGTACGTGTACACGGCGTTCAAATGCCGCGACTTCCCCAAGAGCGTCAGCGACCGTTGCGACGAGGGGAACCGCCTCTTTTGCGTCGAGTGGACCAGCGCGGGATACTTGGCCCAGCTCGGCGTCGGATTCGGCATCATGGCCCTCCTCGCGCTCCTTATCGGCGTGAGCACCCACTCGAGGCGGAGAAGGGTCTGGAAGGCCGTGGCTAGTCTTGTGACGTTGAACGGTGCGTGGCCAACGTTTTTTTTCCGCTGTGGGCGTTAATGGGGAAGGGATCGCTTGCTGACCATTCGACAATTCCCCCCAACCCCCCCTTTCACCCCACCACAGCCCTCTTTTCCATGATCGCGTTCATCATCGTGACGGATTTGTTCCGAACCGCTCACCTCGTTGATTTCGAATACTCGCAACTTGGTACGAGGCTGTCATGTGCCCCTCCTTCACTTGCGCCGTCTCATCTTCCCCCCCTTCACAGGCCCAGCGTGGTACATCAACTTGTTATCATGGGTCTTCAGCTTTGTCATTGTATTTGGCGTCATTTGGACTGGCAAGGCGGCTGATAAGGGTCACAAGTGGGCTGCTGGCAACCGTGCCTATACCCGTATCAGGGACGACGAGTAACACAAATACCGTACTCCCTTGTCATCTCTATGCGATTCCCTTCAACGCTTTGTCGGTTAATATTTCTTGGCTGTAGATCATATCCCTATGTACATGTCGTCATGGCTACTGTTTATGAATCCTCTGATGGGTAGTCGAACTGTTCATATAACCGCAGTGTCTCGTTCCAATCTCGCTTTCGGCGCCGCCGTACGGAAAAGTAGTTGGTCTTGCTTGCCCAACGACCGACCACTCGACCTTTGTCCTTACCCCCCGATCGCACAAAGTACCTCTCGGGGTCGGCTGGGAGCCCAAGTTCGTGCACCGCGAGGTGTGTCGCGCGGCATTGGAGATCCGCACGTATGGCGCGCAAGCGTGAGAGAGTCGCAGGATTGACGCGCAGGAGTCGCCCAAGGGCAACAAGCGCGCGAGCCGCAGACACGGCATCTTCAAACCATCGGAGCGACATCCACATGAGCACCGGTACCGCCACCGACGTCACAGGAAAGATGGGTAAGGTGACGGACATCGCGACAGCGTAGACACACAGGCCGGAAACGAGTCCGTAGATGAGCTTGTACTGCGCAATCTCGTCCCATGTGTCCCAGACGGGCCCGGTCTTCTTGAAGTTACGTACGGCGTAAAACGTCGTGGCGGCCACAGGAAGCCAGAGGGTCAGCCCGACCAGCGAGATGGAAAGTAGAAAGGAAGCCCAGCAAAGGCGCAGAATCATGCGATACACTATTACCAGACGTGAGAGCGGACGACGAATGCGATCGTCTCTAATCCGCAACAGATACAATTCGGACTGGTATGCCTGCCAGGCGTCGTTCAGAAAAAACTGTCTCGGTGACAGCGAGATATTGGCTTACTTGGAGGTCCTCCTTCAGCTTGACAATATCCTTATTTTCTAGTTGATCACTGATCATGATCTCTTGGGTAGCCACATCCGATCTGGGGGCAGGATCGGGAAGATGGGCCGCCTTGAACACCTCCAGGAACGTCCTCGTAACCCGAACGTAATCGCCGAGGCTCATCGCGGTACCTAGTGGAGCGTATATTGGCGTTGCTGTTTTTGCCGCCCTTATCAGATCCCAAGAAGGGGCGTCGAATGTGCCAGTGGCTATCTGCCGATGCATCTGAGCTGTAACGAGTCGAATATTGTCATGATGCACAGGCTCTAACAGCTCCGGGTTGTCCTACGGGATGTTAGAACTACGAGTAAGTGGGCGCGACGACCAGCGCACCTTTGGACGGAAATTGAGCGGAGGATGGAACGTGACCAATACGTCCGAACGGAAGTGTTGTTGATGCCTGGGGGCCCGTGCACATAAGATAGGTGAAACTGGCCTCTCTCGATTGAGTTAACTTACATGTACGTGATGGAACATGTGAGAATGGAAATCTCAAAGTCGGGGTTGTTGCGGTTACGTGACAGCATGGCAGACACAATGCGTGCAACTGTACAGTACGATTGTGAGCAACATAATCACAGGGTCAACTGAACTAAGCTAACCTCCTGTCTTCAGGGGAGCGATAGTTGGATGATACCTACTCGCGCCTTCTGGGAAAAGGCATACAGCGCCGCCCGTCTCTAAAGTCTTCAAAGAAACCGCTAGTCAGAAGTCCTCATCGTAGCTTACGAGAGCCCGTACTTGTGTCAATTTTGCCATGGGGGCGTCGTTATTGGCTACGCCGTCAACAAAATCTTTGCGTCTTTGAATGGGTACAGTCCCAGCAGCTTCGATGAGCCAGCTCGTCAAAGTCTTTTTGCCAAATTGGGTTGATTTGGCGGTGAGATGCAGCATATTACGTCTCTTCACAAACATAAGTTGAGTGACAGGGAACCAAATTCATTATATTGTGATTGACATACTTGCGAAGGAATTGCAGTGACAAGGATTCTGAATCATCGAGCTTAGAATGAAGTACGAGGATGGAGTAAGAAAAGGCCATACAAGGCATCAGTTAACGAGTTGGTGTGGTTAGCGCAGACGATGCTGTGTTATGTTGTATCGGCTACTGTACGGGACGCGTAGGGTTGTCCGCCCACCAAGGTCGGCCTGTCTGTGGAATATTCTCCACACCCTCCACAACGATGGTGCCATAAAATATCTTGAGTACAATCCTGAATAGTATCCTGATAGGAGATGAAAA
>WNFC01000619.1_pt1 | contig 37940 bp, 46 predicted proteins | sample 5400541 | NCBI WGS metagenome assembly WNFC01 (sample SAMN13153342, study PRJNA577476) | soil metagenome | isolation source: 120 cm saprolite under Douglas fir tree site 2 hole 2 replicate 1 | place: USA:California | collected 2015-04-18
CGTGCCCTCGATCGGGGGTCGGCTGGGGGGCCGCCCTCATCCTGAGCCTCGAACGTCCCGGACGATCCCGGTTAAGTAAACGGTATTGGGCTTACTCGAACCAAGGCGATCAAAAAACGCCTCTGGGTCTTCTTCCCGCTTCATTAATTGACTGTCTCGTACAATCCGCTCATCCAGGGCCGGCTCCAGCAGTAGAAACGGAACCCCCCTTGACTTTGGCCGCCGTGACATCTCGTCCCTTGACCACGAAATACTCGAAGAACGACTGGTTCCAGTCTAGCGGGTGTTTTGAGCCCACGAGCTAATTTTCACCAGTCCGGAGTCCCGCCATTCGCTCATCCAAATCCCGAACAGCGGCAAGGTCGCGATAAGGATTGAGGTAGGAGCGTACCTCCCGGACTCGCTGCAACACTCGGTAGGAACCCAGCTGGGCTCCGATATCGAATGCTTCGCCAACTAGCCGGGCTGACTCCTCAACCTCTGCTGTGGGGAGATGGCTAGTGGCGAGATCGCCCAAGACGAGCGCACGGTATTTGTTCACCGGGTTCTGCGTCCGCAACGCTGCTTGCAGCGATGGCACTGCGATGTCAGGGAGCTTCAATCTCGCACCAATGGCTCCCCGATAACCGTCCGCGCCCCCAACGCCAAAGGGGTGAGTCCACGGCCAGGTGCTTTCGCCGACGTCGGCAGTGCTGCTGGCCAGGGTTTCTGCCCGCTCCAAGGCGTGGAGGGCTGCCGACTGATCGCCAACCCTTGAATGCGCCGATGCCTCACGGGCAGCGAACCAGGCCTGGAGAGGAGGAGATGCGTTCCCCGGAATGAGGCTGTTCGCACCGTGAATGAGCTGTACTGCCAGCTTCCCGTCTTCCAGGATTCCTGCCCCACAAGCTCATGTCCGCCAGGTGATACGCCCGCAGCATGTCGTTACCCGCTCGCTCGGCGTAGGCCACGGCAGTGCGGTGATACCTCCACCCTGCCGGGTGGTTGTTCAGGTCGAAAGCCAATCGGCTCGCGAACCCCGCCGCCTCGCTGGCGGCCGCAGCGAGCTGAACCTGAGTGGACCGGGCATGACTGGATTCCAGAAGCTCCGATACGAAATGAAGGTGACCAAGCACCGGACCCAGAAGCTCCTGCGCAGGCTGGGAGTCAACAACGTGACGATCGTGCTCTGTGATGGACATGGCCGCCTCCAAGGGAAGGGCATCGTCCTTCAACGGGAAGGGCCGGACCGCAAGGTGGCGCAGGCCCGGCATGAGAACGGCGGCTCCAAGACCGCCTCCCAGTAGGCGGAGCAGCTCCCGTCGTTCCACGTCGTCTTCAATGGTGCCACCTTCAGTTGCGATTGACAGCAGAGTCGGAAGCGAAGTGGAGGGGCTCACCAAACCGAGTTCCTCCGCTGTTGTCTTAAAGGAAAGACGGATCGTATTGGGACCTTCTGAGGAAAGTCAGTGGTTCGAATACGACTCCACCAAGAGCACTGAGTTTCGTGGGTGGAACCGCTCCTTGATCCAAAGGACGAGCCCGCCATCTACTAGTGGTACCATAACTGGTACAACTATTCATGGAGGTCACTAGGTTGGCTATCACGGCGAGCCAGGCCCGCAAGAACCTGTTCCCCCTCATTGAACAGGTCAATAACGACCGGGAACCGGTGGAGATCACGTCCAAGCATGGCGATGCGGTCCTTCTGTCACGTGCCGACTACGACGCCCTGACCGAGACCGCCTGGTTGCTGCGGGTCCCAGCCAACGCGCGCCGACTCCTCGAAGGCCTGGCCCAGGCGCACGCAGGGGAACGGCAAGCCCATGATCTGAGCTGAATGCGCCTGGTCTTCACCCCGCACGGCTGGGACGATTACCGGCATTGGCAGTCGACGGACAAGACGACGCTCAAGCGGGTCAACCGGCTCCTGGACGCGACCCTCCGCGACCCACTGAGTGGCATCGGCAAACCGGAGGCGCTGCGCCACATCCTGGCGGGCTGCTGGTCCCGGCGCATCGATGACGAACACCGACTCGTCTACCTTGTCGACGGCGAGGACCTCGTCGTGCTGCAGGCTCGCTACCGCTACGAACCGTGAATCGCAGCCGAGCTCGATGATGCACCTACCGTCAGGCTGCCGGCCGCCACCAGTTACCGGTCCCCGGTCCGGGGCTTCTCACAATCCATACGGGGCATTCAGGCCGGGGAACATCGGGAAGTGTTTGACGTTGCCGGTCGCAAGCGCCAGTCTGGAACATTCGCTCCGTTCGGATCTCCTCCCCATGTCGCACACCCTGCAGGATCTCTACGCGGGTCACCTCGGAGCAGACGGGGGGCTCAGTGAGGTTGCGGGCGTAAGCAAGAGCTGGAGGGAAGGCCCGAAGGATGTCGATGACCACGGAGGTATCGAGGAGCACGCTCACTCGGAGCGTCGAGCATCCAAGTCGGCTCGGCGGACAACGTCCCGGAGGCGCAGGGCCTCAACATACTGAGCGCCTTCGGGCAGCAGGATGGGCCGCGACTCGACTTCGTCCAAGGCAGCGCGGAAGCGGTTCAAAGCGATCTCGTCGGTGTTCGGCCCGGTGAGGAACGCGTCGATCGCCTCGCGCACAAGAGCTGACTTCGTGGTGCCAGACGTTGCTGCCCGCTTCGACAGACGAGCATCCTGATCCTCATCCAGATAGATCTGCGTGCGCTTCATGGTGTACGTAGCATACATCGTGAGTCGGTGGAACCGGCGACCGTCTGGGGCTGGCAGCAGGTGTTCTCCGACCTGGTCATACCCGTTATACTGGCGGTATGAAGGTGGCCATTTCGATTGCTGACGACCTGTTTGCTGAGGCTGAGCAGGTCGCCGCTCGCTTGGGGCTGAATCGGTCGCAGCTCTACGCCCAAGCCATTCAGCGCTTTCTCAAGTCGCAGGATCCCGATCCGGTCACGGCCAAGCTCGATGAGCTGGCCGGCGAGTTCGGCTCAGGCGCCGGTGCCGCAGCCGGTCGCAGGCTCATCGAACGGGGTGCCTGGGAGTGGTGAGGCGGGGCGAGGTCTGGTGGGTTGACTTCGGCGATCCCCTTGGTTCCGCACCTGCGTACCGCCGGCCTGCCGCGGTTGTGTCCTCCGACAGGTTCAATCGATCCAGGCTCGCCACAGTGATCGTGGCCGCGGTGACCTCCAACCTCAAGCTGGGCGACGCACCCGGCAATGTGGTCCTCACGCCAGCTGATAGCGGCCTCCCCAAACCATCGGTGATCAACGTTTCCCAGTTGCTCACCATCGACCGCGACCTGCTTCAGGCCCAGGTCGGCACGCTCGGTTCAGTGCAGGTGCGTGCCCTCGACGCGGGTCTGCATCTCGTCGTCGGTTTGTAGTCATCTGGCACCGGGTGGGCACATTTGATCTACGCTCTCCGTCGGAGCCGACGGCGAGGGTCGAGGTCGAGGACTGCCAGATCCGTCATGACAACCACGTCGACTGCCTTGGACTTCGCCGCCGCCCTTTTCGCCGCCGCAGGGGGCGACGCCGGCACCAACTTCGTCTGCTCCCCGTGGTCGGTTGCCACGGCGTTGTCGGCCCTCGCCCACGGGACGGACGCCGCAGCCCGGGAGGAGATCATTGCCGCCGTAGGCCCCGTCAACGCCCTGAGGGACACGGCCCGGCTCGTCGCCGAGGCTCCCCAGTCGGCGGATTCGGTGCTCGCCGTCGCCAACCGGTTGTGGGTGGACGAGCACGCCATGCCCGATCCGAGATTCGCCTCGTCGTTGGCCGCCTGGCCCGGGGCCGCGGTGCTCCAGGCCCCCATCGGCCGCGATCCCGAGGCAGCCCGGGTGGCGATCAACGGGGACGTGGCCTCGACGACCCGGGACCTCATTCCCGAAATCCTTGCGCCGGGCATGCTGCAGGGCGCTCGGGCGGTACTCGTGAACGCCTTGTACCTCCTCGCCGGCTGGCTGCACCCGTTCAACCCCGAGGCGACCGCCCCGGAACCGTTCCGTTCCCCTGGTGGCGACCGGGAGGTCCCGATGATGCGGGCCAGACTGGAGGCCCCCTACGCCCGCAGCCCCGGCGGGGAGTACGTGAGCCTGCACCTGGGGCTGGGGCTGGCGGCCGAGGTGCTGCTGCCGCCACCCGGGCCCCTTACCGTGACGGGCGCTGCGATCGCCGCGGCACGGAAGGCCGCGACCGCTCACCACGTCCAGCTCCGCCTTCCACGGGTCCGGGTCGAGGGGAGGGCCGGGCTTGAGGGCCCCCTGGCGGACCTTGGTGTGCGACGCATCTTCGATCCTGGCGCATCGGCGGTCACCGGCGTGGTCGACGAGCCGCTCTACGTCTCCGACGCCGTGCACCAGGCCGTGCTGCACATGGACGAGGTGGGCATCGAGGCAGCGGCCGCAACCGCCATGCTCATGCTGCGGGCAGCCCACCGCCCGCTCCCTGCGGTCGAGATGCTGGTGGACCGGCCCTTTTGGCTGCTCGTCACCCACCGGGCGACCGGGTCCGTCCTGTTCATGGCCCGAGTCGTGGATCCCTGAGGTCATGGCCCGAGTCTTCGATCCCTGAGGTCGTGGATCCCTGAGGGCGCGGCGCCCCGGGGTCAGGATCCGCTGTCGGCCTGCGAGCCCATGCGCCGTTGCATCTCCTCCCGCGTCGCGTCCTCGATGTGGGAGTTCACGTTCCAGCGGTGGCCGAACGGATCCTCGAACTGGCCAGACCGATCGCCGTAGAACTGGTCCTCCACGGCGCGGATGGAGGTCGCCCCCTCCTGGAGGGCGCGGTCGAAGACCTCGTCCACGTCCTCGACGTAGACGCTGATCGTGACCGCGGTGCCACCGAGCTCTTTGGGGCTGCGGGCCGCCCCCGGGTACGGGTCGGACAGCATGATGAGGCAGTTGCCCAATACCAGCTCACAGTGGCCGACGGTGCCGTCGGGCATCGGCAGGCGGACGCGCTCGGTGGTGCCGAGGACCGTTTTGTAGAACTCGATGGCTCGGGCCGCTCCGTCGACGCAGAGGTAGGGAGTGACCTGGGGGTAGTGCTCGGGGATGGGGTTGACGCTGACCATGGGCGCCTCCCGTCGGGGATCGTTCGGGTTGAAACTTCCCAGGAGAGGATACCCGTTCGTGCCTTCCGCATTGCCACGTAGAATGGGGACCCACACGACTGCTTTGACCAAGGAGACCGAGGATGACGCACGCCGAAGCCGAGGGCCACCACCACGCAGAAGGCTGCTCTCACGACCATGCAGCGACCGGTGAGCTGTGCGCCCAGGATGCCGCCTGTGCCGGCAGCGCCGAGGCCTGCGGTATGGAGGAGGGCGCGTGCTGCGGCGGCCACGGCCAGAACGACCTCTTCGCCTTCCCGACGACCGCTGAGTCCGTGACCGTCCCGGCCGTCCAGCTCGCCGGGCTGCTCGACCTCGTGGAGAAGCTCTGTGAGGACCCCCGCCTGCTCACCCAGGAGCCCGACTACCTCGAGGCCCAGCGTGCGCTCGGCGAACAGGCTCCGGAGCTGGTCAGTCTGCGTGACGAGTTCCTCGATCGCATGCGGACCCTCCTCTCGGGGGCCCAGGCAGCACACTGAGTCAACCCGGCCGGCGCGTGCCTCGAAGCCGCTGCGGGCGAGCTGCGCCGCCACACCGCCAGCCATCGAGAGGAGCGCCGCATGGAAGTCGAGTCGTACGAGGACGGCGTACCGTCCTGGGTCGACCACAGCAGCCCTGACCCGGCAAAGGCAGGGGAGTTCTACAGCGGACTGTTCGGCTGGACCGTCGACGTCGGCCCCCCCGAGTACGGCGGCTACGCGATGGCGCGCAAGGCGGGCAAGGACGTCGCTGGCATCGGCCCGCTGATGGGGCCGGGCCCGACGGTCTGGAGCACCTACGTCAACGTGGACTCGGCCGACGATGCCGCCGCCAAGGTCACGGAGAACGGGGGCCAGGTCCTTGTCGCACCGATGGACGTCATGGAGGCCGGCCGTATGGCCATCTTCATGGACCCCGCCGGTGCCGTGTTCGGCGTCTGGCAGCCCGGTGCGCACAAGGGTGCCGGCTTGGTTAACGAGGATGGAACCCTCACCTGGAACGAGCTGGTCACCTCAGACGTCGAGGGGTCGAAGACGTTCTACGGCGCCGTGTTCGGCTGGGGCAGCGCCTCCCACGAAGGGGGCCCTCCGGGCGGGTACACGGAGTGGAAGCTCGGCGATCGCACCATCGGCGGGATGATGGCCAAGCCCCCCGGCATGCCCGCCCAGTTGCCGTCGCACTGGGGTATCTACTTCATGGTTACCGACGTCGACGCCACGGTGGCCAAGGCTGAGGAGCTGGGCGGCACGGCATACCTGGCGGCCTTCGACAGCCCCCAGGGCCGCCTCGCAGGGCTGGTCGATCCCGAGGGAGCCCGGTTCAGCGTCATCGACCCCACCGGCGTTCCTGCCCAGTAGGCATTTGGCCCCGTCGACGGTGATCGACATCCGGGAGCTCGCCGTCGCCGAGCGGACCAGCTGGGAGCAGTTCCAGTCGCTCATCGGGGCCCTCGGCCCTGAGCAGCTGCTCCAGCCCGGGTACTTCGAGGAGGGTTGGTCGGCAAAGGACCTGCTGGCCCATGTCGCGGGCTGGCTGGCCGAGGCCGTTCTCGTCCTGGAGCAGATGCGCGCCGGTACCTACATCGGGACCGATATGGACATCGACGCCATGAACGCGGTCTTTCTCGAGGCCAACAAACCGGAACCCTTCACCATCGTGGCGACCGAGGCCCACGCGTCCCGGACCCGCCTGCTGCAGGAGGTCCAGCTGCTGGAGGGCGTCACCGAGCAAGCCGCGGTGTGGCTGCGCAAGGCAGGCCCCGAGCACTACGCCGAGCACCTACCCCGCCTCCGGGAATGGGTCAAGGAGTTGCGCGGGTAGACGGCCGGCCATGCACGGCTCAGGCGTCCTCGGGGACCTCCCGCCCGTGGAGCGTCACGAGCGTGTGGGCTCCGTCGGGGCCCTCGACGTCGATGCTGCGGACCGCGCTCGGTGACGGGGGGTCGAAGACGATCTTCCAGGGGTTCTGTACCAGATGTTCCAGAACGGGGTCGTCGGTATCGCGGCCGCGCACGGAAACGATGAAGACCTCGTCCTTGTCGTCGTAGTTGACCATCGCGAGCGGCAGCTGGTCGGCTTCCACCCGGCTGCCGAGCTCGGCCGTCACGACCTCGATGGTGACGGGTTCGCCTTCGAGTTCGCGGGTCACCACATCGAGGAACTCGCGCCACTCCTGACGCACCGGCTGACGCATCTGCTGGCTCATCCGTGTCTCCCTTCGCGTGTTCGGCGACTCTACTCCGGTGGTTGCGTCTCCGGACAACCGATCGTAAGCTAATCATTAGCTATGAATCATTCGCCGCATCACTCGCCGGACCGCTCCCTCGGCAGGCAGCTTGCCTGGACCTCCAAGGCCACCCGGGCCGAGTTCGATGCCCGGCTGTCCGAGGTGGGCGGCAGCCTGACGACCTTCATCGTGCTGCGCCTCGCCGACGAGGCGCCCGGTGGCCTGGAGCTGTCCCAGCGGGAGCTTGCGGGGCGTATGGGGGTCGAGGGTCCTACCATGGTCCGCCACCTCGACCGTCTGGAGAAGGAGGGCCTGATCCAGCGCCGCCGGGACACCAACGACCGGAGAGTGACGCGGATCACCGTCACGCCCGCCGGGAGCGTGCTGCTCGGGGCGCTGCGGGAGGTGGCGGACGCCATGGACGAGGAGATCGAAACGCTGCTCGGCCCGGAGACCTACGTTGCGATCGCGGCAGCGCTGGAGCGTCTCCGGGAGCACATGACCCGGCTGGCAGGAGAAAGGAAGGCCAATGCTCACGCAACCCTCTGAGCCCGATCTGGCGCAGGAAACGGCGACCGAGGCGCCGCCCGACCCGAGGCCCGAGCCCGCCGACCGGGAGGTCATCCACACGGAGGGCCTCACCAAGGAGTACCCGGGCATGGACATCCCGGCCGTGGACCACCTCGACCTGTCGGTCACCCACGGGGAGATCTTCGGCCTGCTCGGCCCGAACGGGGCGGGGAAGACCACGACCGCCGGCATGCTGACGACCCGGGTGATCCCGACCTCGGGGAAGGCCGTCGTCGGGGCGATCGACGTGGTCGCACACCCCGCCCTGGCCAAGCAGGCCATCGGCGTCGTCCCCCAGCAGAACACGCTCGACCGGTCGCTGACGGTCTGGGAGAACCTCTACTACCACGGCCGGTTCTTCGGGATGAGCCGCAAGGCGTCCCACGCGGCTGCGGACGCGCTCCTCGAGCAGTTCCACCTGGCCAAGTGGGCCAAGGCCTCGGTGTTCGCCCTCTCCGGCGGGATGGCGCAGCGGCTGATGGTCGCCCGGGCCATCCTGCACCGGCCCCGGATCCTCTTCCTCGACGAGCCCACGGCCGGGCTCGATCCCCAGAGCCGCCTCGCGCTCTGGGAGATCCTCATGGAGTTGCATGCCGAGGGCCAGACCATCCTGCTCACGACCCACTACATGGAAGAGGCGGACCAGCTCTGCAGCCGCGTGGCGATCATGGACCACGGCAAGGTCCTGGCCCTCGACACCCCCGCCGCGCTCAAGTCGTCGCTGGGGGCCGAGACGATCGTGACCGTGACCGCCGACGGCGACCTCGGAGAACTGGCGCTCCTGCTTGGCCGTGAGGTGCAGGGGGTCGTCGCCAGCCGGCAGGTCGATGGGACCGTGGTGCTGCATGCCACCGGGGCCTCCGGGCTGCTGCCCCAGGTGGTGAACGCCGCCGAGCGGGGCGGGTTCGCCGTCCGCGACCTGTCGCTCGCCGAGCCCAGCCTGGAGACCGTCTTCATCCACCTCACCGGAAAGGAGCTGCGCGACTGATGGCCACCGTCACCGCCCCCAGCGCCACGACGTCACCTCCCGCCCCCCGGGGGGCCCAGATCGGCAGGTCGGCCTCGCAGGCCAGCCGCAGCGCCTTCGCCGCCCTCCTGCTCCGCGACCTGAGCGTCCTCAAGAAGAACCTCGGTGAGTTCATTCCCCGCACGCTCATCCAGCCGTTCCTGCTGGTGTTCGTGTTCCTCTACGTGTTCCCCAAGATCGGCCAGGGCGTCGGCGGCGGCAGGTCGGGCGGTGAGTCGTTCTTCGCCACCATCCTGGTCGCCGGCGTGGTCGGGCTGTCGATCATGTTCCAGGGCATCCAGTCGGTGGCCCTGCCGATGGTGCAGGAGTTCGGCTACACCAAGGAGATCGAAGACCGGGTGCTGGCCCCGCTGCCGGTGAGCCTCGTCGCCGTCGGCAAGGTGGTCGCCGGCGCCCTCCAGGGCCTGATCGCCGCCTGCGTCGTGTTCCCGATCGCCGCGGTCGTGCACGCGGCCGGCGTCCAGCCCCACCTCACGGTCCACTGGCTGATCCTCGTGACGCTGATCCCCCTGGCGTGCCTCACGACCGCTTCGCTCGGGCTCACGTTCGGCACGCGCTTCGACCCCCGCCAGGTGCCTGCACTGTTCGCGCTGGTCATCCTGCCGATGACCTTCCTCGGCGGCGTCTACTACTCGTGGACCACCCTGAACGCCGTGAAGGTGGGGACGTTCCCGTGGCTGCAGACCCTGGTGACCATCAACCCGCTCATCTACATCACGGAGGGCTTCCGGGCCGCCCTCACCACCGCGCCCCACATGCACCTGTACGTCATCTATCCCGTGCTCATCGGGTTCACCGCGCTGTTCCTACGCTTGGGGATCGGCGGGTTCCGCAAACGGGTGCTGAGCTAGCGCGCAACGTTCCCGGTGATTCTTCGACGTTTGGTTGAAATTCGTTCGCAGCAGCAAACGAAAATCCACCAAACGTCCGAGGCCGGGCCCTCGGGTGCCCCGGGGCGGGATCGCCAGCGCCGGCGGGGCGGCGCCATGCGCCGGCGATCCCTTCAGTTCTCGATGGCCACGTGGGCGGCGGGCCAGCGGTCCCCGGGGGTCCTAGCCCGTGGCGGTGGCGGGGGTGGTCGCCAGCGTCACGGTGATGGTCTTGGTAGAGCTCCCTCGTTGGTACTCGATGCTCACCTTGCTGCCGGGGCTGACCGAGCCGATGGCATCGGCGGCGTCGGCACTGGTTGCGACCGGCTGGTTGTTCACGGTGACGATGATGTCGCCCACCTGCAGGCCGGCGGATGCTGCGGGCGAGTTCGGGGTGATGGCCGTGATCTGAGCGCCCCCATTCGCCGCCGCGGTGATCTGGACGCCGAGGAAGCCCCGCCCGGTCGTGGTGACCGAACCCTTCTTGAGGCCCTCGATCAGGGGGGTAACGCGGTCGATGGGGATGGCGAAGCCGATGTTCTGCCCGTCGTTGGACACCGCGGTGTTCATCCCGATGACCTGCCCGCTGGCGTCGATCAGCGGGCCGCCGGAGTTGCCGGGGTTGATGGGTGCATCGGTCTGCAGGAGGCCGGTGAGGCGCTCCCCGCCGGTGTTGAGCGAGCGGTTGAGTGCCGAGATGATGCCCGACGTCACCGAGGGGCCACCGGGGGCCAGCCCGAGGGCGTTGCCGATCGCGACCACCGGGTCGCCGACCTGCAGGCCGGAGGACTTGCCGAGGGGCACCGGGGTGAGGGTGCCGGGTTTCTGGATCTGGAGCACGGCGACGTCGTCTGCCGTGTCGGTGCCCAGGACCTTGGCCTGGTAGATGGTCGCCTGACCGAAGACCTGCACGCTGACGGTCGTGGATCCGCTGACGGCGTGGGCGTTGGTGAGGACGTGGCCCTGGGTGTCGAGGATCATGCCCGAGCCCTCACCCTGGGTGGTCCCTCCGAACGTGCCGGACGCGGAGGTGCTGATGTTGACCACGCCGGGCTCGACCGCCCGCAGGACCGACCGCACGTCCAGCGACGGCGCGGTGCCGGTCGGCGGGGTCGTGGCGGCGGTGCGCAGCGAGGCGTCGGTCCCCGAGGGCACGGTGGTCGTACTGCTGCGGAACGCCCCGAGGGCGTTCGCGACGAGGAACACCACGACCACGAGCACCGCGGCTGCCAGCAGGCCCTTGGCCCAGGGAAGGACGCGGTGCGAGAAGCCCTCCGGCTTCGGAGGCTCCGGGGCCGGCGGGGGAGCGCCGTAGGGGCTGCCGTAGGGGTTGACGTACGGGCCTTGGCCGTAGCCTCCCGGACCAGCGGGCGGCGTCCAGTAGGGCGCCGCCTGGCCCGGGCCAAACCCCGGGTACGGGGTCGTGGAAGGGGGCGGCTGCGCCGGAGGTGGTCCCGGGGCCGTCGGGGCCGGGGGCGGTGGTGCAGGGGCCTGTGGCGGCGGGGCCGTCGGGGCCGGGGGCGGTGGTGGCGGGGCCGTCGGGGCCGGGGACGGTGGTGCCGGGGCCTGGCCGTCTGCCGGTGGCTGGCCGAGGGGGTCGGTCTGATCCATGTGGGGGCGGTCTCCTCTGCTACGCCTGGGGTGGTATGTCCGGCGCGCCAGGCTCCGTGGCAGGGGGTGCCGGGTACGGGGGCATTGGGCCCGCGGCCTCTGCGGGCCGGGGGACGCCCGTCAGGTCCTCAACCAGGCGGAAGCACTGGTCCCTGTCCAGCTCGCCTCGTGCGTAGCGCATGCGGGCTGCGAGGAGGGCCTCGTCCCGCGGCGCCCAAGGGCCGCCCATCGGAGCCGCCAGGTGGCGGCGCTGGTCATGGCTCACCAGGCGCATGAGCGCCCAGACCAGCAGGCCGATGAAGAGCGCGAACAGCGCGATCCCAAAGAGCCCCCCCAGAAACCGGAAGCCGTCGTGGAAGACGGGTCCGTTGAAGCGTCCGTCCATCGTCGTGGTGCTCCTTCTCCTTCGTCCTCGTAATACCTGTTGGCCAGAATTGCACCGGCAACTGTGTATGGCCTGTGCCGGCGATATGGATGCGCTGAGCTTGTCGACGCGTCCCGCCGCCACCCGGGGAACCGGGCATGCAACCAGACTACGTCGGGATCGTCAGACGCTTGCCGGCGTCGCGGTACTCGTCGGGCGGTGGCCCCGACCGCCCGGCACCTTGCCGAACGGACCACCGAATGGACCACCGAATGGACCACCGAATGGACCACCGAATGGACCACCGAAGCCGGGCCCGAAGGGCAGCCCCGGTCCGGGCGTCCCGTTCACGAAGGCGGTGATGCCTGCCGTCAGGTTGGACTTGATCGTCGCGGCCATCGCGGCGGTGATCTTGCCCGACGAGACGGCGGCGTCGATCCGGCTCGTTGCGTCGGCGACGAGGTCGTTGATGATCTTCTGGACGTCGACGTTCTTGGAACTGGCGATGGCGGCGATGCTCTGCCCAGCCCGCAAGGCGCTCTTCAGGTCGGCGGGCGTCATGGTGAGGTCCTTGGCGACGATGTCGAGGGACGCGGCGCCACCCCCGAAGCCGAACTTCCCGAAGGCCCAGCGGGGTCCCATGCCGGGCCGAGGCGAAGCGTTCGACGTCGGGCTCGGGGTTGGCGTCTGGGCGCCCGACAGGCCGGGGATACCGAGGAAGAGGCCGAGCGTTGCCCCGGCACCGACGGCGGCGAGCAGGGCAACGGCGGCCAACAGCTTGCGGTGGCTCATGGTGACCTCCTTCAGGGCTGCGGTCACCCCAACCGTCCCCGGTCAATCTGGAACGGCGCTTGGGCGGGCCTGTGACCACCCCTAAGAGATCGATCTGATGGAGCCGTGATGGCCGCCCTCTCACCCCGAAGCGGCTACTCGGCCCTCGAGAACTGGATGATCGCGCCGCCGATGAACGCCGCCCCCACTGCCGCGACGATCGCCAGTTCGACGCCCACCGGCAGCACCCAGGTGCCCCACGTGAGGGGGTGGGCGAGATGGGAGCTCCCCGGGCCGAGGGACAGGTGGGAAAGGATCCCCCGGCGGATGGCGTCGACGGCATAGGTCAGCGGGTCGATCTTGGTGAGGATGTCCAGCCAGCGGGGCAGGTCACCCAGCGGGAACACCGCCCCCGACAGGAAGAACATCGGGAACACGAACAACTGCATCACGACCTGGAACGACTCGACTTGGCTCATGCGGCTGGCGGCGAAGACGCCGAACGACGTGAGCGTGAACGCCGTCAGGGCCATCTCCCCCAGCAACGTCACGAGGAGGATGGGGTTGTAGGGCACGTGGACGAGGCCCGCGAGCGACAGGAGGATCGTCCCCTGGACCGTCGCCACCGTGGCACCGCCGAGGCACTTGCCGAGCACCAGGGCCCCCCGAGGGACGGGGGCCACCATCATCTCCCGCATGAAGCCGAACTCGCGGTCCCACACGATGGACACCGCCGAGAAGATCGACGTGAAGAGCACGACCATCGCCAGGACGCCCGGGAACATGAAGGTGCGGAAGTCGAGGCCGCCGCCCTGCCTCGGCAGCAGCGACGCAAGGCCACTGCCGAGGACGAAGAGGAAGAGCACCGGTTGGACGAGGGTGGTGAGGATCCGGGTGCGGTTCCGGGACCAGCGGATGAGCTCACGCTTCCACACCACCCGGACCGCCCGCAGGGCATCGCGCCACGACCCGGTGGCTTCGGTGACGGGGACGACGTCGAGCGTCGCGGTGCCGGCGCCCACCGCTACCGCCGGCCCGCCTGCGCCCGCATGAACGGGTTGTTGCGGATCGTCGACCCGCCGGCCTCGGCGTCACGGATGGTGCGGCCGGTGTGTTCCATGAAAACGTCGTCCAGCGTGGGCCGGGCGACGCTCACCGACCGGATCTCGACGCCGAGGGAGGCGAACAGGCGGGGGATGAACTCCTCGCCGTGCTCGGCGTAGACCGTGATGCCGCCCTCGCCTCTGGTTGCTTCGAGCCCGAAGACCTCCGTCAGGCGTTTCTGGGCAAGGTCGTCGTCGTCCGTGCGCAGTTCCACCCGGTCCTTGCCGACGCCGGCCTTCAGCTCCTCGGGCGTGCCCGTCACGACGATGACGCCGTTGTCCATGATGGCGATGCGGTCGCAGTACTCCGCCTCCTCCATGTAGTGCGTCGTGAGGAACATCGTGATCTGCTCCCGGCGCTTCAACTCGTTGATGTAGGTCCAGATGTGCAGCCGGGTCTGAGGGTCGAGACCGACCGTCGGCTCGTCGAGGAACAGGACCCTGGGGGAGTGCAGCAGCCCCCGGGCGATCTCCAGGCGGCGCTTCATGCCCCCCGAGAACGTGCGGGTGATGCTGTCCCGACGGTCCCAGAGCCCCACCATTTCGAGCACCTGGCGCACGCGCCGGCCGGTGATCTGCTTCGGCACGCCGTACAGCTCGGCGTGGAACCGCAGGTTCTCGGCGGCGGTGAGGTAGTCGTCGAGCGTCGTGTCCTGGAAGACGAGCCCGATCCGGCGCCGGACCTCCGCCCGGGCATTGACGATGTCGTGCCCTGCAACGCGGGCGCTCCCGCCCGAGGGTTTGAGCAGCGTGCACAGCATCGAGATCGTCGTCGACTTGCCCGCCCCGTTGGGGCCGAGGAAGCCGAAGGTCTCACCCGGTTGGACGTCGAACGTGACGCCCCGGACCGCCTCGAAGTCGCCGAAGCGCTTGCGCAGGTCCAGCGCCTCGATGGCCGGACGCTCGCCGCCGGTGACCCCGATGGGGGGAGACGCCTCGTCCAGGCGGCTCGCTGCCATGCCGCTCAGCGGTCCCGGCAGCCGAAGGCCACCATTTCGTCGGCGAGGCGGCCGAGCACACGGCCGAGTTCCTCGCGCTCGTCCGGCGTCCACCCGGCCAGCATCTCGGTGATGACGGCCCGCTTCGCGGCCCGCAGCCGCTGGATGAGGTCCTGGCCCTTGTCGGTGACCGTCAGGAGGGCCGCCCGCCGGTCCTCCTCCACGATCGTCTTGCCCACGAACCCGCCGGCCTCGAGGTGGTGGACCTGCCGGCTGGCGGTCGAAAGGTCGACCCCGACCCGCTGGGCGAGATCCGACAGGCGGGTGGGGCCACTCCCGTCCAGCCGGGCGAGCAGGCTGTAGCTCGCCCGGTCGATGGCGACGCCGGCGGCGGCAGCGAACCGCTCCCGGATCCGGGGGAGGTTGCCCCACCGGACGATCATCGTCAAGGCGCGCTCGACCTCCGACAGCTGGCCGGTGGTCGTGGTGCCGATCGGTGCGGTGGACATGCAGCAAGTCTAGATCAGTTAGTTGGTCGTGGCAAGCAACTGGTGAGCCCCCGTGGGCCTGGGGGAGAGGTTTCGTACGTTCTTGTTCTCCGGGAACGAATTCTCAACGGCGCTCGCCCCTTCGCGACCGGCGGCATGCTCATCGCCGCGGCCACATTCGGTCTCCTCATGACGCTGCCCGCCAACTTCTCCTACCCGGCCTTCGGGGCACTCCTGTTCTTCAATGGCATCGGCTTCGGGCTGTTCGCCGCCCCCAACACGACAGGGATCATGAATGCCGTCCCGGCCCGGCTGCGCGGTTCGGCCTCGGGCATGCGGGCGACGTTCATGAACAGCGGCGTGCTGTTGTCCATCGGCCTGTTCTTCTCGCTGATGATCGCCGGCCTCGCCTCGGCCCTGCCCCACACGATGAGCGCCGGGCTCACTGCCCAGGGGATCCCGGCCCCGGTGGCCACCAGGGTGGCGAGCCTGCCGCCGGTGGGCAGCCTATTCGCCGCCTTCCTTGGCTACAACCCCATGAAGACCCTGCTCGGTCCCGCGCTCAACGGCCTGCCGGCGGCGAGGGCGAGCTTCATCACGGGCAAGACGTTCTTCCCCCAGTTCATCTCGGGACCTTTCGTCCACGGTCTCCGCATCGTGTTCTCCGCGTCGGTGGTCCTGATGCTCGTCGCAGCCGCCGCCTCGTGGATGCGGGGGATCAGGTACGTCCACGAGGAAAAGGCCGAGCCCGTGATCGTCGAGCCTGACGAGTGGGTGCCGGCGTAGCATCCAGAAGCCGGCGCGCCCGGGTGTAGACTCCCGGGCGGCGTGATCCCCAAGTCGTGGAATGCTTGTCTGATCTGCGCGCTTGCTGGAGCGGCGCTGCTCGGCGCAGGGTGCGGGACGCCGTCCGCCCCCTCGTCGTCGGCCACGACGGCGCCGGCGACCACAACATCAACGGTCACCACCGGCCCGCCGAACCAGTCCTCGAGCCCGGTCCCCATCCCCACGAGCTCGGCCGCCGAGGCGCAGGCCGAGCAGCAGGACCTCAACCAGGCCCAGCAGGACATCGCCGACCTCGAGAAGGCGCTCAGTGCGGCAGATTCGGGCCTCAACGCCAACCCGAACACCGAGGGGGACGTCAACCCGTGAGGCGCCTCCGGACCGTCGCCGTCACCACCGCCGTCGGCGTCGCGGCGCTCATCGGCGCCCCGGGCCTGGCCGTTGCCCAGAACACCGGCATCCAGGCAGCAAAGCTCACGTGCGACAACGCGGTCGCAACCCGGGAGCTTGCCCTCGGGCACCTCCTGACCGATGCGGATGCCGCCCCGAACGTCGACGCCGCGGCCAAGAAGTCCCTGGACCTGGAGATCCAGGTCACGGTTGACGGCCTGCGGACCCTCAAGGGCACCATCGACGCCGCCACGCTCCTCGCCGACGTGCGCAAGGACTGCAGGCGGATCGTGACCGACTACTACACCTTCGGGTTCCTCGTCCCCCAGGTCCGGCTCGTCATCGCCTCCGACCGGGTGACGGCGACGGCCGCGACGCTGAAGCACCTCCAGGCCCTCCTGCAGTCGAGGGTGGACGCCGCCAGGGCGAGGAACCTGGACATCACATCGGCGCAGGGCTTCGTGACCGACCTCGGCGTGAAGGTGGATGCGGCGACGAAGGCGTCGTCCGGTGTTCCCCCGGCGGTGCTGCCGCTCAAGGCCACCGGCTTCCCAGGCAACCGCCCGACGATCGTCACCGCCAGAGCCTCCCTGGACACCGCCCGCGGCGCCCTGCAAGGGGCCGTGGCCGCCGCGACCAGCGCCATGACCGCCATCAAGGCCCTCCGCTGACGGCGAAGGCCCTCCGCTGACGCCGCGGGGACCTCTGGGCCCTCAGCTGTTGCCGAAGTAGCCGGCGTCGCCCAAGGCGTAGACTGCCCCGCCCGCCGTGACCAGCCAGTACCCGTGGCCCGAGCGGGTCGATGACATCGACACGACGGGTTCGCCCGCACCTGAGGGGATGCTGCCGAGATCCGCGGCGTCGCCGGAGGCCGTGACCTTACCGGTTGCCGACACCAGCCAGCACCCGGTGCCGGTCGGCGGGGCGGCGATCGCCACGATCGGGTCGGTGGAGGATGCGGCCACCGTTCCGCAACCCTGCGCATCGCCGAGGGCAACGACGTTGCCGCCGCCGGTTGCGAGCAGCAGACCCTTGCCCGAGCTTGTCGAGGCGGCGCCCATGAAGAACCCGGTGGTGCCCGCCGGGGTGCTGAGGCTCGGGGCGTCGCCGAAGTCGAAGACCTTGCCGTCCGTCGACACCAACCAGTAGCCCTTGCCGCTCGGCGTGGCCGCCATTGCCGCGATCGTCGGGCCGGCGCCGACGGTGCCCGAGGACGGCAGTGAGCCGAGCGAGGGTGCGCCGCCGGGGGCGAAGACGGTTCCGTCGGCGGCGGCCAGCCAGTAACCGTCACCGGAGGGGTCTGCAGCCCCCGCCACGATCAGGCGGCTGAGGCTGGGATTGGCTGCCATCCCGGCCCCGGCGTCGCCGTGGGCCGCGACCGCTTCCAGGCCCGTGACGATCCGGTAGCCCTGGCCGCTGTGGCTCGGCACCAGCGAGACGACGTCCGCCCGGATCGGGGCCGCGCCGAGGGTGCCGCCGTCGCCGACCCACTCCCAGTGCCACGGCTCCGGGCATGGGCTGCCCCCAGGGACGGCCCAGCCGGGATGGTTCCAGCCAAACTGGGCTGCGGACTGGGTCAGCCACCTGTAGGTGGGTGACGTGAACGTGTTGACCGAGCCGTTGGCGTCCCTGAGGTCGACGGCCTCCCCCCAGCCGTGCATCGAGTGCCCGGGCGGCCCGGCGCAGGCGCAGTTGCCAGCGTTGCAGTTGTTGGTCCGGGCGATGGCCTGCAGGTCGATGGGCCGGTAGCACTCGTTCGCCCCGAGGGCCACGCCCTCGGCCCGGGCGATGGTGAACAGGCGCCCCAGGCTCGTTGCGTCCAGCCGGTAGGCCATGCACTTGGGGTCCACGTAGATGAGCAGGCTCTGGTCCACCTGGCCGTTCGAGGCCCCGGCGATGCCCGTGGGCGTGTTCTTCGGCTGGATGGCGCTGAGCGTGTGGGCCGTGATTGCGCCGGAGGCGGGTGCCGCAGGTCTGGCGCTGGGCGACGCCGCTGCCTTGCTGGGGCCGGGCGAGGCGCCGCCCGGGGCGCCGGTCGAAGGGCTGGGCGAGGGGCTGGCGGCGGGCGAGGGCGACGGAGAGGCTGACGTGGACTGGCTCGCGGCCGGGTGGGGCGATGTGCTCGGCGAGGGCTGCTGCGCCACCGGAGCGGCGGTGCAGGCCACCATCCAGACGAGGAGCAGACCGGCGAGGCGGGCGAGGCGGCGCTGTGGCATCCCGGCAAGGATAATGTGCGCCGCCTCCGGACGGGGCTCGGGGGACGCTCCGGAGGAGCGGGCCACGCGAGAGAAAGGGCCGGGAGCGAGCCACCGTCCGCGGGAGCCGCCGAGCTAACCTGGATCATTCCGCGGCTCCAGCAACGAGGAGACGAAGTCGATGTCAGAGGACGACCAGCTTCCCCAATCGCTTGAGGCGACCCCTTTGTTGGAGGGGGGGTCCCTGCTCGACGACCCGGACGAGCCGTTCCCGTGGGACCGGCTGATCCGCCGAGACATCGGCCCCCACGATTGGAAGCGGTACGAGCGGTACATGGCCGAGATCTTCACGGCCCTCGGCATGGACCTGAGCACGCCCGGCACCCACCGCACCCCGGAACGGTTCCTGCGCGCCCTCTACGAATCCACCTCTGGCTACGAGGGCGACGCCAACCTCCTCACGGCCTTCCCGACCGAGTGCAAGGGGGGCCCGGACTGCCGGCTCAGCCAGGTGATCGAGGGGCCGATCCATTTCTTCGCACTCTGCGAGCACCACTCCCTGCCGTTCTTCGGCGCTGCGCACATCGGCTACGTCCCGCACGAGCTCATCATCGGGATCTCCAAGCTGACCCGCCTGGTCCGGCTCTTCGCCCGGAGGTTCACGGTGCAGGAGCGCATGGGGGTCGAGATCGCCGAGACGCTCGTCAACGTGCTCGCCCCTCACGGCGTCGCCGTCCACCTGTCCGCCACCCACCTCTGCACGCAGATGCGGGGTGTGAAGGAGGAGTCGTCCCGGACGTGGACCTCCAACTGGCGGGGCAGCTACGAGAGCGAGCCAGCGATGCGCGACGAGTTCCTCCAGACCGTCCGCTCCAGCCGCCGCTGACCCTCGGTCTGATCCCCACCCGGCTGCTGGAGCGCCTCTTCGAGGCCCCCGGCCTCCCGACCTTCGAGCTGCCGGGACGGCTTGTCGAGCTCTACGGCGGCCCCATCGGGTTCCCACCCACCTGCCTGTACGCCAACTTCGTCGCCTCGGTCGACGGGGTGGTGGCCGGCGCGGGCATCACGTCGGCGACGATCTCGCTCGGCAGCGAGGCCGACCGCTTCGTCATGGGCCTGCTGCGGGCCTGTGCCAGCGCCGTGCTGATCGGGGCGGGGACGCTGCGTCCCGATCCCGGCCATCGCTGGACCGCCGCGCGGATCTACCCGCAGGCGGCCGCGGAGTTCTCGTCGCTCCGCCGCTCGCTCGGCCTGACCCCGGAGCCGCCGCTCGCGGTTGTGACCGGCTCGGGCCGTCTCCCCAACCTGACGGCCCTCACGCCCGGCTCCATCGTCATCACGACGCCGTCCGGTGCGGAGGCCGTCGGGGACCTGCCACCGGGGGCTGAGCTGGTGGTGGCGGGGGACGGGGGCAGCGTGGCCGTCGCCGACGCCGTCCGCATCCTGCGCGAGCGCGGTCATGCCCGAGTCCTGACCGAGGGCGGGCCCCGGCTCTTCGGGGAGCTGGTCGCCGGCGGGCTGGTCGACGAACTGTTCCTCACCATCTCGCCCGCCCTGTTCGGCGGTGCCCCGCCTGCCATCAGGGTCACGGGCCGGCTGGCGCCCACGGGCGAGCCCTTGGGCAGTGCGGAGCTGCTGAGCGCCCGGCGCCACCGCTCGCACCTCCTGGTCCGTTACGGTCTGGGGAGTTCCCCCTCGCCGGATGCCGCCGCGGAGCCGCCGGCCCGGTGACGGCGGGAGCGGCCGGCCGGCCTGCCGAGGAAGTAGCCCACGGCGCCCCCTATGAGGGTGCACACCACGATCAGCCAGATCAGGCGCGGGTGGCCCGTCGACAGGATGAAGTCGATGCTCACCCGCTGGGAGTTGCGGATCACGAAGACGATCAGGAGGATGAGCACGAGGGCGGCAACCAGGGCCTTGGCGCCCCGCCGGTGGCCCTCGGCACCCGGCGTCCCACCCGGCCGGTGCGACGTGCCGGGTCCGCCCTCGACGGGCGGCTCCGGCGTGTTGTGGCTTGCGCCCGGCCAACCTGCGCTCATCTCCCGTCAAGCATAGACCCCCAAGCCGGTCACATTCCCTGCTCCGGCGGTGCTGGGAAAGCGGTGGTCTACTGACCGGTATGAGCAATCCAGGTTCCCGGTGGTGCTCCAGGTGGGGCGCCGTCATCGCCGCGGTCGCCGTGCTCGGCGCCATCGCCGTCCAGCCGGCCGGGGCGAAGACGGTCGGTTACCGGACCGAGGCCCACACGATCGACGTCGTCGACGGCCCCGCCAACGACCAGCACGTGCGCCTCGACTCGACCGTGTACGTGCCCGACGGCGCCGGCGCCGCCCACCCGGCGCCGGCGGTGATCGGGGCTCACGGGTTCGGCCAGGACAAGCAGGCCCTGGCGGGCGACGCCGCCTACCTCGCCCGGCGGGGCTACGTCGTGCTGGCCTACTCGGCCCGGGGGTTTGGCAACTCGACCGGCAAGATCGGCCTGGACTCGCCCGACTACGAGGTCAAGGACGTGCGCCAGCTGGTGGACTGGCTGGCGGCCCGGCCGGAGGTCCGAAGGGACGCCGCCGGCCCCCTCGTCGGCATGTTCGGGGAGTCCTACGGCGGCGGCATGACCCTCATGGCCGCCGCCTACGACCAGCGCATCCGGGCCATCGTCCCCATCGTGACCTGGAACTCCCTCGTGCGATCGTTTCTCCCCAACGACATCTCCCCGGCGGCCCCGCAGCCCGGTGTCTTCAAGCAGGGCTGGGCGAGCGTGTTCCTCGGGGGTGCCCGCTCGTTCACCGGAGCCGTGGCCGCCGATGTGCTCAGCCCATGCCCGGCCTTTGTCGATGCCGTCTGCCAGGCCTACGTCCGCACCGCCGAGGCCGGTCAGGCGCCGCCCGACGCCGTGGCGCTCATGGCGGCGTCCAGCCCGGCCGGCGTCATCTCGCACATCAAGGCACCGACCCTCCTGGTGCAGGGGGAGTCCGACACGCTCTTCGACCTGAACGAGGCGGCGGCCAACGCGGCGGGGATCGCGGCGGCCGGCGTCCCGGTCAAGACGGTGTGGGTGCCGGGCGGCCACAGCGCCCTCCCCACCCTCAACTCGGGCACCGTGGCCGCCCACATCCAGCAGGTGGCGGGAGCCTGGTTCGACCGGTGGCTGAAGGGCGACACGTCGGTGGGCACCGGCCCGTCCTTCGTGTGGTACGACGCGGCGACCAGGCGCTACGTCGCCGGGCCACCGCCGGCCCCGGCGACGGGGGCGTCCCGGGTGCTGCGTGTCTCGGCGGACCGCCTCCTGACCGACCAGGCCTCCTCGGTCCGCCCCGGCGTCCTCGCGTTCACCAACCCGGCCGGAGGCCAGCCGGCCGCCCTCAGCCAGGACCCCACCGGCGGGTTCTTCTCCGGCCTGCCGCCCCTGGACGTCCCCAGCCAGAACATCTCCTTCGAGACGAGGCCGCTGCCCGCGGCGGTGCAGGTCGTCGGATCTCCGCAGCTCCATCTGCGGCTGTCGTCCACCACGGGCGACCTCGTGGTCTTCATGAAGGTCTACGACGTCGCGGCCGATGCCACGCTCACCCTCCCGGGCGGCCTCGTGGCGGCCGTGCACCTGACCGGCCTCACTCCCGGGATCCCCCGGGACGTCCTCGTCACCCTGCCGGGCCTCGCCAACCGCTTCAATGCGGGCGACCGGATCCGGCTGGTCCTGGCGGCGACCGATTCCGCCTATGCCAACCCCCGGACCGCCGCCACCTATGGCGTGACCATCGATGCCTCCGGTGCCTCGTCGCTCACCCTTCCGACGGCTGCCATTCCCCCGGGCGGGGGCCACACCACCGCCTACGCCGTCATCGCGGCCATCGTCCTCGCGCTCGGCGCCCTCGTCGTTGCGGGACGGCGCCGGCCCACGTACCGCCCCGTCCCCGTGCCGAGCCCAGCCGGCGCTCCCGCGGGTGTGCCCTCGGGCGTATCCGCGGGCGTTCCCGCCGCGGTCACGATCTCGGGCCTGACCAAGCGCTTCCGCGGCGGCTTCGTTGCCGTGGACGACCTGTCCCTGTCCATCGGGGCAGGCCAGGTCTTCGGCCTCGTCGGACCCAACGGCGCCGGCAAGACGACCACGATCCGCATGTTGATCGGTCTGGTCTACCCGACGGCGGGCGGCACCGCGATCTTCGGCGAAACCATGCGTCCCGGCCATCCCGTCCTCGCCCGGGTCGGCACGCTGGTGGAGGGTCCGCGGTTTGTCCCCCACCTCTCGGGGCTCGACAACCTCCGCCTCTACTGGCGAGCCGGGGGCCGCCCGCTCTCCGAGGCGAACATCGACGAGGCCCTCGCCGTCGCAGAGCTCGGCGATGCCGTGCACCGCCCGGTCAAGACATACTCGCAGGGGATGCGCCAGCGGCTGGGGATCGCCCAGGCGCTGCTGGGTCAGCCGGAGCTGCTGATCCTCGACGAACCGACCAACGGCCTCGACCCCCAGCAGATGTTCGAGATGCGCCAGCTCATCCGCAGCCTCGCCGGGCGGGGGATCACGGTGCTGCTCTCGAGCCACCTGCTCGGCGAAGTGGAGCAGGTCTGCACCCACGCCGCCATCATGGACCGGGGTCATCTGGTCGCCGCCGGGACGGTAGCCGAGCTGATCGGCGCCTCGCCGACCGTCTACGTCGAAGTCGACGACGCCGCCACGGCGACGCGCGTGCTCCGGGCGCTCGCCGGCCCCGACGCCGTCCGGACCGAGGGCACCGGGCTCGTGATCGACCTCGACGGCTCCGGCCCGTCCGACGTTGCCGCGGTGTTGGTCGACGCCGGCGTCGGCCTGCAGGCCATGACGCCCCGCCGGCACCTCGAGGATGTGTTCCTCGGGCTCATCGAGGACGGGAGGGCATCCTGAGATGACGGTCGAGCTGGTCAAGCAGTTGCGCCGCCTCCGCACGAGGCTGGGTCTTGCCACCATGGTCGGCCTGCCCGCCCTCCTCGCCTTCGTCTTCTGGCTGGGGCGGGGCCAGGCCGGCGAGCGGGGCGCTCCCCAGGATGTCTTCGCCCTCGCCACCCAGTCGGGCCTCAACTTCGCCGCCGCGTCGCTGGAGGCGATGGGGCGCTTCTTCCTCGTCGTGGTCGTCGCGCTGTTCGCCGGGGAGCCGGTCGCCGGGGAAGCGAACTGGGGCACCCTGCGCTACCTCCTGGTGCGCCCAGTCCCCCGCCCCCGCCTGCTGCGCGACAAGCTGCTGGTGACGATGCTCCTCGGCACGGTCGCCATCGTCGCCGTGCCGCTGGCCGGGCTGGCGGCGGGAACGATCGCCTTCGGGTGGGGGCGCCTGCAGATCCCGTTCGGCTCCCTCGGCACCGGCCCCGCCCTCAGCAAGTTGGCGATCGGGACGGCCTACGAGGCGGTCAGCCTCAGCGCCATCGCCGCCCTCGCCTTCATGCTCTCCACGATGACCTCGGCCCCGGCCGGCCCCGTGGCCGCCGCCGTCGGAGCGGCGATCGTCTCGCAGATCCTCGACGCCATCCCGTCGCTCGGCAACGTCGCCAAGTGGCTGCCGACCCACTACTGGGGGGCCTGGACGCAGATCCTCGCCCGCCCGCCCAGACCGCCGACATGGTGCGGGGCATCGTGGCGCAGCTGCCGTACGTGGTGGTGTTCTGCGCCGTCGCCTGGCTCTGGTTCCAGCGCAAGGACATCCTCTCCTAGTCCCGCCCCGTCCACGTGACCTGGGCGGCGAGCGACCATCGGGGCGACCACTCTTCGTGGTCATTTTTCGGGTCGCCGTGTTCCCCATAACGCCCGTTTTGGATACTTGCAAAAGCCACGGCCTCGAACTGTGGATGTTTGACCGCGCCTGGCGCGGCGAGACAGCCATGGATGCGCCGGGACCCCCCAACCAGGTACGAGGGCGACCTCAGAACGTGGTGACGCTGGAGCGACGCCGCCGGTCCGAGCCCGCGCCACTGTCCACAAAGGACTTGCCGTGGTGCTCCCGCGTGTCTATAGTTCAATTCGAACTAGTGGAGGTAGAACTAGGTGCCCGACCTGCTCGACCTTTCAGGGACCACGTACGCCATCCTGGGCCTGCTCACCTGGGGAGAGATGTCGGGCTACGACCTCGGCAAGCTCATCGACGGCACGATCGCCCACTTCTTCTTCAAGCCGGCAAAGAGCCAGATCTACGCCGAGCTCCGGCGGCTGGTCGCCAACGGGCTCGCCACCGAGCGGGAGGTCGTCCAGGACGCACGCCCCGACAAGCGGCTCTATGCCGTGACCTCCAGGGGTCGCAAGGCGCTGCGCCGGTGGCTCGAGGCCGCGGAGGCCGGCCCCGAGGTCATCCGGAGCCCCCTCTGCCTGAAGGTCTTCCTCGGCGGGTTGATGGACCGGGAGACGCTCATGACGCAGGTCAAGGAGGCCAGGCGCCAGGCCCTGGAGGCGCTGGCGAAGTTCCGGAACCACGAGCGGGAGATCGCCGGCCGGGACGAGTTCTTCTTTCCCAACCTTGTGTTGCAACGGGGAATTGCCCACGAACGGGCGTCGATCCGGTGGGCAACCGACGTGCTCAAGAAGCTGGAACAGCCAGAGAGGGAGGCCTGATGGGAGTACTCGCGGTGAACCGAGCCGAGACACGGGCAGCGGTGGCGGAGGTCGCCGGGACCCTGGCGGACATGATCCGGCCGTTGGCGGATACGAGTATCCGCATCCCGGGCGCCGAGTGGACGGTAGGGGAGGCGGCCAACCATGTCGCCAGCGCCGCCCGTCTCTTCGTCGACCTGGCGAACGGCGTGCAGCGGGCGCACGGCGACGAGACGAAGGAGGGCCTCGCCGCGGCGAACGCCGAGTGGCTGGCCCGGGACCCCGAGCGCAGCGGCGCCAGGCTCGCCGACGCCATCGTCGAGAACACCCGGGTCTTCCTCGACTCGGTCGAGTCCCGCCCCCCCGGCCAGCAGGTCAGGACGCCCTCGGGGCCGATGGACCTCGACACGTTCATGAGCTACCTCCTCACCCACACCGCGATGCACGCCTTCCCGATCGCCCGTGCGCTGCACAAGCCGCGGCCGGTCCGCAAAGAGCACGTCGCCCTGATGCTCCCGTTCCTGGCGATCGGCATGAAGACGTTCGTGTTCAAGGAGAAGACCAAAGACCTGACGGCCAGCTTCCTGCTCCACCTCCGGGGCGGCCCCCAGCTGGCCGTGACGTTCGACAAGGGTGCGCTGACCCTCGGGCCGACGCCGCCACGGCGTGTGGACTGCCACATCTCCGCCGACCCGATCTCGCTGTTCCTCGTCGGCGTCGGGCTCAAGAGCCAGTGGGGGCCGATCGCCACCGGCAAGCTCATGACCTGGGGGACCAAGCCCTGGCTGGCCCTGCAGTTCGTCGGCTTCTTCGCAACGCCATGACGCCGGCACAGGAGGCACCCGAATTGGAGGCTTCGGCGGCACCGGAGGCCCCCGAGCCGGCGACGGCGGAGCGCCGGTTCACGAAGGCCCTCATCTTCACGCCCCACCCCGACGACGCCGAGCTGTCCGGTGGGGCGACCATGGCCCGCTGGGCGTCCGAAGGCACCGAGGTCGTCCTCTGCGTCGTCACCAACGGCGCCATGGGGTCCAACGATCCCGCCGTCGGCCGTGACGAGCTGATCGTGACGCGCCAGGCGGAGCAACGAGCCGCCGCCAAGCTGCTCGGCGTCTCCGACGTCATCTTCCTCGGCTACGAGGACGGCTTCGTCGAGGACAGCCACGAGCTGCGCCGGGACTTGATCCGGGAGATCCGCCGCCACCGCCCCGACGTCGTCGTGGGGCCGGATCCGTCGATGTTCTACTTCGGCCAGCAGTACGTGAACCACCCGGACCACCGGCGCGTGGGGGAGGCGTTCCTCGCCGCCGTCAACCCGGGGGCCACGACGGTGCCGCTGTACCGTGCCGAGCTCTACGACAAGGGCTTCGAGCCCCACCAGGTCAAGGCGGTCCTGCTCAGCCTCACCACGAACGGGGACTACTTCGTCGATGCCGAGGGCTTCCTCGACGTCAAGCTCGCCTCCCTGCGAGCGCACGGCTCACAGATGGCGGACTGGGAGGGCCTGGACGAGTTCGTCACGGGCATGGCGGAGGCGATCGCCAAGGCGTCGGGGGCGGGCTACACCCACGCGGAGGCTTTCAAGGCGTTCTTCTTCGATTGAGCGTGGGGGCGGCCTTTGGGGGCGGCGCCCAAGCCCACAAGCGGGCGCGCATTTAAGGCTCGGCGACGAACCAGATACCGCCGGTGCCCTGCCCGGTGGCCTGGCCGCCGGTGACATCCCCGGAGTAGCGGTAGAGCGGATGGTTGTTGTAGACCAGTTGGTTGCCGTTGGCATTGGCGCTCACCCGCAACGTGCCGTTCAGCTCGGGACCGGCAGTCGGCTCGTCCCTCAGCTGGAGCAGGGGCGGCCAGACGTTGGCGCAGCTGGCCGAGCAGACCGACGTGGCCGAGTCCTTCGAGCGGAAGTACAGGGTGAAGCCCTGGGCGTCGATGAGGACCGTCTTGGTGCCGCCGTTGACGGTGGCCTGCCCGCTGCGGACGCTGTACGAGGGCCCCGCCGGCGTCGGCGGTCCCGAGGGGGCCGTCCCGGCGACTGGGGTCTTGTAGCACGCGGCCATAAGGCCCACCATGCCGATGAGCACCCCGACCAACGCCCTCCGTCGCACCATACCGGCGCAGAGGCTAGCAGCCGCCCCTACCTGAGGACCCCGGTGTGGCCAAGGGAGTACCGGCCCGGCTGCGGGTACACGCACAGGCCGTGTGGGCCCTTGCCCACCTTGATCCTTGCGATGAGCCCCCCGTCCGAGGTGTCGATGGCGTAGACCTCGGCGTTGTACCGCCCGGCCAGCCACAGCGTCGTCCCGTCGGACGACACGCCGCCCATGTCGGGGCTCCCGCCACCGGGGATGTGCCAGGTGGCCGCCACCCGGCGGGTGGCGAAGTCGATCACCGACACCGAGCCCTCACCCCGGTTGGAGACGTACAGGAATCTCGAGTCGCGGCTGACGTACAGGCCGTGGGCGTTCTTGCCGGTGGGGATGAAGTCGATGACCTTCATCGTGGTGCCGTCCACCTCAAAGACCCCGTTGGCGTTCATGTCGGCGATGTAGAAGATCCTGCCATCGGGCGAGAGCTTGACGTCCTGGGGCTTGCCGAGGAGTTTGTTCTGCCGGGGAAGAGCGAGGGTCCCCACGACCTTCTGGGTGGCCACGTCCACCTTGATGAGGGTGCCGGCGAACTCGCAGCTGGCGAGCAGGTAGGTCCCGTCGGCGGAGAAGTCCATGTGGTCCACACCGTTGCAGGCCACGCTGAGCGGGTTCTTGATGGCCATCGTGTGCGGGTCCCGGAAGTCCAGGCGCTGCATGCGCTCGGCGACGACGATGGCGAACTTGCCATCCGGCGTGAAGTAGAGGTTGTAGGGGTCCTCCACCGGGATGGGTGCGCCGGCCTTCCCGGTGGCGGGGTCGATCGGGATCAGGTCGTTGCTCAGGTCGTCCGTCGCGTACAGCGCCTTCAGGTCCCAGGAGGGGACGATGTGCTGGGGTTGATGACCCACGGGGAAGTGTTCGACGATCTTCATGGTCGCCGGGTCGATGACGTCCACGGTGTTGGAGTCGGAGTTGGGCACGTAGATCAGCGACGGGAACCCCTTGACCGTGGGACTCAGCGCCCCCGGGCGGTCCGCGGCGTAGATGTCCTTGGGTTCGAGGGCGCCGGGCATGCCCGGGAGAGCGGCGACGGTGGGCGTGACCGTGATCGGGGGCAGGCTGACCGGACCGGTTGAGCTGACGGCGCTTGGCGACGCCCGCCCGCTGGAGCAGGCGGCGAGCACCAGAGCCACGCAGAGCGCGATCGACGGGAGTGGCGACCTCCGCATGCGGTGAGGCTACAGGATCGCACGGGCTCCCGTGGCGGTAAGCGGAGGGCAGTTTGACCTCTTCTGTGTCACCCAGCGTGGGGCGCCGATTACTCCGAGTGATGGCACAGGAGGGGACGTGTCAACGGTTGCCGGATAGGGTTGACGGCGTGATCACGCTGCGCAACGTATCGAAGCAGTTCCCCGGCTCCCGTGACTACGCGGTCAAGGACTTCTCGCTCGAGATCGCCGAGGGGGAGACCGTCGTGCTCGTCGGGCCTTCGGGCTCGGGCAAGACCACGGTCCTCCGGATGATCAACCGCCTGATCGAGCCGACCTCGGGCACGATCCTCGTCGACGGAACCGACGTCATGAGCACCCCGCCCGTCGAGCTCCGCCGCCGCATCGGCTACGTCATCCAGAGCATCGGCCTCATGCCGCACCGGACGGTCGCCCAGAACATCGGGATGGTATGTGCGCTCGTCGGCTGGAACGGCGAGCGGATCCGGGCCCGGGTGACCGAGCTGGCCGGCATGCTGGAGCTCGACCCCGAGCTGCTGGGGCGCTATCCGCCGGAGCTGTCGGGTGGCCAGCGCCAGCGGGTGGGGGTGGCCCGGGCCCTCGGCGTGGACCCGCCGGTCATGCTCATGGACGAGCCCTTCGGCGCCGTCGACCCGATCGTGCGAGCCCGGCTGCAGGACCAGCTCCTCAACCTCCAGAGCCGGATCCGCAAGACCATCGTGCTGGTCACCCACGACATCGACGAGGCGATGAAGCTCGGCGACCGCATCGCCATCATCAACCGGGGCGGCCTGCTGGAGCAGTACGCCTCGCCGGAGGAGATCCTCCGGGCGCCGGCGTCGGCGTTCGTCGCCGATTTCATCGGGGCCGAGCGAGGCCTGAAGCGCCTCGCCCTCATGGCGGTGAAGAGCGTGGACACCGAACCGGGCCCGGTGGTGGGTCCCGAGTCGGAGCGTCACGCCGCCCTCGAAGTCATGCGCTCGCACGGCACGGACTGGGTGGCCGTCGTCGACGCCGGGGAGCACCTGCTCGGCTGGGTGGACGCCAGGGGCCTGTCGGGGCACGCCACCGTGGGCGAGGCCGAGGCCCGGCCGTTCTCCGCCGTCGTGTCACCGACCAGCTCGCTGCGAGAGGCCCTCGACGCCATCGTCACCAACAGGACCCACGTGGCCGCCGTGATCGACGACGGCCGCTACTGCGGCCTCCTCACCCTGGAGCGGGTCGCCCAGGAGCTGACCGCCACGTGAGGGCCGCGGTCGGGATCCGGCCGTGAGGGCGCCGGCGGACGTCCTGGTCGACTGGAGCTGGCTGGGGGACCACACGAGCGTCGTCACCCATCTCGCCGCCGAGCACGTCAAGCTGACGTTGATCGCGGTGGCCATCGGGATGGCCATCTCGTTTCCCCTCGGTGTCCTGGCCCACCGGCACCGCTGGGTCTACGCCCCGGTGAACGGGTTCGCCGGCATCCTCTACACCATCCCGAGTCTCGCCCTGTTTGCGCTGCTCGTCCCCTACACCGGCCTCAGCACAACCACCGCGGAGATCGGGCTTGTGAGCTACACCCTGCTCATCCTCATCCGCAACGTCGTCGCCGGGCTCGACGGCGTCTCCGCCGACGTCCGGGAGGCTGCCCGGGGCATGGGCTACAACGACCGCCAGCTCCTGTGGCGGGTCGAGATCCCGCTCGCCCTGCCGGTCATCATCGCCGGGATCCGGATTGCCACCGTCACGACCATCGGCCTCGTCACCGTCACCGCCCTGATCGGCCACGGCGGTCTGGGGGCGCTGATCCTGCAGGGCTACCGCCAGGATTTCCCCACCCCTGCGTATGCCGGCGGCGCGCTCTCGGTCGTGCTGGCAATCATCGCCGACGTGGTCCTGCTCACCGTCCAGCGGGTCCTCACGCCGTGGGCGAAGCCCGCCGACGTGCGCCACCAGGTCGAGGCCGCCGTTCCCGCTGCCTTGGCCGGCGCCTGATGGGGCTTTTCCGCCAAGGCCTTTCCTGGCTGGTCGACGGTGGTCACTGGGTGGGGACCGGGGGCATCCTCCAGCGCCTTGTGGAGCATGCGGAGATGTTCGCCCTTGCGATGCTGATCGCCTCGGCCCTCGCGCTGCCCGTCGGGCTCGTCATCGGCCACGCCCGGAGGGTTGCGTTCCTGGCCGTCAACGCGGCAGGCGTCGGCCGGGCCCTGCCGACGTTCGCCGTCCTCTACTACGCGTACCGGCTGACGTTGAAGGCCCACCCGTTTGCCTTCTGGCCGACGCTCATCGCCCTGGTCTTCCTGGCGGTTCCCCCGATGCTCACGAACACCTTCGTGGCGGTGGCCGGTGTCGACCCCGACACGGTCGAGGCTGCCCGGGGGGTGGGCATGGCCGAGCGCCAGGTCCTGCTCCGGCTCGAGCTCCCGCTGGCCTCCCCGCTCATGCTCGACACCGTTCGGACCGTCGCCGTGCAGGTGGCCGCCACGGCGGGGTTCGGCGCCGTGTTCGGGTGGGGTGGCCTGGGGCGGTTCATCGTGGACGGGTTCGCCGCCTACGACTACCCCCAGCTGCTCGCGGGCGCCATCCTCATCGCGGCCTTCGCGGTCGTCGTGGATCTCGCCTTCGGCCTGGTCGGCCGCCATCCGGCCCTGCGGAGGCTTCGGGTATAGGGTTGCCCGTTAGTTGCACGGACCGTTCAAGGGGAGGGGAGCGAACGTGGGCAAGCGCAGGGTGTGGACAGTTGCGGCGATGCTGGTCGTGGCAGTGGTGGCGGCCTCCTGCAGCAAGAAGTCGACGACGACCACGACTTCTCCGTCGGCGCCCTCCAAGCCCTCTATCACCGTCGGGTCCGTCACCTTCAGCGAGAGCCAGATCGTGGCCGAGATGTTCGCCCAGGTCCTGACCAAGGCCGGCTACAAGGTGACCAAGCAGCTCAGCCTCGGCCAGCGGGCGGTCCTGCAGCCGGCGATGCCCGGGCAGATCCAGGTGGCCCCCGAGTACGTCGGATCGCTGCTCGCCTACCTGAAGGGGACCAAGTCCCCCGACGCGGTGTCGGAGACGGCGCAGGACAACCAACTGCTGGCCCCCAAGGGCCTGACGGTGCTCGACCCCTCGGCGGCCAACGACACCAATGCCTTCGTCGTCACCAAGGCCACCGCCACGAAGTACAACCTGGCCAAGGTGAGCGACCTGAAGCCCGTCGCCACCAAGCTCACGCTCGGCGGGCCGCCGGAGTGCAACACGAACCCCGTGTGCCTGCCGGGGCTGAAGAGCGTCTACGGCATCACCGGTCTGCACTTCCAGCCCATCGTGGCCTGTGACACCGCAACCGCGAATGCCCTCGATGCGGGCAGCATCGACATTGCCGAGCTGTGCTCCACGCAATCGATCATCGCCAAGAAGGGCTGGGTCGTGCTCGAGGACGACAAGAACCTGCAGCCGGCGGACAACATCGCGGCGGAGGTCTCCACCGCGCTGCTCCAGCTGCAGCCCGACATCAAGACGCTGCTCACGAGCGTGACGTCCAAGCTCACCACGGCCAACATCGTCGGGCTCAACGCCCAGGTGGACATCGACCACAAGGACGCGGCGACCGTGGCCCAGGCCTTCCTGCAGAGCAACGGTCTGCTCTGAGAGAGCCGTCGCCGGGACTATCCTGGTCTCCTCCTGCGTTGTGAGTGACGCAAGACTTCCAACAAGGAGTGGTGACCATGGACCAGCGCATCACCAAGACCGAGGATGAGTGGCGCCGGGAGCTGACACCGGCCCAGTACCGCGTGCTCCGGCAGGCGGGAACGGAGCCACCGTTCGCGGGTGAGTACTTCGACTGCCATGACGACGGGATGTACCGCTGCGCGGCCTGCGGAGCTGAGCTTTTCCGCTCCGATACCAAGTTCGACTCGGGGACGGGCTGGCCGAGCTTCACGGAGGCGGCCGGATCCGCCGTCGAGCTTCACAAGGACCTGTCCCACGGGATGCTGCGCACCGAGGTCCGCTGCCGGGCCTGCGGCTCGCATCTCGGCCACGTGTTCAACGACGGGCCGCGGCCGACGGGCAAGCGCTTCTGCATCAACTCCTGCGCCCTCGACCTGGACCGCACCCCTGCGGCGGCACCCGCACCCACGGGAGCAGAGGGAGGTGCCGCATGACCAGGTTCGCAACGTTCGGGGCCGGCTGATTCTGGGGCGTCGAGGCGGAGTTCCGCCTCATCCCCGGCGTGGTCGACACCGCTGTCGGCTACGCCGGCGGGAAGACCCAGCACCCCACCTACAAGGACGTGTGCTCGCACCGCACCGGCCACGCCGAGGTGGTCCGGGTGGAGTACGACCCGTCGGAGGTGTCGTACGAGACCCTCCTGGACCGCTTCTGGCACATCCACAACCCCACCACGAAGAACCGCCAGGGGCTCGACTTCGGCAGCCAGTACCGTTCGGTGATCTTCTTCTCCGACGACGACCAGAAGGCCTCCGCACTCGCATCCAAGGACGCGGTGAACGGGTCGGGCGAGCATCGTAAGAAGGTCGTGACCGAGATCCTGCCCGCCCCCGAGTTCTGGCGGGCCGAGGAGTACCACCAGCAGTACTACGACAAGCACGGCATCTCCGCGTGCCGGTTCTGAGCGAGCCGGAAGGGGGCCGGTTCCGAATGACCTCTGGAAACCCATCAGGGGTCCGAGCTGCAAGGGAAGGAGCCCGACGTGCCCGAATTCAAGTGAGTGGACGCCGGAGCGAACTGTAACGGTCACTTCAAGGCTGCCACCAAAGAGGATCTGATGCGCGACGTCGCCGACCATTTCCGCAAGAAACACGGAGTCGGAGACCCCACGCAGACGATCATGAACCTGGTGGCCAAGCTGGCGAAGTAGTTGCGGCACCGCTCAAGGAAGTTCCTGGTCGAGGGACGCTCAATGACGACAACCAAAACACCCGCGGGAGAACTCGCCAGGAAGGCGGACCACCCGGCCTCGGAGCGAAGGGGCTCCAAGATCGACCTTGGCGCCCGCCTGGTCATGACCGCGCTCTACAAGCGCCTGTTCTCCCTCGGGCTGTGGCAGCACATCCGCTCCGTCGGGGGAACCCGGGAGAAGGGGATCGGGGGGGCCTACTTCGTGACCCACGACAACCGGGCCTTCTTCGGCGACCTGATCACCAGCGGGTCGTTCTGTAAGGACTCCGCCGCGGGGTCCATCCTCCACAAGGGGGTCATCTCGCTCCGGGAGGTCTCGGCGCAGCCGGCGCTGCACCTGGAGCTGGGGGCAGACGACCGCATCTACGTCCACATGGACGAGCACTCGCCGGTCGGCGGGGTGAAGGCCGGGGGGATCTGCCGCTACGAGCGGGGCAAGACCGCCGAGCACATCCGCCACGACGTCCTTCGCGCCCTGACCGGATCCCTGCACTTCGACACCGCGGCAGGCCGGGTGTCCGCCTCCAACCGCGAGGTGCTTGCCGCAGAGGCCGCCTGGCGCAAGGCCCGCGACGCGACAGACCCGATGGCGGTTGCCAGTCCGGCCCTCACGCTCGGGACGCTGCTCGAGGAACAGGGCCACGTCGCCCGCGCCCAGCGCCTTTACCGCGAGGCCATGGCGTCGGGGCACCCGGAGTTCGGCCCCGCCGCCGCCTTCAGCCTGGCGGAGCTGCTGGAGGAACGCGGGGACCTGAAGCAGGCCGAGGAGGTCTACCGCTGGTCGATCCACACCGGCCACAAGGAGTTCGCCGCCTGGGCGGTGTCCGGGCTGGCGGCCCTGCTGGAGCGCCGTGGCGAGCCGGACGGCGCCCGCGAGGCATACATGACGGCGCTTGCCATCCAGCACCCGGAGATCTCGCCGTGGGCGGCGGTCAAGCTCGGTGGGTTCCTGTCCGACCAGGGCGAGATCGCAGGGGCCGAGTCCGCCTACAAGATGGCCATCGCCTCCGCCCATCCGGAGTTCGCTCCCTGGGCGGCCCTCGACCTCGCGTCGATGGAGGACGCGCTCGGCCGCCGGGACGACGCCGCCGAGGGGTACCGGGCCACCATCTCGACCGAGCATCCCGATGCCACGCCGTGGGCGGGCCTGAAGCTGGCGGCGTTGCTGGAGGCGGGTGGTGAGACGGCGGCGGCGCTGGCCGCGTACGAGACCGTGATCGCGTTCGACCACCCCGAGGCCACCCCGTGGGCGTGGATCCGGTACGGAGACCTGCTCGAGGCACTCGGGGAGCCGGCGCGCGCCCGGGAGGCCTATGCGGGGGCGGTGGCCACCGGCCACGAGGATGCGGCACCCGACGGCGCCGTCAAGCTCGCGCAGCTCGCCGTCGCGGCTGGGGATTTCCCGGCCGCCCGCGCGGCCTACCAGACCGCCATCGACACGGCCCATCCCGAGGCCGCCGCTGCGGCGGCCCTGGGTCTGGGCTCCCTGCTGGAGGAACTGGGGGAGCCGGGCAACGCCGCCGGTATGTACGAGGAGGCGGCCTCGACCGGCAACGAGCAGGTCGTCCCCTGGGCGCTGCTCGGCCTCGGCGCCCTGCTGGAGGCCGAAGGCGACACCGACGGCGCCCGCGACGCGTACGCCCGGGCCCTCGGGACCTCCCATCCCGAGGCCGGCCTGAGTGCCGGGGTGAAACTCGGCGCCTTGCTGGAGGCGGCGGGCGAGGAGGAGGCAGCGAGGGAGGCCTACCGGGCCGCCCTCGCCCTCCAGGAAGCCGCCCCGCAGCCTAGCTGACGACCTTCGCCAGAGGTTTGGTGACTTTTCGTTCGCCGGAAACAAAAAAGCACCAAACTTCGCAGTGAGACGCCCCCATCCGGCTTCTCTTCAGCTCCGAATCACTCTCGTCAAACGCCTTTGAAAAGAGTGAAGGGAGCGGGATATGGAAGGTACACAGAGGTTGGGGATTGTCAGGGTCTACGCACTGGTTTTCGGTATCGCCTACCTTGGCGTCGCCGCCGTCGAGGTTCTCCTGAAGGTGTTCGGGTCCGGCACCCTCACCGTGGGCAGCGAGGTGATCCTGAGGATCACGCCGCTGCAGAACGCGATCCACTGGCTCGTCGGCCTGGCCGTGCTCGGGTCGTTCTTCGCCGGGACCGCCGTCGCCAAGATGGTCGCCCGCGGCGTTGGCGTGGTCTTCCTCCTGGTGAGCGGGCTGGGTATCTTCGCCAGCACCTTCACCGGCAAGCTGCTCGGGTTCCCGGGTGCGCTGCCCGTCTCGTACAACGTCGTGCACGTGGCGACGATGGCGGCGGCACTCTTCGCAGGATTCGCCGCCGAGGCGGCGTACCAGGGTCGCCGGACCTCCTCCTCAGGTGCCGGCGCACCAGGAAGCATCGCCCCTCGCTAAGCCCCACCCGTCGGCGGGGGTATCTGGTGGGGACGCGGGCGGCTACCTTGGCCAGCTGCCTTCGTTCCTGCCGCATCAAGGGCCGGCCCGCAAGGGCCGGCCCTTCCATGTCCGGGGGCGCCCCGGTAGTTCCCACGCTCAAAAGGCCTGGAAATTTTGGTACACCCGGCGTCCCTTTTCTTCCACACCCTGCGCCTCGACCCCGTGTCTCAGGCGGGTAGGCTCCCCCGTGTGAGCGGGCGGGCCGGGCGGTGGCACTCGGAGACCTTGGTCTGCGGCGTGCGCGGGCATGTGATCCCCGCCGCCCGGGTGCGGACGCTCCGTCCGGAGGACTCGGGCATGGGCGTCGACCTGCCCGACGGCCGGCGGCTTGCTCGCTGTGCCCGCTGCGACGGATGGATCGCTGTCGACGTCCCGACCAAGGCCGAGCAGGTGGACGGCGAGTCCCTGCCGGCCCTGGAGTCGATGGACCTGCCACGCCGGGGCAAACGCCTGCGGGAGGCCATCATCCTGCGCCTGATCGCCATCGACCGGGCCTTTCACTCGGTCCTCTTCGGCGCCATCGCGGTGGGCTCGTTCCTCGCGGAGCGGCGGTTCCCCCTCTTCCAGGCGACGCTCCGCCGGTGGCTGGTGATCATCGACCAGGCCGCAGGCCAGACCGGCCCGACCCCGTCGAAGTCGTTCGTCGACCGCCAGCTGCGGCACCTGCTGACGGTGCGGAGCGGCTCCCTGAAGGTGGTCGCGGTCACGGCGGCCGTCTACTGCATCCTGGAGGGGACCGAAGCCGTCGGCCTGTGGAAGGAGCGCCGGTGGGCGGAGTACCTGACGGCGGTGGCGACGGCGGGGTTCCTGCCCTTCGAGATCATCGAACTGACGAAGAAGGTGAGCCCCCTGAAGGTGGGGACGCTGGTGGTCAACGTCGCCATCCTCGTCTACCTGATCTGGGCCAAGCGGCTGTTCGGGGTGGGCCGGCTGCGCAAGGAGAAGCGCCGGATGGACGTCGAGGACGTGCGGGAGCTGTTCGGCCCGGCCTCCCGTGGGACCCCGTTCCTGCGCTGACCTCCAACGGGCTCGGCCCTGCAGGGGTCTTAGGGTCGTGCTGCTGAGCTCGGAGCTACCGGGGCAGGGTGAGCAGGGTCGACAGCATGCGCTCATCGAACGCTCTCACTGCCCGGGTTGTCTCCACGGGCGCGAGCCGGAGGCGCACATTGCGAAGGGCGATCAGACTCGCGGTGTCTCCGAACCGTGTGGCCATCGTGAAGGCATCGGCACCTCGGTCGCAGGCCTGCTCGACGTCACCGGCGTGGACGTGGGCCTCGGCCAGCTTGCTCAGGGTGTAAGCCCGGTCCTTCGAAGGGAACGGCCTGGAGTGAAGGGCTTCCGTGAGGGCGGGCACCGCCATCCCGGGGAGCTCGAGACTCACGGCCGCGAGTCCCCGGTAGCGGGTGACCTCCTTGCCGTTCACCGGAAGCATCCAGGGCCAGGGCGCATCGCCTTTCCCGTCTGTCTCGCCCAGCGTCTTGTCCGCCCGAATGAGAGCGTTGGACATCGCGGGCTCATCGTGGGCGGCGGCATGGGCAGTCGCCTCCCGAGCAGCCACCGATGTCCGAGTCCCCGGAGGTGCATTACGGGGCAGGAGGCCCGCAGCCTGCCCCGCCAGCCTGACGGCCTCGGCTCCACTCCCCGCCCTCGCTGCCCAGGAGCTCCAGCCGCTCACTACGTACGCCTGGAGCAGGTTGTCCTGGGACCGCTCGGCGTACGTCCGGGCTTGCCGGTAGTGGCGCCGCACCGCGGGGAGGTCCCACAGGTCCTCCGCCAACCAAGCGGCAAGCACCGCCGTTTCGCTGCCGGCTGCCGCCAGCCTGGCCTGGTCCGTCTCCGAGGTGGCGGACGTGAAGAGCCGGGAGATGAGACGCGCATGACCAAGCACCATGTCGCGCAGGTCCCCGGCGGGGACGGTGGACCAGAGCTGGCGGAGGCTCCTGGACACGGACGTGACCGCTCCGATCGATCCGGCATCGACCGGTGCCGTGGAGGCAAGGACGGGCAGGCGCCCCAGCGCGGAGCCCAGCAGCCCCGCTGTTGCGGCGCGGCCGAACAGGGCAAGGAGCTCGCGTCGTTTCACGTCCTCGTCGAGTGTCGCGCTTTCCGAGGTCGACGGCGCCGTCCCGTCGGTCGGACCGAGGACCCGCAGCTCCAGGCGGTACCTGCGCTGCTTCCGGGCTGCGGCCGCTACCTCCTCGAAGGGAAGACCGAGGGCTGCTGCCAGCCAGCGTAAAGCGTCTGGTTGGGGAATGCGCCCTCGCTCGTACCCCAGGATGGACTGGCGAGTGGCCCCGGAGAATGTGCTTTCCTGCTGCGCGGCCACGTGCATCCCACGAGCGACG
>WNFC01000541.1_pt1 | contig 37934 bp, 36 predicted proteins | sample 5400541 | NCBI WGS metagenome assembly WNFC01 (sample SAMN13153342, study PRJNA577476) | soil metagenome | isolation source: 120 cm saprolite under Douglas fir tree site 2 hole 2 replicate 1 | place: USA:California | collected 2015-04-18
GTGGAGACCCACAGGGTGGCGAGGCTCGGGCCGATCACGACCGCGCAAAGCATCAGAGCGAGGGCCCCTCTCCGCGCCGCCAAGGGCACCGAATTCACGCCGCAGCCCCCACGCTGGACAGAACGGAGGTCTCCAGGCTGCCGTTACGCGTCGAACGCCTTAGGAGGGCCCAGACGCAGGTTCCGTGGGAGAATGCCGTCGGGTTAACACATGACAATCAGATGGAAAGTCGCCCTCGTCGAGGATGACCGCCGTCTCGCGCGGGCGGTTTCGGCCGGCCTGGGCGAGGAGGGCTACACCGTGCGCTCGGTCGACTCGGCCGACCGCGGCCTGCAGCTCGTCCGCCAGTGGAACCCCGATGTCGTCCTCCTCGACCTGATGCTCCCGGACAACGACGGCCCGGAGCTCTTCCAGGCGTTCCGGGCCGAAACCGACGCGGCCCTCGTCGGCATCAGCGCCAGGTCGTCTGTGAGCGACCGGATCGCCGGCCTGAAGCTCGGCGCGGACGATTATGTCGCCAAGCCGTTCGCGCTCGAGGAGCTGATGGCCAGGGTGGAGGCCGTGATCCGGCGGCACCGCGGCAACGGCGGATCCCGGCTCGCGGTCGGCGACGTCTCGCTCGACCTCAGCGAGGGCGTCGCCGAGCGCGGTGGCCGGTCGCTGGGCCTGACCGGAATCGAGTTCCGGATCCTGGCCGCGCTCATGCGCAACCGGGGCCGCCTGGTGACCTACGCCCAGCTCGCCGAAGCGGTGTGGGCGCAGGATGCGGGGCCGGAATCCAACTCGCTCGAGGTACACGTTTCGCGCATCCGTCAGAAGCTGGAGGCAGGGGGTGAGCCGCGGCTAGTCCACACTGTTCGTGGGATCGGTTACAGGTTCAACCCGGAGGACTGAAATGAGGCTGAGGACAATCCTGCCGGCGGCGATGATCGCCGTCGCGCTCTCGTTTGCGGGCGGGGCCGGGGTCTCCGCGAATGTCATGTGGTGCGTGTTCGACCCGCCGATCCAGGTGGTGACGCCAGGCGGCGAGAACCTGACGGTCAACAACATGGTCTACATCCCCATATACGACCGGCATCTCGCCTCGCACTTCGCCGTCTCCGCGACGGCGGTGTCCGATGGCCACGGCGGCACGCTCATCAGCGTTCACACCCAGGTTGCCGCAGGCATCTCATCGGCGCACATCGTCTCGGCGGTGAACCGTTACCAGGTCTCATCCGCCGGCGGCGGGGGAGGGGGGACCGTTGTGACCACGATGCTGGACGTGCCCTCGGCCTGAGGGCGACCTTGGCGCGGGGATTCGGAACCTTGAGCCCTCCGCTTCGGGCGGTGATCGTGGGTGTGCCCGCGCTTGGCGTGCTGCTCGCGGCCATCGCCGCGCGCGGCGCCCTGGCCGCACCGGAGCCCTGGCGCTGGGCGCTCGTGCCGGCCTGCCTGGCTGCGATCGTGCTCACCGAGAGGTACCCGGTCAAGATCGGACCCGAGCAGAAGGTCAACCTGGGCGCCCTTCCCTGCCTGCTGGCGGCCCTGATGCTGCCCCCGGCGATCGGTCCCGCCACCGCCGCGGTGGGCGTGCTGGCCGGCAACCTGTTGGTGCGCCGGACCTGGTGGGAGAGCGCCTACAACGCCGGCAACGTGCTCGCGGCGAGCGCCCTCGCAGCGTCCATCGGCCCGATCGGCCGTGACACCGATGCGTCAATGGATGTGCGCGCGGCGCTGGCCGCACTCGTTTATTCGATCGTCAACCTGGCGGTGGCGGTCGTGCCTGCCGCGATCCACAGCGGGCGCCCTTACCTTGGCCTGCTGAGGCAGGCGGCCGTGGCATCATGGACCGCTTCGCTTTCGCTGGCCGCCTGCGCCGTGAGCGTGGCCCTGCTGGCGGTCGAGGCGCCGGTGGCGGCGCCGCTGCCGCTGATCGTGCTGCCGCTCATCTACCGGATGAACCTTTCTATCAAGGCCCAGAGCAAGGCCAACGACCAGCTCGCCGGCGTCCTCGCCGCCCAGCGCCGATTCCTGACCGACGTCTCGCACCAGGTGGCGACTCCGCTGGCGACGATCATGACCAACCTGTCCATCCTCCGCCGAGCGCAGCGCGGCACCGGACCGACGCGGGAGGCGATCGCCGACAGCGTGGCGGAGGCTGAGCGGATGAAGAGGATGCTGGCGCGCCTCCGCGCCCTCGCGCACGCGGACGAGGACATACCGCTGCGCCGAGAGTTGGTCGACCTTGCGGAGCTGACCTCGGACGTGGTGCGCGCTTACGCCGCGCAGGCGCGCACGTCCGGCGTGGGGTTCGTGACCGACTTCCGGCTGCCCGCTCGCATCAGCGCCGACAAGGACCTGCTGCGCGAGGCGGTCGCCAACCTCGTCGACAACGCTGTGCGTGTGACCCCGCCGGGTGAGGCGGTGACACTGCGAGTCGGCAGCGGGAGCGCCGGCCCTTCGATCGCTGTCATCGACCACGGGCCCGGCATCGACGACGAGCGCCTCAAGGTGCTTTTCGACCGCTTCCAGCGCAGCGACTCCGGGAGCGGCCTGGGGCTGGCGATCGCCCGCCGGGTGGTCGAGCGCCACGGCGGCACGATCCGAGTGCAGACCAAGCCCGGTTCGGGCAGCACCTTCACGATCGAGCTACCGCCTGGATAGCTGACCTCCCCACCCAGACGCGGCAAGCGGCGTCCGACCTCCCCGCAGGGCGGGGAGGCGAGTAGCCCTAGCGGAGGAGGCCACCTGCGTTGGCCTTGCCGGCAACAGCGTTCAGGCCGCACACCCAGTGGAACACCTGCGCACCGTTGCCGCCACCCTGGACGGTCATGCTCGCGACGATGACCGAGCCGGTGAACTGCGGGCTCGAGTTGCCGTCGCTGACGTAGGCGCTTTTCGGTAGGTAGATGATGCCGCTCATGTCCGTGGTGGCGCCGGGTCCGATCGTCACGCCCCCGGTATAGGCATTGGCGCCGTCGCCGCCGTAGATGACGAAGTTGTGCGTCCCCGCGGGGTCGCGCAGCCCGGTGTTACCAGGCGCATAGAGGTCGTCCAACCCGTTGAGGATGGCCTGGCTGATGTCGAGCCCGCCGGTATCGGACGAATCGATCACGATCGCCACCGCATTGGCCCCGTTTGTTGTCCCCGACGCGGCGTGCACGGTGTTGGTGATCGAGCCCAGCGTCAGGTTCGGCGAGTTGACGATCTTGTAAACGCCGCCGTTCATGAAGCCTCCGTTGGGCGCGAACCCGTTGTAGATGCCCGGCATCCAGTTGCCCAATCCGTCCTGCGCGGCGGCCGGCGAGAAGTACACCGGGGCGGGCTGCGCTGCGAGCGGCGTGGCGTTGGAGAAGCTCGTGTTCCAGGGCACGCCGGTGTTGTTCTGCAGCGTGTTGCCATCGGTCGTGTGGTAGTTGAGCGAGTTGGTGCCGCCGCCGTTGTCGAGCCGGTTGGGCACGGACGGCAAGCAGGGACCGTTGGAGTCGGTCTGCACCGACGGCACGCCCGTGGAGTGCGGGCCGTTGTTGGCTCCGAAGCTCCCCTCCGCGTAAACCGGACCGGTCACGGTCTGGAACGCCGCGCCACCGCCGTTGATCATCGCGTCGCCGCTCACCGCAGCGACGGCATAGGCGGCGCCGTCGTACTGCGGACCGGGCTTGGACGCGCGAGCCGACGCCGCGGTCTTGACCTGCGTGTAGCCAACCATGCGCGCGAAGATGCTCGGCTGCTGATGCTGCAGCAGGACGTCCAGCACGCTCGGATACATGAGGATGCTGCCCGGGTTGTACGAGTCGGCGAGCTGGATCGTGTAGCCGGCGACCGAGTACGTGCCCGCCGGGCACACGGCGGGGCTGCCGCAGGCGCCCGTCGGCAGCGTGAAGTTGAGCGACGGCGCGAGGTACTGGAGCGCGACCCAGTGAGCCCGGTCAGGACCCGCCGGGCCATAGGACCGCGAGCCCGCGAGTGCCGCGGCATCGGCGTACGCCTGCATGTTGCGCCGGTCGGACATGCCGAGGCCGACGTCGAACACCATCGTGCCGAGGATGGTCAGCACGACGATCATCCCCACGACGATGACGATCGCCTGGCCGCTTTGGGACTTCCGAGATCGTTTGTGCATCAACTCAGTACTCCGCAACCATCGATGTGGAAGAGGCGATCCTCAAGAAGTTGGGCGTGGCGGTGCCGAGGAACGGGACCAGGGTGTCGTAGCGGTAGATGACAGTCACGACGATCGGAAAGCAACCCTTGTAGAGAGGATTGGCGTACTCGGGCGCGCGGGCTCCGAGGTCGCCCGGCGCCGGGTCCCGACCGAGAGCCGCGCGGGCGGCGGCACAGCTGACGTATGTCCCGGCGCCCCCCTGCTCAGTGGGATAGATGCATATCGACGCGCGGCCGAGGGCCGGGTTCGGGCAGTTCGCAGGCGAGGCTTCCAGGAGGTTGGCGCCAGAGCTGAAGCTGCCGAGGACGGAGACCACGGTCTGATAGACGCGCGCGCTGGTGAGGCAGCCGGTGCCGTTCGCCGCATTCACCTGCGCCGTGCCCGAGCACGAACCGCCCGAAGGCCCGAATGCGTTGTCGGACGGGTCCGCGTTTGCCACGGCCTGGCGCGCGCCCTGGCGCGCCGCCTCGGCCACCGTGGTCGTCACCCAGTCGACGCGGAACAGGTCGATGGTGAGAGCCAGCAGAAAGAAAAGGATGGGGAACATCAGCGCGAACTCGACGAGTGCCTGGCCCTTCTTCCGATTCATCAGTACTCGCTCCGTTGGTAGGAGCTCACGGTGATCCCGATCTGCGCGCCGACGACCGGCCACAGCAGGGGAGTGATGATCCGCATGGTGTCGCTGATGGTTGCCGTGATCGAGTCCGAGCCCGCGCTCTGCGGTCCGCTGCCGTTGGCGGTGGCGTTGGTGATTGCGGCGCTGTTGAGGCAGTGGAAGGTGACCGACAAAGTCGCGCCCGCGATGACCGAGCCGGCGGGGGTGCCGTTGGTCGAGCTTTCGAGCGCCGCTTCGTTGGCGATGGTCGAGATGGCGCCGCCGGATGGCGGGATCGGCGAGATGACGGTGATCGCCAGCGGCCCGCTGCCCGTGCCGGCGCAGACGGCGTCAGCCGTCGCCTGCTGGCCTGGCGAAACCGCCACGCGCAACGCCTGCCGCACCGAGTTGGCGACGGCCTCGCGGTAGTAGAAGGCTCGCCCGATGTCGGTCACGCCCAGCGCGAGCAGCAGGACCACGGGCAGGGTGATCGCCGTTTCGACCAGCGATTGGCCGTTCCGAGCCCGCGGGCTGCGCGCGTGCAGCCGCGCCATCGCGGCGCGTGAATGCATATATCCCCTCTCACTCTCGTGGTGTCGAGCTCCGCAGCCGGGAGCTCGTTCACCTGATGCTTAAAACGGAGCGCCGGGACGTGTCTTGCAAAACTGGGCGGCTTTAAGACTCGGCGAGTTGGGGTCTTAAGGAACCTGATGGCGCCACGCGGCGGATATCGTTACGTAGTGGTCAGTCCGGGAAACCGTCCGGCAATGCATCGGCCTAGTCGGCCGGGCTGCGCTGATGCCGGCGTCGCCTCCTGCGCGCGTTCGGTCACGCATCTACGTGATGCGCTCCCTCACGTGCTCGTCGGCTCCTTGGCACCGGCCGCCGAGGCCGCGCCTCGCCGACCTAATTCCCGAACAGACCACTAGTGGCCATCATCGTCTGCCCGCAGCCGGTCGCGGCCGAGATCGGGCTCGAGGTCATGCGGCGCGGGGGCAATGCCGTCGACGCCGCCGTCACTTGCGCCTTCGTCCAGGGCGTCCTCGACCCCCAGATGTGCGGCCTCGGCGGCTGCGGCGTGATGCTCGTGCACAGTCCACGGAACGGAGATGCGCTCCTCGAGTTCTACGCGACGGCGGGCTCGCTCGTCCGCGAAGACATGTGGGAGCACCGCTTCCTCCGCCAGGCTGCGGACCGCTACGGCTACGTGCTCGAGGGCTGGGTGAACGATGTCGGTCACCAGTCGGTGGGCGTTCCAGGCACGGTGGCGGGGCTGCACGAAGCCCTGATGAGATACGGGACGATCACGTGGGCGCAGGCAATCGAACCGGCCATCCCGCTCGCACGTGATGGCTTTCCCGTGACCGGGTTCATGCATGGCTACTGGACGACGGACTACGGGCCCGACGTCGTACCAAACCGCGAGCGCATCCAGGCCACGCCGGCAGCGAAGGCCATATACACGCGCGACGGCGAGTTGTTTGGAATCGGCGACCGCTTCGTGCAGGCAGACCTCGCTCGCACTCTGGAACGACTTGCCAACGAAGGCCCGGACGTCTTCTACCAGGGCGACATCGCCGATCAGATCGTCGCCGATTTCGAGACCAACCACGGGTTCATCACGAGAGGCGACCTCGCGAGCTATCGGGTCAACGTGACCGAGCCGCTGCGGGGCACATATCGCGGGCTTGCCGTGGTGACCGCGGGAGCGCCGGCCGCCGGCATCACCCTCCTGCAGATGCTCAACTTCCTGGAGGGCCATGACGTCGGCGGGCACGGATGGCCGAGCACGGAGGCGGCGCGGGTGCTCGTCGACGCGATGGCGTGGGCAGTCGCCGATCGTGAGCTGCACGTGGCCGATCCACGATTCGTCGACGTGCCCACGGGCGCGCTGACGGACAAGGACTACGCGGCCAAGGCACGCCAGGTGGCGCCCGTCGAGGCCGCTGCCGTCCACGACCGGCCTGACACGACCCATGTCTGTGTTGTCGACGACTCCGGCAATGCGGTGTCGCTGACCCACACGCTTGGTTCTGCGAGCGGCGTCGTCACCCCCGGCCTGGGTTTCGGCTACAACGACTACATGAACTGCTTCGACCCTCGCCCCGGAAACCCGAACTCGCTGCGGCCCGGCAAGACCCGCGCTACGAGCATGACGCCGACACTCGTCTTCGACGGCGACCACCTGCGAGTGTGCATCGGGGCGCCCGGGGGGACCAAGATCGTGACCGCGATCCTGCAGGTCCTGGTCAACATCCTGGACCACAAGATGACGCCGGTCGAAGCCGTCAGCGCGCCGCGGGTCGACTTCCAGGGAGACGTGGTGCAGGTCGAGGGCCGAATTCCCGTTGCGGTGAGCCGGGGGCTGGAGAAGCGCGGGTACACCGTCAACCGGCGCACGCTGAGCTACGACTCGTACTTTGCGCGGCCACAGGTGATCGTGGGCGAAAACGACGGCTTCCTCCACGGCGCTTCCGATCCGCGCAAGGACGGCGGCACGGCGCTCGACACGGAGACCGAATGAGGTTCAAGGACCGCGTCGCGCTTGTCACCGGTGGCGGGCGCGGCATCGGCGCCGCCACCGCGCGGCTGCTGGCGGCCGAGGGGGCTCGGGTGGTCGTGTCGGACCTCGACGAGGGGCCGGCGGCGGAGGTCGCCACCGCGATCGGCGGTCTGGGCGTCGCCTGCGACGTGAGCAATCGGGCGCAGGTCGACTCGATGGTGGAGCGGACGGTCAAGGAGATGGGCGGGCTCGACGTCCTGGTGACCTGCGCCGGCATCATCCGCGACAACCTGCTCTTCAAGATGACCGACGAGGATTGGGACGCGGTCATCGACACCCACCTGAAGGGCACGTTCCTGTCCGCTCGCGCGGCGCAGAAAAAGATGGTCGACCAGAAGTACGGAAAGATGGTCTTCCTCTCTTCGACGTCGGCGCTCGGCAACCGCGGGCAGGCCAACTACTCGGCGGCGAAAGCCGGCCTGCAGGGGATGGCCCGCACGCTCGCCATCGAGTTGGGTCCGTTCAACGTCAACGTCAACGCCGTGGCGCCAGGCTTCGTGGACACGCGCATGACACGCGCCACCGCCGAGCGGATGGGCATGGACTACGAGACGTTCAAGCTCGGCGCCGCCTCGCAGATCCCGCTCCGCCGGGTCGGCCGGCCAGACGACATCGCAAGCGTAATTGCGTTCCTGTGCAGCGACGAAGCCAGCTTCGTCTCCGGGCAGACGATCTACGTTCGCGGGGGGCCATAGGTTTCGATTCGAGGGCCAGCAAGCTTGGGTGGCCCCCGAGCGTTGTACCGCCCATGAAGCTGCGTCTCGGCTTGATCTCGAAGCAGCGGCGGTCCGTCCTGGCGGTACGAACTTTCGTTCGCCTGGGCGTCCGGAGGCGCGCTGTCGCCAAGTTGGAGCTGAGATCAGGCGCCGCCGGCGAACTTGCGTTCGAGCGAGCGCGGGCAACGCCTCAGCGGGTTGACGGGCTTGGCGGGCGTCTGCTACCGTGACCGCCGTTCTCTGGGGTTCGGCCCGCGGGCTGTTCCACTACGTTCGCAACGTTTAGGGGTAGACATTTGCGGGTCCATCGATACCTGACCCATGCTGTCGTGTTAGCGATAGCAGTTGGAATCTCGTCGTACGCGTCGATGGATCGCCACGTCCCCGCTTACCTGACCTCTCGGATCGGCGCCGTGAACGCCCAGGCGGTCGCGGCGGGTGACGGCGGCGGCTCGGCCGGAGACGTCTCCCTCGGCCGCTACAGCACGGTCATCAAGCCGGTCGCGATACCGTCGTCCGCCCCGATCAGCCACCTGCCGTTCACCTACACGGTCCAGCCCGGCGAAACCTTGACCTCGATCGCCGCCAAGTACCACGTGACCGTTTCCCAGATCCGCTGGTCGAACACGAACCTGTACTCGAACGATGCCATCAACACCGGCGACCAGATCATGATCCCGCCGGTTCCGGGCGTAGTCGTGACGGTCAAGGCAAGCGACACGCTGGACGCCCTGGCCGCCACGTACCAGGTGGATCCACAGTCCATCTACGACTTCAACCGCCTGCGCAGTCCTCAGCTCGTGGCCGGAGCCGTGCTCGTCATCCCCAACGGGGTGGGCGGCGCCTTCCCGCCTCCGCCGGGGCTGTACCAGCTGCTGATGCGCTCAGGCACAGGCGGCGGATACCCGGTCAAAGTGCTCGGATGCTGCCTCGGCCCGTACGTGAACAATGGCTTCCCGGTCGGCTGGTGCACCTACTACGTCGCGACCAAGCGCAACGTGACCTGGCGCGGTGACGCCGGCTACTGGTACCAGAACGCGGCGGCGCAGGGCTACGCGGTCGGCCCCACCCCGAGGCCTGGCTCGATCATGGTCACCTGGGAGAGCTGGGCGGGCCACGTGGCCTACGTCGAGTCGGTTAACGCCGACGGGTCGTGGGTGGTGACCGAGATGAACTGGGTGGCGTTCGACGTGATCGACCAGCGCACGATCAGGCCTGGCCAGCTCGGCCAGCGCCTCGTGGGGTTCATCTACTAAGAGCGGTCGCCGGCTCGTCCGTTCGGGCGGCCCACTTCGCCTCCATGGCCTCCGTGTCCGGCTTCACCGTACGCAGGCCTGTGGCCGCGAGAATCGCCGCCACAACCAGCAGCGTGGGCGAGGTGATCAGCAGGGCCAGCTGAATGCTGTGCACCTGGTCCGAGATCCAGCCTACGTCAAAGGTCGAATGCGAGTCGCCAAAGACGTGCGAGACGAACAGCAGCATGGTCACGCCACTCGCCCGCAGCGCGGGGGAGATCACGTTCTGTGACACCGCGGTGAAGGGGCCCGAGTGGAGGTACAGGGCGACGATGGTGATCAGAAAAGCCGGCACGAAAATCGGGACCGGGCCGATGTTCAGCGGGGCGAGGAGCGCGATGGTGATGAAGACGGCGCCGACCAGGAAGCCGGCGATGCCGACCTCGAGATGCGCGGCAGGGCTCGTCCTGGCGCGGCGGTCCGCTATCCATCCTCCCGCCAGCGTCCCGATCAGGCCACCGAGCACCAGCACGCCGCCGGAAAGCAGGCCGGCGCTGCTGACCGACATTTCGAACCGCCGGCTGAGGACCGTCGGGAGCCAGAAGGCGTTCGAGGCCAGCACGAAATAGAGGACGGTTTGCGCAAGGATCGCGGCGCGCAGCGTCGGGATGCGCATCAGGTTGAGAAAGGTGCGGAGGGTGGCGTCGGTGGTCCGCTTCACCGCAGGCCCGACCTTCTCCATGCTCCCGCGCAGCGGCTCGCGCATGGTGAAGGCGAGAAACGCGAGAAGGAGGCCGGGCGCCGCGGCGATGAAGAACGCGCTGCGCCAGCCGAAATGGTCGCCTACGTAGCCGCCGCCCGCGTACGCGACCGCGATGCCGATCACGCTCCCGGCGCCCCAGATCGACATCACCCGGCCGCGTTGCTCCTTCGGGAAAAAGTCGGAAACGAGCGACGTGCCCGCCGGGTAGTAGCTGGCCTCACCGATGCCGACGGCGGCCCGGCTGAGGAACAGCTGGACGTAGTTGGCCGCGAGCCCTGAGAACAGCGTCGCGAGGCTCCAGATGGTTACCCCGACGCCGATCACCGTCCGGCGTACGCCTCGATCGCCCCAGTAGCCGAAAGGCAGCGCGGCGACCGCGTAAACCAGCAGGAAAGCGGTGGCCAGCAACCCGACCTGGGCGTCGCTGAGGTGGAACTCATTCTTGATCGGGGTGACCAAAGCTGCGCCGACGTAGCGATCCATGTAGTTGAGGAAGTTGATGCCGACCATGACCGCAAGCACGTAGCGGGCATAGCCTCGCGACACGGGCGAATTCTATTGGCCCGGACCCCGATTCCGAACGGGTACCATTTCCGTGACGCCTCGCGCCGCTTGAGGCGCCCGTCTGTGGGTCGGCTGGGCATTGGTGAGCCTAACGGTCTGTAAAACCGCCCCGAAAGGTGTGGTGGTTCAATTCCACCCCGGCCCACCATTAGCCTCGTCGCGGACGGATGGTGCCTGGTAACCGGCCGGAACGAGCAGCTCTGCGATCCGGTCAGCGACTAGCGAACTTTGCTATCCACTGCTCGGCGATGTCAATCCGGCGCACGAAGTGGACGCCCTCCTGCGACAGCGCGTACTCGATGAAGTCACGCACCGCCGCCGTCCGGGCCGCCTGGCCGCTCCACCGCGGATGCAGTCCGACCGACATCATCCTGCCCGCGCCCGCCTTGCGAGCCTCACCGAGCATGTAGTCGAGTCCCGCCTTCAGCGTTTCGTAAAAGTGCCTCGGCGTCGAGTACGTGGGCGCGATCAGATAGCGCGTGTCGTTGTAGACCTTCGTGTAGGGCACGACAAGGAACGGCCTGCCGAGCGCGGTGACGAAATACGGGAGCTCGTCGTTGGTCGAGTCGGAGTCGTAGATGAATCCGCCTTCTTCCACGAGGAGCTCGCGCGTGTGGAGCGTTGGAAACGAGCGGACCATCCAGCCGCGAGGCCGGTGCCCGACCGTCTTCTGGAAGGACGCGAGGGCACGGCTGATCTCGGCCTGCTCGTCCTCTCGGGTCATCTTGGCGCCGATGACAGTGTCCGGTCCGTACCAGCGATAGCCGTGACCCAGAATGTCGTGGTGGCGGGACCGGAGCCACTGACAGAACGGCGGGTTGCGCTCGAGGGCGAGCGCGCACGCGTTGAACGTCACGTCCACCTTGTGCTCGTCGAAGAGCCTGCACAGTCGCCAGATTCCGACCCTGCTGCCGAACTCGTAGTGCATCTCCGTTCCCAGGTCGCGGGTCTCGGGCCCGTACTGGAAGCTGTACTCACCCCAGCTGTCGTTGACTCCATCGTCGGGGATCGAGTACTCCGCCCCCTCCTCGTAGTTGATGACCAGGTTTACGGCCAGGAGGCCGCCATCCCGCCACTGGATCGAGGGTGGATTGGGTCCGTGGCCGACGAAGTCGCGGCTGAGACCTGAGCTCAATACGCCATCCATCCGCCGTCGACCAGGAGGTTGATGCCGCTAATGTAGGTCGCTGCGTCCGAGGCCAGGAACGAGACCGCGGAGGCGACGTCGGTCGGCTCACCAAGCCTGGAGAAGGGGGTGCGCGACTTCACGTACGCGAGACTCGTCTCATTCTGGCTCAGGTCGCCCGGGGTTCCCGTGACGATCTTGCCGGGGGCCACGGCGTTGCACACGATGCCGTCACGCCCGTGCTCCACGGCGATCTGCCGCGTCATCTGCACGAGGCCGCCCTTGCTGACCGCGTACGCGAAATGGCCTGGCGATGCGACCATCCCGTGTTGCGACGTGATGTTGATGATGCGCCCGCGGGCGTCGCCCCGCAGGGGCTGGGTCAGCATCTGACGGATCGCCGCCTGGCACAGTATATAGGGGCCGCGCAGGTTGACTGCCATGATTGCGTCCCAGTCCTCGTCCTCGGTCTGCAGGAACGGCTTTGAGTGCACACCGGCGAGAGCGGCGTTGTTGACCAACACATGCACTGCGCCGTGGCGTTCGGCCGCAAGTGCGACCAGACGTTCGCAGTCCTCGCGCCTGGAGACGTCAGCCGCCACGAACTCACTGGCGCCGCCGGCGCGCTCGATGAGCTCATCCGTGGGCTCGCCGCCGGCCAGTGGATCCCGCCGGACGTCGGCCAGCACGAGTGCGAATCCGTCGGCCGCCAGCCGCTGCGCCACGGCCCGCCCGATGCCCGAAGAGGAGCCGGTGACAACGGCGCAGAGCGGCATCGGGCGTAAGTATGGCAAACAGCGTTTACACTCGATCCATGCCGGGTGTCGCGTTCGTTGCGCATTGCATGTTGAACCAGAACTCCAAGACGATCGGCGGCGCGCGCTGCGCGGGGATCTACTCGCCGCTTGTCGAGGTTCTTCGCGGTCAGGGCTGGCGGATCGAGCAGATGCCGTGCCCGGAGCTCACCTTCACCGGGTTGAATCGCTTCTGGGCGGTGCGCGAGCAGTACGACACGTCCGCGTTCCGCCGCCACTGCCGCCGTATTGTGTCGGCGGTCGTCGGCGCCATCGAGCAGCATGTCAGGGACGGTCGCGACGTGGTGCTCGTCGGCATCGAAGGCAGCCCGACGATGGGCGTGTGCATTACCAGCTCTGACCCGAAGCGCGCCGGCCGTCCGGACTGGCCGGAAGGCAGCGACGAGCTGGTTCCCGGAGAGGGCATCTTCTTCGAAGAGCTGCGCAGCGAGATGAAGGCCAGGGGCATCCCGGCACCGCGTGTCATCGGTATAGAGCACCAGCTGCCCGGCCACGACAAGCGCGCCGAGAATCGCCGGCTCCAGGCCTTCTTCGGCGAATGACGCTCCGCGACCGGCGTTCGTACCGCGTCGCGATCGTCTCCGACCGCTATCTCAACCCGCCGGAGGGAAAACTCGACGCAGTGCCAATCCTTCTTCAGGCGGAATGGGGAGCGATCCAGCTTCCCGCCGACGACTATCCGAGCGCGGTCGCAAACCCACTCCTCGAGCAGGTCGCCGAGCAGGTCGAGGAATTCTGCCGGCGGGGGTATGACGCCGTCGTCATCGGTCGGCGCGATGGCCTCGACGAGGCGCTCGCGGCGGCCGGGGTGCCGCGCCTGGACCGGATCGATCCGGCCAGCGCGCGCGCTCTTCAAGCATTCCTGAACCGGCGACCGGCTCCCGCGGCCAGGTCTTCGCGCAGGCGCACGGCCGGCAATAAGCGCTGAAGCGACCGCGGCACCCTGGATGACGTGGGGATTTCTTCATGCCACAGCTTGGGATAGGACTCGCCGTTCTGTTGGCAGCCTGGGCAGGGTGTGGGTCGTCGCGATCCTCCTGACCCGCCTCTTGCCCGATGGCGTGGTGAAGTCTTCCATCAGCGTGCTCCCGTCTACGCTCACGTTTTTCCACCGGTTGATTCGATCCAGGTCGGTACCCCGCAGGGCACGGCTCATCCTGCTGGCTGGATTCCTTTACGCGGTCTATCCAGTCACGCTCATCCCGGACTTCGTTCCGGTGATTGGCAAGGTCGACAACGTCCTGGCCCTGGTCCTGGCGCTGCGCTGGTCTTCGTACATGATCCCCTCGCCGGTTCTCCTGGAAGCCTGGCCCGGCGACCCTTCGCAGCTCAAGCTGCTCTTCGGCAAACGCGCGGTCGAGGCCGGCGCGACCGGCACCGATTAGCGGCCGTTCGTTTCGGTGTGGGCGAGCTTCGGGATGTCCTCGAGGAGCCGGATCGTGTACTCGTTTCGGGGTCTTTCCAGGACCTCATCGACGGGTCCTTGTTCGACCACCGATCCCTCCGAAAGAACGACCACGCTTTGGGCGACGCTACGCACGAGCGCCAGGTTGTGGGTGATGAACAGCATCGCCAGGTTGCGCTCTCGCTGTAGTCGCCGCAGCAGCTCGACGATGATGGCCTGGACCGAGACGTCCAACGCCGACGTGACTTCGTCGCAAACGAGCAGGTCGGGCTCGACGACCAGCGCGCGGGCTAGCGCGACGCGCTGACGCTCTCCACCGGAAAGCTGGTCCGGGTAGCGGTTCAGAAAGTCCCGGCTGAGCGAGACGTCCACGAGCACCGCCACAACTCGTTGTTCGCGTTCGGCCGGCGAAAAATTAGAGAAGTGCTCAAGGGGCTGCTCCACGATCTGGCCGACGGTTTTGCGCGGGTTGAGCGATGTATGCGGGTTCTGGAAGACGTACTGGATGCGCTGCAGCGACCCCTTGGTTCGCCGCCTCACGCCCTTCATGAGCGGCTCGCCGCAAAAGTCCACGTTTCCCGTCCAGTTGTCGTGGAGACCAACCACACACCGGGCCAGCGTCGTCTTGCCGGAGCCCGACTCGCCGACGATGGCCACGCACTCCTCCGGGCCCACCCGCACGTCGACACCGAAGAGGACCTGCCGCGCTCCGTAGCGAGCGTTCAGCCTCCGCACGTCGAGCTCGCTGTCGGACGAGCTGCCCGCGTGGCCGGCCGATGCGATTCGGGCGCCGTGGCCATGCTCCACATGCTCGGCGGCGCGCACGCAGCGAACCAGCTGCGTGCCGGCGTGCAGGGCGATGACGGGCGGCGGCGACTCGCGGCAAACCGGGAGTACGTCGGGGCAGCGAGGGGCGAAGAAGCAGCCTTGCGGCCGGCGTCCAGGACGCGGCGCCTGGCCCTCGATACCCTCCAGCACCTCCGAACGTTCTTGGGATGGCACGCACCGCAGCAGGGCGCGGGTGTACGGATGGGCGGGTTCTCCGAAGATCCGCTCGGTGGGTCCGATTTCGACCAGCCGCCCTGCGTACATCACCGCAACCTGCTGGGCCAGCTGCCCCACCACCGCAAGGTCGTGGCTCACGTAGACCGCGGCCACTCCGTATGAGCGGCAGAGCGTCTTGATGGTGTCCAGCACGTGACGCTGAGTGGTGACATCCAGGCCGGTGGTGGGTTCGTCGAGCACAATCAGTTGGGGTCGGCAGGCGAACGCCATCGCAATCGCCACGCGCTGCTGCTGCCCACCCGAGAGCTGGTGTGGGTAGCGGCGCAGAAACTCGGGCGAGGCGTCCAGGTGGGCCTCGGCGAGCACCTCGGCCACGCGGCCCGAGTTCGTTGTCTGCCCTTGATCCCTGTGAGCGCCCAGAGTCTCCCTGAGCTGAAGACCCACCGTCAGCGCCGGGTTCAGGGCCGAGGCGGGATCTTGCGGTACGTACGAGACCTTCCCGCCTCGCACCGCTCGAAGCTCGTCGTCTGACATGGTGAGCAGGTCCTGGCCGTCGAGGAGGACCTTTCCGCCCGCCAGCTTGAGCCCCCGGCGCTGGTACGCGAGCAGCGCAAGCGCGACGGTCGTTTTGCCCGAACCGGACTCGCCGACCAATCCGAGCACCTCGCCCGCCTGAACAGTGAAGGACACGTCGTCCACCACGTCGGCGGAGGTCCCGGACAGAACTATCTTCAAGTCCTCGACGACCAGGCGCGACGACAGCCCGTTCACCGTGGCGCCTCGAGCGCGTAAGCCTCCAGCGGTGTGATGCGCTCGGCATGCCGATCCACACCGAGAGCCACTCTCGCGACGGCGTCGCTGAACGTGTTGGTGCCAACGGTCAGCACGGCGATGAGCGCCGCCGGCACCACCACAGCCCACGGGTTCAGTTGCAGCCCGATCCGGTTCTCGTTGATCATCAGACCCCAATTGGGCGCGGGCGGGGGCTGACCGAAGCCGAGGAAGCTCAGGCCCGCGATGATGATGATCGAGTAGGTGAGCCTGAGGCCGGTCTCGACCGTGAGTGGGGTGATCAGGTTGGGCAGGATCTCACGCGCCATGATCAGCCGCGGCTTGACGCCCTGCAGCTCTACCGCCTTTACGAAGTCTCGCTCGGAGATATCCAGCGTGGAGGAGCGCATGACTCGCGCGACCTGCGGCGCATGGCTCAAACCGACGGCCAGCACGATCAGCCACAGCTTCGGACCGATGATGCTCACCAGCATGAGCGCGAAGACGAGCGAGGGGAATGCAAGCAGCACGTCGACCGAGCGCATGATGAGCATGTCGGGCCGGCCGCGCAGGTAGGCGGCGCTGATCCCCGCCGCACTGCCCACCACGACGCCGAACAAGGTCGCGGCGGCGGCCATCAGCAGCAGGAGCCATCCGCCGGCGAGCACCCTGGCCAGCACGTCCCGGCCGAGCGCGTCGCCTCCGAGAGGAGCGCCCGGCGCCGGTCCGGAAAACGGTGCGATGACGAAATCGGTCGGCGAAACCCGCGTCACGAATGGACCGCCGACCGCGACTGCGACGACAAATCCAACGAGGGCGAGGCCAACAGTCCCACGCCGGGTGCGTGCCGCGCGGGTAAGCACCGACAGCCATTCCCGGCGCCGCATGTGGGCGCCGCTCGGTTGGGGAGCCCGATGATCGCCTGTCGCGAGCGGGTCTGCCATCGGCTATCGCGCGATGCGGCGCCTGGGAGTGGCCAGCAGGGCGACCACGTCGGTCACGATGTTCATGAAGACGTAGAACGCCGCGAGGATCACGACGATCAGCTGGATCACCGGTATGTCCCGGTTGGAAACGGCGTTGACCAGCGCCTGTCCTATGCCTGGGAAGTCGAACAAGTACTCCACCACCACGATACCGCCGGCCAGGTACAGCAGATTGAGCCCGATCACCTGGACGGTCGCGGGCACGGCATTTGGCAGCGCGTGCACCAGGAGCACCCGCCATACGGGCAGGCCCTTGAGCCTGGCCATCTCGACGTAGTCGCTTTCCAGCGCCTCGATCATCGCCGCCCGCATCATCCGAAAGATGTACGGCACGATCACGATGACGAGCGTCGCCACGGGCAGCACCAGCAGCTCGGGCCGCTGCCACGCCCAAGTACCTGGTGGGAGGATCGACACCGCCGGCAGCACCTGTGACACCACAGTGGCGAACAGAATCACCAGCGCGATCCCAACTACAAACTCCGGCAGTGCGGTGACGACCAGCGAGACGACCGAGATCGCGTGGTCGAACGGCCGGTCCTTGCGCAGCGCGGCGACCGCACCGAGCAGCACGCCGATGAGCGATCCGATTACGCCGGACACGGTGACGAGCACGGCCGAATTGACCAGCCGTGGAGCCACCAAGTCCCAGACCGGCTGGCCATTGGCCAGGGAGGTGCCGAAGGTGCCGGTCAGCAGGCCGCTAAGCCACCGGACGTACTGTTCGGGTGCGCTCCGGTCGAGGTGGAGCTGCGCTTCGAGCGCGTGGAGCCGCAATGGCGTTGCGTTGTGCCCGAGGATCGCGAAGGCGGCGTTCCCGGGCAGCACCTGGGTGGCGGCGAACACGACCAGCGACACGATCAAGAGAGTGATCACACCGGCCGCCACCCGGCTGACCACGAGGCCGGCGATCGGATGAGGCCGCCGCTCAGTGCCCCGCCCCCTGGTCAGGCGTCCCATCCCAGTCACGCCAGGGCCGCCGGAAGCAGTCACAGGCCGGCTGGGGCTTGGGGCCGCCGCCAGTTCATAACCTGCCGGGGATCAGGTCCAGGCCGGTCGCGTCGGTAGCGACAAGCCAGAAAGTTCCGGTTCGCTGCGACGCCTCGATGTCTGCCGTGTGCGTCGCCGCCACGTACAGCGAGGATCCGTCGAAGATGCAGTTGGTGGCGTGCTCGCCGAGGTGGATCTCCTCGAGCACCTTGCCGTCAGCGGAGATCACCGTGACGCCCTCGGAGATGGTTGTGCAGACGAACGCCCGGCCGTCCGCGGCGAAGGCCATGCCGTCGGGCACGTGGTTGTCGGAAAGCTGGCAGAAGGTCACCGGCTTGCCGTCCTCGAGACGCTGTACTCGATGGGCCATCGACTCCGTCCAGTAGAGGCGGCGCTGAGCGTCAAACGCGATGCCGTTCGGATACACGTTCGGCAGCTCGAGCAGCATCTCGCCGCCGCCTCGGCCGTCGATCGCGAACAGCCGCCCCGGGGAGCGGACGTCGAAACGGTGGTCCTCCTCGGAACCGGAATCGGTGAAGTACAGTCGTCCGTCCGGTCCGAAGGCCAGGTCGTTCGGGCCATACAGCTTGTGGCCGTCGACCTCTGAACAGATGAGCTCGACCCTGCCGTCCTTCCTTACGCGCTGGATGCCGGAGACCGCGCTGTTGTCGCCGCTCCCCGGGACGTTCCCGCCCTGGGTCACATAGACCGCGCCGTCAGTCCCGAGCACCGCGCCCCAGGGCGACCCGCCCATTTTGGCGAAGGTGCCGACCTTGCCCTTGTCGTATACGAGCAGCTCGCCGACGTTTCCGTCGCAGAACACGATGCGCCGGTCCGGCATGACGACCGGTCCTTCCGGAAACCCGAGGCCCGACGCCAGACGCGTTGCCTTCAACTGCTCTCTCGTGATCAGACTCTACGAGATGAAGCCGAAGTGCTCGAAATCGAACAGGGACAGCGGCTGGCCCACCTTGGCGGCGGTGTAGCCGGTCAGCTTGGAGCTGTAGGCGTCGAGCGAATCGATGAAGCAGGGAATGATGTAGCCACCCTGTTTGAAATCGATCTGCTGCATCTGGTGCTCGATGTCTTTGCGCTTGCCGGCATCCAGCGTCGCGTTCGCCTGCTGGTACAGGGACGCATAGTTCGAATCGCTCCAGTGCGTCTCGTTAAACGGTGAGCTCGGCAGGAGCGACTGAGCCACCTGCGCCAGGTACGGCGAGTAGTTGTAGAAGTCCTGCGAGAAAGTCCACTGAAGGTAGTTGGGTCCGAAGAAGGTCGAAGGGTCGACCGATTTCAAATTCACCGTGACCCCGGCCTGCTTGGCCTGCTGAGCAAACACGGTCGCCATCTGGACCATGCCGGTGGCCGCCGGGGACGTGACGAGATCGACAGTGAGGTTTGACTGACCGGCCGCCTTGAGAAGGCTCTTGGCCTGTTCGATGTCCTGCTCGCGATGCAGGGAGCTGTCGAAGTCCGGGTCATATGGCGACGAGACGTCTGCGCCAGCGAAGGCGTAACCGTCCAGTGCGGCGGAAATCAGCTGCTTGCGGTTGACTATGAATCGGAAGGCCTGGCGGACGCGCGCATCGTTGAACGGCGCCTGGTCGACGCGCATGGTGAAAGGCGTGATCGAGCCGGTTTGAGAGGCGACGGTCTTGACGGCGGAGTTGGTGGAAAGCACCTTGAGCTGCGCTCCTTCGAGCGCCCCCGCGGCGTCGATCTGGCCGGCCACCAATGCGTTCTGCAGGGATGCGCTGTCGGCGAAATCGATGATCGTCACCGAGTCCAGGTAGGGCAGCCCCGACTTCCAGTAGTTCGTGTTCTTGATGAATGTGCTTTGTTGACCCGCGCTGAAGCTCTGGAACTTGAACGGACCGGTGCCGTTCGGCTTGGACGCATCGAAGCCGGCGGGCACGATGTACAGGTAGTACCAGTAGGACAGCTGGTCGATGAAGCTCCCAAACGGGCTGGTCATCGGCACTTGCACCGTGAGGCTGTCCACCTTCTTCACGTTGGGGAGATCGACCGGTCCGAGCGGCGTCGCGCCGGTGAGCGGGGCCTTGGGGTCCAGGATGCGCTGGAGGGTGAAGATCACGTCGTCGGCGGTCAGAGGCTTGCCGTCGTGGAAGGTCACGCCCTTGCGCAACCGGATCGTCCATTCGGAGGTCGAGCCGTGGGGGCTGATCTCCTCGGCCAGCACCATCTCGGTCTGGGCAGCGGCGTTCAGCTGGAGCAGGGGCTGATAGATCTGGTTGGCGCGTGCGGTGTCGAGGTAGGTGAGCCCCATGTGGGGGTCAAGCGTGTCCGACGACGAGCCCCCGGTGAGCCCGGCTCGGAGCACCCCTCCTCGTTTTGGCGTTGGCGCTGCCGTGCCGGTGCCGCTGCTGGTTCCACAAGCGGCGAGCAGGGCGCCGAGCGCGGACGCTGAGAGACCGAGGACCGCTGCCCTCACGATCAGCTCCCGGCGCGTGATGCGCCCGGCGAGGATCTCCTTTAGAAGATGGTGTGCGGGGTCATCCATCATTCCTGCGCTTCCCTCCCCTGGCAATACGATCGTTGGCCGCGCCACATTATCCACGCCGCCCGGCGGAATGTCGCCGATCGTGTTCGCTGTCAGCTCCAGGGAAAGGGCGAGTGGCTCACCGGGTGAAGCTTGCCCTGCTCGTAGCGGCTGAACCGAAAGGGCTCCAGCAGCCCCTGCTTTTCGCCCATGAGCTCCTTGGCGACCAATCCTCCGACTCCGATCATCTTGTAGCCGTGGTTGGAGTCGGCGATGACGTAGGCGTTCTCCTGGAAGGCGTCGAAAACCGGAAAGTTGTCCGGGGTGAAGGCTCCGATCCCGCCGGTCGGCGCCTTGTGGTACAGGCCTCTCTTGCCTTCGAAGCGCTGGTGGCAGTGGGCCAGCCCAGATGTCCACATGCGCTCGAACTCGGGGCCGACCACGAACTCCTTGCTCTTCGGTCCGTACGGGTCGACCGCCACCTTGTCGGCCGGCTGCTCGACCTTCCAGGGTGTGGATCCACCCTGGACGCCGCCGAAGTTGAAGTCCGGCTTGTAGTAGATGCCCCATAGCTTGTCCGTGATGACTGATCGGTCCTCGTCGTCGAGCAGCGGCGCGTCCGTGTCGACGTGGATGACAGGCGGCATCTTGCCGTGGCTGTCCATCAGGTAGTTGGGATCGACTCCGAGCGTCCCTTCCTGGAGGCACCAGTACGTCCACATCGGCCGCTCGTACTTCTTTCCATCGCGGCCCAGCACGGTCACCGTGGCCGGCAGCTCGAGCATGCGCCAGATGTCGCGCACCCACGGGCCGGCGCCCACGATCAGGTGCTCGCACGCGATGTACCCGTGGTCGGTTTCCACCCCGACCACACACCCGCCCTCGAGCCGCACCCCGGTCACCCTCACGCCGGGGCGGAGTTCCACGCCCTCGGCCTGGGCCTTGCCGGCGAGGGCGCGCATGGAATGCATGTTCTCGGCGTAGCCGCCCTTCTTCTCGTGGAGGACGGAGGTGATGCCCTTCGCCTGCCAGTCCGGGAACATGTCCCGCATGTAATCGCGGCACTTGTCCTCGCCCTCGATCAGGACGGAGTCGTACCTTATCGCCTGCTGCTCGCCGTAGATCTGGACGATGTCGGCGTGCATGACCTCGGGGCTGATCTGCATGAAACCGACGGGATGATAGTGAAAGGCCTCTTGGTCGGACTCCCAGACCGAGACGTTGTGCGCCATCAGCCGGCGCATTGCAGGCTGGAAGTAGTTGTTGCGGACGACGCCGCAGGCGAGCCCTGAAGGCCCCGCGCCGATCCCGGTCTTGTCGAGGACGAGCACGTCGTCGCCTGTGCCGCGGCCGCGGGCTTTCAGCTCTTTGGCCAGGTGCCACCCCGTGGAGAGGCCATGGACCCCGGCCCCGATGATGACGAACCGCGCGCCGTCTTTCCCTGCCACGAGCCCACATATTATCTGTGGCGTGGGGCGTGACGAAGGGGCGGCCGCCGACGGAAAGGTGGTGATTACCGACTCGCAGGCCATGCTCGGGGCGGCCGTGGCAACGCTCGACGCCGCCGGCGCGAACTACGAGGTCCTCCCCGACGGCCTCGAACCCGGTGAAGTCGTCACCCGATCGGCTGACGCCGAGGTGCTGATCGTCACCTACGTTCCCTTTCCGGCACCCGCCATCAACCGGCTGAGGTCGGCGCGCCTGATAGTTCGCTGCGGCGTGGGCGTCGACATCATCGACGTCGATGCCGCGACCGCGCGAGGAATCTGGGTGGCCAACGTCCCCGATTACGCCACCCACGAAGTGGCCGATCACACCTTGCTCCTTCTCCTGGCGGCCGCCCGCCAGGTGAACCATTTCCAACGAAGCTGGCCCGAGCGCGGCTGGGGATCGACCGAGCTCCCAGCCATTCATCGGCTAAAAGGACGCCGGTTGGGGGTGATCGGGCTGGGGAGGATCGGCTCGGAGGTCGCGCTGAGGGCGCGCGCCTTTGGAATGGAGGTCGTCGCATCCAGTCCGCATATGACCGAGGCACGGCTCACCGAGCTCGGCGTCAAAGGGCTGCCGCTGACCGAGCTTTTGCGAACGAGTGACGTGATAAGCCTGCACACGCCATTGACGTCGCGGACCAGCCATCTCCTCGACGAGCGCGCTTTTGCTCTGATGCGCCGCGGGGTGGTCATCGTAAACACTGCACGCGGGGACCTGATCGACCTGGCCGCGCTGCAGTCGGCGATCGATCGCGGCGTTGTGGCGGCGGTTGCCCTGGACGTGCTCGAGCGCGAACCCTTTCCAGATCTCTCCATGCCGTTTCTTCACCGCGCCAACGTCATGATCACGCCCCATGTCGCCTGGTACTCGCACGATGCCGTCCGCGACCTGGGCGTCCTGGCCGCCGAGGATGCCTTGAGGTACCTACGCGGAGAGACTCCTCGCGGCGTGCTGAATCCGGAGGCCCATTCGTTTCCGCACCGGACTTAGTATTCAGCCGAAAGGAGACGAAGCATGACCAAGACCGACACAGGCGCGAAGGTGGGGCTGATGGAGCGACTCCGGCAGGGCTCCGTGATCTGTGCGGAGGGATACCTATTCGAATGCGAGCGGCGGGGCTACCTTCAGGCGGGCGCCTTCGTCCCCGAGGTCGTCGTCGAGCACCCCGAGGTGATCGCGGAGCTGCACCGGGAATTCGTCCATGCCGGTTCGGACATAGTCGAGGCTTTCACGTATTACGGTCATCGCGAGAAGCTCCGGCTCATCGGCAAGGAGCACCTCCTCGAGCCGCTGAACCGCAACGCGCTGGAGATCGCGCGCCAGGTCGCGCAGGAGACGGGCACCCTCGTCGCCGGGGACCTTTCGAACACCAACCTGTTCACGGACGATCCGAGTTCTCACAAGACCGTGCGGGCCATGTTCGACGAGCAGTTGGCCTGGGCGGTCGAAGCGGGTGCCGACCTGCTGATCGGCGAGACCTTCAGCTACCTGGGCGAGGCGCTGATCGCTGTGGAGGCGATGCGCGCCACCGGGCTGCCGACGGTGGTGACCATGGTCTTCCACCAGGAGCCCAACACTCGCGACGGGTTCTCTGCCACCGAAACCGCAAAGCGCCTGGAGGACGCCGGCGCCGACGTGGTCGGGCTCAACTGCGGCCGCGGGCCGCGCACTATGCTGCCCCTCCTCAAGGAGGTGCGGGCGGCCGTAACCTGCAAGGTGGCGGCCCTTCCGGTGCCGTACCGGACGACGCCCGAGCAGCCGACGATGCAGTCGCTTCGCGACCCCAGCACGAATGTGCGCCCGTTTCCCACTGCGCTCGACCCGTTCGTCTGCACCCGCTACGAGATGGGGGACTTCGCCCGCGAGGCGCACGAGCTGGGCGTCAGCTACCTGGGCGTTTGCTGCGGCGCCGGCCCGCACCACATACGCAGCGTCGCCGAGGCACTCGGCCGCACGCCGCCGGCGAGCCGCTACTCCCCCGACATGTCGAAGCACGCCTTCCTGGGCAGCGACCCGACGCTCAAGAAAGAGAACCGTGACTACGCCGAGCGGCTCTAGCCGCTTCTAGACGCGAGGAGGGCGAGTGGGCCCGACCATGTCATCGGCGCGCTCCCCCGCATACCAGCGCCTGAAGGGCATGCTGGCTGCGGATCGGTGCGTGATCCTGGATGGCGGCATGGCCACAGAGCTTCAGCGGCATCGCTCGACGCCCGACACCGCCGGGTTGGACCGCCAGCTCTGGGGCACATGGGCGCTGTACCGCGCACCCCATTCGGTGCTCGAGGTTCACAGCAGCTATGTCGGAAGCGGCTGCGACGTCATCTCCACGAACACTTGGTCGATCCTCTCGGCACCGGAGGCTGAGCAGCGCCTGGGCGGCCCGACCCCCGAGCGGGCCCACTGGATGGAGATCGCTCGGCTCGGCATTCGCCTTCCGCGGCGCGCCATCGCCGACGCCGGCAAGCAAGGGGAGTGCGCGGTGGCCTTCGCGATCTCCGGCGAGATTAACTCCCCGATGCGCCAGGAGTCGGTCGAACTGCTGTCACGTGTGCTCGAGGAGGAGCCGCCGGACCTGATCCTGCTTGAGACGCTCACGCTGATTCGGGACCCGGCCACCTTCAAGACGGTCGATCTGCTGCTCGAAACGGGGATCCCCGTCTGGCTGTCGTTCAGGCGCTGCCGCCACGGCGTATGCGGCGTGTATGGCCAGCACTGGGGACCGCCAGAAGGCGACTTGTTCGGACGCGCGGCGCGGCGGCTCGAGTCGATCGGCGTCGATGCCCTTCTCATCAACTGCCTGCCCATCGACCACGTTCCGGGGATGATCGGCTGGCTGCGCGATTTCACCGACCTGCCTCTAGGCGTTTACCCGAACCTCGGCCACATGGCCGGTCCAGCCTGGCGCTTCGACGAGCGCATCGGACCCTCTGGTTACGCCGAGCTCGCGCTGTCGTGGCGTGAGGAGGGCGCCCAGATTATCGGCGGGTGCTGTGGAACGACCCCAGGTCACATCGCCGCGGCCGCCGCCGCCCTGTCGTCGACCAGGGCGGGACACAAGCGGCCCGCGCTCCCGGTGATCGAGGAAGGACCCCCGGGGCGTGAGCCGGAGCCCGAGCCCAAGCCCTGGCATGACGACCTCGGCCGCGTCCTCTATCCGCTTCCATTCCCAGAGCTCACGGTCGACCCGGGCGTGTTCGTCCCGACCCAGGGCAGCTTCCTCTGCTGGCGGCACCTGTTTGCGCGCGGGATCGGCGAGGACAAGAACTGCCTGGATGTCGGCTGCGGCTGCGGCATCCTCGCCGTTCAGCTCGGGCGCAACGGCGCCCGGCATGTTCACGCGATCGACGTCGACCGAAACGCAATCGCCAACACGCTGGCCAACGCTTTTCGGAACGGCGTGGCCGACCTGATGACCGCCGAGGAGGTGGACCTATATGAATGGGAGCCGCAGCAGCGCTACGACGTCTGCGTGGCCAGTCTCTACCAGATGCCGGTCAACCCGTTTGAGGAACCCACGGGGCACCGGCCGCTCGACTACTGGGGCCGGAACCTTCTGGACCACTTTATCAAGATCCTTCCGCGTGTCCTCGCCGACGACGGAAAGGCGTATTTCATGCAGCTCTCGATCATCAGCCAGCGGGAGACGTCGCGCCAACTACAGAAGCTCGGCCTCCAGGCGCGGGTGGTCGACTTAAGTTTCTTTCCTTTCACGGAGTCGTTCGAAGCCAACAAGGACCAGATCGAGCGCGTCGAGCAGCGCTCCGATGCGTTCGCGCTGCGCCTGGCGGGCAAGGACGTGATGGTCGCCTACCTGCTAGAGGTGACCCGGTCCTAGACCGGGCCGTCGAATGGCTGCACCAAGCAAGGCGGCTCTGCGCGGATTCAACCGTGAGAGGATCGCCGGCATCGATATTCCACCGGGCGGGGACATTGCCCGATTGCATATCGGTGACCCATGCTTCGCTACCCCCGAACACATCGTCGATGCCGCCGCCGCCGCCATGAGAGCCGGCTACACCCATTACGCGCCCTCGTATGGAGATCCCGACTTGAGGGTCGCGATAGCGAAACGGGCTTCTCATCGTGCCGGAAGGGCAATCGCCTCGACCGAGGTCCTTGTCACGGCGGGCGCGACGGAGGCGATCTACTGCGCGCTGACCGCCGTCCTCGACCCAGGAGACCAGGTCATCCTGTTCGACCCCAGCTACTCCCTATACGCAGCGATCCTGAACCAGATCGGCGCTGACCCCGTGTTTGTCTCGATGACGAGAGATTTGCGTCCGGACATCGATCGGCTGGAGCACGCGGTAACGGACAGAACGCGACTCTTGATCATCAACAACCCGGTCAACCCGACTGGGGTGGTGTTCAGCGAATCGGAGATCAAAGCCATCGGCGAGATAGCCGCAGCCAGAGACCTGCTGGTGCTCGCGGACGAGATCTACGACGAGCTCGTCTATAGCGGGGGGTTCTCGTCGTGTCTCGGTATTGCCGAACTGGCGGACCGATTGCTCTATGTGAACGGATTCTCCAAGACGTACGCGATGACCGGCTGGCGGCTCGGATACTTGGTCGCGCCTCGGCACCTCCTGGAGCACGCTCACACCATCCACAGCAATTGCGCGGCAGCTGTGAGCTGGCCGGCCCAGCGCGCGGGTATCGCCGCGCTGCAAGGACCGGTTGAACCGATCGCCGAGATGGTCGCCGGATATCGCGCCCGGCGCATTGCGCTGCTCCAGGGCCTTGCCGGAACTCCGGGCCTAAGGCCGATCGTGCCAGAGGGGACGTTTTACCTGTACGTCGGTTTCAGCTTCGAGGCGCGGATCCGCGCCGTGGAGCTGGCACAACTCCTGCTCGCGGAGGGCGTGGCGGTTCGCAGCGGGACCGAGTACGGCCCAGCGGGAGAGGGCCATCTGCGTCTGAGCTTCTCGGCGACATTCGACGACATTCGCATCGGCGTAGAACGACTGCATCGGGTGTTCGAGCGCTTATCCGGCTAGGGCCCTGCGAGCTCGTGAACGGTCCCGAGAAGCACGTTCGCGCCGTTGACGAAATCGTCCCAGGCCGTGAGCTCGCGTGGATCGTGGCTCACCCCGCCGACCGATGGCACGAAGATCATTCCGCTCGGGGTGATGGCCGCAAGAGCCTGAGCATCGTGGCCGGCGCCCGAGGGCAGCCGCCTGGTGGTCAATCTGAGGGCGGCCGCGGCTCGCTCGGTCGCGTCGCACATGCCCGGATCGAGTCTCGTCGGCTGCCACCGACCGGCCGCGTCGATCTCGACGTCGACACCTTCTGCCTTGCCACTCGAGCGAATGACTGCCAGCACCGCCAGCTCCATCGCGTCTAGCTCGGCGGCATCGTGCGAGCGGAACTCGAGCGCCAGGCGCGCCAGGCCGGGCACCACGTTGAAGGCTCCGGGTTCCAGATGCACGTCGCCAATCGTGGCCACGGAGCCCGGAAATTCGCGAACTATGAGCTCCCGGACGCCGAGGATGGCGCGGGCTGCAGCAACGCCTGCATCGCGGCGCTCGTCCATGGGCGTGGTGCCCGCGTGGCCGCCTGAACCATGCAGGACGATTCGAAACGAGCGAGATCCGACGATCCCGGTGACCACCCCGATCTGCACTTTCTCGCGCTGGAGGCGTGGCCCTTGCTCGATGTGCAGCTCCAGGTAGCCGGCGAGCGAGCCGGGATCACGACGCGCCTCGCGCAGCCGCTCCTCCTCGAGCCCGGCTTGCTGTAGCCCGGCGACGAGGGCAAGGTGTCCTCCCCGCGCCTCCTCGAGGATCTCGGGCGTCAGGGTGCCGGCGATCGCCTTGCTGCCCAGCAGCCCGACCAGGGTGCCCTCCTCATCCGTGAAGTCGATCGCCTCGAGGTCAAAAGGGAGGTCGGCGCCGGCCTGCTTGAAAGCCAACAGGACATGAAGGGCGGCGACCACTCCCAGGGCTCCGTCATACCGGCCTCCGCCCGGGACCGAGTCCAGGTGGGAGCCGAGCAATAGGGAGCGCGCATCCTGCGCGTGGCGGGCCTTGAGCACCGCCGAGTGATTGCCGGCCGCGTCGATGTGCGTTCCGAGTCCAGCACTTCCTGCCCGAGCCAGAAACCACTTGCGCGCTGCAGCGTGAGCGGCACTGAACGTGGGCCGGCTGACGCCCCCTTCGGGGGTCGCGCCGATCCTCGAGAGGGCTTCGAAGTCCTCGCGCATTTGGCCGGCATCAATCCGTGGTGCCGAATTGGCCGAGCGCAAACTCAGTGCGAGACTGCGGCGGCGGCCAGCTCTGAGACCAGCTTCCGCTCGCGAAAGCGGCTGGGCGTGAACGATGTGATCAGCTCGGGTGAGCGGCCGCTGGTGATCGCCTCGGCCATGCAGACTCCCGAGATGGGCGCGGCTTTGAAGCCGTACGTTCCCCAACCGCAATCGACAAAGAATCCGCCGACGTCTGTCTCTCCCATGATCGGGCTGTAATCTGGGGTCACGTCGCAGAGGCCGGTCCACGACCTGAGCACGCGAAGCGTCCGGAGTCGTGGCAGCAGCTCGGTGGCGTGCCGGGCAGACGTTTCCAGGAAGTTCAGGGTCGAGGCGAAGCTGAACGTGCTGTACGGCTCGATCTCGGAACCGATGAGCATCTCGCCACGATCCGTCTGGCTCACGTACACGTGGAGCGTGGCCGAGACCAGGATGATGTGGAGCATCGGCTTGATCGGTTCCGTCACGTACGCCTGAAGGTTATGCGTGACGATCGGGAGCTCGACGCCGGCCATAGCGCACACCTGCGTCGACCATCCGGCGACCGCGGCCAACACGGTTGGCGCCGAGATGGCTCCACTGTTGGTGCGGACACCGGTCACGCGCCCACCTGCGACGTCGATGCCCATCACCTCGGTGGCCGGGAAGATGTCGACTCCGAGCCGGTCGGCTGCGCGCGCATAGGCCCAGACAACCGCGTCATGGCGGATCACCGCCCCCGGCGGATGGTAGAGCCCGCCCTGGATCGGATACGTAACCCGATTGGACAGGTCGAGCTCGGGGCAAAGCCTGGCGATCTCATGGGGTTCAACCACCCGGCTGTTGACCCGCAGGGCCTGGTTCACCTCGGCCCGCTCGACCATCGTCATCATCGCCCGCTCGGTGTGGGCGAGCGTGATGTGTCCCTGCTGTGAGAAAAGTAGGTTGTAGTCGAGTTCCTGCGAGAGATGCTCGTAGAGCTTGACGCTTCGGTCGTAGAATCGCACCCCGTCCGGGGTCCGGTAGTTGGAACGGATGATCGTCGTGTTCCGTCCGCTGCCCCCGGCGCCGATGTAGCTCCTCTCAAGGACGGCCACGTTACGCACGCCCCTCTTTGCGAGCTCGTATGCGGTCGCGAGGCCGTGCGCGCCTCCGCCGATGATGACGACGTCGTACGACTTCTTGAGCTCGGGCCTCCGCCACATGCGCCAGGGCCGGAGGTAGCGAATCACCGCCAACCCCACTGCTCGAGCGCGCGCCAGCCCACCGGGGTGCCCGCAAGTCGCTGGAGGACCTCCCACGCATAGCGGCCGTGATCCGAGCTCACATATATCTCCACAGCCGGCACCGCCAGGTCCTTCATGACCAGCACGGCGGGAATCCGAGCCCAGCTCGCCGCCGCGCAGCAGCCGGGCAGGACGCCGGACAGATCCTCTTTCATCGTCCGCGCCAGGAAACCCGCGAGGAGCGGCCCGGCGATGAGGAATCCCGAAAGTGCACAGGTCACGTCCGTCGCCACGGCGCCGTCGGTCTCGCCCTCCTGGAGTCCGTGCATGACGTCGCGCTCCGCGGATGGCGCCAGCAGCGCCAAGGCCCAGTCCCGTGCGATCCGGGCGAGCAGACCACCTGACGTCACCGGCGCGGTGTGGAGAGGTTCGAGCGCGGCGCCGGTCAAGAAGCGGACATGATCGTCGACTGCGCCGCTCAGGTGCAGCTTGCCGCGGGCGCTGACGTCGGCGAATCCAAGCGACGTCCTCAGTGCTGAGAGCTCCTCGTCGGCCGATTCGTAAACGGCGGGCACCAACCATGCGCCGCGCCGCTCGAAGGTCGCGCGCAAACCGGCATGCATTCGATGCACCACCGAGCGCATGACAGGGTCGCGCTGTGCCTCGCTCATCCCTGGCACAGGTCCGGGCGCCGCGGTGGCTTCCGTCACGACCTCAACCTCGCACCGTCCGGGTCGTAGAACGGCTTCAGGTGGACTCGCGCCGCGACGATTGCCCCTCCTGACCGGAATACCAGTGGCGTCCCTTCCCCGGCCATCTCGACGGGCACCCACGCCAACCCGATGAAAGCCGACACGCTGTCGCTCCACCGGCTCGAGCACACGCGCCCGACCGGACGGCCGGCGCTCACCAAAGCCGCCCCTTCCAGCGGCAGGCCGCCGCTGTCGACCTTGAAACCGACAAGCCTCTCCTGCAGCCCACGCGCCGCGTCGTCGGCGAGCGCAGCGCGGCCGAGGAAGTCGTCCTTGTCCAACTTGACCATCCAGCCGAGACCTGCGCCATTCGGCGTTGACAGCGCGTCGGTATCCTGGCCCACGATGATGTGCTGCTTCTCGAGCCGCAGGATGCGCTGGCTCTCGAGGCCGAACGGCAGGATGCCCAGGTCGGCGCCCGCCGCGAGCATCGAATCCCATACGTGCACGGCGTATGCGCTCGGGAAATGGACTTCGTAGCTGAGCTCGCCGACGAAGCCGATGCGCAGGATCATCGCCGGCACGCGGCAGATCTCGGCCTGAGCCAACTTCAGGTAGGGAAGCGCGGCCGCCGAAACGTCGGCATCGGTCAGGCGACCCATAAGGTCCCGCGCCCGCGGGCCGGCGACGTTGATCGCCGCATACGACGAGCTGACGTTCACAACCTGCGCGTCCAGACGCCAGTCGGCCATCCACCACTTGATCCACTGGTCGATCGCGTCCGCCCCGCTGGTCGTCGTGGTCACGAAGAACTCGTTCTCGGCGAGCCGCCCGACCGTGCCGTCATCGATGATCACGCCCTGGTCGTTGAGCATTGCGCCGTACCTGATGCGGCCGACCTTCAGGTCGCCATAGCGGTTCGGGTACAGCCTCTCGAGCAGCTCGACCGCGCCGGCCCCGCGAACGCGGAACTTGCCGAGCGTGCTGACGTCGATGATGGCCACGCGCTCGTGCACCGCGCGGCACTCGTCTGAAGTCTCCCGATACTGCTTGGGACGCCGCCACTCCCCTGCCCAGATAAACACCGCGCCAAGGTCCTGGTGGCACTCGTGCAGCGGGCTCTCCTTGCGCGGCTCGAAGTGCTCCGCGGCGAGGAGCCCGAGCTCGACCGGCCGCCAGGGCGCACGAGACGTTGGCACTCCGGTCTCCGGGACGCTGCGGCCCGTGAGCGCGGCGGCGTAGCGCACGCAACCCGCGAGGCAGGACTTGCCCTGGCACGGCCCCATGCTGAGCGTCGTGTAGCGCTTGAGCAGCTCGATGGAATCGAACCCCTCCTCGACCGACGTCGTCATCTCCTTGGTGGTGACGTCCATGCAGAGGCACGCGAAGGTCTTGGCCTTGGTTGCGACCACCTCGGGCAGCGCGAACGACCCGCGGCCGGTGACTGTGCCGATCGCCTCGATGCGGTCGGGGAGGGCGTCCGGGACAAAGGCCTGGAGGAATTCGTCGTAGCGCGACTTCGCCCCTGCCTGGGCCAGCAGGCCCGAGGCGGGGACCACCGGCCCCGCCATCACTACCAGGTCGCACTCGCGGCGCCGTTCGGCACCGTGCTCACGCGCGACCAGTGCGCGCACTTGCTTGCCGCCCTCAGCCCGGATCGGCACTGCGCCCTTGCGCCAGTCCAGGACGGTGACGCGGGCGCCGGCCTCGACAAGCATCCGCTCGCACTCGTAGCCGCGATCGTCGCCGGTCAGCACGACCGCGACGCGCCCGGGCAGCACCCCGTACAGCCTGATCAGCCGCTCGGCAGCCCCGGCGAGCATGACTCCAGGGAGGTCGCTGTTGCCGAACCAAAGCGGCTGCTCCAGGCCGCCCGTGGCGACCACGATCTTCCGGGGCCGGATGCGCACGAGTCCGGCCGGTCCCGCCGCCGCCACCAGGTTGTCCTCGAAGATGCCGAAGGCAGTCGTGGAGGTGCGGGCCTCGACACCCGCCTCAACGACCTCAGCGCTCAGACGCTCTGCCTCTGCGGGGCGCGTGAACCGTAGCCGCCCTCCTAGCGCCGGTTCGGATTCGACCAGCACGGTGCGAGCGCCGGCGCGGGCAGCCTCGACCGCGGCACCAAGCCCGGCGGGCCCGCCGCCGATCACCAGCACGTCGCGGTGGAGGGTCGCCGCCTCGTAGTCACGCCACTCCAGGTCTCTGTCCGGAGGCTCGCCGATGCCGGCGGCGCGCCGGATGAACGGTTCCGCGACCGGCCACATGAAGCGCGGCCGGTAGAAGGACTTGTAGTAGAAGCCCGGGGGGAAGAACACCGAGAAACGGTCGACCGCCCGCAGCAGATCGAAGTCGACCGACGGCAAGCCGTTCTGGCGCCGCACGCGCATCCCCGCCCTCACGGGCGTCTGGCAGGCCTGGAGGTTGGGCACTCCGTCCACGCGAACCATGCAGTTCGCGCACGCTCCGGACATACAGAGCAGTCCCCTGGGTCGGTGGTACTTGAACGAGCGACCGGTGACCATGACTCCGGCGGCTGCCATGGCCGACCCGATCGTGTCCCCCTCGAACGCCTGCGCCGGCGTGCCGTCGAGGAAGAAGCTGACAGGTCGGCGGCGGTCGATCGCCTCTCCGGCCGCCGCGGCGATTCTCTCGGTCATCGCACCCTCCGCGAATCTTCCGGCCAGTAGCTGTCCAGGAACTTGTTGGTGACGGTGTCCCTTCGGGCGAGGAACCATGAGTGGCAGCCCGCGCGGTGATACCACCACTCCTGCTGAGTTCCGCTCGCGTTGCGCATGACGTACAGGTACTCGGCGAGCTTCTCGATCGGGGCGTCAGGCTTGGGTCGCGCCTTGGTCTCGCCGCCGTAGGAGAACTCGGTGAACTCCCTGGGTCCGCAGTTGGGGCACGGGACGAGGAGGCTCATCGGAAGCCAACAGCATACTGACGCCGGCGCCGCCGCCCGGTGCGACCCAGTCTGGCCACTCCCATGGGCTCTTGACTTTTATCTGCATACAGTTAGACTCCTTCCCAGTAGTACACAACTTAACTATCTCGGGCCATTGGGAGATGACATACATGGCTGACAAGGTCTCTACTGTTTTGGTGACAGGGGCGACCGGCACGGTTTCGACCGCGGTGCTGGGAGCGCTGAAGGGGAAGCCCGGCCTGCGGCTCAGAGCCTTGGTTCGGGACCCCGCCAGGGCCGAGACGCTCAAGAAAGACGGCGTCGAAGTCGTGGCCGGCGACCTGGAGGAGCCCGACACGCTCGCAGAAGCGTTCGACGGCGTTGACATTCTCTGGCTGCTGACGCCCGCCTCGGCCCTGGAGCCTTCGATGGGCTCCAACGCGATCCTGGCCGCCAAACGGGCGAAGGTCAAACACATCGTGCGGAACTCCGCCATCAAGGCCGGCCATGATGCCCCCAACAGGAACGGCCGTCTGCATGCACTCGTCGAAGAGGCGGTGATGGCCTCGGGCATCCCGTGGACGATCCTGCGTCCCCATTACTACATGCAGAACCTCCTCAGCTCGGCCAACTCGGTGGCCTCGGACGGCATGCTCTACATGAACCTCGGCCAGGGCCGCCTCGGGATGATCGACGGCCGCGACGTCGGCGTGTTCGCGGCCAAGGTCATCGAGCACCCGGACCGGCATGCCCGAAAGACCTACACCCCGACCGGTCCCGAGCCGACCACCATGGCCGAAGCGGCGGACACGCTACGCCAGGTCCTGGGCAAGCCCGTCACCTACGTCGCCCTGCCGCAGGACGCCGCGCAACAGGCGATGCTCGGCTTCGGTCTCTCCCGGTGGTTCGTTGGGAATGTGGTGGACTACGGCCGGGCGTATTCCGAGGGGTGGGGAGACTTCGTCACGACAGATTTCAAGGACGTCACCGGCCACGAAGCCCGCTCGTTCAAACAGTTCGCGACGGACTTCGCGCCTGCCTTCGGTGGCTCGAAGGTGCCCGCTGCGCGTGCCTGATACGGAGGAGGTGGACTGATGTCGAACGAGTTCTTCGCGCTGGATGCTGAGGGCGGCGATCCGATCTGGTACCTCCAGGTCCTGATGACGATCAAGGCGAGCGGCGACAAGACCGGCGGCGCCCTGGGCCTGCTCGACTTCAAGACGCCGGCGGGACAGACGCCCCTCCACATTCATCACAAAGAGGACGAGGGTTGGTACCTGCTCGAGGGCAGGATCGCCTGCACGTGCGGCGACGAGACGGTGACCGCTGAGCCGGGGTCGTTCCTCTGGCTGCCGCGTGACATCCCGCACCGGCTGCGCTTCGAGACCGAATGCCATCTCCTGCAGATCGCGATCCCTGCAGGTCTCGAGGTCTTCCACAAGAAGATGGGCCAGCCGGCGCCGCGCATCGAGCTCCCGCCGCCCGGGCAGGTGCTGGACACCGAGAAATACAAGCGTCTCGCCGCCGAGCACGGCCTCGAGATCATTCAGCTCCCCCAGTGGGACAAGAAGGAGGAAGCCAAGCGATGACAGTTCTCGAGTACGACACATTCACGGCCGGCGCCGTCGACCCGAGCAAGTGGGTGCCGCTGCAGCTGCCGACACCCGACGGGAGCATGTGGTCCTACGGCGATCCACACGCCGAGGTCGAGGCCCACGGCGGGACACTGCAGATCACGGTCAACCCATTCCGGCTGAAGCATGACCACGTACACATGCTCGACGACCCCAAGCACCTGCTCGTCACGCCGCAGCCGATACCGATCCCGGCGACGGGCGCGCGCATCTCGGCGGAGATGGCCTGCGAGAACTACAACGGCAACCCGGACGACATCACAGACGGATGGATCGGCCTGGTCGTCGGCGATTTCTCGACCGGGATGATCTTCGACTGGATGCTCAGCGGGACGCGCGTTGGCGCGCTCTACGAGCGGCTTCCGATCCCCGGGGTGACGCCCGAGGGCGGCTCGTTCAGCTATCTCGTGCAGTCGCCTTTTGTCGCGATCAACGCGCCAGGCGAGTTCAAGTCGTACGAGATCGCACTCAACCCGAAGGCGCGCTCGGCCGAATGGAAGATCGACGGCCAGGCCTTCTACCGCACCGAAGGCATTCCGGTCGAGGTTCAGTCTGTCACCCTCGGCTTGATCGTCTGCACGTTGAAGCCAGTTGGCGCGAAGGGCAGCACATCGGTGCATGGCCAGGGCGCGCGCGGAAGCTGGCGGCACCTTAAGGTCACAAGCGGATAGTTAGAACTCAGGTTCCCTCGAGCGCCGAGAAAAGCTGCAAGGCGGTGCGCACGAGCGCCGGCTCACGCTCCGGAGCGATCTGCGCCATCAATGTGAGCGCGGCTCGCGCCGAGTGGCTCGCGACGAGCGACGCGGCCTTGCCTGCGTTCTTCGTCTTGCACGCGCGGAGGATTGCCTCGTGCTCCTCCTGCAGGCGAACTCCGCTCTGGATCTCCTCGGTCTGGAACACGCGGCGGAAGCGTTCTGCACGGTCGAAGTACGTCGAGAGGGTGCGCGCAAACTCGCGTCCCGCCTGCGGGATCAGCGCGCGGTGGAATCGCCGGTGCGCCCGTGCCCACGTCTCTGTGTTGGGGTCGGAAGCGTGCTTGCGCATCTCCTGCACCGCGTCGGCCAGCTCTGCGAGTCTGGATTGGTTCAGTAGCGGAACCGTGACCAGCACGCCGGCCGCCTCCAGCAACACGCGGCACCCGTATACGGTGTCGACATCGCCCACGTCGAGCGCGGTCACGTGCGTGCGCCGGTTGTGCTCCGATTGGACGATACCCTCCGCCTGCAGCATCCGCATCGCTTCGCGCAGAGGCGTCCGGCTGACGCCGAGGCGCTCTGCAAGCTCGACCTGCGAGATGCTGGCGCCGTTCGGGATGGCGCCGTCGAGGATCAGCCGCCGCAGGTATTCGTGCAGCGAGCCTGGCGTTGCGCGGCCATTGCGCCGGAACGGTTTGATGGCATCGAGCGAAACGCTGGAGCGTCGCCTGCGTTGCGGCGTTGTCATCGCAGCGGACAGTGTATGCAGTTAACAACCATGCGCCGCATCGACGTCCACTGTCATCCCAATACCGTCGAGTGGTTCAATGCGATCACTCCATACGTCGAGGCCCTGCGTACCTACTGGCATCGACCGTGGGCTCCGCTGCAGGAGGAGCAGGTCATCGAAGAGCTGCGCCAGGCCGGCGTCGAGGTGTTGATGGTCGCCTTCGACACCGAAACTGTCACCGGCTGTCCGCCGTGCACCAATGACTACGTGGCAGGGCTTCGCGACCGCCACCCCGATGTGGTGCTGAACGCGTGGGCGTCGGTCGATCCGTGGAAAGGTCCGACGGCGGTTCGGGAGGCCGAGCACGCAATCAAGGACCTCGGTCTCATCGGCTTTCACTTCCATCCGATCTGCGGCGATTTCTCGGTTGACGATCCCAGGCTTCGCCCCCTCTTCGACAAGATCACCGAGCTCGGCGTGCCGGTGCTCATCGACGTCGGCACCACCGGAATGGGCGCCGGCGCGCCCGGCGGACTCGGCCGGCGCCTGAAGATGTCGCGACCTCTGCCGGCGCTCGATGACCTTGCGGCCGACTTCCCTCAGCTCCGGATCATCGCGGCCCACCCCGGATGGCCGTGGACGGACGAGGTGCTGATGATCTGCCTGCACAAGGGCAACGTGTTCTGGGAAACGTCCGGTTGGGGTCCTGAGTACTTCCCAGAGACGCTGAAGCACGACATCCCACGGCGGCTACAGGACAAGATGATGTTCGGCAGCGACTACCCGAGCCTGACGCACAAGAGGCTCTTCCAGGGATGGGCGAAGCTTGGCTACAGCGATGAGGTCATGGATAAGGTTTTTCACTCGAACGCCGAGCGCATCCTCAATCTAGAGCTGGCAAGGAGAGCGTGATGATCGCAGCGATCGGACACGTTGCGCTCCAGGTTCCGAACCTGGACGAGTCGGTGGCCTGGGCGACGACCGTGATGGGCCTGCGCGAGGTTGCGCGTGACGAGAAGACCTCCTATCTGACGCAGGGCGGCGCGCATCACTCGTTGATCTACATCGAGGCCGGCGAAGGGGCTCTCGATCACGTCTCACTCGAGGCCCGGGACGAAAGCGCGCTGCACGAGTTGAACGACCGCCTCGCGAAGCACGGGGTGCGCTTGATCGAGCACGAGCGCGAGCCGGCGGTTAAGCAGTCGATCCGGTTCGAGGGTCCGGACGGGCACGTGTTCGAAGTCTTCACCGGCATGGCCCAGGACCAGCCGCGACACACAGGCCGCGGAGTCCAGCCGCGCAGGTTCGGCCACCCGATGCTCAAGTCCGAAAAGCCGCGCGAGACGCAGCGTTTCCTCGAGCAGGTGCTCGGCTTCCGATTATCCGACGACGTGGGGGATGGGACGCTGCTATTTCTTCGATGCAACGCCGACCACCACGGAATCGGAATCACGAAGGGCGGCGAGGGGCTTCACCATTACGCGTGGGAGGTCGAGAACCTCGGCCAGCTCGGACTCCTTGGCGACGTTCTCGAGAAGAACAACGGCCGATTTCTCTGGGGGCCAGGCCGCCATGGCGCGGGCGGCAACCTCTTCACGTACCACCTCGACCCCGCCGGCTGCGTTGTCGAGTACTACGCCGACCTGATCAAGATCTACGACGAGGCAAACTACCGACCGGGGAAGTGGGAGATGTCGGACTACCGCTTCGCCAACCTGTGGGGTCCCGGGATTCCAGGCCACGAGTTCTTCGACGCTGGCGCCAAGCTTCCGACGTCAAGGGTTGCCGCGAAGAAGTGAAGCCATGGAGCCTGGTGGCTTATCGCACCGGGACAGGCGACGAGCGCGCCGGCGCACTCGTCGAGGACTGTGTTGTAGAGCTGCCTATCGCCGCGTCCGGGGTGTTCGAGCTCATGGAGCGCTGGGCCGAGGTCGAACCGGTGCTGAGGGCCTTTGATCCAGCCGATGCCGCGCAGGTCGAGGACGCACAGCTCGAGCTTCCGCTGCGCTATCCGCGAAAGGTTCTCTGCTCGGGCGCCAACTACCACCGGCACATGCGCGAGATGAAGGTGAATCGCCCCGACGAAGCTCGCCCATATTTCTTTCTCAAGCCGCCGACCACGTCGCTGGTCGGACCGGGCAAGCCGATCGTCGT
>WNFC01001832.1_pt1 | contig 37924 bp, 29 predicted proteins | sample 5400541 | NCBI WGS metagenome assembly WNFC01 (sample SAMN13153342, study PRJNA577476) | soil metagenome | isolation source: 120 cm saprolite under Douglas fir tree site 2 hole 2 replicate 1 | place: USA:California | collected 2015-04-18
GGCCAAGAGTTCCTGGTGACTCGTGACTGGTGATTGGTGGGGGAAGGAAATCGAAATGAAACGCCGAGACGCTGAGATCGCAGAACTATAGATTCCGGAGTGGAATATCGAGGATGGCGGCTGAAAATCACAACTCATGATAACACGAAAGTACCGTAAGTGTCAAGATAAATCTTAGGATCCGGAAACGATTGACGGGGAAGAAGATAGCGGCAGACCGGCGGAAGGCTGAAGAGTCGGGAGGTGGTGCTTCCTGGCATTGCGGAAAGGAAGTGCCACCGGCAAAGCCTTCGCGTCTATTGAGCAGTATGAACATCATGGCCGAGGCCTGTTAACGGGATCGCCAGACTGAAAGGAAGATTCTCGTCCAGCTTGATTTTCATCGAATGTGAGGGACTTCCGGCACGGGCAGATCTTCTTCCGCCGACGCGGCAGCGAAGGCGATGGCGGCCTGGACGTCTTCCGGTTTCAGGCTGGGAAAATCGGCAAGAATTTCTTTGGCGGTATCGCCAGCCGCCAAGCAGGCAAGCACGGTCCGGAGCGTAACGCGTGTCCCCCTAAATACGGGCTCGCCTCCGCACGTCTTGGGATCTCGAATGATGCGCTCTTCGTAGCCTTTCCTGTTGCCGCCTTGGTCTCCCATGGCGCCTCCCCTGCTCGTACAAGCCTGATCATATCATGCGGGTGACAGCGACCGATTGTGCGTGTCCGCTCTGGCAAAGATTTCGCAGCTTTGGCGGGCTGGGCTAAGTTCTGGCGAGCGATGCGGGAGTGCGACTCGTCGCGTCAAGCGCCATATCAGAATCATTGCTTTGAGGCAGCATCTTGGCGCAAGCGGCAGGCGAGCCAGGCCATGGTGGCGAGCATGCCGAGCCAGCCGAGGGTGCGCATAATGCCGCCGATTTTCTGGTCGTGGGCGAGGAGTCCCCATTGGCTGAAAAGAATCGTCCAGTCGCTCTCCTCGGAGCCGACGAGGGGCAATGAGGCGCTTCGCGCGTCGGCCATGTAGGTGCCGATGTAAGGGAAATTTTCGAAGAACCAGAAGCTGGAGAATGCGAAGCCCGTGGTTTCGCGTTGCCAGAAGAAGTAGCCGGCACACAAGAGCGGGACGAGCAGTTCGCCGAGCGTTCCGCCGAGGATCATGATGGTGTTGCCGAACCAACCGAAGAAGAAATGGCCGCCCTCATGAATGATCAGATTGACGTAATCGAGGATGAGGAATCCGGAGCGGTCAGCGAAGGCGTAGAGAAGGAAAAGAGCGTAGAAGCAGAGCCAGGCAATTCCGGCGAGGCGCGAAACGGGCTTCCAGTCGCCGAATTTGTCTTCGAGGAAGGCCACTGAGGCAAGCGTAGCAAGCGCGTTTCGGAAGGAAAAGAAATAGCGCGTTTTTCTTGGAAAGGATTCGTCAAATCGAGTACTAATGCGCTGGGTCGGTGCTTCTGGCGCGGTGTCGACACCGGGCAAACCGCCAGCAGGGATGCTGGCGCTACCAAGAGCGGGCGATACGGCGCATGGGGAGCGGGGGGAAGAACGGCCCGCCTCCCCGACAAGAGTCGGGGTAAACGCCAGGCCTGCCCTACTTGTCGATGGCGGCGAGGGCTTCGTAGGCGGCTCCGAGGAGCGGGGCGGATTCGTTGAGGACGATGGAGACGGGGATGTTGCTGAGGAGGCCTTCGAATTTCCATTTGTCCTTGAAGGCGTGGAAGAAAGTGCCGTCTTTCATTTTTTCGAGGATTTTGACGGCAATGCCGCCGGCGACGTAAACACCGCCGAGCGCCAGAACTTTCAGCGCGAGATTCCCTGCTTCGGCGCCATAGATGGCGGTCCAGAGATCCAAGGTGTCGGAACAGACGCGGCAGGACTTGTCCAAACCGCGCCGGGTGATCTCCGGGGCAGGATCGGCGTCGGGATCTTCGAACGACGCGTGCGTAACTTTCGGCGCGAGAAATTCGTGAATCGTGCGGAAGCCGCGGCCGGAAAGAATGAGTTCCCAGCTTACTTGAGGATAGCGGCGGCGCATGAAGCGCAGCAGTTCGATCTGCTGCTCGGTGTGCGGCGCGAAGTCGGAATGCCCGCCTTCGGAAGGCACAACGCGGTAGCGGCCGCCGTCCCAAACAAGAATCGACTGGCCAAGACCGGTACCCGCCGCGAGCAGTGCGCGGGTTCCGCCGGGCTCGGGGTTTCCTGGATTCAGGACGCAGAAGTCTTCGGGCGGAAGATGCTCGATACTGTGGCCCGTGGCGCCAAGATCATTCAAGAGAACGACGTGCGGAACATTCAGCACTTTGATGAGAGCCTCGGTATCGACGATCCACGGAAGATTGGTGGCTCTGACGCAGCCATTGATGACGGGGCCGGCAATGCCGAAGCCTGCGGCAGCGATGGGGGCCTTCCCCAGATGTTCGGCCGCCTGACGCGAGAATTCCTTGACGATGCGCTCGAATTGCGCGAACTCCTTGCTTGCGAAGCGCTGCTTGAAGACGGGCGTGAGAGTGCCGCCTTCTTCCGAGAAGAGCGCCAAATTACACTTCGTCCCGCCAACGTCCCCTGCAAGGATCACCTGTTCCCCCTACGCCGGTATCTAACCTTATTTTACGTGAGGTGCTGCAATTACGGGTTGTACCACTGTCTGCCGTCACGTTCGAGCAGAAGATCGGATTCTTTTGGCCCCCAACTCCCTGCCGGATATTCTGGCACGGTGGCGCTCTTGGCGGCACTCCAGACATCGAGGATGGGATCCACCAGCGACCAGGCGGCCTCGACGCTGTCGCCGCGATCGAAGAGCGTGGCATCGCCGCGCACGCAATCGTTCAATAGCGTCGCGTAGGCGCTGCGCGTCGCGTCTCCAAAACCTTCGCGATAACTGAAATTCATGGTGACGTTCCCGATGCTCATTTCGGTGCCCGGGCGCTTTGCGCCGAAGGAAACCGAAATGCCTTCGTCCGGCTGGATATTCAGGACGAGACGGTTGGGCTCAATTTCTTTTTCGCGGAAAACGATGTGCGGGGCGCAGCGGAACTGGATCATGATCTCGGTGGTGCGCTTGGCGAGACGCTTGCCGGTTCGAAGATAAAACGGAACGCCGGCCCAGCGCCAGTTGTCGATCAATAATTTACCGGCGACAAAGGTCTCGGTCCTGGAAGCCGGATTCACGTTGGGCTCTTCGCGGTAGCCGGGCACCGGCTTATCCCCGAGGTTTCCGGGAGCATATTGTCCGCGAACCACTGCTTGCGCCACCATTTCCAAATCGAAGGGCCGGATGGACTGCAGCACCTTCAGTTTTTCATTGCGCACGGCGGTGGCATCAAACGAAGCGGGAGGTTCAACGGCCACCAGTGACGTCAGTTGGAGAACGTGGCTCTGAATCATGTCGCGGAGCGCGCCCGCCGTTTCGTAAAAACCGCCGCGGCGCTCGACACCTAGCGTTTCCGATGCGGTGATTTGCACGTGGTCGACGTAATTGCGGTTCCAAAGAGGCTCGAAAATTCCGTTGCTAAAGCGCAGCACGAGCAGGTTCTGCACGGTGTCCTTGCCCAGGTAGTGATCGATGCGGTAGACCTGCTTCTCGTCGAAAACATTGAGGACAATCTGATTGAGGGCCTTGGCTGAGGCCAGATCGCGTCCGAAGGGTTTCTCAATGATGATACGCACCCAAGAGTTCGGCGAGCAGGGATGGGCGAGTCCCGCGCGGCCAAGCTGTTCGACGATGTCTGGATAGACCTCTGGCGGAGTGGAGAGGTAGAAGAGCCGGTTGCCGCAAAGGTTTTTGGCAGCTTCCACCTCCGTGAGGCGCTTGGCAAGCTGTGCATAAGCTTCGGGGTTGGCGTAATCCCCAGGGCTGTAAAAAAGGTTGGAGGCGAATTCGTCCCACTGTTTGGGATCGATGGGCCCGACTTCGGAGATGCTCCTGGCGGCGTCGCCCAGAGTGGTGCGAAAGGCGTCTTCGGACATGGGCGTACGCGCAAAGCCCACGATGGCGTAACGCGGTCCCAGCGCATTGTGAATCGCCAGGTCGTACATCGCGGGAATGACTTTGCGCTTAGCGAGGTCTCCCGAGGCCCCGAAAAGAACTACCGTGCAGGGCTCAACCACGCCGCCGTAGACTGAACCGGAACGACCCGTATCCCCAGCCATCTTCTCTGCCTCCGCCAAGTTGCGCCCTGTTCAGATACCTGATGCGGCGTTCAAAACTATACCTCAACCCCATTCTTTCCAAGCTCCGAACGCAATTGCTCCGCGTTCTGATGGTGAATGGTGTTCATCCCCAGGCGCCGCGGGCTTTCCAGGTTCAGCGGCCGGTCATCGATGAAAAGACACTGCTCCGGCTGGCGCTGCGTGACTTCCAGCGCCACGCGAAAGATCATCTCCTCGGGCTTCCGGGATCGAACATAACAGGAGCTGAAGAAAACCAGAAAATTCCTTCGAAGGTCGAAGGCCTCAATGCGGTACTGGTTAAGCTCCAGCGGCTCGTTATTGAGGGCACCGATAAAGTATTTGCCGGAGCTCGAGAGCTTATCCAGAATTGCGCGCGTCTCCGGGTATTCCTTGGACTGCGCGAACATGAAGGCGGTGAACTCCTCGCGCGAGAAGCCGCGCGGGCGATAGAACAATGTCCGGTCGAGATATTCATTCAAAGTGATCTGTCCGGAGTCGAAGGCCGGGAAGGAGAGATCGTGGCGATCCTCAAATTCTTCCCAATGCAGGTGAAAAGCGTCTGCGGCTTCTTTTCGTGATCCGCGATCCCAGCCATTTGTAAGGATGACGCCGCCGATGTCCCAGAACAGCGTGTTGATCTCAGCCAAGCGCGCAGCTCCTCTAATCCTTGCGTTTATCTTGAGGCCCTACCATTCGATGAACGAGAACGTGAAAAGATGCGAAATTTATGGCGCAACGATGCGAGTCTTCCCGAGCGCATTGCTGAGGATGGTTTCCAGTTGTGTCAGGCCTTGTTCGGCTCCACCCGTCAGATGCAATCGTATTACGGGTCTTCGCCGGCGGCCAAGAGCTTCGAAGTCACCCAGTGCCAGCGCGAGTTGCAACTGGCCAAACGAATAGTCCGCACCTGGAATGGCAAGATCCTTTGCGGGGGCCGCGGTCAACAGCAGGAAGAGGCCTTTTGCGGGGCCACCCATGTAGACCTGCCCGATGGCATTAATATAGCGGGGACCGGGAGTTACCAGCACGGGTATTCCCAGCGTTGATTCGAGCCGCTCACGAATCCGGCGGAATACAATTTTGGGGGCTTCCCCATCCTTCAGAAAGGGTAGCAACGCGATATAGCCTTCCGGATGCCGCAAACCAAAGAAGGTACGCAGCGCCTCAGTCATATTCAGCGTCGAGATCTGCTGGCGCGTTTCACCCTCGGCGTACAGTTCGATTTCTCCCTCCCGCACGCGCACGGTCCGTGCAGGAGATTGGCGCTTGGTTGCCATCTGCTCCAATATCTGCACGGTCCTTGTCCTGCTCTCCCGGATGTCTGGATCGTGGAAGGGATTGACCCCGAGCTGCGAACAAGTCAGCGCGGTCGCAATTTCCCATTTGAATAGCTCGACCGCTAATTCCTCGGGGCCGTTCAATTCAATCGTGACAATCGGCACGCCGGCTACGCGCAACTCGTCGTATCTCCTGCCGAGTTCCAGCCCTTCTTCCCCAGCCATCTTGAGAATGGCGGCTAGGCAGCCACGCTGAAGCATCTCGAGCCCGTACGACGGGGTTCCGAATATCGGGACGATTCCGCGCCCCTTCTTGCCGGTGCTCGCCCCCACCAGATAACCGATCCGGCGCGCTACGGGCTTCAAGCTGTCCGGGCTGAAAAAGACCAGCCGGTCCAGGCCCTCAGTTTCCGCAGCCGCCAGGAAAGCTCCCAGCGATACGGCGGGGTTTGCTTCTTGTGACGCAGAGGGACCGCAGGCATCGCACATCGATTGCGTGCGTGCGAGCAGGTCACTTGGATCCAAACGACAGAGGGCGGCGAGAAAAAAATTGAAATGAATCAGCGATGAATACCGGCCATGGATGCCCGGGGGATCAAGAAAACTGTCAAGGAAGTCATATTCCCCGGCGATCTCGCCCAGGTAAGAATTTTCTTCGGCCAGGATGACAAAATGGCGCGCCGGAGAATGGATACCCAGGGTTTTCAGTCTTTCAAGAAAGTACAAGAGCAAGGAGTGTGTCTCGATGTGCTTGCCTGATTTGTTGGCAAAGACGAAGAGGGTCCTGTCAAGGCGCAGCATCTCATCGAGCGCACGAACAGAATCAGGATCGATGTTGTCGAGCAGGAAGGTTCTTTTTCCGAGCTTTGCAGCGGGCAGGCGCAAAATGCTTTTGGCCGCCAGGTTGGAGTCTCCCATGGTGACAAAGACGACATCTTCTAAACCTGAGGGTTCAATCTTCACAGCGCGGGCGACCACGCGGGCGAGCAACGGCTCCAACTGGCCGGGCAAATCGAGCCAACGCAGATTTCTCTTCACCGATTCTGTTTGGTACGGTTCCGCTGGCCACAGGGAAGTATCCTTGGCCCATAGCCGGGCGAGTGCATTGTTGTCAAAGAAGATTTGTAACTCGCGTCGATAAGCGCTTTCCAGAAGACCTGGAAATATTGCTTGCGTAGGTAGCGGCAAGGCGTCACCTGAGGAATCCTGCAAATCATAACCCTAATCTTACTGTGTTGACTATTTCCATATCTTCGTTGCGGGTCAAAACCGGCCCTGTCTCCGGGACGACAGGACTTGCGCGGACTGGCATGGAAAGACTGCAGGCAACTAGGAATTTCCTCGAAGTTGCAGTAAGGTGAGAAGGAAGAACGCGCGTGAGGAGAAGAACATGGCGAACGAATCTTGCGATCCAACACCGGCACCCAGTGAAGCGGTGAAACCCGGCGCGCGCATGGTGCACTGCGTCAAATTTGGCAAAGAATTGCCCGGCCTGGACCGCATTCCGTGGCGAGGAGAGATTGGCAAGCGCGTCTACGAAAGCGTTTCGAAGGACGCCTGGAAGCTCTGGCTGGAACATTCCAAGATGGTCATGAACGAGTACCGGCTGAATCCCCTCGATCCCAACTCACAGAAAATCATGGAAGAGCAGATGGAGCAGTTTTTCTTCGGCGAAGGCGCTAAATTGCCCGAGGGATACGTTGCTCCCAAGGCAAAAGGTTAATTCCCCTGGTTGGTCATTCGGCGCGTCGCGGGATGTTCGACCGGCAGGCTTGGCGTAATCGTGAACGATAATTTTTCATGGGCCTCGCGGAGCGCCTGCTCGGCTTTTTCCGGCGTGCTCCCCCGCGCAAATAGAAACCCAAGATAGCTCGATCCTTCAGGCCAGGCAGCAATGGCATCGTGTAGCCGCGCGGTGATCGAGAGTTCGGTGATCCCCGGAATCGAACGAGATGCTTCTTCTCCAGAGACGCCTTCCAAAATCCCGCTCTTTGGAACGGGAATCATCATGACGCCGGAGGCAGTTCGTTCGCGTGGCGAATTCCATCCGGGGAGTTCCAGCGCGTGACGAGAAAGCAGCTCTTCGAGCCCGATCGGCTCACTTGCACCGTCGAGGGAAAATCGTAGGGATCGAGCGCAGAGACCGCCGATCGGCCTGGGCGCAACTTCCAATGGCCACACCCCATCCTCGTTGATCCGAAACTCCGCGTGAATTGGTCCGTGAGACAGGCCCAGGGCTCGCACCGCATCTCTCGCGCATTTCTCAATGGCGCGCTGCCCGGATTCGGGAAGCCGTGACGGTGTAACGTAGATCGTCTCTTCGAAGTACGGACCTTCAAGCGGATCGGGCTTATCAAAGATCGCCAAGATACTCAGAGCACCATCCGTGAGAAGTCCTTCGATGGCTACTTCCCTCCCCGGTATGTAACCTTCCACAAGCATCTGATCGAGATTCGCCTCGCGAGTGGCAAGAATCTCCGGGGATTTGAGCAACCGCCGGATACGTACGGCGGCAGCGACAAACTCCTCACGATTGTTTGCGCGCACTACACCCTGACTCGCCGAAAGTGAAAGCGGCTTCAGCACACAGGGATACGAAATGCCCAGCAGCACCGGCTCGGGCGTGGGATCCATGGGAAGATGCCGCAACCAAGGGACACTGAGCCCGGCATCTCGAAAAACTTCTTTCATGCGCAGCTTGCTCCGGCAGGCCTCCACTGCCGCAGGATGGTTGTAACGCACTCCCAGACCGCGCGCGGCATAAGCAGCAGCGGCGGCGGGCCTGTCACCGAGAGCAAGAATCCCGCTGACATCCTGGCCGCGAAGCGCTTCCATTACCGTATAGGCAGCCGCTTCCGGCGTTTCGAAATGCACGGGGATCGCCCGATCGTCCCACGGATCTTCCAACTGGTGGCATCGATCGGTGACGTAAATAAGATGCACGCCCAGCTTGCGCGCGGCATCTTCAAAACTACGCGTCTGGTAACCCAGCTTGCCTGTGAATAAGAGCAGGCGCTTCGCATTTACGCCCGAATCGTTCAACTCTTGCACGTTTCAGCCTTTGACTCTTCGGCTCCTCAACCCCTCGATCCTTTACACAAACGCCTCGGCCTGGGGCAGACTCTCCTTGGCTTGCGCGATGGGGACCAACTGGTCCCGCGTCGGCTCGGCTCAACAATACCAGGGCTCGTTCAGATACGGGATCGCCGCGCGGGAGAGCAGCACAGTCAACGTCGACCTTGGCGCCTCCTGACCCGCTGTTTCGTGCGCGGCGCCCCAGATGCGCTCAAAAATCGCTTGGCGCGACCGCTTCAACTTCTCGCTGGCGGCAACGACTTCTTGAATTTCATCACACAGTGTGTCCACGCGCGGATCAGGATGCTTCCATGGATAGAACAGCGCGGCAGCATCGAACGGCTCGATGAATTCCTTCACCTCGTCCAGTTCCAACAAACGAGAGCCCGCAGGGATGAGGAGTCGGATCGCAAGCTGAATCGGTGCGACATTTTCGATGAGGTCGAGATCGCGCACCGTTCGGAGCAGATCGAGGTAGCTTTCCATTGTCGTCCACGGCGTAAAGGGGACAAAGGTAGGCTGCAAGACCAAGCCAGCCGCGCGGAACTTTTCGACCACGTGCAAGAAATCGGCGCGGGTGTGTCCCTTGTCGAGCTTGGCCAGGACTTCATCGTCCAGCGACTCGACGGCGCTGGTCACAAACAAACATCCGGTGTCGCGCAGCTTGCTGAGTTGTCTTTCGTGCTGGCGCAGGTGTTCGATTTTGATAGTGACGTCGTACGTGAGCTCCGGGAATTCCTCGTGCAGGGCCTGGACAATCGCCATCGCATGGCCGATGCCATTGAAAAAGTCTGGATCGCCGAACGTGATGTGCTGCGCGCCCGCAACAACCTGTTGGCGGATGTCGGCCAGAACCACTTCGCGATCCACCACACGGAAAATTCCCTTGTAAACCGGCACAATCGGACAGTGACGGCAGAGATGTTTGCAGCCGCGGCTCGCCTCGGTGTAACCCGTAACCCGATGGGGGCCCTCCGGCATCACCACATGGGCATATTTCTCGAGCGGCGCCATCCCCGTTCGGTCCGGCACTTGAAAAGTCTGGCGCCCAAGAGACACATGCGACTCCGTTTGCGGCGTCGTTTCGCCGCCGTGGCCCAGCCTGTCAGCTAGTTTCGTCAGTCCCTCCTCGAATTCGCCCCCGAGAATCGTCGATACACCGAGCGAGCGGAGGTAATCCACGTTCATCGGCGCATAGAGACCGTAACAGCAGAGATGCGCGCGGGGATTCAGCTTTCGCAACGAAGGGATAAGCTGCGCCGCCAGCCGCGTCGCCGTATGCATCGGCAAATAAATTGCGACGAGCCCGGAATTCCGGATCGTGGATTCATGCAGTGATTGCCGGGACAGGTCGAGCGCTACGACGTTGTGGCCGCGTTTGCGCAGCCAAGCGGCAGGCGAAGCCAGCCCGAAGGGCTGCCTCCCCAGTTCATAGGTCGAAATGAGAACGATGTTCACGACCATACCAGTATAGCTGCGCGGCGCTTGGATTCAATTTCGGTTATCATAGAGGGCTACGTTTCACAGCGAAAGGACTGTCAGGATGGCCATCAACGCGGGCAATTCTTTCCGCACACGCGACAAACTGAACGTTGGCGCTCAGACCTTCGATATTCACCGCCTGGAATTTCTTGAAAAGCAGGGCGTCGCCGATCTGGCGAAGCTTCCCTTTTCGCTGCGCATTCTCCTGGAGAATCTCCTGCGCTGCGAGGATGGGCGCTTCGTCCACGCCGAGGACATCCGCGCGCTTGCAAGCTGGCAGCCGGGTGCCCCGGAAAAAGAGATCGCGTTCATGCCCGCGCGCGTCCTGCTGCAGGACTTCACAGGCGTACCCGCGATCGTCGATCTCGCCACCATGCGTGAAGCTGTGCAACGCATGGGCGGCAATCCGAAGCGAATCAATCCGCTCTTCCCGGCCGAGTTGGTCATCGATCATTCCGTCCAAGTCGATAATTTTGGCAGCGTCAACGCTTTTGGCCTGAATGCGGAGTTGGAGTTTCAGCGCAACGTCGAGCGCTACGCGTTCCTGCGCTGGGGGCAGACGGCGTTTCAGAATTTCAAAGTTGTTCCGCCGGATACCGGCATCTGCCACCAGGTGAACCTGGAATACCTCGCGCGAGTTGTGTGCGCGATGCCTTACGGCAACCGGTTTGAGGCCTATCCCGATTCGGTGGTGGGGACGGATTCGCACACCACGATGGTCAATGCCCTGGGCGTTTTTGGATGGGGCGTGGGAGGGATTGAAGCAGAGGCGGCGATGCTCGGCCAACCTTCTTCGATGCTTATTCCGGAGGTCGTTGGCTTCCGCCTGCACGGACGGTTGAGCGAGGGCGCGACGGCGACGGATCTGGTTTTGACCGTGACGGAAATGTTGCGCAAGAAAGGCGTCGTCGGGAAATTCGTGGAGTTTTACGGTTCGGGTCTCTCCACTCTGAGCGTTCCTGACCGCGCGACGATTGCCAACATGGCTCCCGAGTATGGCGCGACCATGGGCTTCTTCCCCGTTGACGCGGAAACACTCGCTTATCTGCAATTCACGGCGCGTTCGGCGGAACAGATCGCGCTTGTTGAAGCCTATTGCAAAGAGCAGATGCTATTTCGCACTGACCAGACGCCCGCGCCGCTCTTTAACGACACGTTGGAATTGGATTTGGGAACTGTCGAGCCTACCGTCGCTGGCCCCAAGCGCCCGCAGGATCGCGTCGCGCTGCGCCAGGCCAAGTCTTCCTTCACGAAAGTCGTGGAAGGAACGCCGTCGAAGCATGTCGCCGTCCGAAACAACGGCGACTCGTTTGATCTTTCGAGTGGTGCAGTGGTTATCGCTGCTATCACCAGTTGCACGAATACTTCGAATCCGTCGCTCATGCTGGGCGCGGGCCTGCTGGCGAAGAAAGCGGTCGAGCGTGGATTGCACGTCAAGCCCTGGGTCAAGACCAGCCTTGCGCCCGGTTCGAAAGTCGTCACCGATTACCTGCTAGCCGCAGGGTTGACGCCTTATCTCGAGAAACTGAACTTTCACCTGGTCGGTTACGGCTGCACCACGTGCATTGGCAACAGCGGGCCGCTGCCGGACGCCATCGGCGCGGCCATCAAGGACAACAATCTGATCGCTGTGGCCGTGCTCAGCGGCAATCGCAACTTTGAAGGCCGCATTCATCCGCTGGTCCGCGCGAATTATCTGGCCTCGCCCCCGCTGGTCGTCGCTTATGCTCTTGCGGGACGTATGGACATGGACCTCACGACCGAAGCACTGGGGAACGATCCTGCGGGCAAACCGGTCTATTTGAAAGATATTTGGCCGACGCCGCAAGAAATCGAATCAACGGTTCGTTCTTCAGTTACTTCAGCACAGTACAGCAAGCAGTACAGCGAAGTCTTCGAGGGCGACGCGCACTGGAAGTCCATGCCCATTCCGAAGGGCGACATTTACAAGTGGGACGCGAAATCGACGTACATCAAGATGCCGCCGTATTTCGAGAACATGCCGAAGACCCCTCCGGCGCTCGCAGACATTCACGGCGCCAAGGTGCTGGCCATTCTTGGCGACAGCGTCACCACCGATCACATTTCTCCGGCCGGCTCGATTCCGGTCGAATCGCCCGCCGGCAAATACCTCATCGCCAACGGAGTGAAGCCGCATGAATTCAACTCCTACGGCGCGCGCCGCGGCAACCACGAGGTCATGATGCGCGGCACGTTTGCGAACATTCGCCTGCGCAATCAGCTGGCGCCGGGCACGGAAGGCGGCTGGACGCTCTTCCTTCCGGATGGCGAGAAGATGTCCATCTACGACGCGGCGGTGAAATACCGAGAAGCGGGTGTTCCGCTGGTGGTACTCGCGGGAAAAGAATATGGGTCCGGCTCATCGCGCGATTGGGCGGCAAAAGGCACGCGGCTGCTCGGCGTGCGCGCGGTCATCGCCGAAAGCTACGAACGCATCCACCGCAGCAACCTCGTCGGCATGGGCGTGCTCCCGCTGGAATTCAAGCACGGAGAAAATCGCGAAACGCTTGGGCTGACGGGACACGAAATTTTCGAAATCGAAGGCGTCTCGTCGCTCACGCCCAAGAAACAAATCACGGTGCATGCGAAATCGGGAGACGGCAAAGTAAAGACCTTCTCGGTGATCGCGCGCGCGGATACGCCGGAGGAAGTTTCCTACTACCAACACGGCGGCATTCTGCAATATGTCTTGCGGCAGATGCTCTAACACTCGCCAAATTTCCTGGCCCGCAAGTCCCTGGAAGTCCCCGTCCGGGGACTTCTTTTTTTACGAAGGTGCGTCAGGTTTTTCAAAATTGAAGTAAGGGCTGCTGCGGAGTATGATGCGCAGGCACAATCTGCATAAAACTTTTGGCGTCAGCATTTCATCCCGCAATTGCGAAAGGACATCCGTGTTCAAGCAACTCGTCTGTATCGCTTTGCTGCTGATCGTTTCTGCGACAGGTACACCGGCCCAGCAAACACCTTCATCCCCGCAAGTAACGATCATTCGTGCCGGAAAACTCGTGGACGTGGACGCGGGCCGGGTGCTGACGAATCAGATGCTTCTGTTGCGCGGCGGCAAAATTGAAGCGATTGGCGAGAATTTGTCCGTTCCCGCGGGCGCAACGGTGATCGATCTCTCGAAAATGACCGTGCTGCCCGGACTGATCGATTGCCACACCCACCTGGCCGACCTGGGCGATGCCGAGCCCCTCCTCGTGTTGCAAAAATCCGCGGCTGAAAGCGCTTACGCCGTCATCCCCAACGCGCGCTTCACGCTCCTCGCTGGTTTCACCACGGTGCGCGACGTCGGTGTCTATCGCGCGTTCAACGATGTCGCTCTGCGCGATGCGATCGCCAAGGGGATCGTGATTGGCCCGCGCATGTTCGTCGCTGGCGCTTATATCACGATCAGCGAGGGCGCAGGTGCCATGACAGGGCTCGCGCCGGACATTCAACTCCCTTTGGATCTTCGCTATGGCGAAGCCAACAGTCCTTGGGAGGTCCGGCAGAAAGTCCGCCAGCTTGCGCATCGCGGCGCGGATCACATCAAGATTCTCTCGACGGGCGCAGTGCTCACCCACGGAAGCAATCCGAAATCGATCGAATTCACGCCCGAAGAGCTGCAGGCCGCGGTGGACGAAGCTCGCAACTTTGGGCTGCGCGTCGAAGCCCACGCCCACGCACCGGAGGGCATCAAGAACGCCATCCGCGCCGGAGTCGCCTCCATCGAACACGCCACACTGATTGACGACGATGGCATCGCGCTCGCCAAGGAACACGGCACCTATCTCGACATGGATATCTACGACGAGGAGTGCATTCAGGACGCGGCCAAGGAAAACAAGACGCCCGCGGATTTTCTGGAGCACGACCGCGAACTGGGTGAGATTCAGCGCCGCAACTTCACGAAGGCCGTCCGCGCCGGCGTGAAGATGTCGTTCGGTACGGACGCAGGCGTCTGCCCGCATGGAATCAACGCCCGCCAATTTGCATTCATGGTGAAGTACGGCATGACGCCCATGCAAGCCATCCAGTCCGCCACCAGCAACGCCGCCGATCTCCTCGGTAAGGCGAATCTTCTCGGCTCCCTCCAGCCTGGAAAGTATGCCGACATCATCGCGGTTTCGGGGAATCCGCTCGAAGACATCCGCCTTCTGGAAAATGTAAAGTTTGTCATGAAAGAAGGAAAGACTTACAAGCAGGAGCCCTAGTCGGGCGCCTGGCCACCTAGCCGCACTGCCACAACATGGCTAGCGACAATAAAGAGGCCGGATCTTGCGATCCGGCCTCTCCTAATTGGTGGATCGCCGCTCTCATCTAGAACCGGAACTTCAGGCCGAGCTGAATATTCCGCGGCCCGCCCGTCCCGATAACCGGATTCGCCGCTACTACGTCAGGTGTCCCCGGGACCAGGCCGATACTGCTTGAAGAGCTGAGGTCGTTGTTGAAGGCATTGACCAGGAGACTCCCCGGAATGCCGAAGTTCGGGTGGTTCAGGATGTTGAAAAACTCTCCTCGCAACTGCGCGTTGAAGCGCTCTGTGATGCGGAACGACTTCACGAGGGAAAAGTCCCAGTTGCGATAGTGGGGTCCACGGAAGATGTTGCGGCCTGCGTTGCCGAAACCAAAACAATTTGTCGTTCCAGCGATTATTGGAGTGTGGCAGTTGCCAGCCTCGGTAGTTGGGTTGACAAAGAAATTGCTGATCGGGATTGAGGTATTCACTCCGAAGCCAGGAATGTCCTTCACGTTGACGCCGGGCTTGATGTCCCAACGATCGCTGAACTCGCCCGTCTTGCTCACATCGTTGCTGAAATCAAATGCGGTCCACGGCAAGCCCCCTTGTAGAACGACAATCGAGTTCACTTGCCAGCCTTCCAGCAGTTGCTTGTAGCCTTTCTTCCCGGGGATATCGTAAGTGGTCGAAAAAGTGAAGCGGTTGCGGACGTCCAGGTCGCTGTTTCCGCGCTCCAAATCAGACCGGAGGCTGTTCTGCGGCTGCGGAGCACGGTTGAGCGAGGCATCGTCAATCGCGTGCGCCCAGGTATATCCGAGAACATAGCTGAAGCCGTGCCAAGCCCGTTGCGTCGCACTCACCTGCAAGCCGTGATAAATCGACGTGTAATTGTTCTCCAGCATATTGATGAAGCGTAGGTATGGGAACTGAACGTTGTAGAGACGCCCGGCTTGTTCGCAATGGTTGCAGGCAAGGGTTGCCCCAGTAACAGGGTCCATGATCGTGCTAGCGGAATTCTCCGCCGCAGCGAGCGGATCTACCTGGTTGATATCGCGGACGCTATAAAGCTGAGCCCCGCGATTCCCAACGTATCCGACCTGCAGGGACAAGGAACTGGAGAGTGCTTGTTGGACGTTAAGATTCCAATTCATGACAAAGGGTGTGCGCAGATTGCGCCGCACTCCCAGGATGTCGCAAGGGCTGGCCGGAGAACAGGAAGCGGTCTGGGGAAAGATAGGTGTTGAACCGGTGTTCCAGGTCGGAGTGAGGCTGGGCGATGCGGCAAGGATGGTGCCCCGTCGTAGAGCCATTGTTCACGCCGTTCTGGCCGATGAACGCAGAAATGTGAGGAATTTCGTAGATGATGCCGCCGCCCGCCCGGATTATGGTCTTGCTATTCCCACGGGGATCCCACGCAATCCCCAGTCGCGGGCCGAAATTTTTGTGGTCACCATCATAAGGAGAACCGATGTTGACTTTGACTTGCTCAAGACCCTTCACCGGATCGAAGTTTCCCAGCAGATTGTGTCTTTCCTTGATGGGGCTGCTGTAGTCGTAGCGAAGTCCGGCGTTGACGGTCAGGTGATTGGTGACGCGCCAGTCGTCCTGGAAGAATGCGCCATACGAATTGATGCTGACGTGACGTTCAGAATCGCCCACGAAAATCTGCCCGCTCCCTGGGGCCCCCGCCAAAAAGTCTTCCAGCGCAGTGCTTCCGGCAAACGCGCCACCGCCGCTGAAGAAAACCAGCCCCTTGCCCTCGCGATTGCGAATGTTATCCGTTTTGCCGCGACGAAATTCGCCGCCAAACCGCCATGTCTGGCGCCCTCGGGTGTAGGAAACACTGTCCGAATAAACGTATGTTTCGTTGGGGATCGTCTCCAGCGGCCAGCCCTTGTTCCCGCCTAGAGTGGGTGCGTTGCTTTGCCCAAAACCACTAATGACGATCGTAGGCATCCCCAAATTGGGGGCGCTGACGCCGGTGTTAATCCCGTAGGTGGCCAGCGGATCCTTGTTGCTGTCCACGGTCAGAATGGTCTGGTAGAAACGGTTGTATCCAAACTTCAATTCATTGATCCAGTTTGCGCTCGGAATCCAGTTGTAGTTGAACCCGAGAACCTGCACGCGAAGCCTCGATTGCGAACGCCATGCTGCGGCGTGGACCGGAATGTCCTGTTCGGTCTGCAAACTGTCTCCGAAGAAATAGCGCGCGCCAATCATGTGCCGCTCACTGATGTGGTGATCGAATTTTAAGACAAAATTGTCGCCGCGATTTTGGTTCGGGAATCCCGTCACAAGGTTGGTGTTTTGAGAAGTATTCACCGGAAAGAGACCCGGATACGGGCCGTTGCCCGTGAATGATCCGCACCCGATTAGATTAGCGCTCAACGGATTCAAGACCGTGTTGTTTACGCCAACGCCGGCACACGTAAATGTTGCTGCAGCGCCCTGACGCGCCATGAGCGCAGTGAGCGCATCGGGGATGCTGTTGGCGGGGTCTCCCCCCAAAGAACCCGTTGCCGGCGTAGGGATCAAATTGGAGTTCGCCACAAATGCGCGCACCCCCTCATACGCGCCAAAAATGAACGTCTTGTTCTTGATGATTGGCGCGCCGAGGCTCCCCCCGAATTGGTGTTGTCGAACGGCTTTTTGAGGCGATGGCAGCCCCGTACTAGGATCGATCACGATGTTGAAGAAATTCCGCGCGTCGAAGGCATTGTTGCGTTCGAAATCGTACGCCGTGCCGTGAACGTCGTTCGTACCGGACTTGATTCCGAGATTGATGATCGCGCCGGGCTTCCAGCCGTAATCCGCCGGGGGATTTTCGACGGCGTTGAACTCCTGGATTGCATCAATCGGCAGGATCGAGCCAGGCGTGCCCTGCACGCCTTCTGTGTTGATCATCTGCGAGCCGTAGTACGGATCATTGTTGTCAGCACCATCGAAAATGAAGTTGTTGTCTTCGGGGCGATTGCCGTTCGAGCTGATCGAAAGGAAGCCGCCACCGGGCCCGCGCTGCACGCCTGGCCGCAAAGTCACCAAATTTTGATAGTCGCGCCCGTTCAATGGCAGATCGTTGATGGACTTGTTCGCGAATGTTCCGCCCAGAGTGTCGTTCGTGGTCTCCACCAGCGGAATCTGTTCCGTCACGGTGACCGTTTCCAATACGCTGCCCGGCTGCAGCGTCAAATCCAGGCGGACATCCTTCCCCACTTCCAGCCGGATGCCGCTGCGCTCGAGCTTCTTGAATCCCGTTGCCTCCACCACCAGCTTGTACGGCCCGGCGGGCATGTCTGGAGCGACGTAATCGCCCACCTCATTGGTCTCAAGCTTGCGTGCCACGCCCGTGTCCACGTTGATGATGCTGACTTGCGCGCCTTTGATAAAACCGCCGCTCTGGTCCGTCACGGTGCCCAGAATGCGGCCTTCCTGCGTCTGCGCAAACGCGGTACCAATGGCACTCAGTGCAAATAGAAAAATGGCGATGCTTCGAAGAAATGTCATAACTCCCCCGTTCCCCGTTGAGGCACAAGGACTGTGCCTAGGAATGAACGCCGCGTCCCCAAGCCGTGGCGTCCTCGTTGTTATCGTTTCTACCTCTACGGACGGTACCCGTCAAGGAGCGTAAGGGTGCTATCGAAGAAAATTAGAAATAAATGTGATCGATTTATTGCCGGAATAGCTGAGGCGCCGCGAAGGAAGGTCTTGTCGGCCGGTTGGGCGCCTCAGCCGAAATGGAATGGGGGAGAATTCCTTCCGCTAGCCAGCGCGCTCGGTGATGCGATTCTCTTCCTTGCCGACTGGCCAACGGCTTCTGATGTTCCAAAGCAGGATGGCGCCTACGGCAACCGACACCAGACTGGCCGCCTGCGCATTCGAAAGGCCGAAAAAAGATCGCGGGTTGATGCGGATGAATTCAATCAAGAATCGTGCCACGCCCGTCAGAATGAGGTAGCCGCAGAAGATCTCACCTTTGGGTCGGGTGCCACTGACTGCTTTCTTTCCCATGTGCCACAGCAACGCCGCAATCGCCAGCCAGATAAAAAACTCATAGAGCGGCGTCGGGTGCACGCGCTCCGTCGTGGGCACGACCCCATTGGGAAAGCTCATGCCCCAGGGCCGCGTCGTCGGCACGCCGTAATCGCCGTCACCGGACAACAAGCAGCCAATCCGCCCGATGGCATAACCAACCGCTGCTGCCGGCGAGCATAGGTCCATAAATTCAAGTGCAGGGATCCCAAAACGCCGCGCCAGAAAAATGAGCAACACAAAACCGCCAAGAAATCCGCCGAACCAGGCGAATCCAAAGCGGCTGATCAGTACGGACGGGTCAGCCAGCAACTCGCGAGGATTCTCCAGAACGTGATACAGGCGTGCTCCTACCAGGCCGGCGAGTCCGGCGACGCCGATAATGAGAAAGCCTTCGTCGTGATGACTCGGCTTGCCGCCGCTCTTCAGGTACCCGCCCTTCTGGAATTGCTCGCGGCGGCGGTCAAAATCTGCTTGCAAGAGGTACGCGGCGGCCAAGAGGCCGCTGGCAACCATGAGGCCAAAGGTCGGTATTGTAAGCGGCCCAAGATGGAGAAATGGAATCATCGGTGGCAGAGTGCTTCGCCTTCAAAAGTATACACGAGGGTTCGCTCTCGCTCGAATGTCGCTCTCATTCGAAAGCTGATTTCTCCTTCCTCGTTGCTGAAGCTTCCCGAATCATTTTGCACTCTACATCCGGACACGCAAGACGAGCCCGAGACCCACCCAGATGCCGAATGCGATCCATTCCGCGGGCGAAAAGTGCCCGGGGAATGCGGGCAGAACTTTCATCAGGAAAAGCAGCAAGGAGACGGCAATCCCCAGCCCGGTCACGATCCGCATCGATGCTCGCTTCTCCACGATCCAGAAGGAGAGGCATGCCGCAAACCATCCCAAGGCCGACGCCATCGAACCCACTTCCGTGACGGGAACGAGGAGCGCATCACCCAGAAGAAGTCCGGCCAGCGTTCCTGCCGTAATCCCGAGAATGGCCACGCCCGGTGTCAGGAATTTTTCGTGAACTTCGCCAAACCGTGGATAAATGGAACCACGGCGGCCATAGGCGAACAACAAACGGCTCGATGCAACGAAATTGCCGTTGAAACATTGAAACAGGCCAAAAAGGGCCATGATTACAATCAATCGCACGGGCCACTGTGCTCCCAGCGCCTCTTCGAACGCGATCGCGGTTGCGAATCGTTTTCCAATCAAACCTTGCCAGGGCGCAACGTAGGCCACCGCCGCGACGGCGAGGACGTAGAAACCCGCACCCACGAGAACTGCCATCATGATCGCGCGAAAAAATCCTGTCGAACGGAATCCCGGATGGGCTTCCTCCGCCACTTTGGGCACCGATTCGAATCCGGTCATGAAATACGGCACGATCTGGAGCGTAAGCAGGATCGAAACGAAGGGAGTCGTGCGAAACGCCGGATGAAAATTCGCAGGAGCACCTCGATAGGCGCTGATGCCCAAGAGGAGGACAAACAGAAGAAGCACGATCCCCGTCGTCCAGTTCTGAAAACTGGCGCTCCAGCGGATGCCCCGGTAGTTCAGCACCGCAAGAAAGACCGTAAGCCCCGCGCCCAGCACCAGCCGCGGCAGGAAAACAGGCTGCCCCGCCACTCGATACAATTCGAACGAATTCAGCGATGGAAAGATGTACGCCGCAAGCTTGCCGACCGCCACCGCTTCCCACGGGCACACGATGAAGTACGCCAGCAGCATCATCCACCCGGTGAAATAACTGACCATCGGCGGAAAAACCTGGGCAACGTAGGCGGCCTCGCCGGCGGCGTCCGGAAGCCGCTGCACCCATTGGCCATAAACGTACCCGACGGGCAACAACAGAACTCCCCCTAGAGCAAAGCCCAGCATCGCGCCGAACGGCCCGCTGCGCCCGAGCCAGTCGTCCATCAGGACCAGCCATCCGGCGCCGACCATCGTTCCAAATGCAAGCGCGAAGTAATCGGCGAGGCGGAGTTGGCGCGAGAGAGTGGCCATGAATTCGAAGGTGCGCTCAGATTCTATACAGCTTCTGAGTTTGCGCCACCAGTTTTGACGAGCCGTTAACCTACCGCTAACAAAACCGGCTTAGAACTTTCTGTGCAGGAAAACGGGCTGCGACGCCTTCGAGGCCGCGCCTCCCCGCGAGTGCGTCCGTCCCCTGTGTTTCCATTTGTGGTTTAAGACTGAGAATTCCAAGGAGAGACTTCCAATGCATCATCGCCTTACCAGAGCTATGGCGGTCGTGGCCGCTTCGGCCATGACGCTCTTGCCGGTGTACCCAGCATCCGCACAAGACAAAGACGGTTCCTCGACGAAGACGCCGATCAAGCATGTCGTCGTGATCTTCCAAGAGAACGTTTCGTTCGACCACTATTTTGGCACGTATCCTCACGCCTTTAACCTCCCGGGCGAGATTCCCTTCCACGCCAAGGAGGACACGCCGGAATCCAACACTCTCTTGTCTTCCGGGCTGCTCACCAACAACCCCAACAAAGTGAATCCCTTCCGCATCCCCCCGAGCGTGCCGGTGACCTGCGACGAAGACCACAATTACAACGATGAACAAGCGGCCGCGGACGGCGGACTTATGGACAAGTTCGTCGAAAAGTTGAGCTGTAACGATAAAGTGCTCGGCCCTGCCAGCACCATGGGCTACTACGACGGCAACACCGTTACCGCGATGTGGAATTACGCGCAATACTTTGCGATGAGCGACAACTCCTGGGGCACCACGTTTGGGCCTTCCACTCCGGGAGCGCTCAACCTGGTTGCGGGGAATACGTTTCCTGCGACTTTGTTTCCGACTCGGCCGAACGGCAAACCGGCCAGTGCGTCTGGCAACATCGCCAACGCGATGACGACCGGCGCGATGATCGGCGATCCTCGGCCGTTGCTCGACGATTGCGTGGCGTCAAATCCTAAATTCCAAAACGTTAACCAAATCACAGTGTCGGGTAAAAACGTAGGTGACCTGCTGAATGCCAAGGGCATCACTTGGGGCTGGTTCCAGGGCGGCTTCGCACCGACGGGTGTGGACGCTCAAGGACGTGCAATATGCGGCCAGCATCACACAGGTCTCGCGGGCGATGATGCGGTCGTGAACGCCGGCGACTACATCCCGCACCACGAGCCGTTCATGTATTACCCGCAGAGCACAAACATACACCACACTCGCCCGAGCAATCCGCTCCTCATCGGTACTTCGCAGGACGGGGCAAACCATCAGTACGACCTGACCGACTTCTTCACCGCTCTAAACGAAGGCCGGCTGCCTGCCGTGAGCTACCTGAAGGCCGGAGCTTACCAGGATGGTCATGCCGGCTATTCTGATCCGATCGACGAACAAATCTTCGCCGTGAACGTCATCAACACCCTCATGCAATCGAAGGAGTGGAAGGAAACAGCCGTCGTCATCGCATGGGATGATTCCGACGGTTGGTACGATCACCAGATGGGCACAATTGTGAACCAGTCGAACGTGTCGGACGACCAGTTGCTCGGGCCAGGAAATTGCGGCTCGCCAAAAGCGAATGACGTGAGCGGCGGGACCCAGAATGGACGCTGCGGCTTTGGTCCACGGTTGCCGCTGCTGGTAGTTTCACCCTGGACTAAAAAGAACTACATCGATGACACGATCACGGATCAGTCTTCCATCCTCCGCTTCATCGAAGACAATTGGGACCTCGGCCGAATCGGCAATGGTTCCACGGACACGATTGCCGGCACGCTGAACGGGATGTTCGACTTCGACAAAGACCATCACGATCACACTCGGCGGCTTATTTTGGATCCCGCGACCGGACAAGTTCTCGACTCAGATAGAGAATAACTTCGGACCGGACCTCCCGTTTTTTTGGCGGTCCTCATCTTTCTAAACTTGCCACGCACGAGAAGCCCGCTCTGAACAAGCAGAGCGGGTTTCTCATTTCCAGGCCTACCCTTGAACCATATCTCCGCGCACTGTTCTGAGCCGCACCTCTGTACTACACTTCCGCAGTCATGAAACCCGGCAAACTCTGTAAAGAAGCTTCGCGCCTCATCGAACCCTACTGCATCGCCAATGGCGACAAATTCCAGCTGAAGGACCACGACCCCGCCGATACCAACGGCCTCAAGGACAAGCACCAGGCCCAGGGTCTGCTCGAAGATGGGACCGCGCTTCTCAGCCACATGCAAGAGAAGCTCTATGCGCAAGATCGCTGGGCTCTCTTGCTGATTTTTCAGGCCATGGACGCCGCCGGAAAGGACGGCGCCATCAAGCACGTGATGTCCGGCGTAAACCCTCAGGGTTGCGATGTCTCTTCCTTCAAGTCGCCCAGCAACGAGGAACTGGACCACGACTATCTCTGGCGCACCCACAAATGCATTCCGGCTCGCGGCAAGATCGGCATTTTTAATCGTTCCTATTACGAGGAAGTTCTCGTCGTTCGCGTCCACCCGCCGTTTCTGAGGGCCCAGAAACTGCCCGACCGCTTGATCACCAAACAAATTTGGGACGAGCGCTATGAGGACATCAACTCCTTCGAACGCTACCTGACGCGCAACGGCGTCGTGATCCGCAAATTCTTCCTGCACGTTTCAAAAAAAGAGCAGAAAAAAAGATTCCTCGAGCGCCTCGAAGATTCGAAAAAGAACTGGAAGTTCTCCATGGCCGACGTCCAGGAACGCGGCTTTTGGAAGGATTATCAGGAAGCCTACGAGGAGATGATTCAGCGCACTGCAACGAAGCATGCACCTTGGTACGTCATCCCGGCGGACAACAAGTGGTTTACGCGGCTGGCCGTCGCTTCGGCCATCATCGAAACGCTGGACCAGCTCGATCTCGCCTTCCCCGACGTGGACAAAGCCAAGAAGAAGGAATTGGAGGCCGTCCGCACCTCACTTCTTTCCCAGAAAGATTAGCCTGCATTTCTCAAAATCTTGCTGACTGGTGAGGCGGGCGCCCTTCTTCCTAAAAACTATGGAATTCAGTTCGAAAGCCCAGTTATGGGCTTCCGAACTGACCCAGTATCACTCTTGCGGGACTAAATTACGCGCAGAAACTCCACCAGGTCCTTCTTTTCCTGCGTGGTTAGTTGCGTGCCGAGGATTACGTTGAAAAATTCCACGGTGTCGTCCAACGTGAGCAGGCGCCCGTCATGCAAGTACGGTGGTGTGGCCTTGATGCCGCGCAGCGGAAACGTTTTGATGGGTCCGTCCGCGCTGGCCATCATCCCGTTGATGGCCACCGGCTTGTAGAAGCGTTCGGCCTGTAGGTTGTGCATCAGGCCATCCGTGTAATAGGCGCCGGTATGGCAGGTTGAGCACTGTCCTTTGCCGAAGAAGATGGCCTGCCCGCGAAGTTCAGCAGCGGTGGCTTTCTTGGGGTCGAGCTTGCCGTTGATGTCCAGTTTGGGCGCTGGAGGAAAATCCAGCAACTCTTCGAACTCGGCCATGTCATGGACCTGGCTGCCGCGTTCCAGAATGTTGGCGCCCTTTTTTATGGCAATCGTGGGGTCGCCGTCAAAATACGCGGCGCGTTGCTCGAACTCGGTGAAGTCCTCCACTGTTTTCAGCGCCCGCTGTGATCCGAAAAGGCGCTGAATGTTCACCCCGCGGAGAGCCGGTGTCTCAATACGGTGGCGGAATTCCTGCGGGCGAATGTCGCCGACCAAGTGTGTCGCGCCATTGGTGCTGCCGTTGGCGTGGCAATCCAGGCAGGCCACACCCATGCTCGCTTTTTCCGAGCGGCGATCTTCGGTCGCATTGAACTGCTGTTGCGGAAAGGGTGTCACCAGCAGTCGCAGCCCTTCCAGCTGCTTGGGGTTGAGGATCCCGTTGAAGATCTCATAGTAATTATTCAGGGCCACCAGTTTGCCCTGCGAGACATCGCCAAGGTCCGGGCGCGTGGTCAGGTAAATTGCCGGCGGGAACGCGGGCAAAAAGTGATCCGGAAGATCAAAATCTAAATCGAAGCGTGTTAGGTCGCGTGCGTCCAGCTTCTTAATCTCTTCGATCTCGAAATGCGGAAAAACCATTCCTCCTTCGGGATGGTTGGGGTGCGGCAAGGGGTAGAATCCCTTGGGGAACAGATTCTTGTCGCGGATTTCCTCCGGGCTCATGGAGGCCAGTTTCTCCCAGTTCATCCCTTCGGGCAGCTTGACGCGAACGCCCTCTTGCAGCGGTTTATCGCGTTCCATCGCCACTCCGCGCGCGGGCCGGTTGCTCAGGTCGTAGCGCTCGTTAAGAAGGTCAGACTGCCGCTTCTCAATTCCGGGCTTTGCCGACTTCATGCGCGCCATGATCGACGTAAATGACTCGACGATGTCCAACTTCATGTAGCTTGTCTTGCCTTGGTCCTGGGCATGAGCAACGTGCAAAACCAAACTCAAGCTGACAATCGCGGGTAGTACCCACATGCTCTTTCGTTTCAGTAGATTCATTATTCTCCTCAGTGAACTTCAGCCTGCTCAAGAATCCCGCCTGCTACATTTCCAACGGCGTGATCCGACTTCAGGAGGGTAGTATCGTCATAAACCATAGGTCCAATATATAGATCCAATTCTCCGCATAGTTGTGACCTATGACTTCAAGAGAAAAAACCGGTCCTGGAAAATCGTGTTCCAAGTAAAAAGTCCCGCCGAGCTGCAAGTTGTCTTTGCTTTTTCTCCGCTGGCGTGGTGGCGCTAAAGTGAGCTTGGGGTGTGCGAACCTACGGCGTTCTTAGGAGCTCTCCATAACGCTCTGCTGGTTTCTGCAGGTCAAAGGGCTCTTCGCGCGTGGCGCGCCCTTTGGGGCCTGCTTTTTCAAGGGTGCGGCTTCTGACTTTTCCTCCATCTCTTTGTTGCACCCTCTCTTTTCAAGATTATCCGCTTCCCCGCCCCGGATCCCCATCCCTGAACTTGAACTTTCGAACTTGTAACCTGCAAACATTTCAACGTCTTACCGCTCCATTCGAATGATATACAAGTAATTACTTGACACGAGCTATAGTTTAATGATACCTTTCCGTGTGACTCTCGCCCAACGCCCTCGCCGCCCTCCTGATTTTTTCGCTGGCCCAACACCTGCTCCCTCCTCCCTGCTTTTCCTGAGCACAGCCGATCAAAGGTTCCGATTCTGTCGGAAAGGATCACCTAACTCCTTTGCCCTCACACTTTTAGCCGACCCCCACCCTCTAAACCTAATCGAATCACACTTTTACAAAAACATAGGGGGGAGGGGGCACCTCCAATTTTCCCCTCTAGTAATGCCCGAAAACACTTCGCGCATCCACTCCTCTTTTCAATCACTTGCGCGATGCCCCTCGCGCAACTCCTTTCTTTTGATAACCATCCATTTTCATGGGGGGTGTGCAGACGTATTCCTAAACAAGAACTTTAACTCTGCTGGCATCTCTACAGGAATGAACAACTTGGCAATTCGGAATTCCAACTCATTCTTCGTTGAACTGATTGCGCTTCTTGTAGGCCATCCAGGCGATGCCCAGGCAGATCAGCATGGGAGGAGCGACCAGAATCAGGATTCCACTCTTGAGCGCTGCAATCATGCGGGAACCGGCGCCCGCCGCCTGCGTATAGCAGAGCGCGCAATTCTGCGCGTAGGTAAATGCCGGCACGGCCAGCGCCGCAGCCAGAGCGGTCACGCGGGCGGCGATTCGTGCGACATGGTTCATCATACGGCTCATTTCCTGTCCGAGTATCTCTCCCGCGAGGAACGCGGTCAACACCTTAGAGAAAGCGGGGGAAGCGGCGCTTCCCTAAGTGCCGCTTCCCCTCGGCGCCCGCTCAGTGCGCAAACGGCCGCATGTGCAGCAGGCGGATGCTGTCCGACCAGATCATATTCATCATCAGCAGGACGAAGATGGTGGCCGGGATCAGCGAGAGGAACAAACTGCGCTTCTCATGCGCCAGGTGCATGAAGTACATCAGGCCCAGCGCCGCGCTGCAGATCGCCAGGAAGAGAAAAATGCGCACCAGCCCCGCCGTGGAAAAATTTTGATACGCGAGAAAAATTTCGATCGCCGCAATCGCCAGCAAAACAAAATACACCGGCAGATATTTCGCGATCACGTTTCCGGAACTTGCCGAAGCAGCCATGGTTCGTCTCCTTTGTTCTCTTGCGGCCGCCCGCGTTACCGCGCGATGTTCGTCAGATAAACCAGAGGCACGACGAACATCCACACCAGGTCGACGAAATGCCAGTACAGCCCGGTCGTTTCCACATGTCCCGGCGTCAAGCTCCCGCTGGAATATTTGCGCGCCACCACCGCCAGCGCCAGCACCCCGCTGATCACATGCAGCAAGTGCAATCCCGTAATGCTGAAAAAGGTTTGGCCGAAGAGTCCGGAGCTCAGTTTGATTCCTTCATCAAAAAGTCCGAACCACTCGCGGATGTGCAGTCCCGCAAAAATGAGGCCCAACACCATTGTGGAAGCAAGGAAACGGAGAGCTTTGGGTTTGTCTCCGGACTTGGAAGCGTCCACCGCGCCCAACATCGTCAAGCTGCTGGTGATCAGCACGAAGGTCATGATCGCCACATTGATGATGCTCGCGGACTTGAAGGGCGTCTGCCAATCCGGAGTGGCAACGCGCAGATAGCCGTACGCAAACAACATGGCCCCGAACGTAACCGCGTCGGAAATAATAAACAGCCACATCGTCAACTTGCGTGACGGAATGGAATAGGGCGATTCCTCCATCAGGGCGCCGCCGTGCCCGTGCATGGCCATTTCAGACTCGCTCACAAGTTCTCCCCTTTCGAAGCGATTACAATTTCGTGCGCAAAACGAAAAGCAGATAGAGCCACAAAACTCCCATGAAATGCCAATACGTCGCGGTCGCTTCGAACGTACTCTTTCGAAGCGCGGCGCGGCTGGCAACAATTCGGCCCATCACCAAAGCAAGCGCGACGATTCCTGCGAGCACATGCAATCCGTGCATCGCCGTCAGCACGTAGTAGAACGAGCTATTGGGATTCGTCGCGAGGTAGAGGCCCTGCGCCGCGAGCTGCCGCCAGGCTTCGTATTGACCGAGTACAAAGACGAAGCCGAGCCCGAGCGTGGCCATGAGCCAGCGCAGAGCCATTCGAACGGCACGAGGTTCAACGGTCGGTACGACAGCGAGCGAGCGCCGCGCCATTTGCAGAGTGGCGCTGCTCAAGAGAAGCGCCAAAGTATTTGCATAAAGTATCGGCGGCAGAGCGATGTGCGTCCAATCCGCCGTGGATCCCTGGCGCACAAAGAGTGCGCTTGTGAATGCCGCAAAAGACATGGTGATCGCAAAGATGCCCACCCAGATGCCGCTTTGCGCAGCCGCTCCTGATCCGGAGAGAACTTTGGCAACTCTGGCTGCAGGAGGCGCCGAGCCTCCTAAGGCGGGGGGCGGCGTGCGCATGGGCTGGTAAATTGTCGATGACATTTTTTCCTGTTCTTCTTCTTAGAGGACAGGGAGCGGAAACTCTTTCGTCTCCGCGCCGAATCCAATCCATCCGTTCAGCCGGCGGACGGCTCCGGCGAATCCTGCATGATGTAGTCGCCTTTCGAACCCTTCACATCGTATTGATAAGGGTCGTGATAAATGACGGGATGCTTGCCGCCGAAATTATTCCAGGGTGGAGGCGAAGGAATACTCCACTCGAGCGTGGTTCCGTTCCAGGGATTTTCCGGAGCAGGCGCGCCCTTAAAACGGCTATAGATCAGGTTGAAGAGGAAGATGAGCTGCGCCGCGCCGGTGCCAAGAGCCGCGATGGTGATGAACTTGTGCAGCGGCATCAGCGGCCCCGTGAAATCATTCACGAACGCCGAATAGCGCCGGACGTTGCCCACCAGTCCGAGGTAATGAAACGGCATGAAAATGCAATAAGTACCGACGAAGGTGAGCCAGAAATGAAGCTGGCCCAGCGTTTCATTCATCATGCGGCCACTCATTTTGCCGAACCAGAAGTATGTGCCGGCAAAGACGCCGAAAATGGAGGCCACGCCCATCACCATGTGGAAATGACCGACGACGAAATAGGTGGCGTGCAACACGATGTCGATGGAAGGCTGCGCCAGGAAAAATCCACTGACGCCGCCGCTGACGAACATGGAGATGAACCCGAGGGCAAAGAGCGATGCCGAGTTGATTCGAATGTTCGCGCCGTAGAGGCTGCCCAGCCAAATCAGCGTCATGATCGTCGCTGGAATGGTAATGGTGAGCGTGGGGAACGAAAAGAGCAGCGATGAAAATGGATTCATGCCGCTCACAAACATGTGATGGCCCCAAACCATGTAACTCAGGAAGCCGATGGACATCATCGAGTAGATGATGACGCGGGCGCTCAGGAGGGGTTTGCGCATGCTGTTGATCAGAATGTGCGAAACGATACCCATCGAAGGCAAAATCGCAATGTAAACCTCGGGATGGCCGAAGAACCAGAACAAGTGCTGCCAGAGAAGCGGAGACCCTCCCGAGTGCGGCTGCAAGCGATCACTGACCACCAAGCCGGAAGGAATGAAAAAGCTGGTTCCTGCGGTGCGATCCAGAATCAAGAGTATGCAGGCAGGAAGGAGCACGGCAAATGCCAGCAAAGCGATGCAGGAAGTGATGAACCAGGCCCAGGTGCAAATCGGCATGCGCATCAGGGTCATGCCCTTGGCGCGCAAGTCGAGGGTCGTGGCGATAAAGTTCAGCGCTCCCAGCAGGGACCCAACGCAGAAGATGGCGATTGAAATTCCCCAAAGGTTCATCCCCCAACCCATGCCGGGCCCGGCGTCTTTGCCGACCGCACTCAACGGAGCATAGGAGGTCCAGCCGGAGATCGGCGGTCCGTCCGGAATGATGAACGCGAGGATCAGCACTAGAAATGCGACGAGCGTCGTCCAGAACGACATCATATTGAAGCGCGGGAAAGCCATATCCTCCGCGCCGATCTGGATCGGGAGAAAGTAATTGCCGAACGCGGCGAAGGGAGCGTTGGTGAGTACGAAGAAAACCATCAGCGTGCCATGCATGGTGAGCAACGAGAGGTAGTATTCCGGCGTGATGACGCCGCCGGGAACGCCGGCTTTCGAAAGCAATTCCAGGCCGGGAATTCGCGTCGTTGGCCAAACGAGGTGGAAACGCATCAGCCAGGAAAGAACCATGCCCATGCAAACGGCCAGGAGACCAAGGGCATAGTATTGCTTCCCGATCACTTTGTGATCGAGGCTGAAAACGTACTTGCGGAGGAATCCCTCCGGCGGTGCATGAACGTGTGCCTGCTGGGCTGACGTTTCTTCCATCTGCTCTCCTCGCTCGGGGAACGCCGCGAACCGGCTGCGATGCATCACACGCCGGTCTGCGGCTGGGGTTAAGCGTTCACAGCTCGGACGCCTTTTGTTTCATCCATTTTTCGAAATCGTCCTGGGCCATCACGTTCAGATACGCCTTCATGTTGTAGTGGCCCAGTCCGCAAAGCTGCGTGCAGACAATTTCATACTTTCCGGTTTTGGTCGCCGTGAAATGCAAGGAAAGATCGAGACCCGGAACGAAGTCCTGCTGGATGCGCAACTCCCTGACGTAGAAAGAGTGGCCCACATCTTTCGCGTGCATCATCAGGTGGACTTCGCGGTTGACGGGTATCGCCAGCTCAGCGGAGACAATATCATCGCGCGACTCGATCTCATTGGCGGGGTCCAGGCCAAAATAGTTCTGGTTCCCTTCGTCAATTTTGTCGGGATGGATGCCGCCGAATTTCCCGTCGGCGCCGGGATAGCGGAAGTAAAAAGCGAATTGGCCCGCCTGGGCCTGGATCTGCAAAGCATCCGGCCTGGGCGGCGTGAAATAGACATTGGCCCACGCGCGTTGGCCAAAGACACCGAGCGCGAGCACCTCCGTGCCCACGAGGATGAACGCGGCCGCCACCATTACCTTGGCGCCGCCTGGAAAATGCTTGAGCTTCCCGCCGTCCTTGCGCTCCGCAAACTTCCAGACGAAAAACGCCAGGACCAACTGAGCAAGGAGAAAGGAGATCCCCGCCTCAGCCATGGTGTCGGACAACTGCTCATCGATCTGGTGCCCGTGGGTGGAGATATCCTCCGGCATCACGTACATGTGCGTGACGATCGGGTACGCCGATGCCAACGCGATGAGCACCAGAACCACTGCGAAAAATTTACCCATGGCACCTCACTTGCACTCTGAGTTCTCTGCGACTGTATTCGTTCGAATCGCCAGCAAACGCATTCCGGTACGAATCGCACCCGGCATTGCGAGCATGCTCAATAGGGCTTGGCTTTGAAGACGAAGTTTACGCTTTTGGTTTCGCTGCCAGTGACAGTGACTTCCTGCGTCTGCTCACCGTAAGACTCGTGGAAGGCAGTGACGGTGTACTTGCCCGGAGGCAAATTGGGCAGCTTGAAGCCACCGTCTTCTCCGGAAATCGCATAGTGAGAATTTTTGAGCACAGCGAACGTCCCGTGCATCCAGGGATGGACGTTGCACTTCACCGGGATGAACTCGGACTTGTCGTACTTGTCGACAATGGGAGGCGTACCTGGGGGCTGCGACTTGTTCCACTCGTGGTTGATTTTTGCCAAAGGGTGAATGTTGTGGGAGGTCTGATCTTCATTCAGGACCTTGAGTTCCTGATTGACCTGAAACGCGAGGACATGCGGCAAATAGCGGCAGCCCTTCTGCGTGAAAACTGCTGCTTGCGACGGCGCCGCCTCATCTGGGGCTCCCGCCGAAATGTACACCACCACATTTTCCAGCGCGTTGTTGGGACCGGTTACCACGGTTTCCGTCGTCGGCGACGTCGCATACTGCTTCGCGCAGCTGGGCTCCTTAGACATGTCGATGGGCTTCTGCTTTGCCGGTGTCCCTTCGTAGGTCACCTTGCCGCTCACGGTGCCGCCGCCCGGTACGGCGGAGGTCATCGTGGCTGCAGCAAGTATGGCCACTCCTGCCAAAAAGATATGCTTCGTTCGCATCCCCTTGCTCCTCCTGAATTTCGTTTTTATTGAAGCTACTGCTTGATGCCGGAACCGGTCGGGGTCCCGACGATTTTCTGTGCGTTAACGATTTCAACTCCCTCTTTGGAGCCTTGCCAAAGAGTGAGCTCCGGACTCTTGTGGGTGACCTGTAAGGTGCGCAAATAATGCACCAGATCCCAGGCATCTTCCGGTTTGATCACGTCGGCAAACGAAGGCATCGGCGTGCCATCGAGGCCGGTCATGAAAATCTTATAGAGATCATGATTGGTCGAGCCGCACTTAAAGCGGGAGCCCGCCGCAAAATTGTAGGGCCTAATCGGTTGATCGTTGCTGTCCGTGAGCGTGGAGGCAGAAGGACCATCGCCGCGGCCTTCGGGGCCATGGCACTTCCAGCATTCCAGCTTGGTGAAGAGTTCTTTTCCGTGCTTGACGCTGTCCAGCGTCACCGCAGACTCAGCAGGAACATGGATCGGATCGCCGGGCTTCTCACTCTTCCATCGCGGGGAGAAGGTCTTGATGAAGGCGACCAGGTCCGCGCGCTGCTGGTTGGTGAGGGAAATCCATGCCGGCATGTTTGAATTGTTGAAACCACGCCCCACGGAATCGTAGAGATCTTCGTCCGTGGGCAGAGTGCCGGTGGGCGTGGAGCGGCATTTGAAGGTCCCGGCCACGAAATTACGCGGCAAAATGTTCAAGTAGGGCGCATTCTCCCCGTTACCGTCGCCCCGGTAGCCATGGCACCCCCAGCAAAAGCGGTAATACAGTTGCTTCCCGGCCTCGGAGTGTCCCGTAACCTTCCCGACGTGAATCTCGCCCTGTTGAGCTCTCGCAAGAGTCGGCAGAGCAAGCAGCGCTGCCGCAAGAAACATCCACTGCATTGATTTATTTGCGCGCATCGTTGTCCACCATCCTCAGAAGATAAAATCAAAACCCAGGAACAGGCTGCCGCTGGTTAGGTCCCTGCCGAGGAGGGGCGAGACACCTCGCTGGCGGACGACGGAATATTCATTGTGGAAAGCAAATCCGGCACGGCTGGAGATGAAGGGATAGTAGCGATAACCGACGGTAAAGGCATCGATATCGCCGAGATTGCCCGGGTTGGTGTCCAGGGCCTGCCGGGACATGCGGATCAGCTCATACCGGTTGATCAAAATGAATTGCGGATTGACGGTGTAGTGGGTCTCAATCATTCCGCCATTCCAGATCGGGCTATGGGCTCCTGTTGGCAACGGATTGAAGGAGGCAGTTCCAGTCCCCAGAAATGCGTTGTCGCTGGCGTGGGTATACATGGTCATGAAGTCCAGTTTCTTGATGTACCACAGGCCGTAAAAGCCCGCGCGGTAGAAGGACTTCTGGCCGAACCCGTCCACGCCGAGCGACCCACCAGCGAGATAGGTGGGAGCACGACCGATATAGGCAAAGGCGCCTACACGCTGAAGGCCCAGGCTGCCAGCTTCGAACGCCTGGCTGAAGGTGAGGTAGGTGTCGTAACCGTGGCCGTTGGGCAAACTGACGTTACCGTCGTTGCTCGTGAGCAAGGCCACGGAGTAACGGGTGTAATCGTTTTTCGAATGGCCGGAGAGTTCGGCCCCAATCTGATTGTCGCCGAGACCAAATGTGAATTGGGCAGGATCCTCGCCGACCGGTTGGAAGTGGTAAATCTGATAGATGCCGCTGTTGTTCGAAAGAGCGAGAACGCGCTTTTCGGAAATAATATTATCCAGCTCGAATTTTCCAACCTTTACGTTGACCCAGCTGGAGTTCAAGAGATTGCTGAAGCGGACGTTCGCCGATTCGAAATGGAAGGCTCCGGTGTTATCCGACGAAGGCACAAGCAGGAAGCTGATGTTCTTCGCCAGAGTTCCGGCAGTGAGAATGTCCATGCCCGACAGATCGAACCCGTGGGTTGTCAGCCGGCCTTCCGCAGTACTGCCAGTCGCGGGATTGGAGATGTCCGCGTGATCGAAGCTCTCGCGGTGCCAGTTCGGAGTAATGCGCAATGCGATCGGCCAGTAGGCCGGCTGTTGGAAGACGGGAGCGTCGCGATCGTTCCCCATCTGGTAACCGTTGTCCTTGAACGTCTGGCCAAAGTTATTCAACTTGGGCCAGGCTTCGTGACAGGCCGAGCAGGGCATGCCGTATTTCCGCGCGAAAGCGGGGATGGCATACACCTTGCCTGCCGGGATGGGCAGCGCGGAAGCAGAACGGCTGTCAATCAATAGGAATGCAAGGACCAGGAAACCACAGGCAAGCAAGGATGCCAGCCACGACATCCTCCTCTTCATGGACGATGAAGCCCAATAGAACATACCGCCTCCTCTGCATGACAGCTGAAGATCCTTGTAGTCGAGCAAATGCAATTTCGAACTGCATGGCAGGGAAAAGGCGTAGATACACGTAGCCTGGCGGGTCCCACGAATGCCCCGATATCGTCTCAAGCACGAAAAGAGGCTTTAAACAACACGCCCATTGAGATCGGATCCCTTTTCTCCGTCAAGAAAAGAGTGCCAAATCCTCAAGTCCCTGAACCGGGGCGGATGCTACTCCGACAAAAAAACGAATGCAAGTGATTTCTTATTCTTATGCAAAGAATTTTTTATGGTTCTGGTACCAAGACTTTGCGGAAAATCGGCGGTTTCTTGGCATGTTGGCAGTGCAAATCAGTCCCAGAACCTCTAGGAATAACTACGAATTACGGAATAGTCCAAATTCTCTCTTTCGAATTGCCGCGTCCGACATGTGAAAAGTGAGTGAGACGTTGGATTTGACAGTCGTGTGCAGATAAGGGTAAGAAAAAGTGCTACTCTCGCGGAGCGGCGCGGCATCGAAGTTCGCTCCGCCGCGAAGTCAAAGAGGAATGCCGAGAGAGGATTCCACGGGAGCGGGATTGAAACGGACTGGGATTAAGTTGAAGAGCGGGAACCGCAACGACAGTTCCTGGCGGATTTTCCTTTTTTGTTTTGTATTGGCATGGCTAGCAGCAGCGCCCTCCCGCGCGAACCGCCCATCCCGCGATCAAGTTGCAAGCCCCGGTTTCACGGCTGAACTTTCAGGCTCTTCCACGGATGTCATTCAAGCGCTCAATGAAGTCCTGGAGGACCAGATCATTCACGGAACTCACGTCTTCGACAAGGAGCCGACACTGACCGGCGCCGCAGTGGTGGCCTCAACTCCTTTGTTCGAGCCGTGGACCGGGGCGGGCCGGATTTTCTATAAGATTCGCAAGGATGTGGTTGCGCCCCGCCATTTTCGCGAGAGCGAAGATCTGGGAACGATTGCCGTTCGCTACGTGGTGACCAGCGCTGGTGAGGAGCGCACCCGAATTCGCATCGATGCGATTTTTGTCGAGACCGCCCATCGCCGAATGCACACGTCGGACGGCACGGTGGAATCCAGCGAATTCAAAGTAATTCAAGAACATCTGCAGGCCATTCAATTTGCAGCACAGGAAGCGGCGGACGCAAAGCGCCGGCGCAATAGTGCGGAACTGGTGCGGCAAACGGTGATCCGCCAGCGGGAAGACGAGGCCACGCGCCTGGCTGCGGCGCAATCTTCTGTGCAAGACCTGGAACAGCGCATCAGTGCACTGCGGCATGAAGTGGAGCGCCGAGTGAAGGCGCCCGGCGCGGACCTGAAGTCCGCTCCCTTCCGCGCTGCCGCCAATGTGAAAACCCTCGCGGCGTATACGGAAGTGGTCATCGTAATCGTCACGCAGCGCTGGTACGGCGTGGAAACACCGGACGGCCAGCGCGGATGGATGCCCGTGGATCAATTGGAAAGTCTTCCGTGAAAAGACCCGGGCAGAAATTCCTCACTGCAATCATGCGAATCGGAGGACTCGGTGGAGTCCTCAGCATTCTTTTGACGGCCGCGGTTTTTCCTCAAGCTGTTCCTTATGCTCGCTCGTTTCCAAAGTCCGAAGAAGAAGTCGATGGCGCGCTGAAGGAACTGCAGGCGTATGCCGGCCAGAAGCTCCCGATTGTGGACGGCTTCGTGGCGACCGGAGACAAGCCGCTCAATCAATACGAGCGCGCCTTCTATCAATTTTCATTTGACTTGCTGCCGGGAACGAGCGGCGGCACGATCGTGCGCGTGACCGCGAAAATTACGGCTTGGTACGCGGACAAAGATCCCGCCAAATCCGGTTATCAGGTGCTGCCGTCCAATGGGCGCCTGGAACTTGATCTTTTGGACCGGTTGGAAGAAAAATTTGGCGGCAAACCGGCGTCCTCCATGGCGCGCGCGCTTTCGAATGCAACGATCTCGGCGCCGAGACCGAAGCTCGATCTTGGTGGCGTCCCCAGCGTTCCAATTCCCACGACGCCCAATCTCGCGGCGAAGTCGGGAACCCCGGCTGATGAATTGGGCTCCCTGCGTTCCCATCGTGAAGCCGAGGAAAAACGCATGAGGGAATTGAACGCGGAACTACAGAGCTTGCAGGAAATCCAGAAAAACCAGGCGCACCCGCTCAACCTGGTGATCGTGAAAAAATCGGGCGCGCCGGTGCTCGCGAAGCCGGCGGAAGGAGCACGCCTGCTCTTCAACGCTGCCGCAGAGGATGAGTTCGAATTCATTGACGCGGAAGGCGAGTGGATTCACGTGCAGATCTCCGGCCCTTCTCGCGGGTATATCCGCCGAAACAATCTCGAATTGCCGGACTTCATCGCCGCGCGGCTCAGTGCGCTGGCCGCCGCGGCCCCGGCAGAAAAACCAGCGGCGTTCCGAATCGTGCGCGAAGATAATAGTCTTTTCCCGGGAGATTGGGAGCCGCTGAAGGGAAAGGCAGTGAAACTTTTTACCGTGCAGCCGGTTTCGCAGGATGCCAAGGAAACAGGCGCGAGCGTAAAACTCGCCTTCGCCAGCTCACTTTTTCAGAAATATGCGACGGACAACACCGCGTCCACTTCGGCAGTCGAGGGCGTCGTTGTCATCTTCGATTCGGCGGACGGCGGCATCGTGGGAGCCACGTTCACGACTATTAAGGAGCTCACCGCCGGCACACTTTCTTCCGAAAACTTCTGGAAGCAGTGTTACCGCGATCCGCCGGAGGCGTTCCAGGAATCCCGTAAACCTTAGCGCAGGACTCCTGGCCGGTCAGCGGAGGGGTTCGTCGTGCTCACTTCCATTCAAAACTTTGCTGGAGCCCGCCGATTCTCACGTCGAAGACACCGGGTTCAACGACGCGCTTGTTATCGGCGCCGATAAAGGACAAGTCGTCGGACGTCAATTCGAAAGAGACTTGGCGGCTTTCGCCGGGCTGGAGCAAAACTTTCGCGAAGCGCTTGAGCCGCTTCAAAGGCGGCGTCACGCTCGCAAAGCGTTCGTTCAGGTACAGTTGAACGACTTCCTTGCCGGCGCGGCCACCGCTGTTCTTCACCGTTACGTCCACGCGTACAGTCTGGCTCCCCGAAGCGGTGGCCGGCGCAACGCGCAAATCGGAATACGAGAAACTCGTATAGCTGAGCCCTGCTCCAAATTCGAATTGTGGCGCGCCCAGCATTTTCCCTTCTCCATAATCTTCCCCTTCGAATGCTTTGTGATCGTAGGTGAATAGGCGATTCGCTGAGCGCGGATACGTAATGGGCAGCTTGCCGCTGGGATTCACATCGCCGAAAAGAATATCGGCAATGGCCTGCCCGCCTTCATTGCTGGGGTTGTAAGCCATCACGATGGCATTCGCAGGATCCGCAATGCGGCTGATAATGCGCGGGCGGCCCTCCGTGAGCACCAGGACGACGGGCTTTTTCGTTTCCATAATTTTCAGGGCGAGGTAGAGCTGCGCGTCGGGGAGCGTGAGATCGGGGATGTTGCCCGGTGTTTCCGCGTAGGCCCATTCTCCGAGGCAAATCACGACGGCGTCCGCTTTTGACGCCGCTTCTGCAGCCTTGGCGATATCAACTTCCTTGTTGTAGGTCGTGCCGGGAACGTAGGTCACGTTGGCGGCGCCGATTTTTTCCTGAATGGCTTTGAGGATCGTCGCGCGATCCTTGGGATACGCGCTCACGCGGTCACCCTGCCACGTATAGCTCCAGCCGTTATTCAGCGGAATAAGGGAGTCGGCGTCCGGCCCAGTCACCAGAACGTGCGCCGTCTTCGCAAGCGGCAGCGCGTGGTTTTCGTTTTTCAGAAGAGTGATGGATTCGCGCGCGGCTTCCAGGCTGACCTGCCGTGATTCAGGTGAGCCGATGACCGTTTTCGAATCGACCCCGCGCAGCGGATCGTCGAAAAGCCCAAGCTGGTATTTCACCGTGAGAATCCTCCGCACCGCTTCATCGATGCGGCTCGCGGGCACTTTCCCTTCCTGGACGAGCTCGAGCAAAAAATTGCTGAAGCTGTAATCGCTCGGCACCATGCTCATATCGATCCCCGCAAGCACGGCAATGCGCGTGGCTTCCTTCTCATTTGCCGCGATGTGGTGCACGCCAACAAGTTTCTTGATGTCCATCCAGTCGGAAACAACAAATCCCTGCAGGCCGAGTTCGCCTCGCAGAACGTCCTTGAGCAAAAAGCCATTGGCATGACCGGGGATTCCGTTCACTTCGCTCGAGTTCACCATCACGGTGTGGGCCCCCGCTTTCACAGCCCCGGCAAACGCCGGGAGAAAGTATTCGCGCAAAGTATTTTCCGGAATGAGCGCGGGGCTGCGGTCCCCGCCGGTGGTGGCGTAGCTGTACCCCACATAATGTTTCAGCGAAGCAAAAACGCTGCCGGGACTGGAAA
>WNFC01001125.1_pt1 | contig 37909 bp, 35 predicted proteins | sample 5400541 | NCBI WGS metagenome assembly WNFC01 (sample SAMN13153342, study PRJNA577476) | soil metagenome | isolation source: 120 cm saprolite under Douglas fir tree site 2 hole 2 replicate 1 | place: USA:California | collected 2015-04-18
AATCGACAGTCTCTGAACAGGGGAAGTTAGGGTGGGGGTTGTCTTTCTATTTTCACAGCAGATTACGAAGGGAAACCAGACTGTGAAGACTCTTTTAACAGCCTGTTAGATGTTGCGGAGGGGGCGGTGAGCGTAGCCCCGGCGGCGGCGATGGCGCCTTTGATGGGCGCGCTCAGTTAGATCTATCAAGTATTGCTGGCAGCTCTCAGAGGCCGTGCTTCTGACGTAGCTGCCGTCGGCGCGCATTTCCCATTGACAGCGGTTGGGTTTCAATTGGCAATCCAATATGGTGCGAAGCTCCTTGCGCAGTTGCGGATCTTCAACCGGGACCAACACTTCAACCCGGCTTTCGAGATTACGCGTCATCGCATCGGCCGAGCCGATCAAATACTCCTCGTCGCCGCCATTGCGGAAGTAATAGATTCGCCCATGCTCGAGGAAACGTCCGACGATGCTCACGACCCGGACATTTTCCGATAACAGATGGAGCTGGGGACGCAGCCGGCAGGTATCGCGCACGATCAAGTCAATCTTCACGCCGGCCTGTGACGCTCGGTACAGCGCCCGCGTGATGTCGCCGTCCTCCAGCGCGTTTACCTTGAACTGCAGCAGGGCCTCGTAGTTCGAATTGAGCGATTTGAATTCAATCTCCCTTTCAATCTTTTCCAGTAAAGCCTGTTTCAGAATTGACGGCGCGGGCAGAATGTTCTGATAGTCGCGCTTTGGCCGATAACCAGTAGTCAGAAAATTGAATAGCTCGGTCAAATCGTGGCCGATCTGTTCGTCGGCGGTGAGCAGACCAAAGTCGGCGTACAGGCGGGCCGTCCCGGCGTGATAGTTGCCCGTGCCGATATGGGCATAGCGGCGGAGACCGTTGTAATCCCGCCGCACCACCAGAATCACTTTGCAGTGGGTCTTCAGCCCGAGCACGCCGTAGGTAACGTGGATACCGAAATCTTCCAGGTAACTGGCGAAATGGATATTTGCTTCTTCGTCGAAGCGGGCCTTCAGTTCGACCACTACCGCCACTTGCTTGCCGTTACGCGCCGCCTCAAATAGGTAGCTGAGCAGGCGGGCATCGGCGGACGTCCGATAGATGGTCATCTTGATCGCGCGCACTTTGGGGTCGCGGCTGGCTTCGCGCAGAAAGCGCTCGACCGAAGTGGCGTAGGAGTCGTACGGATGCCGCAGCAGGAGCGAGCCGGCGTCCCGGATGATATGAAAAATGTTGCGATGGTCCTGCAATCGCGGATGATCCAGCGGATGATGCGGCGGCTCGTGCAACTCGGGAATTTCCAGCTCGGCCAGCTCCATCAGATCGCGCATCGCGAGCATCCCGTCGGTCTCAAACACGTCGGCCCGTTCGTCCAGACCTAACTCGGCCGCCAGCATTCCACGATGCAGCGGCTCCATTCCGCGCTCCGTTTCGAGCCGCACGATGGGAGCCATCCGCCGGTCGCGCAGTTCGGTCTCGATCAACGCCAGCAGATCGTCAGCTTCCTCCTCGTCGCGTTCGGCGTTCGCATTGCGCGAGACGCGGAACCGCTCGCATTTAACAATTTCGAGTTGCGGGAACAGCAGATCGAGATTATGCGCAATGACGTCTTCGAGCAGCACGAACTCGCTCTGCTCACCCACCCGCACAAACCGCGGAACTCCGCTCCCAACCGGCACTTTAATCCGCGCGAGCGCAGTGTCCGGTTCGCCCGCAGCAGGCTCGCTGGGCAGCTCGTCGGCCGGATGACGAATGGTCACCAGCAGGTTGAGCGACAAGCTCGACACGAACGGAAATGGATGGGCCGGATCAATCGCCAGAGGGGTGACCAGCGGGAAAATATTGGTGAAGTAGTGTTCGCGCAGTGCCACCTGCTGTGGCGTGGACAGTTCCTCGTAGCTGAGCACAGCAGTGCCGTGAGTCTTCAACTGGTCCAAGAGCAGTGCCCGGACTTCACGCTGGCGCTGTTCCTGTTGCCTGATTACCTCCAGGCACTCAGCGATTTGCGCTTGCGGGGTGCGGCCGTCAAGCGTCAAAGCCCGCACTCCGCTTGCGGCTTGTTGCTTCAAGCCGCCGATGCGCTTGATGAAGAATTCATCGAGATTTGACGCGGTGATGGCGAGGAACTTGAGCCTTTCGAGCAACGGATTGCGCTCATCTTCGGCTTCCGCCAACACACGGCGGTTGAAGCTAAGCCAGGTCAGTTCGCGGTTGAGATATAGCTCAGGCGAGAGGAGCGAGGCTTGAGCGGCGCTGGCGTTCAGGGAGTCGGCTAGATCTCCATCTCCACCGCCGCGGTCGCTTAACCCCGGACCGTTGCGCACCGCATATTCGTTCTTGACGTCGATTGTCGGGCCCTCGGGTTACTTTTTAGCCTTTTACGCGCCGCCTCGGAACCCCAGGCTCATATTTGCGCACGGACTCGCTCTGGAGGGAACCGTCACCATCGTCCGACCGGCGGCAGTGGTTCGCCGGGCGCCTGGCGAGCGGTTGGGCCACCCTCTCTCGCAGAAGCAGCGGTCGATGGGAGGGAACTATCAGGCTTTGCTTGTCGGGTCAGTAAGGGCGACCGCGCATGCGGTGGATCTTAAATGCTGTGGCTCTTTTTGCGCCTCGCACGACCATGGCGGACGGCATGCCGAGTGCCTCCCAATGGTGGCCGAGCCGCGCTCGTTCCAGAACTTGCGGTTACGCGCGACAAGGTCCGGCGCGACCAAACGAGGTCCCGCTGATGGCTTTCATTCTAGAGACTTCGAAATAGTCCCGGTCTGCATATACGTCTCTTGGAGACGCAGCAATATTTCGAATTCTGCCGGGTAGATCTTCGATCTCGCGTCTTTAAGGGAGAAAAACTCGGCACGATCTATCTCGGGAAACTCCTGCTTCTGACCCGAACGGGGGGGCCACTCCATTGTAAATGTGTTGCTGCTCAGTGCTCTAGTGTCGCAGTCACCTTCGAACCCCCAAGCCTGAACGATCTTGCCGCTCTTGTGCTTAACGGAGCCTAAATCGATGAAGGGTCCTTCAGGCTTCATACCCGTCTCTTCCTGAAACTCCCTCTTCGCGGCGGCGAGTGCATCTTCGTTGGGCGTGATCTCCCCTTTCGGTATAAACCAAGCCCTCTCGTCCTTCCTCGTCCAGAATGGACCGCCTGGGTGAACCAGCAACACTTCAAGCCGATCACCATTAATCCGATACATCACAAGACCCGCGCTGATCTTCCGCATTTTTCAATTATAACCTAGCGCTTGACGAGCCGGATGAGGTCGCAACTTCGTCTACACGAGGTTGACGGGAGTCGTCGAGAACGCGCGTCCAAGCTCGATAATGCCGTCCGTAGAATGAAGATGGCCCCACGATCTCGAAGCCGAAGCTCTCGCCCCGAGGTGTTCGATGAAGCTTTGTTTCAATTTGAATTGTGCCAAAACCTGGAGAAGCATCGAGAAGAATGGCGCTGCCCATTGGGAGCATGTCGTGAACAAGAATTTCGAACCTCTGCCGATCACCCTCGGGGAGAGTCCATCGGAATTCGACCAGCAAACCGAGCATCTGTGTTATTTCTTGGGACAACTCCTCTGGCTTGACGTTCAACGATACGGCAGCGCTGAAAGCGGCCCCTGAATTTGGCGCCAACAGAGAAATCTTGATTCGAAAATCGCCGCTCGCCGCCAGTCTTTGTCTGAATAGCTCGATTAAGTTTCCCTCGTCGTGAGTCTGCTTGAGCGATATTGAGACAATGCATATGGAGTGAGTTGCGCTTGAAAGATATGTTCGCAGCGTCCTTCCATAGTCATCTCTGGATAGGTGAAACTTTGTAATACCCGCGACGCTGAGGGCTTGGGCTAGGCGGTAGCGTGAACCCAGCAGCGTCATCATCACTCGGGTACGTGCGAACGTCGTTATGACGATGAAAGCAATGAGACTGCCAATGGCTCCTGTGGTTATGGCGCCTGCCACATTTCCCGAGCTGGGAAAATCTCCTAAGCTCATCCTGTGCCTTCGTGAGGCTCGTGGAGCTTCACCAAGGGTCTTCTATCACATCGGCGTTCGACTACACAGAGTCAAGCGAACCGTGTCTGTGGATAACCTATAAAAATCGATGACTAGCACCCCTGCGCCACATATGGTGCAATTGAGATAGCCCGCGCCAGACGGCGGGCCGGGCTACGAAGACTGCTTAAGGCGGAAAGCCGCGCCAGCCTTCATTTCATCTTGGTGGCCGAGCCGTTCTCATTCAATTTGCGGCAATGGGCCGTCACATCGGGCGCGGCCGAACCGAGGTCCAGATGGCGGCGGGACTCAATATCTTGGCGCTGAAGTGTACGGCCCTCTCACTGTCATTATGGGCGTCGCCGGCCAGCACCGCCTCACCCAAGATGAGGCGCACGGCGAAGACAAAATCGCCCGCGCCGCTAATTACGGCGGCCCATGGGGGTCGATCCATTCCTGAGCCACCCATTCCGGAGCGGCTCCGGAGTAGGTTGCTGCTCGCACAATTGGGCGACGCATTGCGTCGGCTGCTTAGACCTTTTTCAACACCGCAGCGTGGCTCCGGCGGATAGAAGGGCGGTCCGCGACAGCGAGGCTTGCCGCGGCCGCCATCTTGAGTTCGGCGTCGAACTCCTCCGCGTTCACCTGTCCGGCGGGTTCCGCCAGCAGCACGTTCGCGTCAGGTTTCATTGTGCGGGCAGCTCCCGCGAAGAAGGCGCCGGCGTCGGGCAACTCATGCACCACCGCGAACGCCAGCACGAAGTCGACCGCGCCCTCCAGTCCGTCCAGTCCCATCGTGTTCGGCTGAACCAACCGAGCGTCAACCCGTTTCAGAAGCCCAGCCCGGGCAGCTCGGCGTTTGAGCCCTTCGATCATCTTCGGCTGAATATCGACCGCCACCACACGCCCCGAAGCTCCAACCCGTCTCGCTAACTCGAGCGTGAAAAAGCCCATGCCTGGTCCAGGTTCGAGAACAGTCATTCCTTCTTTGACGTACGGCGCCAGGACTCGCGCTGGATCAACCAGCCATCGCCTCATCGGGCAGGTCAGAAAATATCCGAGCCACCACGGACAAACGTGCGGTTGGGCCAAAGGCTTTTCCTCTATGGCTGCGTCCGGCGCCGGCCTGAGGTCATCTTCAGCGCGCGGGCATGCTGGCGATAGTCCGGACCTCAATCGAGCCAGTCCGCGCTCCCGGTATTCGCGCGGCGATGGCAACCGCCTCATCAAGGTCTTTCGCGTCGACGGTGTAATAGCCGCCAAGCTGCTCCTTGGTCTCAGCGAAAGGACCGTCGGTAGCCACCGTCTTCCCATTTCTTACACGTACGGTGCGCGCGCCGGCACTGGGTTCAAGCCGATCGCCCGCTTTGAACTTACCGGATTTTACCAGGTCCTGGGTGAAGGTCATGTACTCCTGCATCATCTGCGGCAGTTCGGCGGCGCTGAGATTGTCGGCCTCGTGGTGAATAAGCAGCATATACTGCATTGTAAGAATCCTCCTTTGATAGTCGCTGACATGGAATAGTCGAACTGCAACACCTGACATCGACGTTCTCGTGCGATTTTTTCTTTCGGGCGCTTGGCTGCCAGGGTAGCATTCAAGCGTTCCTCAACCACTCTGCAACTGTTCAAAAAACAACCGCGTGCGACGTCGATCCTGAGTATCCCGCTTCGACTACTGAACGAAACATCGGCCGCAGGCAATCGGCGGATATCTCACCGGCATTATCGGTGAAAAAGAGGTCCCGACGGCCAGCGAGGAGGTATGAGATGTGTCCGGTATGCATCGCAACCGCAGTGTTGCTCACCGCTATGGCCAGCTCGGCTGGCGGCCTGACGGCGCTGGTGGCGAAGAAGCTTCATACAAAGAGAAGCGGCGTGCGGCGTTCGGTTGTTAAGACTTGCCGCCCTTAACGAAGCGATACGCCTCCTTGGCGAGGTCGACCCATGCGGCTGCTCCCGGTTCGACGGCCACCCACTCCTTCATCAGCCGGCCGTGTCCCGGGTTGAAACGTGCGCCGTCGCCGCGGCTGATGAGTTCGTCGACTCGTAGCTTCGGGAGCTTGACGACCAACCTGCCCTTCACCTGCATGGCGAAGATTTTCCCGTTCACATTCAGGACGGCGCTGGAGCTGAACATTTTGCCGCGGCCGACTTCTTGGTCACCGGCAAATGCGGCGACAACCGGTGCGAAGCTCGTGGGGATTTCGGCCGGCGCCGTCTTCTCTGCCGTCTGTTTGGCTTTTTTCCTCACCGGACTCACCCTTACCGTAAAGGCATTCGGTTGGAGAATAGAATAGTCTTGTAGGGGCGGTTTTTGAGCCGCCGTTCGGTCTCGAGCCGCTATCAGGGTGCGGGAAAACCTATTTGCTTATGAGAAGTCTTTCCGCACCCTGGGACAAAATGGCTTCCTTCCTTTTTGATTCGCACCTCGCGGACTCGTTAGCTCGCTCCGCCTTTCGGCTCCGCTAGTGTTTGATTCGCACCTCGCGGACTCGTTAGCTCGCTCCGCCTTTCGGCTCCGCTAGTGTTTGATTCGCGCCTCGCGGACTCGTTAGCTCGCTCCGCCTTTCGGCTCCGCTAGTGTTTAGTTCTCCCCCTCTGGGCGAGATTACAGAGAGGGAAGCCGGGTGCGGAAGGCCTTTTTCCGCAACCTGCTATGTGTTCGCCAACGGGGTTTGATAATTAGTAGAGGATCACTCAATTCCATCGCCGGCAGAGGTAAACCATGGCGCCGCAATTGAATTTCGACGAACTCGTACAGGATGAGCGCGTCCATCGGAAAATCTATACGGAAGCTGAAGTCTTCGCAGCCGAAATGGAGCGAATCTTCGAACGCACCTGGGTCTTCGTCGGCCACGAAAGCGAAGTCGCCGCCGCCGGCGACTACAAGACCGTCACCATAGGCACTCAGCCGGCGATCATGACCCGCGACGAGGATGGCGGCGTGCATGTGCTGATGAACCGCTGTATGCATCGCGGCTCCACGATTTGTCAGGAGGAGCGCGGCAATTCCAGTTATTTTCGCTGCTGGTATCACGGCTGGACTTACACCAATCGCGGCGAACTGGTGGGCCTGCCTTACCCGGGCGGTTATGGCAAAAGCTTCGACCGCAGCAAATTCAGCTTGGTACGTGCGCGGGTGGGGATTTACCGGGGGCTGGTGTTTGCCAGTCTCAATCCCGAGGTGCCGGAAATTACCGAGCATCTCGCCCGGGCAAAATACTACATTGACCTGTTTATGGATTTGTCGCCCGAGGGGGAAGTTGACGCCCGCTGCGGAGTCCATAAATACGGCTACGACGGCAACTGGAAATTCCAGATGGAGAATGGCGTCGACGGCTATCATCCCAACTTCGTGCATCAGTCGTTTTTCGAGGTGCAGGGGAAACAGCTGGGCCGCAAGGTGATGAAGCTCTTCACCGAGGCATCGGCTTACCAAAGCAAGGATCTCGGCAACGGCCATTCGATTCTCGACATGGCTCCTCAACGCAAGTCACACCGGCCCGTTAACAACATCCTGCGCGGGTCGACTTCCAAAGCGAGCAACGACTTGTACCTCGAGCGCCTGGTCCGCCGTTATGGAGAGGAGCGCACCAGCGAAATTCTGGGCGCCTCCAATGTTAATCTGGCCGTCTTTCCCAACCTGCTGATTATCGGGATCCAGTTCCGCAACGTAATCCCGGCCAGCGTCAATCGAACCGACGTTTTCCTGACACCGACCACGCTCAAGGGAGTGCCTGAGGAGATCAACGTCGCGCGGTTGCGGGCGCATGAAGCGTTCTATGGTTCAGCCGGGGGCGGCGCACCGGACGATGTCGAGATGTTTAACCGTTGTACCGCGGGACTCCGAGTCAAAGGTGCTGAATGGCTGGAACTGTCACGTGGAATAGAGCGCGAGCATACCGGCGACGACGGTTCGATCGCTGCGCATATCAACGACGAAGTGCCGCAGCGCGCATTTTACCGGCAATGGCGAAATCTGATGTGCGGTGCTGCAGCGAACATCTCTGAGTTGCGTCCGCGTGCCGCCGCTGCGCTTGATTAGCGAGGATAAATCATGGCGAGTCTGAGCCGGCAGCAGGCTGAGGAGATTCTCTTCGAAGAAGCGCGAATTCTCGATGCGCGCCGCTACGACGACTGGTTCGCGATGCTGACGGACGACGCGCTCTATTGGGTGCCGTGCAACGGCGAGGGGATCGATCCGACTCGCGAAATTTCCCTCGTCTACGATGACCACGCGCGCCTGCGCGATCGCATCGATCGGCTCAATAGCGGCGTCGCGCATGCCCAGAGTCCGCCGTCGAGGACGTGCCGGCTGATTTCCAATGTGCAAATCGAGCAGACTTCCGACGACGATGCCCGCATTACGTCCGCGTTCTTTCTCTACGAATTGCGCCACGCCCGCCAGCGTGTCTTCGCCGGCCGCTACCAGCATCGGCTGCGCTTCGAGGACGGCCGCTGGAAAATCGCGTCGAAAAAGGCCGTGCTTGTAAACAACGATGAGGTGATTGACAATTTAACGTTCATAGTGTGAACACGCCTTAATCGGGATGGTGATCAAACCAGCGTGCATTGCATAGCCGACCGGGACGCTAGAGTAAAGCCGCGACAACGGAGCGGCGGCGCATGCTAGGTCGGTGAAAAAGGTGAAAAATGGCGAGTGTCTCTCAACTGGGTTATCTGGGCTTGAACGTGAGCGACCTTGGCGAATGGGAGCGGTTCGCCACCGAACTGCTTGGCCTGGAGGTAGTCGATAAGACGCCGCAGGGCTTCTTCATGCGGATGGACGAATACCATCATCGGTTCATCGTCCAGCAGGGCAGCGAGGACGATGTTGCATTCATCGGATGGGAAGTTGCCGATCAACGCGCCCTGCAGGAACTCAACGCCCAGCTCAAGAATGATGGTGTCGAGACCACTGCCGGGTCGGCCGAAGAGGCCAAAGCGCGCGGTGTGCTCGAGTTCCTGAAGTTCAGAGATCCCAGCGGGATTCCCACCGAGGCTTATTTTGGGCCGTTGATGAATTTCCGGGAGCCCTTCAAATCGCTGCGTCCGCTATCCGGTTTCGAAACCGGCACGATGGGCCTTGGACACATTGTGATTCGAGTGGATGACAGCGCGCGCAGTCTGCATTTTTATCGCGAGGTGCTCGGGATGCGCATCAGCGATATCATCGAGTTGCAACGGGGCCATCGCCTGGGCCGGCAATTGTCGCTGACTTTCATGCATTGCAATCCGCGCCACCATTCGGTCGCATTCGGCGAGATCCCGGTGCCGAAGCGCCTGTTGCACTTCATGCTGCAGGCGAAAACGTTGGACGACGTGTGCTCGACGATGTATCTGGCGCAGGATCGCAGCATTCCGATCTCCGCCTCGCTCGGCCGCCATACCAATGACCATATGGTGTCGTTCTACATGCGTTCGCCGTCGGGCTTCGAAATCGAGTACGGCTTCGGCGCGCGCACGGTTGACGACGCCACCTGGAAAGTCCAGCAGCATTACTCCGGCAGCATATGGGGCCATCGCGGGATGGGAGCCGCCCCGCCGCAGAAAGCCAGCCAGGCGTAGGGCGAGCCACCCCTCAGACGCGCTGATTATAGATGCTGCGGGCGCGATCGAGACCGTCGCGCAATGATGGCCAGCACTGCATCGCCCGCCTGTGCCAACAGCGGACGAAGTTCCTGGTCGGTTAGCGGCTGCAGCAGGTAGTCGATACTACCCTGGCTTCCCGCCGGATGAGCCATGCCGATTCGCGCCCTGATGAAGTCGGGCGTTCCGAGTGCTTCGACTCTCGATACCCCGATGCAGTTCTCTCCTCGAAGTGGACTGATCATCCGATCCGCTGCCAGTAAGGGAGAGCTGTCAAAAGGGAGGGCACACATGAATCGTCTGGCTCGGGGCTGTGCCTTGCCCATGCGTATATTCGCTGCGCTGCTTCACGTAAACTTCTCCAGTCGGCGAAGGCTTCTTGTAGTCATCGTTTTCGTTCGCTCCTCCGACGGTCGCAGCGCGAATCCAGGTTTCGATGTGGCGCTTCGGTATTAAAACGGCAAGCGGCTCTGAAGAGCCTAGCGGTTCGAGGCCGTCGTGTTGGAGAGCATTATTCAATTGACGGCAACGCTCCTCGATAGTGTTGTCGTCTGCATCGATCACCACAATTAGCAATGTTCTGGCGCGCGTGCTTCGCTGGCGACAGGCTTTAGACTGTCTCGGGAACTCGCGAAGAACCCAATGCACGTTACCGCCATGCGCTCTTTCGCTAGCAATGACGGGGTTCAGCGAGGGTTCTTTTGTCCTCAAACCGCAGAGAGCCATGTATGCTCGGACGAGACTGGACTGCGGCCTGCAAGTCGTTTCGGAGACTCTATCACTCACGCCCCCAACCCCGCATCACCAATTCAGCCGCGGAGAGTTCCGTCTCAGCCGGATCGCCGAATGGACGTACACGCACGTGTCGCCCTTCGGGCCGGTCGAAAAGCAACCCTTCGTGGAAGGCCATGCGGTTAAGTAATTCGGGATGATGTGAGACGATGAGTACCTGGCAGTCGTGCTCCTCTTGTGTTCGGTCAAGCACTTTTGACAACCATGGCTGTACTTCCGCCAAGGCGATAAAGTTGTCCGGCTCGTCGAAGCACACCGTTGTCCCGCGCTTCAAAGCGAAGTGAAGTGCTGCGTAAAGCCCAATCAGCACGCGCTGGCCTTCGGAAAGCTCCTGGATGGTATACTCGATACCCTACCTGGACGGCGTTGGCTCGCTCATCCTAACCTTGATTTCGCGGCGGCGTTCTCCAGCGTCTTCGAGCCGCATACCCAAAAAGCCGTCTATCGCCTCTGAGAGATCTTTAATGTATTCGTGATCCTCGGTCTCTTGTCTTAGATGCCGAAACCAATCCGCAAAATTTGTCAGGTGCTGGTCTGGGCTTCTCACTTCTGCCGCAGCGACTCCGCTCATTCGCCACGGGTCTGGGCTCACGCATAACAATCCGCCAAGCCAGCGCTTGAACCAGGACAGCCTTGTGTTGTCTCGGCGTTCGGTAACGGTCGCCAGCGCAGACCGATGCCAATCAAATGGGTATTGAACCTTATCCTCATGCCGATCGTTGAATAGATGGACCTCTCCCTGCTTAAACCAAAAAATAGGCCTGCCCGAAAAATGCACTTCTTCTGTTACGACGCGAGAACGCTCCGGATTGCCGGCCGAGTCAAGTACTAGACGGAATTTGTAATTGCCGCCGTTACCTTGCACGTCGAGTTCGAAGGACTGCTCTTTGACATCTTGCCACCGGTTGCGTGTTAAACCCCCGAACCGGCCTTCTACGAACTCGCCCGCGACGCAAAAGTCGCGTAACAGGGCCAGAACGTCGAAAATGGTCGACTTGCCGACCCCATTGCGCCCAACGATCAACCGAGCGGGTCCTTCGAAATGGCACTCGAAGTTGACCATACAGCGAAAGTTATCGACGTAAAGGCGTTGCAACACAATGAACCTATTATAAGGCTAAGAGCTGTTTTCTGCGAATATGCTCGATTCAGGTCTTATCAGGCGGGCATTGTTGAGCGACTAACAGCTCTGAAGGCGCATTGGTTTCACACGCGCCGATTATAAATGCTGCGGGCGCGGTCGAGACCGTCGCGCATGATCGCCAACACCGCATCGCCCGCACGCTCGAATATTGGTTCCAGCGAACGCAGTTCTTCGCCGGTGAGCGGCTGCAACAGGTAGTCGATACTACCCTGAATTCCCCCCGGATGAGCGATGCCGATTCGCACCCTGATGAAGTCGGGCGTGCCCAGCGCTTCGGTAATCGAGCGCACACCGCGATTACCTGCATCGCCGCCGCCGCGCTTGAGGCGGATCTGCCGTTCCGGCAGATCCATTTCGTCATGAATCACGATCAACTGCTCCGGCGGAACTTTGTAGTAGCCGAGCATCGCGCTGGCGCAATCACCGCTGCGGTTATAAAACGTTTGCGGCATAACGACGATCGCGTTGCCGGCCTCAGTGCGTATTTCGGAATAGAAGCCGTTGAACTTCCGCCGGCTTAACTCCGAGTTATAGCGGGCGGCAAAACGCCGCACCGTCATGAAGCCGAGATTGTGGCGCGAGCGGCGATACTCCTCGCCGGGATTGCCCAAGCCGATGACTATCCAGCGAATCTCGCTGCGCTCCGCGCCTGGTTGATCGTGCCTGGCTGCCGCCGGACGGAACTTCTCGAAGAGGCGGCTCAACCGGCTCATCTTGGTCTTTCACCGGCCTGCCATGTGCCGCTGCAGAGCCAGTCCTGATTAGAGCCCAGCAGGCTGCGGAAGAGCCTTCCGCACCCTGCTTTCCCTCTCTGTAATCTCCCCCCAAGACAGGCGGAGAACTAAAGGAAGGAACCCAGTTTTATCGCAGGGTGCAGAAAGACTTTTCATAAGTCAAATAGGTTTTTCCGCGCCCTGCCAAGGGCTGTCGCGGCTGTGCTTCGAATCGTTCGCGTTCGATGTGGGCGCTCGCGCTTTCCCATCGCGCCATTTCCGCGTGCGGCGAGTACCGGCCTTATCAACGGCTCCAGCACCTTGAACAGCGCATCCATCTGTGACGGTGTACCGATCGAAATGCGCAGCGCATCGCGGAAGACGGACTGCGGGAAATGGCGCACCAGGATTCCCCGGCGGCGCAATCCCGCCGCCACGGTGCTCATATCATGTCCTTCGATGCGGGCCAGCACGAAATTCGCCTGCGAAGGCGGCACTTCAAAACCCATCAGGCGCAGGCGTTTTTCAGTCATCGCGCGAACACGTTTGATTCGTTCGACGTTGCGGTGCATCCAGCCAATGTCGGCGAGTGCGGCCGCACCGGCGCTCAGCGCAAGACGGCTCAAGTTGTATGAATCTTTAACTTTGAGTAGCTGTTCAATTAGGGGCGGCTGCGCAAAACAAAGGCCCAGGCGCATCCCGGCCAGCGAAAAGGATTTGGAGAAGCTGCGCAGCACGATAACGTTGGGATGGCGCTTGATCAGTGACAACGCGTGGCAGGCAGCGAAATCGACATACGCCTCGTCTATCGCCAACAGGCGGCCGTTGAGCGCGCCCGCGAGATTGTCCAATTGTGCAGGCGCCGCCGGCGACCCACAAGGCGAATTTGGATTGCAAACAATCGTCAACACCGCGCGTTCGGCCGCGAGCGCTGCGAGGGGCTGTGCAAAGCCAGGTCCGAGCGGAACCGCGGCAATCCGCGCCTCCTGAATTGCGGCGAGGGTGTCGTAGAGCGAATAAGTCGGCAGCGCATATGCGACCTTGTCGCCGCGGGCCAGCGCCGCGCGAAACAGCATTGCGAGCAATTCGTCCGAGCCGTTGCCGGCCAGAATCATTTCGCGAGAGATTCCATAGAGGCGCGCGGCCGCGGCCACCAATTCATCAGCGCGCGGGGGCGGATAGAGCCGCAGCGACGTTCCGGCTGCTTTGACAATCGCGGCTTGCACCCGCGGCGATGGCGGATATGGATTTTCATTGGTGTTGAGTTTGATTAAGCGCTGGCCTGGCCGCGGCTGCTCGCCCGGGCTATAGGGCGCCATCTGTTCAATCGCTTCGCGAAACATCTTTTTCAAGTACGAGAGCGACTTCTCCGGGATCGCCCGGAGGCCGGCTCGGTTGCCTGGCTGGTCGATTCGGCCAACCATGCGAGATAGGGTTTTGAACCCGCCATGAGTGTCACTGCGACAATCTCCGGCACTTCGTAGCTGTGAAGCTCACGGACTCTGCGCTCGACTTTCGAAAAATGGCGAACGGGCGCCTTTATCAACAGCATATATTCACTGGCGCTCTCGATCGTCCCGCGCCATCGATAGATCGAGTGGACGGGGCCGACAATATTGACACAGGCAGCGAGCCTTTCCCCAACGAGGGCCTGCGCGATCCTGCCAGCTTCATCTTCATTAGCCGCCATCGCGAAGATGACCCTGAAATCGCGCGCCACAGCAGTCATGAGAGCCTCATCTCACCCGAGCGTACTTTACCGGCACCCTCGCAGCAGGCCAAGCTGAGTGAGCACCTTAGCGGTCAGCGGACACGGAAGCGCGCCCCGTTGAGCGAGACGCCGCAGTTGTTCGGCTAACAGCAGCAGATCGCTCCACCGATCGACGTCGTACCAGGCCGGTGCCAACGCGGGCCGGATTCCCAATCTATCCAGCCGTGCGATAGTTTGCTGCAACACTCGCGGCCCGCCCCAGCGAATGCCTCGGAACATATCCGGCAGCGCCCCGCGAACTCCCACCAGATAGTAGCCACCGTCGAGGCTCGGACCCAACACGACTCGATTGTGGCGGATTAGAGCGGTCGCCCGCTGCAGAACCGAACGCGGCAGCGAGGGCGTGTCGGTACCGACCAGGAGGGCGCCGCCGAGGGCAAACGGTGCCAAAACGCGCGCCATCCGGGCACCAAGATTCCCCTCCTCCTGGTCGACAATAGCCGCATCGAAGCGACGCGCCAGCGAGCGAAAATAGTCATTATCCGTCAAGGCGCCGGTCGTGCTGGCTGCGATCACCAGTGGCAATCCGAGTCTGCGCACTTTCGCTAGAGCGTCGTGCGTGAACGCGTCCGCCAATGCCGCCGCGTTGCGGGCGCCGATTCGAGCGGCCAACCGCGTTTTGCTCGAACCCGGGACGGGCTCGCGGGTAAACACGATGATCTTTGGGCGAGAGCGCATTTCTCAGCGACCGAGGGTTCGCCGCGCCTCGATGGTTTGGCGCTGCGTCGCAGTCTCCCTCGCTATGGCTATGGGCTCGCAGCGAGCCCTACGTGTCGCGGCCGGTGGGCATGGTTTCGAGCCGGCCGCGGTTCGCATGAGTGCGAGCTCAATCCAATTCGGCTTTCACCGTCACTGGATGGTGTTGGGCGCGATGATATTGATCGGCAACGTGAGGGTTCTCAATACGAACTCCGCCACCGAGGTTATTGGCTTGGGCCAGATGGTGGGATTATCGATCGGGCCCTGTACCTGGAAATAAGCGCCTACCAGATGTTTAGTCGCGCCGCCGAGATTCTTTCCGATTATCGGGATATTGTTGAAGAGCCAGTTAACCGTCTGTAATGCCAGCAGGTCGATTTCCATATTCATCGTGCGGTTGCTGAAGTCGATGTCGCCTCGGGCGGTAATATCCATCACTGGGCCGTTCAGCCGCAGATTGTCAGTATAAAAGTCTCCCTTGGCTCCGCGGAAATCGGCGTCGAGCGTTTTGAACGGGACTCCTGACTTACGCGGGTCGGGGAATTGCGCGGTCAGCCAATTTTTGAGATTGACCAGGCTCAGAATTCGCCTCAGCAGCGTGAAGCGGTTAAGTGTGCCATCAGTCATCGTGATTGACACGTTGCCGGCGACGGTGCGGAAGAAGTCGGTGCTGGAGTTGGCCCACAGGTCGCCGGTGGCGGCTAGTTTGCCAATTATTGGGGTTTCGCTGCTGGTTCCTGAGAGCAGAAACAACGGACCGGCATCCATATGCGCGATAACGCCATTCATATTGATCCAGTCGTCCCGCTGGCGTCCGGAGATGGTCAAATCAATACTGCCATTGAAAGCTGTGGCCCGGAATTTATCCACTCGCCAGCTTTGGTTGTTATGATGGAAATCCGTCGAGATGTCACTCATTGCCAGCTTGTCGAAATTGCCCACCCGCGCCTCAATATGCCCCGCGACCGGCACCGGGAAAAACTGCGGCGGTGTGCTGAGCGACCACGGCAGCCGAATAAAGCGCATCACTTCGAAATCGAGGCGCGCAACACTTGCGTCGATACGGACCTGGGGATGCTTCAAATCGGCAACCGCCATGCGAAAATCCAGCGCCTCACCCTCCAGGCGCGAGGCTGGGATGTCGAGAATCAACCCCTTGCCATCGAGCACGAGCGTGGCCGAATGCGTGACTATTATCGGACTGCGCAAGAAGCCAGGCTGCACTCGCCCATTGTCGAGCGTCAGTTTTCCGACGACGGTCGGAATCTCAAGCCCGGCTTCGCTGTTAGCGACCAACTTACCGCCGATGGGTCCGGAGACAGAAATCTGGCTGGGGCTAACCATTGTCGATGCCCATTTGGCGGACGATAGTTGATGGAGTTCCATCCTGAAATCGCGAAATTGCACAGGCCTGGTGTCCGGCAGGATGACGCCGTTTACGACGACGTTGCCAGTTTCATCGAGTGGTATCGCCACCACCTGGCGAAGCGAGATACGGCCGGGCTCCAGCGCCACACTGCCGCTGTTCAGCCAAATCGCGCTTGGCAGTTTGTTCAATTCGAACTGGAGGTCACCCAGGTCAGCCGTGACCAGGTAATCAGGCGGGATTGCCAGGCGAAGTCCATCGATCGTGCCGGTTGCCTGAAGCTGAATCGATGTATGGCCGTGAACCCACAGCAATTGCCCGCGGAGGCGCGGCTGCGCACGTTGGATAAAATCGCGGATCGCGCTATAAACTTCCCCGGCATCGAGCCAGCTTGCCAGTTTGAGCCGGTAGCTAATCTTGTCGGGCGCATCCAACAGGTTCACGTCAAGACTTATGTCCGAAAGTGAAGAGCCCCCTATCTGGCTGGTCGCTTGCCTGATTCGAGCGACTCCGCCGGAGTAGTTCACTTGCGTATCGAACTGGTAAACCGGTGGAAGGCGCAGATCGGGCGCCGGCACATAACTGACATGCGTCAACGCAGCATTGACCTCTATCAGCCTGGCCAGCTTTTCCAGATTTAACTTCGCAAGCGATTGAGGGATCCTGAGGGCTACCTGGTTCACCATCAGGGTGCCCGACCTGATTCGCTCAGCAAAATGCAGCATCGGCGGCGGCACTGCTCGCAGCGGCCGAAGCCACTTCGCGCTATCGGCAAGCTCCAGGACGATCCCCCTGGCCGAGAATGTAACCGTGCGGCCCGAAATATATGGGTTCAACACGGTCGCGTGAGCTTCGAGAACGGGCGACCGCTCATGGTGCAATTCTACATTGGACAGTTCCGCCCGAGTTTGTGAGACGCTGTAGTCACCGCGCGACCAAAAGCCGCCCAGCGTCAAGGGCGTGCGGAGCGCATCTCCGTCCACGACCAGATCGCGCGTCGCGAGCGTAAAATTACCGATGGCTTGGGCATCGGCCGAAACCGCAAACTTTACATCACCATCCAGGTGTGCAGAAGCGCTCAAGTTAGCGAGGTTAATGTGGCGCAAAGGGAGTTCCCGGAACCAAACCCGTCCCTCGGCTAAAGTGCCGCGATTGTTCCCGCCCGGGCCGAGCCGCAGCTTGCCCGAAAATCGCGCGCCGGCGATCGAACCCTCATTGCTTTCCGCATTGAACCTGACGAACCACGGCCACTGGCCGCGCCGATAGTGTTGCCGATAGGCGATACCGTTCACATGCTCGGCGAAGGGCCGATGGTCCAGACCTAACAAGGTGACATCCACGAGTTCGAAGCGCCGCGATACGTCCGACAATCTTTCGAGATACTGCGTAAGCGTATCGAGCCGGCTTACGGCCGAATCGGGTGCCGATGCCTTGCCAGCTTCGTGCGGAACGCTGATGATGCCGCGGTCGAGGACCAGCGAATAAAGCGGCAGCCCGGCACGGTGCAGCAGAGTCCAGTAACTGAATACGGCGCGAATAACACCCAGGCGCGCAGTTTCGTGATGATCGATCATCACGCGCGGCTCTTCGAGCACGACCACCAATCGGGTGCCGACGCCGAGTCTGGTGCCCGAGATTTCGATCTCGAGCCCGGTGCGCCTTCCAATCTGTGCGAGTATCAGGTTAACAAGCTGATTCTGGTATTGAGCGGCGTACCAGAGTAGGACGCCGACGGCTAGCAGCACAAGGAGCAATCCGCTCGCGAGCACGCGAAAAAATTTCATGCCATCTATGGACTGGGCCTCAGCCCATGATGACAACGGGCCGACGGCAGAAGGTCAGTCGCCTTCGGCGACCTGCGGCTGCACATTGTCCGTCCAGGCTGCGCGATGCTTGCTGCGCAGCGTTGTTTGCAAAATGCGGTTGCGCATGCGCACGGACTTCGGCGTCAGCTCAACCAGCTCTTCTTCATCAATCCACTCCAAGGCCGCATCAAGCCCCATTGGACGCGGCGGCGTCAAGCGGATCGCCTCATCGTGGCCGGCGGCGCGAATATTGGTCAGTTTTTTTTCGCGGCAGACGTTGACCGGTAAATTGGTTTCGCGCGAATACTCGCCGACGATCATCCCTTCATAGACCGGCTCGCCTGGTTGAATAAAAAATCGCCCGCGCTCCTGCAAATGAAAGATGGCGTAACCGCTCGCGCCACCATCGCGGTCTGAGATCATCGCGCCGTTCTGACGCGAGCGGATCGTGCCGCACCACGGGGCGTAGCCATTAAAAATCGCGTGCATCACGCCGAGACCGTGGGTCTCAGTGAGAAACCGCCCGCGAAATCCGATTAGCCCGCGCGCCGGCACGTCGTATTCCAGACGCACGCGGCCGCTGGCGTGAGTCTCGATAGTGCGCATTTTGCCTTTTCGTCCAGACAGCAACTGTGTCACGGTGCCGATGAATTCTTCGGGTATATCAATCACCAGGAATTCCATCGGCTCGAGCACCACCCCGTCGGCTTGACGCGTGAGCGCGGTTGGCTTCGACACCTGCACCTCGTAACCCTCCCGGCGCATCGTCTCCAGGATCACTGCAAGCTGCAATTCACCGCGTCCCATAACCCGCCATGCATCCGGGCTGAGTTGTTCGACCCTGACGCTCACGTTGCGGCGGGCTTCAAATTCGATCCGCTCGCCCAGCTTGCGTGACGTGACGAAAGTACCCTCGCGTCCCGCCCAGGGCGAATTGTTGACTGACAAGGTCATGGCAACGGTTGGCTCGTCGATATGAATCGGGGGCAATGGCTGTGGGTTTTCGAGCTCGGCGACCGTATCACCAATCTCGATGTCCTCGACCCCGGCAACCATGACGATATCGCCGGCGCGGGCTACGTTACGCTCGACCCGCTTCAGCCCTTCCCATCCATAGAGCCGCGCAACCTTGCAGATAGTAGTGGCGCGGGCGTCCCGCCCGCGATCGATGGCAGGCGGGACGCCCGCCCCACCTATGCCGGCATGGCATAGCGAATAACTCTCTCCAGCGATTATCGCGCCGGCGAGTACCCTGCCGATCGCCAATCGGCCGACGTAATCGTCGTAATCAAGGTTATTCACCTGGAATTGTAGCGATGCCTCCGGAGTGACCTCGGGACCCGGCAGGTGGGTGATGATTGCTTCGAACAACGGCCGCAAATCAGTCCCATCCTCTCCGGGCCGCGCGGCCGCGGTACCAGCGCGCGCATTAGTGTAAAGCACAGCAAAATCAAGTTGCTCTTCGCCCGCTCCCAGGTCGATGAACAAATCGTATATCTTGTCCAGTACTTCCACCGGGCGGGCATCGGAACGATCGATTTTGTTGATACATACAACGGCTGGTAATCGGGCTTCGAGCGCTTTCCTCAGTACGAAGCGCGTCTGCGGCAACGGTCCCTCGCACGCGTCGACGAGTAGCAGGATCCCATCGACCATCGAGAGCGTCCGCTCGACTTCACCGCCGAAATCCGAATGGCCGGGCGTATCAACAATGTTGATTCGCACCCCAGCCCAGGCCACTGAGGTATTCTTCGCCATGATGGTAATGCCGCGCTCGCGTTCGAGTGCGAAGGAGTCCATCACGCGTTCGACTACATGCTCATTGGCGCGGAAAACGCCGGATTGGCGCAGTAAAGCATCAACCAGCGTGGTCTTACCATGGTCGACATGAGCGACTATGGCGATGTTGCGGGTATCCTGACGTCGCATTGCACTAACAGGCTGCGGAAAAAGGCCTTCCGTAGCCTGCTTTCCCTCTCTGTAATCTCCTCCAGAGGGGGAGAACTAAAGGAAGGAAGCCAATTTTATCGCAGGGTGGGGAAAGATGTTTCATAAAGAAATAGGTTTTTCCGCACCCTGCCAGACGAAGCGAAGCAGAGCGGGTGAGCCGACGCCGCGCCAAGCTGGTCGAAGCGCCCGAAGTCGATCGGAAACGAGTCTGCGAGGTGCTTTCGCCATATTGTTTAGACAATCTAAAGCGCGGCCGAGCCAGTTGGCCCCGCGGCCGCGCTTGCTTAAGTCTACCGGTCGCCTCGCACGGTGTAAACGCAACCCCAGCCCAACCCCAACCCTGAGGTGCCGTTCGCGCGATTTTGACAATCCGGTCGGGCGCGACTCGATACAGCCTTTGGCTAACGCGAAGCCTTGGCAGCAGCTCCGGGAGAGCACACCCGGGCGTCTATCAGCTTGGGCCGCGGGCCAGGCGTTGCTGCTGGACCTGGGCAATCCCAGATGCGATCAGCCCTGCGAGTTCGGCGACATCCGCGCTGAGCGCTGCAGCAACCGCCTCGCCGCTGAGAGAGGTCACTGGACGACTAAGCTGCGCCTCGCGGCTGACCAGCAGTTGATCGTTTCGCGAAGTTCTCAGATCCCAGTGAGCAATAAGCTGGGCATTATGATTGGTGTCAGCTTCAAAACGTTGAACCTGGACATGCGCTATGTAGTCTAGTCTGGTTCCGGCATACCAGGGATACTGCACTATGTTCGCCGTGCCCATCAGCTCGGTGAGATCATTCGCCAGCACACGGCGAAAGTTGTCGGCCAGAGATTCCGCCCAGCGATCGGTCTCCGACAAATCGAACCCATTCGGCGAGGTGCGTATCACCAGTTCCGGACGATCGAGATAGTCGGGCAGTTGAACCGGCCCGAGGCCAATGACCAAAGACGGCAGGTTCGGGTTGGCGGCCAATCGCCCGTTGTTCGAACCACCGGGTGTGGTGGCTGCGAGTAGAATAAAGCGGGCGCGGTCGGGCTTGGGCGACAATACCGAGCACCCGCTGAAGACCACTACCATAGCCGGCGCGAGGGCTCGCCCCGTGAGGAGAGAGCCGAGAGGAATTACGAACGCCAGCAAGGCGGAACAGCCCATCAGGCGACCGGTCTGCGTCTTGCGGTTCTCGCTCCTCACTCGGATCTGTTGCCTCCTCATCCCGCCGCCATGGGGTTATTGGTTGCCGTAATATCGGCCTCGTACAATCGCGCTCGGATTGCGTTGCAGGTAATCGCCGAGTTCTCTGAGCGAGCGCGCGGCCGCACTGACGTTTTCGAGCGCCTGATTGGCACGATAGACTAATGGCGAATCAGGTTGCAGTGTAACTTGAATATGGTCGAGCGCCGCTTGCGCCTTTTGCACCGCGATATCGATATTATGGGCGCCCTTTTGCATGCTGGCCGCCATCGGACCAACTTGACGGTCGACATGTTCGGTCAATTCGCGGATGCTGTGGGCGGTGTCGCCCAGACTGGTTGCAGTTTGGTTGAGCGACACCAGCGCGGATTTAATCTCAGGCGAACGGGCGAGGTCGCCGAACGCGGCCATAGTCTGATTGGCGGTGGTGACCAGTTGGTCAAGCTGGATTTTGTCCAACTGTGAGATAATTTTGGCGGCGGCCGATTGCGCCTGCTCGAAAGTTGTTTTCAGCGTCGGAATCTCCTGCGGCGTCGAATTAGGCGGCATCTCGTAATTCGCCGGAGCGCCTGGATGCATATCGAGGTCGATATACAGGATCCCCGTCACAAAGCTTTCCATGGCTAGTTGCGCTCGCAGTCCTTGCTGTACCGCGTGGCGAACGTCCTCAGAGATGTCGAGGGTGGGAGTCTTCGAGCCCCCAGTCACACGGCTTTCGTCGATCTCAATCAAAACCGGGATCTGAATGCCGCCATTGCTGCTTGCCACGCTTTCCAGCCCGATATTCAGCCGGAGCTGGATGTCGGTGACTGAGCCGATCGTCACCCCTTTGATTTTGACCGGGGCACCGACTCGCAAGCCGTTGACGTTGCCCCGGAATACCAGGATGAAAGGATAGGTGTTGCGGAACAGACGGCCCGAGCCCAGCACCGCCACCGCAACTACCGCCAACGCGATCGCGCCGACGACGAAAACTCCCACCACCCGAGCATTCGGCCGTGCTCTCATAAACGTCCTCCTCCAGCTAGCTCGGATCCGCCGCGTGTCAGGAACTGACGGACTCGCGGATTATCGGTGTGTGCGAGCAGCTCGTGCGGATTGCCGCTGGCGCCGATAGTACGAGTTTCGGTATCGAGAAATATGCAATTGTCGCCGATCGTGAAGATGCTGGCCAATTCATGGGTAACCACCACAACGGTCCCGCCCAAACTCGCACGCAGTTCAAGAATCAGGTCGTCGAGCATCCGCGAGCTGATCGGATCCAGTCCAGCCGACGGCTCGTCGAAGAACAGGATTGCGGGATCGAGCGCCATCGCTCGCGCCACACCTGCGCGTTTTTGCATACCGCCGCTGATTTCATTAGGGTAGTAATCTTCGAATCCTCTGAGTCCGACCAATGCGAGCTTCAAGGTGGCGATCTCACGGATCTCCGGCGGACTCAAATCGGTGAATTCAGCCAGCGGCAGACCGACGTTCTCCGCCAGCGTCATCGAACTCCATAACGCGTTACTCTGATAGAGCACGCCAAAACCGCGCGTCATGCCCTCCCGGGTTGCGCCATCCGCGCGGGTGAAGTTAACCCCTCTGTATCTAATTTCACCTGCCGCTGGTTCCTGCAGTCCGATTAGATGGCGTAACAGTGTGCTTTTACCACAGCCGGAACCGCCCATGATGATGAAAATTTCATGCTGCCGTACGGCGAAGTTCAGATCGCGCATCACCACCGTACTGCCAAATGCCATCGTCAGGTCGCGCACTTCAATCTCGGGCGGAACGTCTCTCCTGGCGCCGTTATTGCCCGCTGCCTCCATATGGTCAGCTTGGAAGACGAGGTCAGATACCGAGAATGTTGAAGATCACGGCAAAGATGCCACAGGCAACCACAATCATGACGATCGCGCTGACCACCGCCGCGGTCGCCGCGTCGCCAACCGCAGACGAACTCCGGCCGCATTGAAAACCCTGGTAGCAGCCCGCAATTGCAATCAGCACGCCGTAGACAATGCTCTTGACCAGGCCGCCGACCAGCGGGGCGAGCGCAACTGCGGCAATGGTCTGCTGCAAATAGCTGTGGAGGGTAAGGCCGAGCATGCCCACGCCGACCGTCGCTCCACCCAGGATCCCGACGAGGTCGGCGTAAAGGCACAGCAACGGCATCATTAAGACCAGCCCAATAACGCGCGGCACCACCAGAAACTCGATTGGTGAGATGCCCATAGTAGCTAGCGCGTCGATTTCCTGCGTCACCTTCATCGAGCCCAACTGCGCGGCAAATGCCGCGCCGGTGCGCCCGGACATGATAACACCGGTCATCATCGCCCCCATCTCGCGCACGATCGCGATGCCCACGAGGTCGGCAACATATATCGATGCACCGAACTGCTGAAGCTGCACCGCGCCCATAAAGGCCATGATAACGCCGACCAGATAACTAATCAGCGTAACTATCCCGAGCGCGTTCGCACCGGCACCCTGCACCACTTCGAGCAAATCGATCCGCCGGTAACGTGCTCGGCCAATCATCGCCACCCCCAGCGCTAAAACCACGCTACCGATGAAGTCGACGTAACCACCGAGGGCTGCGAGCCGGGCAAGCATATTTCTTCCGGTGCGCGCGAGTAACGACTCAGACATGGCGGCGCTGGCCTCATGAGGCTCCGAATTCGCGCTGGCGAGATCAATCAGGCGGTTCAACCCTTCAGGCAGGGCACTGCGGTCAAGCGTAATTTGCCGCGCGCGGCAGATTTGCGTAAGGCCCGTCAGAAAATTGACGGCGCTGCTGTCCCACGCCGACAACGCGCCTACTTCGACCACGATCCGCCGCGGGGGCAAGGGCGAGGTCAGCTCCGGCTCGAACGCCCTGGCCGTCGGCATTCCATGGCGGAGCCGCCAGACCCCGGACAGCCGGATCGTCAGGCAGGTCGGATCGGCTTTATCGATGTGCAGTCCTGCGCTGTCGGTATCCCCGCTTTGCGCGGCAGGCGGCCGCGCCTCCGGCTTCCATCCCGAGGCCATTGTGGTGAACGGAGTCAATCACGACTATTCGGCCCCAGGGCCTTTCGCCGCGACGGAGTACGAATATATCAGCCGCGCAATGCCAAGACAGTACGCTCCGCCGTGATCCTCTGGTTAGCTTGCTCGTCCATTGCAACCGGTCTCGTGTGCACGAATCAATGTCCTTATGCAGGCGAGGTGCGCCTTTTAGCAGGGTGCGCAGGGGTACGCTTTTCGTTGAAATGCCCGAATCGCTTCCCCGCGCAACTACCGAGGCGTGTCCTATAATTTTACTGATTCCGCGCGGGGATGCGCCGAGCGATTGGCGCGGCGCCAACGCGATAGCCAGCAGCAGGATGGGTGTCAGGCAGCCGCGCGCAGCCAGGCCCGTACAGCTTTTCGCGCAGCGTACCGGCGCGGTAATCGAGCTTATAGACACCGCGCCGCTGCAACTCGGGCACGACCAGTTCTACAAAATCGCTAAAGCTTTCGGGTGTCACTATGTAGGCGAGGTTGAAACCATCGACATCGGTGTCATTGATCCACGATTCTAATTCGTCGGCCACCTGGCTGGACGAGCCTACTATGGTCGGTGCCGGACCGCCAATACCTCCATACTCAACCAGTTCCCGTACGGTCCATCTTCTACCCCCACTGCGGGTGAAGGCTTCGACGGCAGAGTTGACAGCGTCGTTCTTGACGTAGCTGATCGGGTCGTCGAGTGCGTACTGGGAGAAATCTATCCCGGTCCATCCGGAGAGCAAGGCGAGCGCGGCCTCCGGAACTATATAACGACGATATTCTTCAAGTCTGGCCTGCGCCTCCGCTTCAGTCCGGGCGACGATCACCGTAATCAACGTAAACATGAGAATTTCCGCCGGATTTCGTCCATTGAGCGTAGCTCGGCGGCGAATGTCGGCGACACTCGATGCGACGATCGGCTTGGAACCACTCAGAAAAACGCATTCCGCATGCTTCCCGGCAAATTCGCGGCCGCGGGTCGAGGCGCCGGCTTGGTAAAGGACCGGCGTCCGCTGGGTTGAGGGCTCACAGAGATGGATCGCATCGACGCGATAATATTTTCCCTCGTGATGAATTCGATGAACTTTTTCGGGATGGGCGAAAATCCCGCTTTCACGGTCACGCACTACTGCATCATCTTCCCAACTGCCCTCCCAAAGCTTGTAAACCACCTCCATGTATTCGTCGGCGATGTCGTACCGTAAGTCGTGAGCCGTCTGCACATCGAGACCGGAACCACGCGCCGCACTGTCAAGATAGCCGGTGACGATATTCCAGCCGGCACGACCCCTGGTCAGATGATCAAGCGTCGACATCCGACGCGCGAATGGATAGGGTGGCTCGAACGACAGCGTGCAAGTTACGCCGAACCCGAGATGCTCGGTGACGGTCGCCATAGCGGGTATCAGCAGCACGGGATCATTCACCGGCACCTGCGCGCATTGGCGCAATGCGGCATCAGCGTTGCCGCCGTAGACGTCATAGACGCCAAGCACATCAGCGAGAAAGAGGCCGTCGAACTTTCCGCGCTCGAGGAGTTTCGCGAGCTCAAGCCAGTATTCCAGATTCTTGTATGTATAGGCGCGATCGCGCGGATGAGTCCAAAGACCCGCTGACAGATGGCCGACGCAATTCATATCGAATGCGTTGAGCCGAATCTCCTTCGTCATACCTTTGGGCCCTGCTAGAGGAGTCGATTGGATATCGCCATAGCTCAAGCCGGCATTGGCTTTAACACTTGGCCCGGCATCCCGCCTTGATACTCATTGTTGGCGAATACTACTTCGCCGCCGATTACGCTGCAGATGATTCCCTGGGAGCGTTCGATTAAACGTGGCGCGCCGCCTGGCAGATCATTTACCCATTCGAGCGGTTGCGGACCAACTGTCGCCGGGTCAAATACTACCAGGTCAGCATCCATCCCGGCGCGAATGCGTCCCTTGTTTCTCAGACCGAGGAAATCGGCGGGTTCGGAAGTTACTCGCTTGACCGCCGTCTCAAGGCTCATCACCGGATTTCTGTATACCCATTCGCGCAGCATGTAAGTCGGCGAACCGGCTTCGCAATGCTGGCTGACGTGAGCGCCCGCGTCGGAGAGTCCGATCATCACTTCCGGACGACTAATCAGCTTGGCTACCGCGTTCTGGTCGGCGTTGATCAACTGAACCGTTATTCCCAGCTCCAGGTTTTCAGCGATTGCCAGGTCGAGAAATGCATCAACTGGGTGTTTGTGCTGGAGTTCGGCGACCTCCTGAATGCTCTTGTTGAGCAAGGGCCGATGCTCGTCCATGGTCACCTTCGCGACCGTCACCGCATCCCACTGCCCATTGAAGAAAGCCCCGCGCCGCGCCTGCAGATCATCGCGGAATTGTTCGCGGAAGCGGTTTGAACTGTAAAGCGCGGCCTGCTCCTCGCGTGAACGATTGAAGGCTGGCCGCCACGAAGGCATCTCGCCGCACAACGAAGGCGTACGCAGGTCGTAGTACATCTTGACCGGCCGCGGCGTGACTTGCGGCGGGATGCGCAGACCTTGTTGCATGAAGGGGCGCACGCGTTCGAGGATGCGCTCGTTCGCGTCGCCCATCCCGGGCATGTCGAGCAGCGCCAGCCAGGTCACCGGACGCTGACTTTCATGGGCGAGGTGCAATAGCAGATCGAGTTCATCGTCTGCCATCGTGCCTATCTGCTTCATCAAGGCTATTTCGATGACCCCGCGGCTCATCTCGCGCATGACATGACACAATGCCGCGAGTTCTGCTTTACCGGCGAGACGGCTGGCGAGCGGCTTGCCCTGGAAACCCATATGGCGCCTGATCGTGCTGAGCGAAAAGCCGTAAGCCCCGGCGTTCATCGCCTGACGAAACAGCCGCACCATCTGCTCGATTTCGGCTGGCGTAGCTGCGCGTTCAGAAGCCTGCTCGCCCATGACGTAGAAACGCAGGGCCGAGAGGGGCACCAGGAAAGCCGCATTCAGTGCAATTCCACGCCGCGCGATAGACGCCATATAATCGCCGAAGCTTTCCCACTCCCATGACGCACCGCGGATCAGCACCTCGTATGGCAATGCTTCGACGTTGACCAAATCCCAGGCGAGCACCTCTTTGTCCGCCGGACGGCATGGCGCGACGCCCACCCCGCAGTTTCCCATCAGCACAGTCGTTATCCCGTGCCAGCACGACGACGTCAGCAGCGGGTCCCAGCAAATCTGCGCATCGTAATGGGTATGCGGATCGATAAAACCGGGCGCGACGACGAGGTCCTGGCCGTTTATCTTGCGCCGGGCAATCCCGCTAACGTCGCCGACCGCGGCAATCTTTCCAGCTTGAACAGCGACTGACCCAACGTAGGCAGAAGTCCCGGAGCCGTCGCAAATTTTCGTGTTTTCGATCACAATGTCGTAAGCCATCGCACGAGCCTCCTGGCGTTGCGCTCGACATTACCACCTTTTTTCGCATATTTCTGCGGAGAACATCACCTCCTTCGCTTGTCCGTGTCAAACAACGAAAGAGGGAAGCTGAGCTGAACTTCGGAGGTAATCCAATGCAGATCAACAAATTGCGCGCTACGTTAAAATCCGGAGGCATCGCCCTTGGTACTCTGATGTGGGAGACGCAGGGGCGCGGCGTGGTTCACACTCTTGCTCAGGCCGGAATGGACTTCGTGATGATTTGCACGGAGCATTCCGCCTACAACCTCGAAACCGTAGTCAATCTCGTCGCCCATGCTCACGCCGCTGGAATTACGCCGATCGTCCGCATCCCGGATCTGCAGTATCAATATGTTACCCGGATGCTCGACACCGGATGCCAGAGTCTAATCGTCCCACACGTCAGAACCGGTGCGGAGGTGCGTCGCTTCGTTGAATATGCGAAGTACCATCCCGAAGGCCGCCGCGGGATGGCGATCTACCAGGGCGCGAGCACCGCTTACGAAGACGTCGAGCCGGCGGCCGCGGTCGCGCATGCCAACGCCAACACACTACTCGCCGTCCTGATCGAAACGCGCGAAGCAGCGGAAAATGTCGAGGATATACTCATCCCGGGTATCGATCTCGCCTTAGTGGGACACCAGGACCTGGCGCAAAGTCTCGGTGTTCCTGGCGAGTATACCCATCCACGGGTGCGCGAAGCTGACGCCAAGGTGCGGGCGCTGTGCAAAGCGCGGGGCATCGCGACGGCCGGCGCCATCAACCGGCCCGAGACTGCGAAGCCGGTCATCGACAGCGGCGCCCAATTCCTGCTCTATGGCACGGATCTCGTTATGATACGCCGGGAAGCTGAGCGAGCCGTGCAGGCAGTCGCGCCCTTCCGCAAGACCCCGAACTAAGCTTTGTGCAGCGTGCAGATTTTATGGGTAGGGATGTTCCGGGAAGAATTTGTTGCCTAGCGGAGTCGGTACGGGTCTGACTTCCACTTCGGGGGTTGGGGTCGGCAGTAATCGGCGCTCTGGGGGCGATTCGCGAGCCGGTAAAGACCCACCTTCGGCTTCAGGCGGCCGCGCTATCACGACCGGAATGCCGTTGAGCGTCTCGGGGATTTGCTTGAGCTGCGGCGTGGTCTGCCCGACATCGACGACAATCTGGGGTTCTCCCCTATCGCTGTTTGCCACTCTGACCCCGGAGACGCCTGGGATCGAAGAGAGCCAGTCCGCGTAGTAGTCCTTGACCTGCGCCGCCGCCTCCAGGTCTGCGTCGCCGTTAAGATCTTCAGGTCCCTGGGCACGTACCGTCACCGCGATGAGTGTGGCAATCAGCAGCGCCGCAATCCAGTTAAGCGCTCTCATTTTACGACTCGTCGAAACAGGTTGCGTGCGGCTGGAGCCCGCTTCTGCACACGTTCTTCACGCGCGTTCGGTGATCAGCGGCGAGGTCACTCGCTGGTAGGTTTCTTTGAGCGACGTATTAATATCGACGACGATTGGCGTGTCACTCACCAATGCCTGCCTGAGCGCCGGGCTAAGCGCGGATGGCTGTTCGACCCGGATTCCTTCGCATCCCATGCTGCGCGCGATCGCGGCATGATCGAAGTTCGACAGATCGCAGGCAATGTTGCGCTCGCCCTGGCCGTGCTTTACCCATCCCAGCGCGCCGTTATTAAACACCACGACGGTGATAGGAATATCCTCGGCGATTGCTGTCATCAGCCCATTCATCCCTATTGCGAAACCGCCGTCGCCGCACACGGCGACCACCTTGCGTTCGCGATGAACCAATTTGGCGGCCATCGCGGCGGGAATCGCATAGCCCATTCCGCCGACGCCGCTTGGCTGCAAAAAGGTGCCAGGACCCTTGGTTTGAAAATAATGCGTCATGAAGATGCGGTTCTCGCCCGCATCGCAGGTAATGATCGCGTCGTTCGGCACCGCGCGCTGAAGTTCGCTGATAGCGCGCTGCGGCAGAATGGGACTCTCATCCGAACGCAATTCCGGTGCGTCGAAAAAGCCATACTCATGACGCGAACGTTGGAGCCGCGACCGCGCGGCCGAAAGGTTGTCGAGAGAAACTCCGCTCTCCGCCAGCGAACTTATCAACTGTGCCAGGACCGCTTTGGCATCGCCGATAAGCACGATTTCAGCCGGGAACGTCCATGACGCATTGCGCGGCTCGACATCCAGTTGAATCAAAATCTGCCGGCGCGGATCGAGCAGCTTGGGATTCTGATTGGCGAAGTCGCTTACTCCAAGTTTCGTCCCGACCGCCAGGATCACGTCAGCGGCGCCGATTTCCGCATTGGCCAACGCCGTTCCGAAATTGCCGCAGACGCCAAGCGCCAGCTCGTGGGTTTCGGGGAAAGTACCCTTGCCGCCGGCGGTGGTCGAAACCGCCGCGCCAAGATTTGCCGTCAGGGTCGCAAGCGCCTCGTACGCCTGACTGACGCGCACGCCGTTCCCGGCAATAATTACCGGACGCTCGGCGGCGGCGAGCACGCGCGCAGCCTCTCGCACCGCGCCGTCATCGGCCTGCGGCGCAGCCGGCGGCAGATATGAATCCAACCCGTACAGCTGAGGCCGTGTTTCGGGACCGACCCGGCCGCGCAGCGATTGGCTGTGATAAAGCACGGCGACCGGTCCACGTTGTCCGCTCATCGCATGCTTGATGGCCAACTCAGTGCATTGCACCGCATGAGCGCCGTTGTAAGCAACCATCGTCTGCTTGGTGATGGCCGAGAACAGTCCTTTGGCATCCCATGTTCCGTATTCGCCGGCGCCGGATTGATAAGGCGAATGAGCCGAGTATGGCGCGTGGTCGCTCAGGTCGCCCATCAGCAGCATCGGCGAACTCGACAGGTAACCTTCAATCGCGCCCAGCGTGACGTTGGCGAGAAATGCACCTTGGGCGATTACCACGCCGGGCCTGCCGGTCAGCCGGCCGTAGACCTCAGCCATAACTCCAGCACGCGCTTCCTCGCGTACCAGCACGCTGCGCATTGTCTCGCGATGGTCATAGAGGGCGTTGAAGACCGCACCCATGTTGCCACCGGGCATCCCGAAGACCAGACTGATGCCCGCCTGCTCAAGTACCCGCACGATAGCTTCGCTTGGCGAGACCTCTTCATTGAGCAGGGGCCGGGCCGCCCGCCGATGTGCCATTATGCTTGTCATGACATTGCGCCTCCGTCGCCCAATTCCGATACTGGTGAGGAAAAGTGTCGCTCAGTAGAAACGAATATCGCAAGCGCGAGCCCTATCCCCCTTCGGCGGCCGGACCCTCGCGCGGATCAGGATTGCGCGAAGACGACCTGCCGCAGTAGTTTTAGCGCTTGATCTCGGTTGGGCGCCTGTCCGTTGACGACCTTAAGATTATATTCGACAAGGAATATCACCGACTTCCCGCCCTCGAAAAATTTCACAATTTCGTCTCCGTCGACATTTCGCCGGAGCGGCAATTCGCCCGTGGAAGTCATATTGAATGGTGTTCCCGCCGGACACCTGGCCTCGAATATGATGTTCGAGCCAAATGCGTCGATAACTTCCTCACTCCCGCCGCAGCCTGGTCCGTGAGCAAATTGCCGCGCGATGGATTGCGCCCAAATATCTTTGTTGGTTGGTTTAGGGAGGAAACGATACTGTTCGGCGAATGGCCTTATGGGATAAATCATAAAGGGTCGCCGCAGCCAGATGATCACGATGTACTCCTGCGTCGTGTCTTTTGGGGGTACGCCGTCTCGCGTGTAGATCCGCTCCAAACCGTTCACGCCCTCGAAGTCTTTGGCGAGCACCCACTGCCCGTTTGCTTTTCCACCGGCTGGAATGTTGTCGACGAATCCGGGTGGGAAGGCGAGCTTTCCCATAGACGGGTTCGGCCCGGATACCAGATTGTTGTTGCCAGCGTTGAGCGGCCGGGGCATGCCCGCGCACAATATCGCGATCACGCTGGCAGCCATTGCGCGGTGCCGTCCGGCCATGCGCCTACTTGGTGCGCACTCTGATGTGTTGTCCCTCAATCGACAGCCCTCAAAAAAAACTATGGCGACGGTGACGGCGCGGGCGATGGCTTCCGTTCGGCCTCGCGCAAATGCTGGAATAGGGTTTCGTTTGCGCTCACCAGTTGCCCCACCGCGGCGATGATCTTACGCGACATCTCTCCCGTCGCATCCTTGCCCACACGGAATACAGATGAATCCTCATAAACTTCACCTGGCAGCTTGTCGGAATAAATCGTGAACGCGACCGAGACGGCTGACATCCGTCCGGCGAGCCCGTTTTCTAAACCGCCCCAAAGATCGACGCACGAGAGATGGATTCCGATGCCATATCCGGTATTGCCTGTGGTGAGCTGATAGCCTGGCGAGACCGCAACTTTATCTTTGAAATCCGCACATAACTGCTTGCCGACGCTGTCCGTGCAGTGACACTCGACCGCCAGATCGATCTTAGCAGTATCAGCGCTGCTCCTCTCAGCCATCGGAATTAAAGCCAAAAGCGCGAACAGCGATCCGGGAATGAATTTGAACGTTTTCAAAGCGCTTACAGCCTAACGGCGCGGGGCCGTTCGAGCAATCGAACTTGCGTACGGCTACACCCGATGATTTCATGGGAAACGGCAGGGACATGAGCGTGGGCGCCGGCAAGTGACCGTCACGCGAGACAATCCAAAGTAGCGCCGCGACATGCAGGGCTCGCTATGCGAGTCCGTAATGAGGGAGTCTGCGGACGCAGCTTTAATACAATAGAGCGGCGGCGCATCCTGGGGCGAAAAAAATGAACTTCGCCGATCGGCTTCTTGAAGCGCAGCGCAAAAAGAACAGTATCGCGATACTCGGCGTAGACCCACAGCTCGACACCGGCAAGGAGCTGGGCGTGCCGGCTGGATATACCGTGGAGCGCTTCTGCTGCGAAGTTGTCGAGGCTTGCGCCGCCTCGGTGATAGCGATTAAGCCGCAACTCGCATTTTTCGAAGCGCGCGGCATAGAGGGAATGAACGCGTTCGTTGCGGTCACGAAGCTCGCGCGCAAGTTAGGGCTGTTGACGATCGCGGATGCAAAACGTGGCGACATCGGCCCTACATCTGCAGCTTATGCTTCAGCTTTCCTTGGCGATGGTGATTTCGGATGTGATGCGGTGACCGTCAATCCCTACCTCGGCAGCGACGCCATCATGCCGTTTCTGCGCGCAGTCCCGCAGGGCCGAGGGATCTTCGCACTCGTCAAAACGTCAAATCCTACAGCAGGCGAATTCCAGGACCTGGCGACCGCGGAAGGGCCGATCTGGGAATGCGTGGCGCGTCGAATTCAAGGAATAGGAAGTGACTTTCTCGGCGAATGCGGCTTGTCGGCGATCGGCGCCGTGGTCGGCGCGACTTACCCGGACCATGCGCGACGCGCACGCCAACTGATGCCCGGTGCTTTGATCCTGGTACCCGGCTACGGCGCGCAAGGCGCCACCGCCGTCGATGCGGTCGCCGCAGCGCGTGCTGATGGCACCGGGGTCATGGTTAGCGCGAGCCGCAGCGTAATGTATGCATATCGCAACCGGGCTGGGGCCAGCCCGGCAATCGCGGCGGCCGAAGCAGTCGAGGCAATGCGGATTGAATTGAACTCGGTGCGCGCTACCGGCTAAAGGCGGTACCAGATGCTATTCAGGCGCGCATCAAGGCCGCTTCGTCTGCGGCTAGCGTGGCGTAGACCTCGCGATCAATCTCGCGGTAACGGGCGAGAATGTTATCGGCTTCCGCCTCGCGCCCGTTTTCTCGTGCAATCTCGCGCATTTTTTTCTCGATCCACGAGAGATGCCAAGTCTCGTCCTCGGTTACCGCTTTCAGCACTTCACGCGTTTCTGGGTCTACGTTTGGCAGTGCGGCGTGAGCCATGTAACGGCTCTGAGCCCGTTCCTCGACCACGACTGTCAGCCCGAGCAACTCGACGATTCCCTTTGCGACACCGAGCCGCACGCCAAGCCGACGCTGATAACCGTCCGCCAGCATCAGTGGAGCGCCACCCAAATCCGCGATGCGCCGCGTCCATAGCCAGGCATGACGGGTTTCGTCGGCTAGATGCTTAGACAACTTTAGTTGCGAGTCGGCATCCTGAAGATGGCCGAACATATTGAATAGCAAACGCGCGCCGCGCAATTCGGCATCGCGATAAAAGCTGAAAATCAAGATCTGCTTTTCACTGGGCGACAACGCGCTCAGGTCCATCGATATACGATCTCCTCACCGCTGAACGGCTGTTGGTCTGGTTCTGTTTCGGCTTGGCGCAAAGGTCGATGATGGTCAGCGAACGACGCGGTTTTAGTTTAAGTATTTGATTCAACCCCGCCGGTCAACCTCGAACTCCCCCACATTGGCGGTTTCGATGCTCGGTAATCCACTGATTAATCTCTTCGCGGTGCACACTCTTTTCTAAAGCTCGTCGCGAACTCTGCTGTTCGATTCGCTCTGCTCAGACGATGGCAGATTTCTTTTGCTCGCTCCGCAACGGGTTGCATAAGCCCAGCCGACAGCATAAGGGTTTGGGACCGTGACGGGAGCGCAAGGCGTTGGCGTACGATTTGCGCGGTGGTTAGCTTTTCCCAGCGATGGCAGGAGTTGCGGACGATGGATTCGATGCCTGACGCCTATTGGCTCGCATTGCGGCGTGTGCGCGGAGTCGGTCCCCGAATCAGTCGGCTGTTGCTGGAGCATTTCCATTCAGCCGAACAGATTTTCGCGGCGAGTGAAGCAGAGCTGACTGCTACAGGCATACCTCGCCCGACCGCCCGCAACATCCGGCAGTTCACTGACTTTGCACCAATGGAAAAAGAGCTTTGCGAATTGCCACGAATCGGCGCTCGGCTCGTCAGATGGACCGACCACGAATATCCCGCCAACCTACGCCAAATTGCGGATCCTCCACCATATTTCCTGCTGCGTGGTGCGATTGCCGCCGATGACCCCAAATTCATTGCGGTCGTCGGGGCCCGAGCAGCAAGTGATGCGGGCCGTCGCATGGCGCAGCGGCTTGGTCTGGAGTTAGCCGGCAAAGGGTTCACCGTAGTGAGTGGATTGGCGCGCGGGATTGACTGCGAAGCTCATCAAGGAGCGCTCGACGGCCGCGGAAAGACGGTCGCAGTGATGGGATGCGGAATTGATATCATCTATCCGCCCGAAAACAAAAAGATCGCCGAAACCATGATTGAAAATGGTGGTGGTTTGATCTCGGAACTGCCGCTCGGGACGCCGCCGATCCCCGAGAATTTCCCCACCCGCAATCGGCTCATTTCGGGGTTATGCCTGGGGGTTGTGGTGGTCGAGGCGGCAGAAAAGAGCGGCTCGCTGATTACCGCGAGAATGGCGCTCGAGCAGGACCGCCAGGTGTTCGCCGTTCCAGGGAGCCCCTTGACCGGCAAGACCCGGGGCAGCAATCGCCTGTTGAAGGAAGGCGCCCGGCTGGTTGAATGTGTGGAGGACGTCATCGAGGAGTTGGTGCCTCAGTTAGGCGGGCAGACATCGGGTACCGGGGATGCAGGACGGGCTCTTCGGGCCCTCTCCTCGCTCGTGCCCTCGCCTGGTGCGGAGATACACAATGCCCAAGTTGCTGCAAACCTCTCGGTGACTAGTCGCAAGCTGGATGGGGGAATTGGGGAATCCGAACTAACAGAAGTCAAGACAATATTACAATTCCTAAAGGCTGCTGATAAGCTTCATGTTGATTCGATTATCGAGGGCTCGGGACTGACCGCGGCAACGGTGCTTGAATTGCTTTTGGAGCTTGAGTTGAGGGGAATCGTGACACAGCATCCCGGCAAGCTTTTCTCGCTTAGTTTGACTTAAGACTGTGTCGCGGCGGAAAAGGGAGCTAAGAGTGGCAAGAAACCTCGTTATCGTTGAGTCGCCGGCCAAGGCCAAAACCATCAAGCGCTACCTCGGCGGCGATTTCCAGGTCGCACCGTCGGTCGGCCATGTGGTCGATTTGCCCAAGAGCAAGCTCGGGGTCGACATAAAAAAAGGGTTCGAGCCCGAATACCAGATAATTCCCGCTAAAGCCAAAATCGTCGAGGGTATCAAGGCGGCCGCCAGGAACAAGGACAACATATATCTTGCTACTGACCCAGACCGTGAAGGCGAGGCGATCGCATGGCACATCGCTGATCAGCTCGGCAAGGTTCACGCCGACGTCCATCGCATACTGCTGCACGAAATAACCGAAAAAGCGGTAAAGCAGGCGATCGCCAATCCCTCACGGATTGACCAGAAACTGTTCGAGGCGCAACAGGCCCGTCGCGTGCTCGATCGTCTGGTCGGCTACCAGGTCAGTCCGCTGCTGTGGGACAAGGTTAAACGCGGGATCAGCGCCGGGCGGGTGCAATCCGTCGCCCTGCGCATAATTGTCGAACGTGAGCTGCAGCGCGAAGCGTTCCGGCCGGAGGAGTACTGGACGCTGGACGCCAATCTCGCCGCAAAAAATCCGCCGCAGTTCAGGGCGAGTCTGTACAGCTATAAAGACCAGCGCATCGACAACAAGGCAACCAAATTGTTGAAGCCGCTCGCCGACGAGATCGTCAGTGCTTGCGCGAAAGCGCCCTTCATCGTCCGCAAAATCGAGCGCAAGGAGGTCCGCCGCAGTCCTGCACCCCCGTTCATCACCTCGCGCTTGCAGCAGGAGGCTTCACGCAAACTCTATTTTTCGCCCTCACGCACAATGAAGATCGCGCAAAGGCTGTATGAAGGGATCGAGCTTGGTGCCCAGGGCGCAGTCGGACTGATCACCTATATGCGCACTGACTCGCCGCGCGTATCGGACGACGCGCTGGCTTCAGTCCGTAACTACATCGACGGACGCTATGGCAAGGATTATATCCCTGACAAGCCCAATTTCTACCGCTCGGCCAAAACCGCCCAGGAGGCGCACGAAGCTATACGGCCGACTGCCGTTGAGCGCGACCCCGAATCAATTGGACGTTATCTAGGCAAAGATGAATTCGCACTCTATACACTGATCTTCAACCGCTTTGTGTCGAGCCAGATGAGTCAGGCGGTCTACGATCGCACCTCGGTCGACATCGAGGCCGACGGCGTAGTTTTCCGTGCGACCGGCCAGGTGATGAAGTTCGATGGCTTCATGCGGGTTTATCTCGAAGGCCAGGATGAGCTCGACGAGGACGAAGCTGGCTCGCTGCCGGCGATGAGCGAGGGTGAGCGTCTGACGCTGGTCAGTATGACCGCCCATGTCGATGAGTCGAGCAACGGCAAGAAGCCCGAAAAGGCCGACCCTGACGCCCTGGCGCGGGGGTTCTGGCTTGAGCAGCACTTCACCCAGCCGCCGCCCCGGTTCACGCAGGCTACGTTGATCAAAGAACTCGAGGACAAAGGAATTGGGCGGCCTTCGACGTATGCCTCGATCATGGCCAGTATCCTGAATCGTGATTATGTCGACGAGGATGAGAGCAAGCGGCTGCGCCCAACCTCGCTCGGCCGGGTTGTATGCGAACTCTTGCTGGCCGGCTTTCCGGACATTTTCGAAATCGGTTTCACGGCTGCAATGGAGGAGCAGCTCGACGAGGTCGAGGAGGGACGCGAGAACTGGGTCAAGACCTTGAAGCGCTTTTACGGCCCGTTCGAGAAACGTTTGGGCGAGGCCAAAAAGAAAATGCCGACGGTCAAGCGCAACGGAGTGCCGACAGCGATCAAGTGCGAACTAGACGGCGGCACGATGGTGATCAAGTGGGGTCGCAACGGCGAATTTCTGGCCTGCTCCAACTATCCCAAATGTACTAACACCAAGGAGTTCAAGCGCGACGAGCAGGGCAATATCGTTCCGCAGGAATCGGCCCCGGCCGCCGCGACCGACGAGGTATGCGAGAAATGCGGACGGCCGATGGTCCGCAAACGCTCGCGCTTCGGCGAATTTCTCGGATGTTCAGGCTATCCCGAATGCGACGGCATCAAGAAGCTCAAGGCCGAGCCGGTAAAAACCGGCGTCAACTGTCCGGAATGCAAAGAAGGTGAAATGCTGGAGCGGCGGTCTCGCCGTGGCCGCATATTCTTCGGCTGCAGCCGTTATCCGAAATGCAAGTTCGCGAGCTGGGATCGGGTCGTGCCGCAGCCGTGCCCCGACTGCGGTTCGGCTTACCTGGTCGAGAAGGTAAGCAAGCGTGAAGGCACGCGCTGGCAATGTCCAAACAAGGAATGCGGCTACCAAATCGCCGCGGAAAGTTCAGCCGGGAAGGAGGACGCAGCATCGTCTCAACCGCAGGCATGAGCGGAACGAAAACCTACAACGCAGCTCTCTCTAGTCGGATTTAGATCCTGCGACACATTGTCGCCGTTCTCTGTCATTCTCGTGTGCGCGGCCGACGCGCGGGAAGAATCCCGAGCTTTTTCCCTAAGCCGCTTCCGGGATTCCTCGCGTCGCAGCACGTGCGCGAATGACAGCGAGGAGTGCCTCGTTATTGCCCTATGCCGACGAGCTGGATCTGGTAG
>WNFC01000543.1_pt1 | contig 37904 bp, 40 predicted proteins | sample 5400541 | NCBI WGS metagenome assembly WNFC01 (sample SAMN13153342, study PRJNA577476) | soil metagenome | isolation source: 120 cm saprolite under Douglas fir tree site 2 hole 2 replicate 1 | place: USA:California | collected 2015-04-18
GGGCGGCGCCGGTGCCCGAGGACCTGACCTCGATCCTCGACACGGTCCGCGACCAGATCGAGAAGCGTCGGATCGAGAAGGCGCTCTTCGAGTCCGCGCCGGAACTCGACAAGCCGGACGGGGCGGAGCGGGCGCGCGAGATCCTGGCGAAGGCCATCGCGCCGGGTGGCAACGGCATCGGCGGCTGGCCGGAGCCGGGTCCGTTGCCGACCGGCTTGTCGCCCGTGGCGGCGTTCGACATCGCGTGGCTGCCGAGGGGGTTCCAGCGCTGGGTCGAGGACATGGCGGAGCGGATGCAGTGCCCCGTCGATTACCTCGCGGTCAGCGTCATGGTGGTCCTCGCCTCGATCGTGGGGCGCAAGGTTGCCATTCGGCCGAAGCGGGAAGACGACTGGACGGTGGTGCCGAACCTGTGGGGCGCGGTGATCGGCGAACCTGGGCTCATGAAGACGCCCGCGCTCCAGGAAGCGATGAAGCCGCTCGACCGGTTGGTGGCGGAGGCGCGGGTGGACTTTGCTCGGGCCCAGCAGCAGACCGCCTTCGAGGTGAAGCAGGACACGATCCGGCGCGCGCTGCTCGACGCCGACTTGAAGAAGGCCATGAAGGATGGCGACACCGACCGGGTCGCGGAACTCAAGCTTGAGTTCGAGGCTGAGGCCGAGGCGGAGCCGGTGGAGAAGCGCTACCTCGTGAACGACGCGACGGTGGAGAAGTTGGGCATGCTGCTGAACGAGAACCCGAACGGGCTGCTCCAGTTCCGGGACGAGATGCCGGGCTGGCTCGCCACCATGGACCGCGACGGTCACGAGAACGACCGGGGATTTTTCGACGAGGCCTGGAACGGGACCGGGGCGTACTACGTGGACCGGGTGGGGCGCGGGACGCTCTTCATTCCGGCCGCGTGCCTCTCGGTGCTGGGCGGGATTCAGCCAGGCCCGCTGCAAGCGTATCTGCACGAGATCTTCGGGAAGGGTCTGACGAACGACGGGCTGATCCAGCGCTTCCAACTCATGGTCTGGCCCGATCCACCCAGGAACTGGAAGAACGTGGACCGGTGGCCGAACACCGAGGCGAAGAATCAGACCTACGAGATCTTCCGCGCGCTGGCCGTCCGCGAGCAGGTCGGGCCCGAACCCGTGGACGGCGAGCGGCCGTATCTCCGGTTCAGCCCCGAGGCGCAAGCCGTCTTCGACACCTGGCGGGTCGAACTGGAAGCGCGCGTCGCCCCGGGCGGTGCAGACCACCCGGTCGTGACGAGCCACCTGACCAAGTACCGGAGCCTGATGCCGTCGCTCGCGCTCCTCATCCACCTGGTCGATACGATCAACGCCCCAGCACCCAGCCCGGTGTCCGTCGAGGCCGCCCAGCAGGCGGTGCGCTGGTGCACCTATCTGGAGTCGCACGCCCGGCGCGTCTACCAGTCCGTCACGGCGGGCGGCACCACCGCCGCCCTGGCGATCGCCGCACGGATCACGAGCGGAGCGGTCCCCATCCCGTTCCGGGCCCGCACGATCACCCAGAAGGGCTGGGCGGGCCTGACCGAGCCCACCGCGGTGGACCGCGGCCTGGACACGCTGGAAGAACTGAACTGGATCCGCCAGCAAGACACCCCGGACCGGAGAACCGGCGGACGGCCGACCGTGACCTACGAGGTCAACCCTCGGGTGCGCCGGGAGGGTTCTGAGGGTTTTGAGGGTGAGTCATCCCAGAGAAATGCCCCTCGCGCGCGTACGTCAGAAATGACGAATACTCCTCCTCCTCCTCCTCTTCTCGCGGAGCCCCGTATAGACGGGGAGACTAACCCTCAAAACCCTCAAAACCCGGAGGACGAGCTAGACGAGTACCTCGCGCTGGCGCCCACCGCGCAGAACGGAGAATGAGGATAGCGAACGAGGGAGACCAGCGTCCCAGGCACGCGCTCGGCGATTCGGCCTCGCCGTCGAGCCCGGCGCCGCTCCTGGTCGAACTGCAGGCGCTGATCGAGCAGGATGGCCGCGCTCGTGGATCCCGCGGGATCATGGGGAGATAGGCGGACTTCGGTACGCCCACCCAGGTGGGAGGACCGGTCCCGAGAGGTATAGCGGAGCACGCAGTCGAGTGTCGTCGCGAGTGTCGTCGCGAGTGTCGTCGCAGTGTCGTCGAAGCAGGAGTGTCGTCAGGAGTGACTAGGAGCCCGAGAATGAGCGAGACCGAGAACGTCGAACCGAAGAAGCGTACCAGCAGGGCGACCGCCACGCCCCACCGCGCGGGCTGCGCCTGCCCAGCATGCACCTACAGGCGCCGGGCCAGGAGTGGAGAGGCGCCCCCCTCGATCAGCGCGGCGCCTGAGGGCAGCCAGGGCCGCACGAGTGTCGTCGGTGCGGGTACTGGTGGAGGACCTGGAGCGGCAGGCGACGGCGTCGACTACATGCCGCCCGCGGCCTCAGGACGCGCGTCGCAGGTGCCGCCAGGACGCGAGCAGGCACCGCAGGCCGAGGCAGACGACGAGCGGCCCTCGATCGTCGAGTTCACGACGTCGCCCCAGTACCTCGGCCTCAACCTCAGCGTGCCCCAGGCGGCGCTCCTGAAGGCCTCCTACGGCTTGCCGCTCGACCCGGCCCAACTCGACGCCTTCCGCCTCTGCACCGGCCGCACGGTCGACCCCCGGCGCGCCTTCCGCACCGTGGTGGCGATCTGCGGCGCCAGAGCGGGCAAGGACAGCCGCCTCGTCGCCCCCACGGTGCTGTACGAGGGCATCTTCGGCGGCCACGCGCTGGGCAAGGGCGAGGGGGCGGTGGGCGCGCTCTTCGCGCAAGATAAAGACGCCGCGGGTGTGACCCTCGACTACATCACCAGCTACCTGCTCGGCTCGCCCCGGCTGAAGCGCCTGGTGGCGGACGAGCCCCTGCGGCGCAGCGTCGCGCTGAAGAGCGGCTTCACCATCAGGACCTACCCGGCGACCCGCAAGGCCGCCCGCGCCTACTCCTTCCCGGTGGCGGTGCTGAACGAGAGCGCCTTCTTTCGCTTCGAGGGCAGCGCGAACGCGGACATCGAGATCGAGACCTCGGTCCGCCGCGGCATGGTCAACTTCACGAACCCGAAGCTCCTGGTCGTCAGCACGCCCTATGCGAAGAGCGGAATCCTGTACAGCTACTTCCAGCGGTTCTACGGCCGCGACGACTCCATGGACGTCCTCGTGTGGCGGGCGCCTAGCGCGTTCATGAACCCCAGCATCACGCAGGCGCGCCTCGACGAGGAGCAGCGCGCGATGGACCCGAGCCGCTTCGCGCGCGAGTTCCTGGCCGAGTTCACCGACGACCTCGCGGCCTGGCTGCCGGGCGACCTGATCGAGGCCGCTGTTGACATCGGCGTGGTCGAGCGCCAGCCGCAGCCCGGCGTGAAGTACACCATGGCGATCGACGCCAGCGGCGCCGGGGCGTGCGGGTTCGCGGTGACGATCGGGCACCTGGAGCAGGCGGGCGCGCAGCGCGTCGTGGTCCAGGACGTCGGGCGCGTCTACATGAAGCCGTCCTCGGGCAAGCTCAACCTCCGGGCGACGGTGCGGGAGATCCTGGCCCTGGCCGAGGACTACAAGGTGACCTTCGCCTTCAGTGATAGATACGCGGGGTCCTGGCCCGCGCAGACGTTCGAGGAGGTCAGCGAGCACCGCTTCACGCTCCGCGACCCGCAGATCCGCCGGGCGGGCGACCTGCTCTACCTGCACAAGTCGGACGCCTTCGTCGAGTGCACGCCGCTCTTCCGCACGGGCTCCATCCGGCTGCTCGACCTCCCGTCGCAGGTCCGCGAACTCCGGAATTTGGAAGCGCGGCCCACCGAGGGCGGCCGCATGAAGATCTCCAAGCCGATGGTCCGGGGCGAACTCGACGACCAGGCGACCGCGCTCGCCACCGCGGCGGCCATGCTCGTGCACTCCGCGGTGTCGAGCTTCCACATTCCGCCCTCGTCGTACACGGTCACGACCGGCGAGCGCGCCGACGCGTTCTGGCGCGGGAAGACGCCCTTCCCGACGGTGCCGCCTCCTGACCCCGCCCAGCCGCCGAAGCCGGCGAAGATCACGACGTGCCAGCACGGCGTCGACGTCGAGGACGCCGCGCATCGCGTAGACTGCCGGGACGCGAAGAGGAAGTGGAGGTCGACGCCCGAGCCCGGCGCCTCGACCCTGATCAACGCCGAGACCGGCACGCACGCCGTCAAGAATCCGAAAACGGGGCGCACTGAGTACCTCAAGGATCCGCGCGGCCTCGGGCCGGAGCCCGCGTACGAGCAGTGCCAGACGTGCGGCGCGCGGTACCCGGCCGGTGGCTCCTGCGGAAGAGAGCGGTGTCGGTCATGAGAGATCGAGGTATAGCGGATCACCCGAACCAGGAGAATGACCATGCATTGTGATCTTCGTCCCCGTTCCCGGTATGCGGCGCAGAAACTCGGCCACGTGATCCTCGCTCTGATGCGCGAGCCCGGCACGCTCCAGGACCGCTTCGACCGCGTCGTGGCGAGCGGCGACCTGGTCGCCGTCTTCACGGAGGACTTCCCGCCGGAGTTGCGTGGGGACTGGCACCGCCTCATCGGCGCGCTCTACCCGACCGACCGCAAGCTGCGGGCGATTCGCACCGAGGTCTTCTCCGGTGAGTACATCTCCAAGCGCACGCCAGCCGAGAAGATGGACCCGCGCCGGTTGGAGGAGTGGGTCCACGCGCTGCTGGTCCTGAACCAGGAGTTCCAGGCGTACGATCCCGAAGGCTCACGCGCGGTCAGGGAAATAAAGGGGTTGCTGGTGTGACGCGAACCCGCATCATTGCTGTGACCCGCATGGATACTGGTGATAAACAGTTATATACGCTTTAAGAGAACTGGATTATCCTGGACCTGAGGCTCGGAGGTCCTCACCAATGGGCAAGAGCAAGACGGATCTCACGCAGTTCTACAAGACGATCGGGCGCATGGGCGGCAAGCGCAAGAGCGCGAAGAAGCGGGCGGCTCTCCTGCGCAACGCCGCCAAGGCGCGGGCGGCCCGGTGGCCGAAGAAGGGGCGAGCGTCATGAGCGAGCACGAGGAGCAGGAAGCGGCGGCCCAGCGCGGCCTCGACGACACGCGCCAGGTGATCGAGGGGATCGAGGCGGAGACCGGCGAGCCGCTCACCCGCGAGGAGATCCGGGAGATCGTGATCCACGGGGACGAGATCGCCGCGGACGAAGACGCCTTGAACGCGAAGCTGGCCGAGAATCTGCACGCTAAGAACTGCAGGTGCGACGACTGCGCCTACTGGCAGAAGATCGCCGACAGCATCGAGAGCGACGAGGACGAAGGAGGCGAGTCATGATTGCCGCGATCTACGCGCGCCGCAGCACCGAGGACGAGCGCAGCGCCGAGGACGGTCGGAGCATCGACCGGCAGGTAGAACTCGCCCGCGCGTTCGCCGAGTCCAAGGGCTGGGCGGTGGCCGAGTCCTACACCGACGACGGGATCAGCGGCGCGGACTTCACCCGGCCGGGCCTCGTGAAACTCCTCGACGACGTCCGCGCGAAGAAGTTCCAGGTGGTTGTCGTGATGTCCCTCGACCGCATCGGCCGCGACCAGGTGCGGACCTCGGTGGTGATCCAGCAGTTACACGACGCGGGCGTCGAGGTCTGGACCTATCAGGACGGCCAGCGCGTGAAGTTCCACAAGGCGGTGGACAAGTTCATGGTCGGCGTCCACGGCTTCGGCGCCGAGCAGTACCGCGAGGCGGTGCGAGACAAGGTCCGCGAAGCGCTGCGCACGAAGGCCGCGAAGGGTCACCAGACGTCCGGCCGCACCTACGGGTACGACCGGATCCGCGTCGGCGACCACACCGAGAAGCGAGTGAACGAAGAGCAGGCCGCCGTCGTGAAGCGGGTCTTCACGATGGCCGCGGAGGGCGCGGGCGACGACCGGATCGCGGCCGCGCTCGCGAAGGACCGCATCCCGTACCCCGGCGCGCGGTGGACCAAGCGCCCGGTCGCGAAGATCCTCGGCAACGAGATCTACACCGGCAAGGTGATCTACGGCAAGACCACGAACGTCGACGACGGCGGCGCCGGGAAGCGGATCCGCGTGCCCGAGTCCGAGTGGATCACCACCGAGCACCCCGACCTGCGCCTCGTCGACGACAAGCTCTGGGAGGCGGTGCAGAAGCGGAAGGCGGCCACCCGCGCTCACTACGTGCGAGGCGAGAAGGGCCGCCTCATGTCGAAGCCCGAGGCGGGGATCACCTCGAAGTACATGCTCTCGGGCATCGCGCGCTGCAGCGTCTGCGGCTCGACGATGACGTTCGTCGGCGACCGGAAGACGAAGCGGTACTACTGCTTGGGGAGGATGCACAAGGGCGCCGAGTTCTGCTCGAACGTGGGCGGCGTGCCGATGGACCTGCTGGACAAGGCCGTGATCGGGGTGCTGCTCGACGAGGTCATGAGCGACCGCGAGCGCCTGTGGCGCCTGATCAGCGAGGCCGACGATGCGCGCGAGAGGAAGGCCTCGAGGGTCCCGGACCGGTCGCGCGAGATCGCCAAGGTCCAGGGCGAGATCAACCGCCTGGTGGAGTCGCTGGCCAGCGGCAAGGGCGGGACCTCGATCACCGCCGCGATCGACCAGCGGGAGGGCCGCCTGGCCCTGCTGAAGGGGGAGACGGCCGCGGTGGTCCCGCCGGTCAGCCGCCAGGACTTCCTCACCGCGTGGGAGCGGTTCCGGGTGACCCTGAACCAGCGCCACCCCGCTCAGGTCCGACAGCTACTCCGCAAGCTCGGGTGCACGCGCATCGTGGTGACCCGGACCGGCGAGAAGACGTGGGACTTCGCCGGGGAGTTCGACGCAGGCCGAGTCATCAAGAACGGTCCCTCCGACTCCTCGGGCGGCGTGATCCGGTTGATGTAGAAGTCCACCATCTCGGTCCCGTACTTCCGGAACTCCTCGGCCAAGCGGGTCTTGACCGCCACCGCCATCTCGTCGTACTGCCGCGGCAGCTCGAGCAGGCTCTGCACGGTCTCGCCGAGGAAGTCGTTCAGCCGGGCCACGATGACTTCGCGGAGATAGTCTTCGATCTGATCCGTGGTGTAGCTGCCCTGGGTGCCCACCAGGCTGTTGACGAAGAGGAGCGGCTGGGTGACCCGCATGGTGAAGCTGCCGAAGGCGCGCAGGCGGATCAGGCCGAGCTGGCTGTCCTTGAAGGCCACCGGATCGCGCGTGCCCCACCGCATATTGGTGAAGACCTTCAGGTTGACGAAGTAGACCTCGGCGCGGAACGGGCTCTGGAACCCCCAGGACAGCGAGAGCAGCCGGGTGAGGATCGGCAGGTTCTGGGTGGACAGGGTGTGGCGGCCGGGTCCAAGCACGTCGAGCCCCTGGCCGTCGCGGAAGAAGACCGCGGCCTGGTTCTCGCGCACGATGAGCTGGGCACCCATCTTGATGTCGCCCGATCCGTCCTCCGGGTAGCGCTGGACGATGCCGGTGCCGGTCTGATCGAACCACTCGATGACTTCCATCATGATCGGGGACATGGCGGTGGTCCGTCCTAGTCCGCGTCGACGATGTGCCGACGCTGGTCGAAGAGCTCCGCGAAGTCATCCAGCGCTTCCCGCATGTGCTCGGCCGCGCTCCGGAGCGCCTCCGCGTCGGAGAGCGCGGCGCGCACCGCTTCCGCCTTGGCCCGCACCGCGCTCAGCGCGTCGAAGAGCCCGAGGTCGAAGGCGTAGAGCTGGGCCAGCGTGTCGCCGTCCACCGTGTGGAGGTCGAAGAGGCCGGAGTAGCCCCGGCCCGCGAACTCCACGGTGCGGCTCAGGCGCTCGAGCCGGCCCGCGAGCCGGTCGAGGCGCGGCAGCGAGGAGAGATCGCCGGAGCCGGCGATGCGCTCCTTGTCCTCCTCGAGGCTCTGGATGAGTCGCTGCAGCTCACCGACGAGCCGCATCCGGACCTGCTTGTCGGTGGCTCGGGCATTCTCCCGGTCCTGATAGCCCGCCACTCCGGGAACGAACCGGACTAGCCGCTCCAGCCGCTTCGCGACGGTGACCCCACCCATTGCTTGCCTCCTCGGTTTCTCCGGGTGCGCCCGGACAAGCCGACGAGAGTGCAAGCGGATTGCCAGCGAGAATTTAGTCCAACTTACCGAAATGGAAAGAAAGAACAGCAGCGTGCCACGGCGACTCTGGCAGGGCGTGTCAGTCTGCTGACACTTCTTGCCGGGTCTGGGCGCTGGATGCGACGGGCTCCTACCCGGGGAACTCCCGTAGCAGCCGGCCGGGCCGGCCGCACTGGGGCATCACGCCGCGCTCGTTCACGGTCCGGACCCCGTTGACCCACACCCCGCGGAGGCCGACGGCCGGCGTATCGAGCCGGCTGGCCCCGGTCGGCAGGTCGTTCACGCGGCGCTTGCCGCCGCGGCCGACGGTCCTCGGATCGAACAGCATGAGGTCGGCCCAGGCGCCGGCCTGGAGCCGGCCGCGGTCCTGGATGCGGTAGGCGTCGGCCACCGCGCTGGTCACCGCCCGCACCGCCTCCTCGAGGGTGAGGTCGCCACGCTCGCGCACCCAGTGCCCGAAGAGGTGCAGGCCGAAGCCCGCGTCGCAGAGAAACGAGAGATGGGCGCCCGCGTCGGACAGGGCCACCGCGGCATGGGGGTGGCGCAGGAGCCGCTTCACCTCGCCCTCGTCAATATTGAAGAGGCGGCAGTCGAACATGGCGTCGAGCTCGCCGTCGAGGCCGAAGTCGAGGAAGGTGTCCCAGGGATGCTGGCCCCGCTCGCGGGCCAGCGCGCCGATGGTCTTGCCCTCCAGCCCCCGGTGCTCGGGGCGCTGCACCTCCGCGATGGCCAGGTGATCCCAGTTCTTGTCGCTGAAACGGTTCGGCACGCCCGGCTGGCCGATCTCCCGCTTGAGGGCGGCGCGGAACGACGGGTCGGCGAGCACCGCGCGGTAGCGCGCCTCGTCGGTGGCCTCGATGGCGGGCCGCCAGGCGATGAAGGCCTCGAGCGGGTAGGGGTGGCGGAGGGTGAACTCCATGCCGAGCGGGAAGCACCCCACCTGCGCCCACAGCTCGCGCCCGCGGCTGCGCGCGGCCTCGATCTCGCCCAGCTCGCGGAAGACGCGGGTCGGATCGCCCGGGTCGACGAACATCGCCGCGATCATCACCGGCCGGCGGGTGGCGGCCGCGATGCCCTCGAGCCACGGCACCGTGGAGGTCATGCCCTTGGTGAGCATGAAGACCCCGTGGCCGACCTCGCCGAGCGCGCCGGTGAGCGCGGCCATCTCGCGCTCGTCGGCCAGCCGCGAGGGCATCGGGATGCCGTGCTCGCCGTTGTGCTGTTCGAGCGTGGAGGTGGCGAAGCCGATCGCGCCGGCCCGGAGGGCCTCCACCACGATCCGCCGCATCTCCGCGATTTCCGTGTCGGTGGCCTTCCGCTTGCTGGCCTCCTCGCCGAGCACGTAGGTGCGCACCGAGGAGTGGCCCACGAACGAGGCCACGTTGGGCACGAGCCCCCGGCGCTCGAGCGAGGCCAGGTACTCGGGATAGCTCTCGAAGTCCCACTGGATCCCCGCGCGCATGGCCTCGAGCGACATGCCCTCCACGTGCGTGAGGTTGCGCACGACGAGGTCGCGGTTGGCGGGGCGGCACGGGGCGATCGTGAAGCCGCAGTTGCCGATCACCACCGTGGTCACCCCGAGCGAGGTCGAGGGGGTGGCGAAGGGATCCCAGGTGAGCTGGGCGTCGTAGTGGGTGTGGATGTCCACGATACCGGGCGCCAGCACGAGGCCGCCCGCGTCCACCCGCTCGCGCGCGGGGCCGAGATCGCCGCCGCGCCGGTCGCCGCTGAGCGCGGCGATGTGGCCGTCCTTGACCGCGAGGCTGCCGTCCCGCGCGGGCGCGCCGAGACCGTCGATGAGACGCGCATTGTCGATGACGAGATCGTGCACGAGGAGGCCTCCTGGGCTCGGAGCTTGCCTGACCGCCCGAGGCTAGCGCGGGGGCGGCGGCCCGTCAACCGAGGCCAGGCTCCTGTCGGCATCAGGGCCGCCCCCTCACCCTGCCCTCTCCCCCTCGCGGGGGAGAGGGGTCACCAACCGGCTCCCTCTCCCTCCTGGGAGGGAGAGGGTCGAGGTGAGGGTGGGGCGCACAGGGCTAGAGCGTCCGCAGCGCCTCGGTGACCGGGATGCGGGCCGCGCGCACCGCGGGCAGGAGCCCGCCGGCCAGGCCGATGACCAGCGCCCACGTGAGCCCGCGGAGGAGCAGGCCCGGCGTCACGCGGAAGTCGAAGGCCACCTGGGAGAAGGTATTGAAGTTGAGCGTGGAGAGCGAGGCCCCGTCGCAGTAGACGTAGGCCAGCCCCCCGCCCACCGCCCCGCCCAGGAGCGACAGCAGGAGGGCTTCGATCATCACCGAGACCACCACCGGCGCGCCGCCGAAGCCGATGGCGCGCAAGGTGGCGATCTCGACCTGGCGGCTCGCGATGGCCGAGTACATGCAGTTGAGGGCGCCGAAGGTGGCGCCCACCGCCATGAAGGTGGCCACCGTGTAGCCCAGCACGTTGATGAGCCCGGCCAGCACATTGGCCTGCTTGGCGTAGTACTCGGGCTCGCGGAGCACGCTGATCGAGAAGCGGCGATCGCGCCCGACCGAGTCGCGGAAGGCAGCGAGGCCCGCGTCCGAGCCGTCGGCGAGCCGGGCGGTGACCGACTGGTAGCCGGTGCGCCGGAACGCGGACATGGCCACCTCGGCGTCGGCCCAGATCTCGGACTCGTGCACGTCGCCGCCGCTCTCGAAGATGCCGACCACCGTCCAGTCGCTGTCGCGGAAGCCGATGCGCGAGCCGACCGACAGCCCCGCGAACTGGCCGGCCGCCTTGCGGCCGACGACGACCTCGCGGACCCCGGGCTCGAAGCGGCGGCCCTCCACGAGGCGCGCCTCGTCCCGGATGTCGAACGCGGCGCGCTGCACGCCGCGGAACGGCACGTTGTTGGGATGGCTCTCGCCCTTGCGGGGCAGGTCCACCATGACCACCAGCTCCGCGGAGGCGAGCGGGCGGCCGGCTCCGTCGCGGGCCACGCCGGGCAGGGCCGCCAGCAAGGTTGCCTGGTCACGCTCGACGCCGCTCGACAGCTCCGCGTCGGAGCCGGCGCGCAGCATGATCACGCGATCGCCGCGCCCGGTGCTCGCCAGCGTATGCCGAAATCCTTCGGACATCGCGAGTACCGAGACCAGCACACCCACGACGCCCGCGATTCCCACGACCACCACGAGCGACGTGCCGACCCGCGACGGCAGGTTGCGCAGGTTCATGAGGGTGATCGCCGCGATCTGGGTCAGCGTGCGCATCAAGGGAGCCGGTGGTCGACGCGTGTCCGCCCACGAACCGGAACTGGCCCCGCGCAGATGAATGATGCGGTGGGGGGGATTGGGGGAGGAGCGCCGCCGCTCCCCCCCAATAAGAACAATGCCGTACCTGCGCGCGTCATGAGCCGGCCGGTTGACCGCTAGTGGCCGGAGAGGGCGTCGATGATCTTGAGGCGGTTGGCTCGCAATGCCGGAGGGAGGCCGATGGCGAGGGCGACGAGGGCCGCGACGGCGGCGGCGAGCAGCCAGGTGTCGGCGCCGACGAAGAGCGGGGGGAAGCGGCCGCCGGTGGAGCCGTTGAGCGCGGGCATGGCGGCCACCGCCGCGCCCATGCCGATGCCGCCGCCCAGGACCAGCAGCAGCACCGCCTCCGCGAGCACCAGCGCGGTGACCTTGCCGTCGGAGAAGCCGAGCGTCTTTAAAATTGCCAGCTCCGGGATTCGCTCGCGGATGGACTGGGCCATGGTGTTGCCGGTCAGGATCAGGATGGTGAAGAACACCGCGATCAGGATACGGGTGACCAGGGCGCCGATGTCGCCGATCTGCTTGGCGAAGCCAATGGCGAACTCCTTCTCGGGCTGGGTCTTGGTCTCGTCCGGCGAGTTCGTGAACAGGGTGTCGATCGAGGCCGAGATGGCGCGGGCCTGCGTGGAGTCGGCCACCCGCACGATGTACCAGCCGGTCTTGCCGCGCCCGTTCTGGCGAGCCTCGTCGAAGTAGGCCACGTTGATCAGGACCATGTCGGTATTGCCGCGCACCGCCGGATCGTCGGCGTCGAGGATGCCGACCAGGTCGAACTCCCAGCTCATGCTCCCATCGGTCTTCGGATGGATCTCCGAGCTGATCGGCAGCTTCTGCCCGACCTTCCAGCCGAAGCGATCGGCAAGCCGCTTGCCCGCTATCGCCCCGGTGCGCGTCCGGGCGAAGGCCTCCCGATGCGCGCGATCGATGGTGAACTCCGGGTACATGTCGAGATAGCGCGCCGGATCCACCGCGAAGACCGGGAAGGCATTGGACTCGTTCTGGTACTTGGCCCCGAACCAGTCCGCGGAGGCCACGCCCACCACCCCCGGCACCTGCTCGATCCGGCGTCCGTAGGACATCGGGAGTGGCTCGATGATGGAGTAGCGCGCGGTGGTGAGCAGGCGCTTGGCGTCGGCGGCATCCGCGCCCGACTCGAAAGCGACCTGCACCGCCTGCAGGAGCCCGAACAGCGCGAAGGCCACCACGATGGACAGGAGCGTCAAGATCGTGCGCGTCTTCTTGCGGAAGAGGCCGGCCCAGAGCAGCGGGAGATATCTCACGCGGAGACGGGCTCCGCGGTCATGGTGCCCTTGTCGAGGTGCACGCGCCGCCGCGCGTACTCCGCGGCCTTGGGATCGTGGGTGACCATCACCACCGTCTTGCCGTGCTCCCGGTTGAGCATCTGGACGAGGCGCAGCACTTCGTCGGCGGTGGCCCGGTCGAGGTCGCCGGTGGGCTCGTCGCAGACGAGCAGGGTGGGATCGGAGACGATGGCGCGCGCGATCGCCACCCGCTGCTCTTGGCCGCCGGATAGCTCCCGGGGTTTGTGGCGGGCGCGATCGTCGAGGCCGACCAGGGACAGCGCGATGTGGGCGCGTCGGCGGCGCTCGGCCGCGGAGAGATCGGTCAGGAGCAGCGGCAGCTCCACGTTCCGCTGGGCCGAGAGCGCGGGGAGCAGGTTGTAGAACTGGAAGACGAAGCCCACGTGGGCGGCCCGCCAGGCGGCCAGTTCCCCGCCCGAAAGCTGATCGATGCGCCGGTCCCCCACCGTGATGCTGCCGCCGGTCGGGGTGTCGAGCCCGCCGATCAGGTTGAGGAGCGTGGTCTTGCCCGAGCCCGAGGGCCCCATCAGGGCCACGAAGTCCCCGGTCGGGATGTCGAGGTCGATGCCGTGCAGCACCTCGATGCGCTCGCGGCCGCGCCGGTAGACCTTGGTGACGCCGCGAATCTCGACGAGGTTCGCCACCGCGCTCACCGGGGCTCGGCCGACTTCACCGCCTGGCCGTCGGTGAGCGTGGGCGGCGGGGCGAGCACGACCCGCTCGCCGTCGCGCAGGCCGCTCAGGACGCGGCGCTGGCCCGACACGTCGGGCCCGAGCGTCACGCTCCGGCGCTCGACCTTGCCGTCGGCGTAGACGAAGACCGTTGCGCGATCATTGTCGGTACGTACGGCTTCGGCCGGTATCAACACGCCCGGCACCGGTCGCGGCATCTCACCACCGGCCGGCTTCGGGTCGAGGAAGCCCACCCGCGCGCCCATGTCCGGCACGATGCGCGCATCCTTCGCCTTGATCGCGATGCGGACCTTCACGGTGGCCTTGCTCCGGTCCGCGGTCGGGATGATCGCGATCACCTCGCCGGGGATCTTCCACTCCGGATAGGCGTTGAGCGTCGCCTCCACCGGCTGGCCGGGGGTCACGCGGTTGATGTAGGACTCGTTGACGTCCACCTGGATCTCGAGCGAGTCCATGTCCACGATGGTGCCGATGCCGGTGCGCGTGAAGCCGCCGCCCGCCGAGATCGGCGAGATCATCTCCCCGGGCTGCGCCGACTTGGCGACGACCACGCCGCTGAACGGGGCGCGGATCACCGTGTTGTCGAGCTGGACCTGGGCGACCGCCTGCGACTGCTGCGCCACCTTGACCTGCTCCTCGGTGGCGGCCAGGCGCGCCCGCAGCATGTCGCGCTGGGCCAGCGCCGCGTCGAGCGCTTGCGGCGCGATGAGCTGGCGGTCGTAGAGCCCCTGCTGGCGCGCGTGGTCCTGCTCGGCCTGGACGAGCTGGGCCCGGACCTCGGCGAGTTGGGATCGCGCGGCGGTGAGCTGGGCCCGCGTGAGCCCGAGCTGCGCCTGCGCTTCGGTGTCGTCGAGCCGGGCCAGCACCGCGCCCTCGCGCACGCGCTGGCCCTCCTCGATCAGCACCTCGGTCACCTTGCCGGTGATCTTGGCGGAGACGGTGGCCTGACGGCGGGCGGTGACGTAGCCGCTCGCGTCGAGCACGGAGCCGGCCCCCGCGCCCTGGCCGGTCGCGCGCGCCACCACCGTCTGCACCACCGGGGGCTGGGCGCGGAGGACGCCGAGCCAGAGCCCGCCACCCAGGAGCACCGCGGCCGACGCGAGGAAGACGTACAGACGGATGCGCCGGCGCGGCGGGCGGTCCGCGCCGCGATCGATACGCAACTGGCTGAGGAGGTCTGATTTCTCCAAGACGCCCCAGTGTGCCACAGCCGGGCCCGGTGTTAGAATCGGACCCCCGATTCCACCCGATTCGAGCCCCTGGGAGCCGACATGGAGCTGGCCGCGAAGCGCTTCGCCGCGTTGCACGCCCGCGGCCGCTGAGCGTGCGCGTTCGACGGATGAGTGGCATACGGAAACCGTAGAGAATGCCGCTGCCTGACGCCATCGTTGCTGTGGTGCTGAGTGGGCCCTTGGTGTTGATGATTCGGCGGGGGCCGAGTGGACCCGATCCCGGATATTGGGCGCCGCCCAGCGGCAAGGTGGAGCCCGGTGAGAGACAGGAGGCCGCTGTCATCCGCGAGGTGAAGGAAGAGGTAGGCGTGACGATCCGACCGGTACGGAAGGTCTGGGAAAGCATCTCAGCGGGAGGGACCCATACACTGCACTGGTGGTTGGCGGACGCGGAGGACCACGATCTCAGGCCTGACCGGCGGGAGGTCAGTGATGCCCGCTGGGTGACCGTCCAGGAGATTGCGACGCTGAAGCCGACCTTCGCCGGCGATCGTCACTTCTTCGGAGAGATATTCCAGCGCGCATGACCCGTGCGAGCGGGCACTGTCGAACTGAACGCTGCAGCAGACCGGGGGCTCGCGCTGCTCGCCCTCCGGCTGCTGAGCGTGAGCGTTAGAGCGCATACACCGTGATCGTCGAGCCGCTCGCGTCGCATCCTGAGGTGCTACCCCAGTTGCAGGCGTGGTTCGAAGCCGAGTGGCCGTCGTACTACGGCGCTGATGGCCCGGGCGATGCGCGGCGCGACCTCCAGGCCTACTCGAACCCAGACGGTCTACCATTCGGGGTGGTCGCGTTTGAACAGGGTTCCGTGTGCGGTGTGGGGGCACTCAAGGTCGATTCCATCGCGAGCCACGCCCATCTCTCGCCGTGGGCCGCAGCGGGGCTGGTCCGTCCCGGTCTACGCGGGCGCGGTATCGGTCAGCAGCTCTTGCTCGCGTTGGAGGCACAGGCCAGAGTCATGGGCTTCAATCGCATTTACTGCGGCACAAGCACCACCGAACGTCTGCTGCAACGCTGTGGCTGGCAGCTCCTGGAGCGCATCGTCCATGAAGGCGAGGGCTTTGGCATCTATGAGAAAGCGCTCTAACCCCCGCTTGCACCGGACGCTCAACCAGCCGCGCTTCGCTTGCTGCTTTCGCGCCAGTGAAGCGGATCGTTAGGCCGACTCCACACGTCATGTCAGCCGAACGCGAAAAGATGATTGCGACTCTCAAGGAGCATCTCGTGCCTGTCCTCAAGGACCGAGGCTTCAAGGGTTCGTTCCCGCATTTTCGCCGCCCGACCGACACCGCGATTCATCTACTCACGTTCCAGTTCGACAAGTGGGGAGGCGGTTTCGTCATTGAGATTGCTTCCTGCCCCGTGGAAGGAGTCACCATGCACTGGGGCGAGCACATCCCGCCCTCCAAGGTCACGGCCCAGCACGTCATCCATCGGTTACGGCTGGGAGCATCCGACGCCAAGAGCGACCATTGGTTTAGATACGACCGCCGTGGCTTGCTTTCATTCAGCGACCCTTACGAGAGAGCGGCACGAGAGGTCTTGCCGCTTTTGGACAGTCAGGCAGAGACCTTCTGGAGACAGACACATGGGCCGGGTCGCTGAGCTTGGGTCGTTAGGCGAGGCGAGTTCCTGCGTAAACGGCAATCGACAAAAGTTTGTCGCCGTGTCGAATTCGCGCCCCCTCGTTCGACTATTCGGTAGAAACAGGGCACACAATCGATTCGAGGCCCTCGGGGCGCCCTATACTCGATCCCAAGATCGATAGGAGATTGTATCGTCATGATCGACACACCGCAGATCACGCAGACCGCCGTCCAGCTAACCGCCATCATCCCCCTGACCATTCCGCGGGAGGAGATCCGGAATGTCATGGGTCCGGGAATCCGCGAGCTGATGGCCACCATCTCCGCCCAGGGCATCGCCCCCGCCGGGCCATGGTTCACGCACCACCTGAGGATGGACCCAGACACCTTTGACTTCGAGATCAGCGTGCCCGTCGCGGCGCCGGTTGCCGCCGCGGGCCGCGTGAAGCTGGGCCAACTGCCCGCCACGACGGTGGCGCGGACGGTCTACCATGGCGCCTACGAGGGACTCGGCGCCGCCTGGGGCGAGTTCGATGCCTGGATCGCGGCCAACGGGCACACGCCGGCCTCGGACCTGTGGGAATGCTACGTCGCGGGCCCGGAGTCGAACCCAGACCCCGCCACCTGGCGCACGGAACTCAACCGACCACTGACCGACTAAGGCCGAGTACTCGAGACATAACCTCGAACCCCAGTCGGGGGCCATGCGGGAAGGCCACGCAAGTCGCACTGCAGAACACAACGCGCTCTTCCGCGCGCTCGAATCGGCCCTGCCTGAGAGCAGACGGCTCTTCAAGGATCCGCTGGCGCGGGCTTTTCTGACGTGGCCGTTCGCAGTCGTGACCTGGCTCGCGGTCGTTCCCGGTCTTCGGGAGCTCGTCCCTTGGTTCATCGACAGCCGGTGGCCGGGGGTACGTTCCTCCGTGGTCGCCCGCACCCGGCTCATCGATGATGCGATCGCGGCGTCCCTTGGAGAACGCACCGAGCAGCTCGTCATTCTTGGTGCGGGATTCGACTCCCGGGCCTACCGCTTGCCGGGCCTGGGCGACATCACGGTCTTCGAAGTCGACCATCCAGATACCCAGGCCGCCAAACGGAGGGCACTGGGACGCGTCCTCTCCGTCCTGCCGAAGCACGTTCGGTTCGTTGGCATCGACTTCAATCAGCGCGAGCTGGAGTCCGTCATGCCCGCGGCCGGCTACCGCGAGGCGGCGCGCACGTTCATTCTCTGGGAAGGCGTAACGAACTACCTGACAGAAGCCGCTGTCGATACCACCCTGCGGTGGTGCGCGGGCGCGTCGCCCGGTAGCCTACTGCTCTTCACGTACGTTCACCGCGACGTACTCACGAGGCCAGGCGCCTTCATCGGCACCGAGAGGCTTTTCGCTTCTCTCGCAAAGGTCGGCGAGAAGCTGACGTTCGGGATCGAACCAAGCGAGTTGCCGGAGTTCCTGGCGAAACGCGGCCTGTCCCTCGAAAGCGATGTTGGCGCCGCAGAGTATCGAGAGCGCTACTTCAAGGACGCGGCACGCAAGATGCGCGGGCATGAGTTCTATCGCGTTGCGCTAGCTCGCGTTGGGCCGCCTGGACATTAGGTCTCATAAAACGGAGATCCCATGGCAGTTAACGAAGTGTACGCTGCGTTTCTCTTCTCGTACGGCACGCTCCAACTCGAGGCTGTGCAAATGGCGACGTTTGGTCGGCAATTGGCTGGTACAAGCGATGCGTTGCGAGGGTTCGAACTGGTCTTGTTAAAGATCGAAGACCAGACGGTCGTTGCCATCAGCGGAAAGGCGCAGCACACCATGGCCAAGTTCACCGGCCGCGCTTCCGACGTGGTATCCGGAACGGTGTTTGCGGTCACGCCAGATGAAAGTCAGAGTGCCGACAAGTACGAAGTGGCGGCGGTCAAGCGAGTGGCAGTAGTCCTTCAATCGGGGGTACGTGCGTGGGCATACGTCGATCCTCGATACGCGCCCTCGGATTCATGAGGAGACTTCCTGGGTGATGTCACCGTAGTTGCGTTCGGCGTACTGACGCTCGTCGGACTCGCACTCGTCGGGTTCGGCGCCCTTCGGCGCGCTCGCATCCTGCTGGTGGTTGGCAGCGGGCTCCTACTTGCGCTCGCCGGCGCCTGGACGCTCGGCTTGCCTGGCACTGCGGTTGGGGTGGTCGCGCTCGGGTTCTTGAGGCGCAGGCGCTCAGCGATCGTCAGGCGTCATAGGTAAGCGCGTCGGTCTCTGCCCGTTCAGTACGGGAGCCGGGGCATACTAGAGGCAGATACCATGTCGATGGCCACGGTCGAGGCCGAACGGGAGATCGCGCGAGAGCTCGAGGCGAGCGAGCGCCTGCTGTGGTCCGGAGTGCCACGTCAGGGCGTTGTGCTGACAGGGCGATGAGCACCCGCCACACCCGCAGCTTCCCCGCCCGCCGGGACGCCCTGCCGGAGGTGGAGGCGTTCCTCACCGAGATGTGCGCGGGCGCCGGCCTCAGCCGCCAGATGTGCCTGCGGATCACGCTGCTGGTGGAGGAGCTCTTCACCAACACGGTGGTGCACGGCCACGGCGCCGACAGCGACGCCCCGGTGCATCTCGACTGCGAGGTGGCGGCCGGGCGCATCGCGCTCGTCTACGAGGACACCGGCCCGCCCCACGATCCCTTCGCGGTGGTGGCGAGCCCCGACCCGGGCGCGGACGTCGAGGACCGGCCGGTGGGCGGGCTCGGCGTGCTCCTCGTCTCCGCCATGGCCCAGCAGGTCGAGTACCAGAGGGCCGGCGACCGGAACCGCATTTCGCTCGTGATCGGCGCCGCCTAGGCATCCCGCGCGCTCCCTGCTACCATCCCCCGCGGAGGTCTCGCCATGACCTGGAAGTCTGAGATGGACGAGCTGAAGCGCCGCGAGGAGTTCGCCGAGGGCCTGGGCGGCCCCGAGCGCGTCAAGCGACAGCACGACGGCGGGCGCTACACGATCCGCGAGCGGATCGACCGGCTGGTGGATCCGCAGAGCTTCCACGAGATCGGCAAGATCGCGGGGAAGGCCTCCTACGACGCCAAGAACGATCTCAAGGAGCTGATGCCGTCGAACTTCGTCTTCGGCCGCGCCCGCCTGGATGGCCGCGCGGTGGTGGTGGGCGGCGACGACTTCACGGTACGGGGCGGCTCGGCCGACGCGACGATCAAGGGCAAGCACAACCAGTGCGAGCAGATGGCCAACGAGCTGCGCCTCCCGCTGATCCGCATCGTCGAGGGCTCGGGTGGCGGCGGCTCGGTGAAGACCATCGAGACCACCGGGCGCGCCAACGTGCCCGGCGTGGCCGGCTGGGAGTGGGTCGTGAACAGCATCGGCACAGTGCCGCGCGTGGCGCTGGGCCTGGGCTCGGTGGCCGGCCTCGGCGCCGCGCATCTCGCCGCCGCGCACTTCTCGGTCATGGTCAAGGACAAGTCGGCGCTCTTCGTGGCGGGCCCACCCGTCGTCGCGCGCCTCGGCCAGAAGCTCACCAAGAACGAGCTCGGCGGCTGGCAGATCCAGCTCAAGGCCGGCGCGGTGGACCAGGCGGTGGACACGGAGGAAGACGCCTTCGCGGTCGCGCGGCGCTTCCTCTCCTATCTGCCTTCGTCCATCTACGAGCTGCCCCCGCGCGGCCCACAGACCGACGACCGGGAGCGCCGCGAGGAGTGGCTCGCCGACGCGGTGCCGCGTAATATCCGTAAGCCGTACAAGATGCGCGCGATCGTGGAGGCGGTGGTGGACCGCGGCTCCTTCTTCGAGATCCAGCCGCTCTACGGCCGCGCCATCATCACCGGGCTGGCCCGGCTCGACGGCTGGCCGGTGGCGGTCCTGGCCAGCGATCCGTACTACTACGGCGGCGCCTGGACCGCGGACACCTGCCAGAAGGTGGAACGCTTCGTGGACTTCGCCCAGACCTTCCACCTGCCGGTGGTCTACCTGGTGGACTGCCCGGGCTTCCTGATCGGCCTCGAGGCCGAGCAGACCGGCACCATCAAGCAGGGCGTGCGCGCGATGGCTGCCATCTGGCAGTCGACCATTCCGTGGTGCGCGGTCATCATCCGCAACGTCTTCGGGGTGGCGGGCGCCGCCCACAAGCCGGGGGCGCGCTACGGCCCGCGCTACGCGTGGCCGTCGGGCCGCTGGGGCTCGCTGCCGCTCGAGGGCGGCATCGAGGCCGCCTACCGCGCCGACATCAACGCGGCCGCCGATCCGGCCGCGAAGATGATCGAGATCGAGGAGCGGCTGCAGAAGCTCCGCTCGCCCTTCCGCTCCGCGGAGGCCTTCTGGATCGAGGAGATCATCGACCCGCGCGCCACCCGCCCGCTGCTCTGCGAGTTTGCGGAGCTGGCCGCGCCGCTGCGCGAGCCAGGTCCGTCCACCCACCGCATGCGGCCGTGAGCGCGCTCGGTTACCCCACCCCTCACCCTGCCCTCTCCCCTGAGGGGAGAGGGACATAGTGATGAAAGGCCCTTCAGCCATGGCGTACCAGGCCTTCGATCTCACCGGCAAGACCGCGATCGTCACCGGCGGCAATAGCGGCATCGGCCTCGGCATGGCGGAGGCGATGGCGCACGCCGGCGCGGCCGTCTGCATCTGGGGCACCAACGAGGACAAGAACGTGCACGCGCTCGCACGCCTGCACGCGATCGGGGCGAAGGCCCTGGCCCTCCGCTGCGACGTGAGCGACGAGGTGGCGGTCGACCACGCGTTCGCCGAGACCGTGTCGACCCTGGGCGGGGTGGACGCCTGCTTCGTCAATGCGGGCGTCTCCGGCCGCGGCGCCGCCGCGAGCTTTGCGGAGATGACCACCCAGGAGTGGCACCGGGTGCTGGCGGTGAATCTCGACGGCGCCTTCTTCACCCTGCGCGCGGCCGCCCGGCACATGACCGCGCGCGGGGCCGGCGGCTCGCTGGCGGTCACCGCGAGCCTGGCCGCGCTGGAAGGCTCGCCGCTCAGCGCCCACTATGCGGCCAGCAAGGGCGCCATGCTCTCGGTCATGCGCGCGCTTTCGGTCGGGCTCGCGCGGCACAAGATCCGGGTCAACGCCATCGTGCCCGGCTGGATCGACACGCCGATGACCGAGAAGGCCGTCCACGGCGATGCCTTCCAGACGCGCGTGCTCCCGCGGGTGCCCGCCCGGCGCTGGGGCACCGGCAACGACTTCGGCGGCATCGCGGTCTACCTGGCCAGCGACGCCAGCAGCTACCACACCGGCGACACCTTCGTCATCGACGGCGGCTACGCCATCTTCTAGTCCACCCTCACCCCGACCCTCTCCCTGGGAGGGAGAAGGAGTCGAAACACCCTCTCCCCTCAGGGGAGAGGGGAGGGTGAGGGGTCCTACCGGTTCCGCACGGGCTCCTCGGCGCGCCACTGGCCCGGCGGGAGCGTGCCGAGCGCGTAGGGGCCGATCGCGACCCGGATCAGCCGCAGCGTCGGATGCCCCACCGCCGCGGTCATGCGCCGCACCTGCCGGTTGCGCCCCTCGCGGATCCCGATCTCGAGCCACGCGGTCGGAATGGCCGCGCGCCGGCGGATCGGCGGATCGCGCGGCCAGAGCCGGGGCGGCTCGGCGATGAGTCGCACGCGCGCGGGCCGCGTGCGCCCGTCCTTGAGGACCACGCCGGCGCGGAGCTGCTCGAGCGCGGCCTCCGCGGGCTCGCCCTCCACCTGCGCCCAGTAGGTCTTCTCGACGCCGCGCCGCGGCTCGGCCAACCGCGCCTGGAGCGCGCCGTCGTCGGTGAGCAGCACGAGCCCCTCGCTGTCGTGGTCGAGGCGGCCGGCCGGGTAGACGCCGGGAACCGAGACGTAGCGGGCCAGCGTCGGCCGGCCCGCCGTGTCGGTGAACTGGCACAGCACGCCGTAGGGCTTGTTGAGGAGGATCAGCCTCACTCGGACTCGAGCGCCGCCATCTGCCGCGGATCCAGCTCGAGCCAGACCTTCTCGTCCACCTCGAAGATCTCGTGCGGGCGCGCGGTCACCCGCAGCGAGAGCGCGCTGCCCGCCGGGCGCACCGTGTAGTCCCAGTGCTCGCCCAGGTAGGCGCGCTGCGCGACCTGGCCGGGGACGACGCTGGCCCGGTCGGCCGCGGGCGGCGGCTGGCGGTGCAGCAGGATGGACTGCGGCCGGAGCGAGAAGCTCACCCGACCCGCGAGCGACGCTGGCTCGGGGAAGGCGCGCCGCGCGATCGCGAAGTGGTCGAAGACGACCTCCTCGCCGCGCACCTCACCGTCCAGCAGGTTGGTGCGCCCGATGAAGCCGGCGACGAAGCGCGTACGTGGACGCGCATAGAGGGCGCGCGGGGCGTCCACCTGCTCGACCCGGCCCTGGTTCATGACCGCGATGCGGTCCGAGGCCACCATCGCCTCCGCCTGGTCGTGCGTCACGTACACCGTGGTGATGTGGAACTCGTCGTGCAGGCGGCGGATCTCGTAGCGCATCTCCTCGCGCAGGTTGGCGTCGAGATTGCTGAGCGGCTCGTCGAGCAGCAGCACCGCCGGCTGCACCACGATGGCGCGGGCCAGCGCGACGCGCTGCTGCTGGCCGCCCGACAATTCTTGAGGGTAGCGCGCGCCCAGGTGGCCCATCTGCACCACGTCGAGGATCTGGTCCACCTTGGTGCGGATCTCCGTCCGGGGCAGGCGCCGCACCTCGAGCCCGAACGCGACGTTCTCCGCGACCGTCATGTTGGGCCAGATCGCATAGCTCTGGAAGATCATGGACATGTGGCGCTTCTCGGGCGGCAGCGTGGAGCCGGGCGAAGAAATGGTGCGCCCGTCCATCGTGATGGTGCCCTCGCTCGGGGCGAGGAAGCCCGCGATCATCCGCAGCGTGGTGGTCTTGCCGCAGCCCGACGGCCCCAGGAGGGAAACGAACTCGCCGGGCTGGAGCGTCAGGCTGAAATGGTCCACCGCGGTCACGCTGCCGAAGCGGCGGCTCACGTCGGTGAGGACGAGACGGCTCACGTGGCGGTCCGTTTCAAGAGAAAATCGCGGCCGACCAGGCGGAAGCCCACCAGCACCAGCGCCACCGTGACCACGACCAGGATCAGGCCCATGGAGGAGAGCACCTCGAAGTTGCCCTCGTCGCTCTTGTCGAAGAGCAGGACCGAGAGCACCTGGGTGCCGGTGGTGTAGAGGAAGATCGCGGAGGAGAGCTCGCGGGTGGCCGGGATGAAGACCAGGATGAAGGCGCCCGCCAGCCCGCGCCGGAGCAGGGGGGCCACCACGCGGCGCAGGGCCAGGAGCCGCCCGGCGCCCAGGATGCGCGCGGCGTCCTCCAGCTCCGGGTTGATGCTGCGGAGCGCCGCGTCGCTGTTGGAGTATGCGATCGGCAGGAAGCGGGTCGCGAAGGCGAGGATCAGGATCCACGCGGTGCCGTAGAGCAGCAGCGGCTTCGTGGTGTAGGCCGCGTAGAAGCCGATGGCGAGCACGATGCCCGGAATCACGAAGGGCGCCATCGCCACGTAGGTCAGCACGCGACCGAACGGCACCAGGCGGCGGGCCACGATGTAGGCGATGGCCAGGGCCAGCCCGAGCGCGATGAGCGAGGCGGCCGCCGCGTAGACGAAGGTGTTCACGGTGGCCGCGCGGGTGGCGGTCTGGTCGAAGAGCACGAAGCGCAGGTTGCGCAGCGTGACGTTGTCCCACGAGAACCCGCGGCCCCAGGCCCGCGCGAAGGCGGCCTGCAGTACCACCAGCATGGGCATGAAGAACGAGAGCGAGGTGACGAAGAGGCAGTAGGCGAGCAGGGGCCAGCGCCAGGGGCCGAGGCGCACCATGCGCCGCTCGCCGCCCTTGCCGGTCAGCGCCACGAAGCCCTTGCGGGCGATGATCCGGTACTGCAGCCAGAACAGGAACACGGTGATCAGCAGCAGCGGCATCGCGTAGGCGGCGGCCACCTGCACGCGGGGCGGGAACTCGAACATCTGCCACAGCGTGGTGGTCATGACCTGAAAGCGCGCGGGCAGGGCGATCAGGGCGGGCGCGCCGAAGAGCGCGATGGCCTCGAGGAACACCACGATGAACGCCCCCATCATGGCGGGCAGGGCCAGCGGCAGGGTCACCCGAAGCGTCGTGCGGAGGGCGCCCGCGCCGAGCGTGCTCGCCGCGTCCTCCATCTCCGAGGAGATCAGGTCGAGGGCGGACCGGGTGAACACGAACATGTACGGGAACGAGTAGCAGGCGATGACCAGGACCAGCCCGGTCATGCTGTAGACGTTGAAGGGGCCGGCGGAGGCGCCGGTGAGGCCGGTGTAGATCCGGTTGAGCCAGCCCGCGTTGGGGCCGGCCATCAGGATCCAGGCCACCGCGCCCAGGTAGTTCGGCATGATGAACGTGCCGAGCACCGCCGCCCATACGAGGCCCTTGCCGGGCATGTCGGTGCGGGACACCGCCCAGGCCATGGGCACGCCGAAGACGGTACAGACCACCGCCACCGCGAGCCCGATCACGAGCGAGTTGATGAGCGCTTCGATGTACCGCCAGCGCCCGTAGGCCGCCGCGTAGTTCTCGAGCGTGAACGCGCCGGTCTCCGGGTGCTCGAAGCTCGCCCACAGCAGACGGGCGAGCGGATTGACCACGAGCAGCAGCAGCAGCGCGATCAGCAGCAGCCAGACGACGAGCGACTTGTCGAAGGACCGGTCAGATGCCAAAGGTCTCGCGGAACAGCTCCTTGACCTCGGGGATGCCCTTCTCGATCTCGATGGGGGTCGGCCGGATCGTCTTGACGTCCGCGATGGACTTCGCGCCCGCCATCGGCTTCACGTGCTTGTTCACCGGGTCCTGGTGCTGCTGCACCATCACCTCGTTGCCGTCGCGGCTCAGCAGGTACTCCATGAAGAGCCGGGCCGCGTTGGGCGCCGGCGCGTTCTTGAGGATGCCGGAGGCCGAAACCATCAGCACCGCGCCGTCCTCCGGGTAGACGACCGCGAGCGGATTGCCTTTCGCCTTGCTCTCGAGGGTGGTGGCCGACGGCCCCGCGGCCACGATGGACTCCTTGGCGTTCAGCATGGTCACGGTGTCGTTGATCGAGCGGCCGATCCGCGGCTTGTTCAGCTCGAGCTTCTTGAAGTAGTCCCAGCCGTAGAGCTTCTTCATCTGGACGACCCAGGTGCCCACGTAGCCGCTGAAACCGGGGTGGCCGATCGAGACCTTGTTCTTCCACCTGGGGTCGGCGAGGTCGGTCCACTTCCTGGGGGCCTCCGCGGGGGAGACCACGCTCGTGTTGTAGGTGATCAGCACCAGGCCGGCCGCGGTGGCGATGAAGAGGTCGTCCGGATCGTTGAAGGAGCGGAAGGCGTCCACCAGCTCGGGCAGGTTCTTGGGCTTGTAGGGCTGCAGCCACCCGTCCTGCTTCATCTTGGTGTAGTGGCTCTGGTCGGTGGAGCTGATGATCGAGGCCTGGGCGATGCCCGCCTTCTGGTCCTGGGCCAGCCGCTGGTAGGCGACCTGGGCGGTGGTGCGGATGTAATTGCACTTCACGCCGGGGTACTTCTTCTCGAAGCCCTGGCAGAGCGCGGCCGCGGACTCCGAGTTGTAGTGGGCGGTGTACCAGGTGAACTCCTTCTCCTTCTTCGCCGCCTCGTGGAGCGCCTTCTCGCCGTCGAAGGCCGGCGCGGGAGCCGCCGGGCCGAGGGCGAGTGTGACGACGAGAGCCGCGAGAAGAGATCTCCAGATGGACGTCATGAGTTGTACCCCCGTTCGAGAATCGCGTGGCTGCGGGGACCCATCGGCGCCACGCCGAAGGTCCGGTGGAGCCGCCCGAGCATGATGAAGGCGCCGGTGATCAAGCCCAGCTCCACCAGCTCGGCGTCGGTGAAGTGCCGGCGCATCTCGGTCATGAACGCATCGTCGATCGTGGTGTGATTCGCCGCGAGCTTCTCCGCGAACGCCAGCGCGGCCCGCTCGCGCTCGGTCGGCTCGGTCTCCCCGGCCAGCTTCGGCAGCAGCTCGAGGTACAGTCCCGGCGCCCTCTCCGAGGGCTCGCGAGCGGTCGCTCAGCGCGCGCATTCGTTGAGCGCGGCGATCCTGAGCCGCACCAGCTCCTTCAGCGCGAAGGGCAGCCGGCCGCCGTACTTCGTGGGCCGATAGAAGCGCAGAAAGGCCGCGAAGAACTCGGGGCAGTGGCCGTAGACGCCGTACATCTCGTCGCCGGAGGCCTCGGCCATGCGGCGGAGCTCGGGATCGGCGATCGCGTCCGGCGGCAGGATCTCGAGCCGGGCCATCGCCTAGCGCCCGGTGAAGCGCGGCGCCCGCTTCTCCACGAAGTGGGCCACGCCTTCCTTGAAGTCCTCCGCGGTGAAGCTCTTCTGCATCTCCTCGTCGCCCACCGCGGTGGCTTCCGCCAGGCTCTGGAACTGCGCCTCCCAGAGCTGGCGCTTCATGACCCGGAGCGAGCGCGGCGACACCAGGTCCGCGAGCTCGCGCGCGTAGGCGCGCACGTCCTCCTGGAGCGTCGCGGCCGGCTTCACCTGGGCGACCAGGCCCATCGCGAGCGCCTCCGCCGCGGTGATCTTGCGGGCGGAGAGCAGCAGGTCGAGCGCGTGCTGCAGGCCCACCAGGCGGGGCAGCATCCAGCTCACCCCGTGCTCGGCGATGAGCCCGCGCCGCGAGAACGCGGTGGTGAAGACCGCGGTGTCGGCGGCGATGCGCAGATCGCAGTAGAGCGAGACCACCAGGCCGAGCCCGGCGGTGGCCCCGTTCAGCGCCGCGATGATCGGCTTGGGGACCATCGGGAAGTAGGCGTAGGGGCCCCGGAAGTCCCGGCGGATGGCCGCGTCACCGCCGGCCGCCGCGGGCGCGCGCTCCGCCGCGGCTTCGCCTACGTCCTGCCGGCCCGCGCCCGCGATGCCCGAGAGCATCTGCATGTCCGCGCCCGCGCAGAAGCCGCGGCCGGCGCCGGTCAGCACGATCACGCGCACCGCCTCGTCGCGCGCGGCTTCCTCCATGGCCTGCCGCACCTCGCGCCCCATCACGCCCGTCCACGCGTTCAGCTTGTCGGGGCGGTTCAGGGTGACGGTGGCGACGCGGTCCTTCACCTCGTACAGGATCTGCTCGTAGCCCATGGTGAGCGCTCCCTCGCGCGTGACGTGCCCGCATGATAGCCCAAGGCCCCTCCGCCACGCCACGGGGTCAGGTCTTGAATTACGACATCGCACCGCGTCGAAATGTCGTAATTCAAGACCTGACCCCGGATTCGCGGTCGATTGCGGGGCCGGCGAGGACGGAGACGAGGGCGACGAGACCGGAGAGCGCGGCGTAGACCGCCCACGCGACCGCGTAGGAGTCGGAGCCCTCCAGCAGCAGGCCGAAGACGGGCGGTCCCACGAGGAGGCCGAGCACGATGGAGGCGAAGGCCACGCCGCTCAGCAGTCCCGCCTGCCCCCGGCCGCCCGCCTCCGCGCTGATCACGAAGAAGATGCCGACCCAGCCGTAGGCGCCGACCCCGGCGGCGAAGGCGAGCAGCCCCGCCAGCCCGGCCGAGGAGGCGGGCCACACCGCGTAGACCAGGAAGATGACCGCGCCGACGGCGCCCGTGAAGGCGAGCCAGAGCGAGCGCCGGCCCGCGGCCCAGCGATCGCTGGCCGCGCCCAGGACGAGGCGGGAGACCGCGCCGCCCGCCTGCGAGGCGGCGACGAGGAGCCCGGCGCCGATCTTGTCGAAGCCGAGCGCCTGGATCGTGAAGAGCGGCAGGTAGCTCAGCACCGCACCCTGGACCATGCCGAGCACGAAGCCGGCCGCGAAGAAGATGACCAGCGCGGGCCGCCGTGCCCACCACCAGGTCGAGCCCGCGCCGGTCGCACCGGCCGTGATCGGGGCCCCGCGCGCGCCGGTGCGGAACGCGGCGAGCGGCCGCCAGCCGAGCGCGACCGGCACCGCGACGATCACCGAGCAGGCGCCGATGGCGTAGCGCCAGCCCAGCGCGGCCGCGATCGCGGGCAGGACCAGGGCGGCGACCAGGCCGCCCAGCGTGAGCCCCATCTGCTTGACGCCCATCGCGATGCCGCGCTCGCCTACCGGGAAGGCGTCGATGATGGCCTTGCCCAGCGCGGGATTCACCACGCTCCAGCCGCTGCCCGCCACGAAGAGACAGAGGAGGAAGGCGAGGAAGCCGGGCGCGAGCGCGGCGGCGAGCAGCCCGATCGCGGCCACGACGAGACCGCCCAGGAAGGCGGGGCGCACCCCGAGCCGATCGGCGAGGCGGCCGCCGGGCAGCGAGAACAGGAGCCCGGAGAGGTAGATCGACGGGATGAGGAAAGCGACCTGGAAGCGGGTGAGCCCGAACCCCTCGACCAGGCTCGGTGAGAGCGGGGAGATGCCGAGCATGCCGAAAGCGCCCGCCCCGTAGGACGCGGTGAGGATGGTCAGCAGGCGCCAACGCGCCGGCAGCGCGAGCGCCGACGGCGCGGGCTCGCTCACCGGAGCCAGCGCCAGACCTGCTCCGGCGTGATCGGCAGCGAGCGGACCACCACGCCCAGGTGCGCGAGCGCGTCCTCGACCGCGTTGGCGACCGCGGCGGGGCCGGGGATCGCGCCACCCTCGCCCACGCCCTTGGCGCCGAGCGGCGTGACCGGCGAGGGGTGCTCGAGCCGGTCGACCTCGATGAGGGGCACGTCCATCGCGGTGGGCTTGAGATAGTCCATGAAGGTCGAGGTGAGGAGCTGGCCCTGCGCGTCGTAGCGGAACTCCTCGAGCAGCGCGGCGCCGATGCCGTGCGCGGTCGCCCCGTGCACCATGCCCTCCACGATCAGCGGGTTGAGCTCGCGCCCGCAGTCGTGCACCACCAGGTACGCGAGGATCTTCACGAGCCCGGTGCGCCGGTCCACCTCGACGAGGCAGCAGTGCGCGGCGTTGGAGAAGACGAGCTGCGAGCGCACGCGGCGATCCGCGTCCATCGGCTGGGCCAGCGGGTTCTGGTGCGCGTGCCGGATCTCGAGCCCCGGCTCCTCGCCGGGCGGCAGGCCGAGCACGTCGGCGTAGGCGGTGCGCGCCAGCTCGGCGAAGCTGAGCCGGCGGTCCGGCGCGCCGCGCACCGCCACCGCGCCCCCGCCCAGCTCGAGATCGGCGATCGCGGCCTCCAGCCGGTGGGCGGCGATGCGCAGCAGCTTGGCCCGCACGCGCGCGGCCGCGCCCACCACCGCGCCCACGTCGGTGACCGAGAACTTGTTCGAGTAGTTGCCGGAGAGGTAGAGCCAGGGCGTGGTCGTGGAGTCGAAGCCGCGGGCGACCGTGATCGCGTCCGGGGTGAGCCCGAGCTCGTCGGCCACGATCTGGGCGAGGACCGTCTCGTAGCCCTGCCCGCTCGGCGGATCGCCGAGCGACACGCGCACCTGACCGTCGGGCTCCATGCGCACCATCGCCGCCTCCGCCGAGCCCGAGGCAGCGCGCCGGCCGGTGATGATCTCGTAGGAGGCGAGGTTCGTCCCGGCCGGCTCCACCGAGGTGGCGATGCCGATGCCGAGCAGCCGGCCTTCTTTGCGCGCCCGCGCCTGCTCGGCCCGCCGGGCCGTGTAGCCGAACCGCTCGAGAGCACGGTGTAGAGTCGCCGGGTAGTCGCCGCTGTCGTACTGGGCGCCGGGCGGCGTGGTGTAGGGCATCTGCTCGTAGTTGCGCAGCCGCAGCTCGGCCGGATCCAGGCCGAGGCGGCGGGCCAGCAGCGCCATCGCGCGCTCGATCGCGAAGCACATGAACGGCTTGCCGATGCCGCGGTTGGCCCCGCTCGGGCACTTGTTGGTCAGCACCGACCAGGCCTCGTAGCGCACCGCGGGGATCCGGTAGCCGTTGGCGATATTGCCGAGCTTGATCAGGTTGTGCTGGGTCGGGGTGATGAGGTTCTTGCCCTCATCCGCGATGTCGCGGACCGCGAGCGCCAGCACGGTGCCGTCGGCCCGGTAGCCGAGCTCCACGTCCATGATCCCGTTGCAGGCGTGCATGAGCGCGGTGAGGTTCTCGATCCGGTCCTCGATCCACTTCACGGGCCGACCGGTCTTGCGGGCGAGCAGCGCGCAGATCAGCAAATAGGCCGGCCGGCGCTTGTTGCCGAAGCCGCCGCCGATGTCCGGGCAGGAAAGGCGTATCCGCGACTGCGGCACGCCGAGCGAGGCAGCCAGGATCGAGATCGTGAGGCCCGGCCGCTGGTCGTTCGTCCAGAACTCGAAGACGTCCGTGCCCGCGTCGTACTCCGCGATGCCGCCGAAGGTCTCGAGCGGCGTAGAGGCGTAGCGCTGGATCGTGAATCGCTCGCGCAGGACGCCGTCCGCCCGGGCCATCGCCTCGTCCACCGGGCCGTAGGTGAGCGTGTCGTGCCAGACCACGTTGGTGCCGAGCTCCGGGTAGAGGAGCGGGGCGTCGGGCCCGATGGCCGCCTCGGGATCCACCACTACTGGCAGCGGCTCGTACTCCACGCGGATGCGCTCGAGCGCGTCCTCGGCGGTGGCGCGATCGACCGCGGCCACCGCGGCCACCGGCTCGCCCACGTAGCGCGCGCGGTCCACCGCCAGGCAGTAGTCGGGCACCCCCGCGGTGGTGGGGATGAGCGGGCGGATGGGGCCCGAGCGTGCCGCCGCCTCCGCGCCGGTGAGGACCGCGAAGACGCCGGGGAGCGCTTCCGCCTCGCGCGCGTCGATCGCGACGATGCGCGCGTGGGCGTGCGGGCTGCGCAGCATGCCCGCGTGGAGCATGTGCGGGCGGCCGAGATCGTCCACGAAGCGGCCGCGACCGGCCACCAAGCGCGCGTCTTCCTTGAGCGGCACCGGCCGCCCGACCCATCGAGTGCCCGGGGCCGGCTCGTGGCTCACGCGCCGCCTCCGCCCGCCCGCGCGCCGACCGCCTGCTCGACCGCGCGGACGATGTTGACGTAGCCCGTGCACATGCAGAGGTTGCCGGAGATCGCCTCGCGGATGGCCTCGGTCGAGGGTGCCGGCTCCTGGGCCAGCAGCTCGGTGGTGGTCACGATCATGCCGGGCGTGCAGAAGCCGCACTGCATGGCGTGGCAGACCCGGAAGGACTCCTGAAGCGGGCTCAGGCCCTCGGGTGGGGTCAAGCCTTCGATCGTGGTCACGCCCCGACCCTCGAGCTGAGCCGCGAAGAGCAGGCAGCTCCGCGCGCTCCGGCCGTCCACCAGCACGGTGCAGGCGCCGCACACGCCATGCTCGCAGCCCACGTGGGTGCCGGTGAGCCCGAGGTCTTCGCGGAGAAAGTCGGCGAGTGAGCGACGGGCCTCGACCACCTGCTCGACCGGGCGGCCGTTGACGGTGAGGCGCACCGCGACGCGCTCGCTCGGCGTCGTCATCGGGGACCCGGCCGGAGGCGGGCGACCGCCTGGAGCAGGGCGCGCTCGGTGAGCACCGTGGCCAGGTGCCGGCGATAGTCCGCGGAACCGTGCACGTCGCTCGGCGGATCGCAGGCCGGGCCCGCGGCGACGCCGGCCCGTGCGGCGCTGTCGGCGTCGAGGGGCACGCCGGTCAGCAGCCATTCCGCGCCGGTGAGCCGGACCGGGCGATCACCGACGCCGAAGCCCACCAGGCGTACCACCTCGGGCGGCTGTGGTTCAGACGCTCCCTCTCCCCCGCGAGGGGGAGAGGGCAGGGTGAGGGGGTGTCCGACGCGCACGACCGCCGCTACGCCGGCTAGCGCGAAGTCGCCGGGGCGTCGCGCGAGCTCGACGAAGCCCCAGCCGGGTGGCTGGGCCGGGACCTCGATCGCGGTCAGGATCTCGTCGGCCTCGAGCGCGGTGGTGAGCAGGCCGCGGAAGAACATGTCCGCCGCGACCTCGCGCGCGCCGCGCGGCCCCGTCATCCGGACGCGCGCGTCGAGGGCCACCAGCGCCGCGGGCAGCTCCGCGGCAGGATCGGCGTGCGCGACGCTGCCGCCGAGCGTGCCCTGGTTCCGGATCGCCGCGTGGCCCACGTGCCGCGCGGCCTCGGCCAGGAGCGGCGCCCGCTCGATCACCGCGGGCGAGGCCGCCAGCTCGGCGTGACGCGTGAGCGCCCCGACGCGGAGCCCGCCCTCGGGCGTCGGCGTGATCCCGCTGAGCTCCCGCAGCCCGTTGACGTCCACCACCACCGCGGGCCGCACGAGCCGCATGTTCATCATCGGCACCAAGCTCTGCCCGCCGGACAGTATCTTGGCGTCTCCGTGGCCAGCCGCCAGCAGCGCGATCGCCTCCGCCAAGCTGCCCGCCCGCGCATAGCGGAACGACGCAGGCTTCACGGCAGCCCGCCCGTCGGCGAGATGGAGGACGGGGAACCGCGCGGGGGGCGGCGGGGGGGCGGGGCCGGCCGAGCGAAGTGGGCCCCCCGAGTCCGGTACGCCGCTCGAAGAGCGGCGAATCCGGCGAGCGGGTGACGAAGTCCGGGCGGCCCCGCCCCCCCGCCGCCCCCCGTGCGTCGCGCGCGTCGGTCTATGCTACCTTCGGAGCCCGAGCCGTCATCCATCACGCATCGAGGAGAGCCATGAAGATCCATCATCTCTACGTGGACAAGCAGGGCGAGTCGCACTTCGAGGACATGGAGATCCCGTACACCGAATCGGGCCGGACCGGGAAGCTGTCGGCGCGGCTGCCCGCGACCGGGATCATATTCCGGGAAGTCGCGCCCGACTACGATCTCGATTGGCACCCGGCGCCGCGGCGGCAGTACATCATCAACCTCGACGCGGGCGTGCAGATCACCGCGAGCGACGGGCAGTCCCGCAAGATCGGCGCCGGCGAGGTGATCCTGGTGGAGGACACCTGGGGGAAGGGTCACCTGTCCAAGGCGCTCGACGGCAAGCTACGCCACTGCATCTTCGTCCCCATAGAGTAACCGCCGCCGCTCTAGGTTCGGTTGGCGAGCACCAGCGTGCCGGCGGCCGAGAGCATGCCGCCCATACCGTTGACCAGCGAGCAGCTCGTGTTGGGCACCTGGCGCGCGCCGCACTCGCCGCGGAGCTGGCGGGTGGCCTCGATGATCGGGAAGATGCCGTACATGCCGGAGTGGGTGTAGGAGAGCCCGCCCCCGTTGGTATTGATGGGCAGGCTGCCGCCCGGGGTGGAGCGTCCCTCCGAGAAGAACTGCACGCCCTCGCCCGGCTTGGCCACGCCGAGCGACTCCAGCATGATCGGCGGCCCCGAGGTGAAGGCGTCGTAGAGCATCACGTGGTTGAAGTCCTTGGCGGAGACGCCGGCCATCGAGAAGGCGCGCTCGCCGGCCAGCCGGGTCGCCGCGCTCGAGGCCAGATCCTCCATCTGCGTCACCATCACGTGCTCGGTGGCCTCGCCGAAGCCGCGCACGTAGACCGGCGGCTTGGCGCAGTCCTTCGCCCGATCCGCGCGCGTGAGCACCACCGCGCCGCCCGCGTCGGTGACGAGGCAGATATTGAGCAGGTTGAACGGGTAGGAGATCGGGCGCGAGTTGAGCACGTCGGCCACCGTGATCGGATCGCGGAAGCGCGCCTTGGGATTGAGCGCCGCCCACTTCCGGGTGGAGACCGCGACCTGCGCCCACTGCTCGAGCGTGGTGCCGTGCTCGTGCATGTGGCGCGTGGTGATCATGCCGAAGTAGCTGCTGGCCCCGCCGAAGCCGTAGGGGAACTCGAACTGCCCGCTGAGCGCGGTGTCGCGGGTACGGGTGACGCCGGTGCCGGAGCGGCCGGACTCTCCGTGAGAGACGACCGCGACATCGCAGAGGCCGTGGTGCAGCGCGGCCACCGCGTGCCCCACCATGATGATGAAGGAGCAGCCGCCCACCGTGGTGCCGTCCACGTAGCGCGGCTTGACGCCGAGGGCCTCGCCGAGCGTGGCGGGCGAGTGCTGGCCCGCGGTGAAGATGCCGTCGACGTCCTTGACCTTGAGGCCCGCGTCGCGGACCGCGTTCGAGATCGCTTCCAGATGCAGTGAGAGCTGGCTCGTGTTCGGCAGGGTGCCGATCTGGTCGCTCTCGTCCACGCCCACGATGCAGGCGGCGTTGCGCAATTCCCGCTGCCGGTCGGAAACGGTGGCCATGGCGCTCACCGCCTCGGCTGGAACAGCGGCAGGGTCACGTCGTCGCTCACCTTGGTGAACACGACCTCGACCGGCATGTCGCACGTGATCGCCTTCGGGGAGGGCTCCACGTTGATCAGGTTCGACATCATGCGCGGCCCCTCGTCCAGCTCGATCATGGCCAGCACGTAGGGTGGCTTGATCTTCCACGCCTTCTGGAAGGCCTGGTGGGCGATCTCGAACGAGTGGAGCTTCCCGCGCCCGCTCGCCTGCATCCAGCCGACGCGCCGCGAGTGGCAGCGCGGGCACAGGATGCGCGGGTAGAAGAAGACGTGCGCGCACTCCTCGCAGCGGGGCAGCATCAGCTTCTCGGCCTTGCAACCGTCCCAGAACGGCTTGGCTTCCGGGGTGATCGGCGTGGGCAGCGGGCGATCGACGTCCATGACGCTCCTCTCTCGCGACGGGGTAGTCACCAGACCGTTGAGACTCTACTTGGGCGACGGGGAAGGTGTCAACGAAGGGGGCCCGCTCAGACCGCGGGCTCGCCCGCGGTGACCGAGATGCACTGGCCGGAAAGGTTCTTGGCCGCGTCGCTACAGAGGTAGACCGCGAGCGTGGCGATGTCCTCCGCGGTGGTCATGCGCTTGAGCGGCGACCGCTCGACGAAGCTCCGCCGCATGTCCTCGACCGCCACCCCGCGCACCTCGGCCTGCCCGGCGATGACGCGGTCGATGCGGTCGCCCTCGACGGCGCCCGGGGCGATCGCATTCACCCGGATATTGTGCGGAGACAGCTCGAGCGCGAGGCCGTAGGTCATGCCGACCTGCCCGGCTTTCGCCGAGCAGTAGCCGATGCGGAACGGCAGCCCGCGCCGGCCCGCGGTGGAGGAGACGTTGACGATCACCCCGCCGCCGGCTCGGATCATCTCCGGCACCGCGAAGCGGGTGCACATGTAGGAGCTGGTGAGGCAGGAGTTGATCGTGTAGAACCAGTCGTCGGTCGTGTACTCCTGCACGCGCTTGGTCGGCCCGCCGTCGCCCGCGTTGTTCACGAGGACGTCGAGCTTGCCGAAGGCCTTGACGCCCGCCGCGACCATCTTCTGCACGTCGCCCTCCGTGGCGGCGTCGCCGGTCACCGCCACCGCGCGCCCGCCGTCGCCCTTGATCAGGGCGGCGGTTTCCTCCACCAGGTCGCGGCTGCGGGCCGCGCAGACCACCGCGGCGCCTTCCTTGGCGAACAGGCGGCTCATCACGCGTCCGATGCCCTTGCTGGCGCCGGTGATGAGCGCCACCTTCCCCTCGAGCTGTCCCATGGGTCCTTTCTCCGTTCTCGGGTAATTCTTACGTCGCCGGGAGTGTACCTTTTTCTCCGTCGGATCGAATCGCGAACGTCTCGGGCTCCAATTGCCGGCTATTTACGCGCGGCGTCGTGTTTTGCAGTGCTGGCACGCGGGTTGCCATTAGGACGCGCAAGGAGGTGCACCATGACGACGACATCCGTGAAAAGCAGAATTGCATCTGCCGTGATCGGCCTCTCGCTGGTCACGCTCGCCGCGACGGCGTGTGGAACGCTGGGCGGCGCCGCGGTCGGCGCCGGTGCGGGAGCCGCGATCGGCGCCGGAACCGGGTACGGGGCCGGCAAGGGCGCGCTGATCGGTACGGGCGTAGGCGCCGCGGCCGGCGCCATCTACGACATCACCAAGAAGTAAGTGGAGGAGCTCATGACACCGTACAAGGCATTGGCGGTAGGCATCGTGGTCGCGGTCCCGCTCTGGGCGGGGTTCGCGGCCGGACAGAGCAAGCCCTCATGCGATCAGATGAAGGCCGCCGCGCCCCAGAAGGTGGAGGGCCGGGTGGTCCGGGTGGACGCCGCGGGCGGCAAAGTCGCGGTGGCGGAGAACGACGGCAAGACGCACGAGTTCCAGGCCTCGAAGGAGACGCTGAAGGATCTCAAGGTCGGGGACAAGATCGAGGCCAATCTCCGCTCCCTTCCGGCCTGCTGAATCGGCTGGTTTGTTAGTTCGCCGGCGGGGCGGTCGCGTAGCCCCGCCGGCGTCATTTCGATGCCGTTTCGCGCGGGGATGCGCTACGATCCGGGCCGGAGGGAGCCCCGGTCATGAACATCCTCAAGTCCCTGGCGGTGAAGAACGTCGAAGAGGCCACGCGGGACATCCCGGTCATCGATTTCGCCCCCGCGTTCGCTCCCGGCAACCCGGCGGGCCTCGAGGCCGTCGCGCGCCAGGTCAAGCAAGCCAGCGAGACCGTGGGCTTCTTCTACCTGGCCGGGCACGGCGTCCCGGACGCGGTGGTGGACGCGGCCTTCGCCGCCTCGCGCGAGCTCCACGCGCTCCCGGAGCCGGAGAAGCTGCGCCTGAAGCTCAATGAGAACAATATCGGCTACCTGGCGGTGAACCAGTCGATCCAGAAGGCCTCGACCGTCCTCAAGGCCACGCGTCCCAACTACAACGAGAGCTTCTTCATCAGCCACGATCGCGGCGCCGATCATCCGGACGTGGTGGCCGGCGTGCCGCTGCGCGGCCCCAACCAGTGGCCCGAGAGGCACGAGCGCATGCGGGGCGCGATGGTGACGTACTTCAAGGCCCTGGAAGCGGTGGGGGAGCGCATGCTGCCGGTGCTGGCCCGCGCCCTCGGCATGCCCGCGGAGTATTTCGCCCCATTCTTCGCCAACGAGGCGCACATCAATCTGCGGTTCCTCCACTACCCGCCGCAGGACGTGAGCGACGACGAGCAGTTCGGCCAGGGCCCGCACACCGACAACTCGTTCATCACGATCCTGGCGCGCACCGAGGTGCCCGGGCTGGCGGTGCGGCTGCCGGGAGGCGAATGGCTGGCGCCGCCGCTGATCCCGGGCACCTTCCTGGTCAACCTGGGCAATATGATGAAGCGGTGGTCCAACGACCGCTTCCTCTCGACGCCGCACGCGGTGCTGAACGAGTCCGGGGCCGACCGCTACTCGATCGCCTTCTTCTACAGCCCGAACATCGCCACGCGCATCGAGTGCCTGCCGAGCTGCGCCGGGCCCGACGATCCGCCGCGCTACCCGCCCGCGGTCTACCGGGACCTCGTGCTCGACTTCTATAACGCGAACTACTTCCACCGGAAGAATTTCGTGCACGCTGATCGCGCGTAAGTGCGCGACGTGCCAAGGGTGAACAACTAACGAGACTGCACTGAGGGGCAGTCAAACGCACCCTTGGTGCAACTGGTGCACGCAGTCGGGGGCGCGGGCTCTTAATCATCAGGGCTCGCGCCCCTCGCCCACCTGAACCCAATAGGCCCACTGGGAGGTCGCACGCCCTCGTAGCTCAAACGCGGCCAGACCTCCGGGGTTAGCAGACCGAGGAGAAATGGTAGTTCACACGCTCACCCCCGCTAGTGTAAGTTCGACCCGCTGGCCGCCGCTCGCGCCCCCGTCCCTCCTACGCGCGGCCAGACGGAGGCCCGCTACGAACCGACGTACGTTCCTCGGCACCTTGACTGGTGGCCTCCTCGCCGCGCCGCTCGCCGCCGAGGGGCAGCAGGCGGGGAAGGTGTGGCGGATCGCGTACCTTGGCAATTCGTCGCCCGCGCTCGAGTCCGAACTCGTCGCCGCCTTTCGCCAGGGCTTGCGCGATCTCAACTACGTCGAGGGGCGGAATATCGTGATCGAATACCGCTGGGCGGAGGGTCAGTATGATCGGTTCCCTGGGTTCGTCGCTGAGGCGGTTCAATCCAAGGTCGATG